>Ga0247837_1010450_pt1 | contig 10618 bp, 12 predicted proteins | sample LaCtaG_2_FD_187115 | JGI IMG/M metagenome (GOLD analysis project Ga0247837, IMG submission 187115) | Freshwater microbial communities from meromictic Lake La Cruz, Castile-La Mancha, Spain - LaCruzMarch2015_14.5m | ecosystem: Environmental > Aquatic > Freshwater > Lake | place: Spain: Castile-La... | reverse complement strand
CTTATTTGTTGTGCGTCAGACATTTATTTTTGTTAATTCGTTTTTAATTGAACTTTACGTTTTCATTATTCAAACTCAGCTCGTAAAATTCGCATTACTTCTTTTATTGTTTCTTCTTCTAGGTCAGTTCTTTTAACTAAATCTTCTACAGGTAGTTCAAGGACACTTTTTGCAGTATCACAACCTACATTTTTTAGTTCATCTAAAATCCAGCTATCAATTTCATCTGCAAATTCTTCCAAATCAACATCTTCACTATCAAGTTCAGAATCTCTATAAACATCAATTTCATAACCAGTTAACTTGCTAGCTAACTTAATATTTAATCCCCCCTTGCCAATTGCAAGAGATACTTGATCTGGTTTTAAATATACATCAGCTCTTTTAGTTGCCTCATCTATTTTAATCGATGATATTTTTGCTGGACTTAGCGCTCTTGTAATATAAAGTGTATTGTTTACTGTGTAATTTATCACATCTATATTTTCGTTTCTTAACTCACGAACTATACCATGAATTCTAGAACCTTTCATTCCAACGCAAGCCCCAACAGGATCTATACGGTCATCATAACTTTCAACAGCAACTTTTGCTCTAACACCAGGTTCTCTAACGATTTTTTTAATAGTGATTAATCCATCAAAAACTTCAGGCACTTCTTGTTCGAATAGCTTTTCTAAAAACACAGGTGATGTTCTAGAAAGAATTATTTGCGGAGTACCATTTTTCATTTCTACTCTTAATACAACAGCTCTTAAATTTTCTCCCTTTTTGAAAAAGTCAGTTGGAATTTGCTCTGTTTTTGGTAAAACAAGTTCGTTTCCTTCTTCATCAATAATTAAAACTTCTTTTTTCCAAACTTGGTAAATTTCTCCACCAACAACGTCTCCGACTCTATCTTTGTACTTTTTATAGACACCGTCTTTTTCGAGCTCAGTGATTCTTGCAACAAGATTTTGTCTAAAAGCTAAAACAGCTCTTCTTCCAAAATCATTTAATTTAACTTCTTCTGAAACTTCCTCTCCTACCTCAAAGTCTGGTTCAATTTTAACTGCCTCAGAATAGCCTATTTGTTTGTTTTCGTCCTCTATAGAACCGTCTTCGACTATTTCTCTGTTTCTCCAAACTTCTAAATCACCTTTGTCTATATTTATGATAATATCAAAGTTCTCATCAGAACCGTATTTTTTAATAATCATATTGCGAAAAACATCTTCCAATATGCCCATCATTGTGGCCCTATCAATGTTTTTAAATTCCTTGAATTCTGCAAAAGATTCGATGAGTGCTGCGTGTTCCATTTCTTAAAGTGAATAAATCATTTAAAATTGATGTGTAAGCGAGTTTCTTTTATATCATTTAAAAGAAACACATTATTATTGTTTTCTAATTTTTCTGTTGTCGTTTTCTTAATTGGCTTTTTAGAAGTAGAGCGTTTAATTTCGATTTTAGTATCCTCTACTTTTTCGAGAAAGCCTTTTATTTTTTCCCCGTTTTTTAGAAGAACATCCACTTCTTTACCACAATACTTGTAATATTGTCTGGTGTTTCTAAAAGGTTGATCTATTCCTGGAGAGGATACTTCCAGTTCAAAATCTTCTAATTCTCTGTCAAGGCTGTGTTCAATATGTTTACTTAATTGAATACAATCCTGAATTGAAACATTGACATCATTTTCAATAAAAACAAGTATCTTATTGGTTGAACTAACCTTTACATCTATCAAATAGTTGGTCGATCCTTCCAAGAAAGATTGCGCTAAATCTACAATACGCTCCTTGCTTATCATTATAGTGTGCAATAAAAAAAGGGACACTGTCCCCTTCAAAACTTCCGCGAAAGTACAACAAGATTTTAATTTGACAAAAAAAACTACCTTTCTCACTTCGAAATTCCTTTCAATTTATGTATAACAAAATTAGAAATGAGCTATTCAGTGCTTTTTTACGATGTTTCTTTTTGTGCGATGTTTCTATTTTTTTGTTTTAGTTTTTTGAAAACAACTTTTGGTATATTTGCCCACTTTCAAACTTAATATTCAAACAAATCTTAACATTAACCTTAATTTTAAACAGCTCTAAAAATGGCTAACAATCAACAATCGGCTGGGAATAGCCTCGGTTCTTTCTTCGCAGCAACAGTTATTTTATCCGCAATTGTGGTATCTACCTTGGTTTTCATGTTTATAATGGGTAATCCTTCTGGATTCGAAAACAATGACCCAGTAAACGGACATCCACTTCCTGGCAACACACTAGGTATTGTTTACAAAGGAGGATTTATTGTACCTATATTAATGTCAATTGTAGTGATAATCATTGCTTTTTCAATAGAAAGGTTTATGACCATTGCAAAAGCAAAAGGAAAAGGAGGGTTGAACATTTTTGTAAGAAATTTGCAAAATATGGTGAATAACAACCAACTTGATGCGGCCGTTTCTGAGTGCGATAAACAAAAAGGCTCTCTTGCAAATGTTATGAAAGCTGGACTTCAACGTTATAAAATCCTTCAAAACGATACTTCAATGGATAAAGACCAGAAAGTAGTTGCAATGCAAAAAGAATTAGAAGAAGCAACATCTTTGGAATTACCAATGTTATCTAAAAATTTGGTGATTATTTCTACTTGTGCTTCCATCGCTACCTTAGTAGGTTTGATTGGAACAGTATTAGGAATGATTAAAGCATTCTCGGCTCTTGCTCAGGCTGGCGCTCCGGATGCTGTTGCGCTTGCAAATGGAATTTCTGAGGCCTTAATAAATACAGCTCTTGGTATTACTGGTTCTACTATCGCAATTATCATGTACAATTATTTCACTACACAAATTGATAGTTTAACTTATAAAATTGATGAGTCAGGATTTAGCTTAGTGCAATCTTTTACTTCTCAAACAAAATAATTTTATCTTAAAGAAAAGTTATGCCTAAAATTAAAATGCCCAAGAACAGTCCTTCTATCGACATGACGCCGATGGTGGATTTGGCCTTTTTGTTGGTAACTTTCTTTATGCTTATCTCTCAATTCCGCGCTGAAGAAGCTGCTGTAATTGATATGCCATCTTCAGTTTCGGATTTAAAAATCCCAGACAAAGACTTAATGATGGTTTTGGTTGATAAAGAAGATAAAGTTTACTTTAACATTACCGGACAGGAAACTCGTACGAAAGTGCTAGAAAAAATGGGTGAGAAGTATAGTATTGTATTTAACGATAAACAGAAAAAAGAATTCTCTAACATGGCATCATTTGGTGTTCCTATGAAATCTCTTTCTGCTTACTTAAGTGCAAACTCTACTGAAAGAAAAAAGATGCAGGAGAAATCTGAAGGAATTCCTACTGATACTACTGGCATTTGTGAATTGTGCGACTGGGTTTACAATGGTAGAATTTTGGCTCCTCGTTTCAGAGTAGCAATAAAAGGTGACCAAATAACTAGTTATCCTAAAATAAGAAGAGTAATGGATATTCTTCAGGATAAAAAAATCAATCGCTTTAATTTAATCACCAATATGGAAGTTGGTCCCGGAGAATAATTCTTCATACGAAATGAACTATTAAAAACGTTAAACATAAACGCGTTAAAACACTAAAAAATGGCTGAATTAAATACCGACGATGGCGGTGGCGGCAAAAAGAAACATGGCAAACGAAGGGCTAAGAAATCATCTACCCGGATAGACATGACACCAATGGTTGATTTAGGTTTCCTATTGTTGACTTTCTTTATTTTAACTACTACCTTCAACAAACCACAGGCAATGGAAATATCTATGCCTGTAAAAGATGAAAATCTTAAATTAGAAGATGCTAATAAGGTACCAGCTGAACATACTTTTAATATGCTACTAACCAAAAACAATGTAGTATATTGGTATTTTGGAATGGCTGATCCTAATTTGGGAGCACTTCCCGCACTTAATAAAACAAGTTACAGTAAAGATGGCCTTCGTAAAGTATTAATTACAGAAAACAATAAGCGTCATAATTTGTATGCTCAAATCGAAGCATGGAAGAAAGAAGTAGAGGAAGGAAAGCTGAAAAAAGATGAGTACAAGACAAAAGTTAAAGAGTACAGAGAAAAGTTTAAAATCTCAACGCTTGTTGTTTTGATTAAACCTGATAAAGATGCAAAATACAAAAACATTGTTGATGCTTTAGATGAAATGGCTATTTGCAATGTTGGAACATACGCGCTTTTGGAATCTACTCCAGTTGAAGACCAGATGATTGCAAATGCTAACACTTATGTTAAATAATTGAATTATGGCAGCAGAAACATTGGCAGTAAAGCCCTTCGATGAAATAGTATTCGAACACCGTAATCAATCATATGGTGCATACGAATTAAGAAAGCAATATAATAGAAGAATGAATATTGCTCTTGCAATTGCATTAGCTGTGTTAGTAATAAGCGTTAGTATTCCTGCTATTTTGGACTACTTAAATGAATTGAGCAATAGAGCAGAAATGGAGCAAAATGTGGAATTAACCTTAATGGAGCCACCTCCATTGAGCGAAGAGCCACCACCACCTCCTCCTCCGGTTGAACCACCACCTCCTGTGCAAGAAACAATTAAATTTACACCTCCTGTTATTGTAGAAGAAGTAAAAGAAGAAGATATTCCTCCTCCACAAGAAGTTGTAAATGAAACAAATGTGGGTAAAGAAAATGTGGAAGGTTCAGGTGATATTATAGACCTACCAACCGACGGAACAGGAAATGAAGTGATTGATGAAGCTCCACAAACTCCATTTACTATTGTTGAGCAAATGCCAGCTTTCCCTGGTGGAGAAGAAGAGTTATTTAAATACTTAAGTAAAAACATTAAGTATCCATCAATGGCAAGAGAAAATGGAATTTCTGGAACTGTTTATGTAACTTTTGTTGTAGAAACTAATGGAGAAATTACAGACGTTAAGAAATTGAGAGGAGTTGGTGGAGGCTGTGACGAAGAGGCTATAAGAGTTGTAAAAGCAATGCCAGGATGGTCTGCAGGGAAACAAAACGGCAAACCGGTTAGGGTTCAATATAACTTGCCTATTAAATTTACTCTTAGATAATTTCTATTGAATAAGATTGTTTATGCAATGAGCCTTGTGGTGATACTTTTATATTTCATCATAGGCTCATTGTTTATTTTTACAAATTTTGTAGAACATTTAATACCTGAAAATATTAGAAAGATGTTGGGAGTAGTTTCAATTGCATATGGTGTTTTAAGATCAGTCAGGTTATATTTGAATCACTCTAAAAATCAAGAAAATGATTAAGTACTTTAAAATTTGTTTTCTATTTTCATTTCCATTGCTTAATATGGGTTGCGGTGGTAGCGGCGAAATGCAAGAAACTGCCACCCGAGGAAATATTTATGTTGGCGTTGAAGACGCATTTAGATTAGTAATTGAAGCTGAAATTTATAGTTTTGAAGCGGCTTATAAATATGCAAAAATAAACCCGGTATTTTCATCTGAAGGAGCTTTGCTTCAGCATCTTATGGAAGATTCTGTTAGGGGAATAGTTATCAGTAGAGAATTAACAGCTGAAGAAGAGAAAATGCTGAATGCTGTAAAGGTTATTCCCAAAACCACTAAAATTGCATATGATGGAGTTGCATTAGTTTCTAATCCTTTATTCTCGGATTCTAATCTGACTTTTAATCAAATTAAAAAATTATTTTCGAATGAGGCTAAGATTTGGTCTGATGTTATACCTAATGGAACTAATGATAGTATCAGAATAGTTTTTGATAGCCCTAAAAGTGGGAATGCTAGATTTATTAGAGAGATGTTTGGTCTAAATGAGTTGCCAAATTCTTGTTTTGCAGTTAATTCAAACCAAGAAGTGATAAATTATATTGAGAAAAACAAAAATGCCATAGGACTTATCGGTTCCAATTGGATTAGTGATGCGCAAGATACAGTGAGTCATAAATTTTTGAGTAAAATTAAAGTGTTGGGGCTTTCTTCATCAAAGGATATTAACGGTGCCTTAGGTTTTTTTAGACCCTATCAGGGCTACATTGCAGATGGAAGTTATCCATTTAAACGCACAGTTTATTATATAAGCAGAGAAGCTGGCACAAGGCTTGGTACAGGTTTCGCTGCATTCTTGGCTGGAGATATTGGACAAAGGATTATTTTGAAAGCAGGCTTAGTACCAGCTACAGTTCCAGTGAGATTAGTAAATATTAGTTCAGAGTAAAAAGTAAAAAAATGAAAAATATAATCATTCTTATTGCATTAATTTGCAGTAGTAATCTATTAAATGCTCAAACTTTAGCAGAAGCAAAAACACTGTCCTCCAATGAGCAATTCGAGTCAGCTTCATCTATGTTTAAAGTTATTATTGAAAAATTCCCATCAAAAGGAGATTATTGGTTTTATTATGGAGAAAGTTTACTTCAGAACGATAACCAAGATTCAGCAAAGTACGCCTACAATGAAGGTGTTAAGAATGACCCATCTAATCCCTTAAACTATGTTGGATTGGGCAAAATTTCTAAGTTAGAAAAAGATTTTGCAGGAGCACAACTGAATTTTGTTAAAGCAATTAATTTAGGTGCTGGAAAAAATGCTGAAGTATTAATCAGATTGGCTGAAGCTCAAATTAAAATAGAGAAAAAAGATTTGACACAGGCATTTTCTTTCCTAAAAGATGCAGAGAAACTGCAACCCTCAAATCCTGAAATTCAGATATTAAATGGGGATGCATTTTTAGAAAATAATGATGGTTCTAATGCAATAAAGTTTTATGAAAAAGCGCAAACCTTAGATCCTAAATCGCCTTTAGCAATGGTTAGAATTGGTCAGTTATGGACAAGAGCAAGAAATTATGTTGGAAAAGATGGGGCAAAAGGAGCTTTAGAATACTATAATAACGCTATTTCTATTGCTCCTGATTATGCACCTGCATATAGGGAATTAGGCGAACTTTTTGCAAAAGCCCAAAGATATGAAGACGCGAAATCAAATTATGCAAAGTATTTGGAGTTATCTAAAAACAACTTAAGTGCAAAAATTAGATATGCTTCATTTTTATTTCTAACTAAGAATTACAAGGAGTCTTTGGAACAAATAAATGCAATTTGGCAAAAAGATACATCTAAAGTGGTGCTTTATAGATTGGCTGCATATTCTAGTTTTGAAACTAAAGACCCTGTAAATGGATTAAAGTACATGATTTCTTTTCTTGTAAAGCAAATTGAAACTAAATTGATACCTTCTGATTTTGCTTATTATGGGAAACTTTTAGCAGCTAATGGACAAGATTCTCTTGGAATACTAAATATAAATAAGGCTATAGAGAAAGACACTACCACAGCGGTTGATCTTTACAGCGACTTAGCCGCAATTTACGCTAAGCAAAAAAAACACCCTGAAGCTATTGCCGTTTATCAAAAAAAGATTGCAACTGGTAAGGCAATTACAAATGATTATTATAGAATGGGGCAATCTTACTATAACTTAAAAGATTTTGGTAAAGCAGATACAGCTTTCATGAAAGTCATAGAGACGCAGCCTAAACTTGTAACTGGCTACTTATGGCGAGCACGTGCAAATTCAAATATAGACCTGGATTCTAAATTAGGATTAGCAAAACCTTTTTATGAAGAATATGTGCTTAAAGCAGAGCCAGATTCAACAAAATATGTTAAAGAGTTAACAGAATCTTATAAATACTTAGGCTATTACTATTATCAATTAAAAGATTATACAAATTCCCGTATTTGGTGGGAAAAGGTTAAAGCTATCGACCCAAATGACAAACAAGCAAATGATGCTTTATTAGACATGAAGGGTAAGAATTAATTAAACTTTCATGTTCTGAAACTGTAAAGGAATGCCATAATCTTTGCTTCTAAGAATTGCCATAGTTTTTTGAAGGTCATCTATTTTTTTGGATGATACTCTTAATTGATCATCCATTATTTGTGCCTGCACTTTTATTGCAGAGTCTTTGATATCCTTCATTATTTTACGGGATGCGTCTTTATCTATTCCTTGTTTGATGCTGATATCTTTTCTAACCATGTTTCCGGAAGCATATTGTTGCTTTCCGAAATCCATGCAATTAGGATCTATTTTTTGTTTAATTAGCCTTGAACGTACTACGTCTTCTATGGCAGTAACGCGCATTTCGTTTTCAGTTAGTACTTTAACCACGAGAGATTTTTTATCCAAATCAATCTCAGTTTTAGAGTCTCGAAAATCAAAACGTGTTATTATTTCCTTAATAGCTGCGTTAATTGCATTGTCTAGTGTTTGGAGATCAACTTTACTTACTATATCGAATGATGGCATATTTTTTTTGGTAATATTACTAAGAGCAAATTAATAAATAATAATATTTTTTAGCAATGAATTTTCTGCTATAAAAAAGTAGGTATTTGTTAGAACTACTAAAATAATTATTATATTTGCATCCCTAAAAAATCAACAAAGAATCTAAGTATGCTAATTATTCCGGTAAAAGAAGGAGAGTCAATTGAAAAGGCTTTGAAGAAATTCAAACGTAAAGTAGAAAAAACAGGCTTGATTAAGCAATTAAGAGAGCGTCAAAAATTTACAAAGCCCTCAATTGAGCGCCGCGAGGAAATTAAAAAAGCCATTTACAGTAGTAAATTCAGAGCTAGCCAAGAGGCTTAATCTGTCCAAGTTATATATATCAGGGAAGCAATACCAGCTTCCCTTTTTGCGTTTAGGCCAATCTCATATTGTTTATAAAGTTGTTATGATTTGCTTACAACAATTTATTTTACAAAGTCATTCTCAATTAGTTTTAGAAAATGGAAGCCATAAAAACTTTTATCGATTATCTAAAATTTGAGAAAAGATATTCCCCACATACATTAATAGCATACGAAAACGATTTAATTCAATTTGCATCTTACTTGAAATCTAGTTATGAGGTTGTTGAGCTAAAAGAGATAAAAGCAATTTTTATTAGATCTTGGTTAGTATCTTTAATGGAAGCAAAGTTAGATCCGAGAAGCATAAATAGGAAAATAACCACGTTAAAGTCATTTTATAAATATGCTCTCAAAAGTAAATGGGTAGAAAACAACCCAATGGGAAAAATCACATCTCCCAAAACAGCTAAAAGATTGCCTTCTTATATCGAAGCAGAAAAATTGGATGCCTTATTTGACAACACCGAATTTCCGGATAATCTGGAAGGTAAAAGAGAACAATTGATTTTGGAATTGTTCTATGGAACAGGCATGAGGTTAAGTGAACTTATCAACCTTAACTTGAATGATGTTGATATTAGGCAATTGCAGCTAAAAGTAACTGGTAAAAGAAACAAGCAACGAATAATTCCTTTATATGCGGCAATGGTTCCCCATTTAGAAAATTATCTGGAATTTAGGAGTAAAGTAGGTACATCTTTGTTAAACCTATTTATAATGGATAATGGAGAAGCTTTGTACCCTATGTATGTTTATAGATTGGTAAAGAGAAACTTAAGTGTGGTGAGTACCCAGAAAAAAAGAAGCCCTCACGTATTGAGACATTCATTTGCTACCGAAATGTTAAACAATGGAGCAGACTTAAACGCGATTAAAGAAATTCTTGGTCATGCTAATTTAAGCGCAACACAAGTTTATACGCATAATTCAATTGAGAAATTAAAAGATACGTATAAAAAGGCTCACCCTAGAGCATAGAGGTTTCCAAGGTTATTTTGAATCTATTTATGATAAAATGTGATTTGTTCTAAATTCTCTTAATCTTACAACTGTAGTTAATTTCTTCTTTGTTAGACACCTTTTTGGTAAGATGTAAGAAATACATTGTTATTTCTTGCATTCTTAATAATCTAAAATTCAGCATTTTGCAAATTGTATTTCTAAAAAAAATATCAATTTCATACACTCCATTTTAGTTGTAATCCTTACACAGATAAAGTAAGAAATACTGATTATAGGTACTTTAAGAGATTTAATTTCCAATTAAATGTTCTAAAAAAGAGCTTCCTCTTACAACTTACATACACATTAGAAACAAAGCAAAATGAGGCTTCGTAGCATAATTTGCACCCATCAAAAATCTATTTTTATATAAGAGACGATTACTTGATAAAAACGAATTATGTTAAGCAGATCTTTTGTCAAGCTCGGTGTTTTAATTTTCCTTTTTTCTATTTCTGAAATTTTGCAAGCTCAGAATGGAGGAACAAATTGCACAACTTCTCAGAATAACCCAATAACAATTCCATATTCTGAGAATAACCATAATTTGTGTGGTAACTCCAATGATTATAATGGGAACAATGGATGTGGTGCAAGTTGGGGAAACAATTTTGGAGGTCAAGATTGGATGTATTCCTTTACTGCAACTCAAACTGGTTTTTTGAATGTGACATTATCAGATATTATTTATCCAAATAATTCTTGGGGTGTTGCAAGTGTTGGTCTATTTCAAGGGTGCCCAGGCTCAGCTGGTGCATGCTTAGGTTTAGGTCAAGCAAGTTGGGGAGGGAATGCTTCTCTTTTAATAACTGTGAATGCGGGTGTAACGTATACTATAGTTATTGACGCCACAACCTATTTTACTTATTACAGCAATTGTTTTAGATACGATATTAATGTTTCGTTAACCACAATTCCTGTTCAACCT
>Ga0247837_1010449_pt1 | contig 10618 bp, 11 predicted proteins | sample LaCtaG_2_FD_187115 | JGI IMG/M metagenome (GOLD analysis project Ga0247837, IMG submission 187115) | Freshwater microbial communities from meromictic Lake La Cruz, Castile-La Mancha, Spain - LaCruzMarch2015_14.5m | ecosystem: Environmental > Aquatic > Freshwater > Lake | place: Spain: Castile-La... | reverse complement strand
AAAACTAACCTGGATACCAAAAATCTACATTGATTATATAAGAGAGTTTGATAGTACAAGTGTGGCATGGTGCAATTTTTTTGGTTCACAAAAATGTGACGGTATTTCTATAGAAAAACAAATAGAAGAACATAAAGATATCCTTAAAAATGACTATTTCCCATTTGCTAAATATCCCGATGGCAGTATTTTTTTGCTTAACCAAAAGAGCGAGGTTTTATGGTGGGATAAGTCCGATTATGACTTTGAAAAACCTAAATTTATTGCTGCTTCTTTTGATGAGTTTATGAGCGAATGTTTATTAGGTAAAAGGTATGGAGAATTTTCGTTTGCAGAAACAAGTACTTTTTACAAAACACTCCAAGCACAAGGTTGGGTTTAATTAGTTTGCATGCTCAGCAGATTATTTTATTACTTTTTGGGTGACTGTTCTGTCTCCCGTTTCTTTACTCTGACCAGGTAACTGAATCTGAATCCCAATTAAGTCATCCACAAAATCTGAATCCTATATTCTGATTCTTGACATCTGGAACGACGCAAGCTTATTCCAAGGTGTGGCCACGGGTCACGTCAACATCGCTCCTCGGGGCTTGGGCATTGCTGTTCTTACTGGGGGAATTATGGCCCATGTCTCTGCTCCTCTAGCGGCAGCTGACGCAACCTTCACCGACATGCTAGGCCAACAAATGGTACATGCCGTGCAAACTGCACCAATACACACAGCCCTCAACATGGCGATTGGCCAAGAAAAGTTTGGGCATGCCGTCACCGCGTCCCTTCGCCAAGGTGTAGGTCATGCCATTGGGGCCAGCCTAGCTCACCAAATGGGGCAATGGTACAGCGGACCCGATAAGATTAATTATTTCATGCACAAGATGGGGCACTTTGCTTCAGGCGCTTTGGGCGGAGCGATTACGGCGGATGATCCGTTGGGCGGTGCGTTTGGTGCTGCTTTTGCGGAAGTTAGTATGGAAGCTATGGCTGATGCTAAAGCTGAGGCTGCGCTAGTGAAACAAGAAAATCCTGACCTGCCAAAAGAAGAACTGAAGCAGATTCTACATGAACGTCTAATCGCAAAACGGTTCTTCTCTCAGGTGATTGCTGGATTTGCTGGAACCCTAGCTGGGGGAGATTTCTCAGTTGCAGCAAATGCTGCGGCCATAGCGCTTGATTATAATATGATGCCGACATTATTGGACGAAGCATGCCGGGAATATTATGGATTAACTGAAGCGGCTTTGGATGCAAAGGAAGCAGCACGCCCTGCAACGCCCAGAACGTTTGCAGCGATTAAAGCATTTAATGAGTACAACGAACTGTATGAACACCTTGATGCAGTCCAACGTGAACAGCACAGAACACAGGGCATTTCAGCCGAAAGCTACGCTGCAAATGCTTACCAAGGCACTGAAAGAATGCTTGCAGAGAACGCCATGGCCAAGTTTGCTACCGGCCAAGAAATAACAGATTATGAACGTGGAGTTATTAGCGATTTTGCGGATTTAGGAATAGACAAGACGAAATCAGGAGCGGCCTCAATAGCAATAATGACTGCAGCAAATGTTGCGTTAAAATCAGTTGCTACAAGAGTGCCACTTGCTACAAGATTAATCGCTGGAAAAACGCTTCCAGTTAAAGTCTCACAAGCAGTGAATACTGCAAAGATTGCTGCAAAATTGAAGAGTGCTGCTGTAATTCCAGACAGGCCATCATCAAGCTCTTTCTATACGACATTATTTAAGGCAGAGTTAAAACCAGGAGCGCATTATCCAGGACGTGATATAGTCCATTTTCAGGAAGCTAATAAACAGCTATATAGTGCAATGCAATTAGACACAGGTTTTGCTTGTCAAATGGAAACACTTTACCCTGGAATAGCAAAAGCAGTTGCACCTGGTGCAAGAGGAGCATTTCCTATAAATCCTCCAACAAAATTAGGATTAACATGGCATCATAATGCGTATGAGAGTGGTATTTTAGAGCTTATTCCTCAAACGCACCATACAGCTAAAGGAGTAGTTCAAGCAAACTTGCATCCTGGCGGAAAAGGTGGTCAACAAATTTGGGGCGGAGGAAGAAAATGAAAAAAATGATTATTGCCATTGATGAATTAATTAATCAGATTAATCAATTCAAAGAGGGTTTTTTATACACGAAAAGTGATAGACTCGAAAGTCAAGAAAAAGTTCTGATCACATATGATAATGACGATTATACACTTCCTCTGGAAGAAATAGATGGATTCAAATATAGAGTGGGTATTTTTCAAATAGAAGAAGTTATTCAAAATTTAAAAATACAAACAAAAAATCCTGACACAGAAAATTGTATTAAAGCTATCAATTTTTATATTGAGAATGATGCATTTATTTAGCAAAAATGAAGGTGGTAAATTTCTAACACTTCTTGGGTGGCTTCTTTGCTGCCCTTCTTCATATGCGAACCAGGGTATTGAACCTGAATTCCAATTTAAATTTTCCACAAAAACAGCCATTAGCATGGGAATTGGCCAAGAAAAGTTTGGGGATGCCATCACTTCATCTCTTCGCCACGGTGTGGGTCATGCTATTGGGGCCAGCCTGGCTCACCAAATGGGGCAATGGTACAGCGGACCCGATAAGATTAATTATTTCATGCATAAGATGGGGCACTTTGCCTCAGGTGCTGTGGGCGGAGCGATTACGGCGGATGATCCGTTAGGGGGTGCGTTTGGTGCTGCCTTTGCGGAAGTTAGTATGGAGGCCATGGCTGATGCCAAAGCTGAGGCTGCGCTAGTGAAACAAGAAAATCCTGACCTGCCAAAAGAAGAACTGAAGCAGATTCTACATGAACGTCTAATCGCAAAACGGTTCTTCTCTCAGGTGATTGGTGGATTCGCTGGCACCCTTGCTGGGGGAGACTTCTCAGTTGCCGCAAATTCTGCGGCCATAGCACTTGATTATAATATGATGCCGACATTGTTGGACGAAGCATGCCGGGAATATTATGGATTAACTGCGGAAGCGTTGGATGCACAAGAAGCAGCACGCCCTGCAAAATGAACAAATATCTCAAGTGTCATTTTGCATATTTTGCTAAATGCGCACTGATGCGGAATACAAAGTGCGCTACACTTTTCACACCACTATGTTGCCTACGGCGTTCATTCATGACAACAAGAATGAAAAAGTATCGAATGAAATAACGAGAAGAGGGGTTAGCTATTGCAATGCTTCACGGTAACTGACTGATAATGTGATTTTGAATAAAATCAAAAGCTTCATCAAAATTCCAATTAGTTCGATGAGGAAGAAGGATGTTCATATCAATTTGGAAATCTTTATTTAACCGTTTCTCTTCCATATTTTTTTGAAATAATTCTTTGGAGATAACTATACTATCGTTTGCGCAGTATTTTTGGAAAATATCAACCACCTTACTTGTATCTACTTGTCCTTGTTTGAACACATACCACAAATCAAAAAGATCTCTGCCTTTCCTCCTTTGGTAAAGAGCCCGAAGCTTCGTAGCTATCAATTCTTCAAGTTCATAAACAACAATTTCGCAAGATCCTTGAAACCATTCGGATTTGATCGAAAAAGGTTCAAATCGCAAGGGAAGAACCTGAAAATGTTCTGTGGTATTGATTTCTATTTTTAGTTTAGCAGGCAGACCACCTATGGCTTGATATCGATAAATCATCTTTGCGCTACGTTCAGTAATTTTACGTTTTGGTTCTCCAAGCCAAGGCTCTAACAACTCACGAATGATATCAATGGTCTGACCAATTGGTTCTGGTTGCCTTTGAACAAAATCGATATCTTCACTGTAACGTGCAGGGGGTTTAATAAACAGTTTATTTAGGGCTGTTCCACCACGAAATACCAGGCTATTTTTGATCTTCTCGTTACTATAAAGGCAGATAAGCGCGCGGCTGATCACTAAATCTTGCTCAACCATATCAAGTGTTTGCCATTGGGCATGAGCGCGCCAATTTTCAATAAAATTTTCTGGGATCATAGATCGCTCTCAATATCAGTATTTGCAATAATTTGCCATTTCTTTATGCGGGGATAACCTGTTTTAGGAAGATCAGGAGCAAGTGCAACAAAAACAGACATTTTACCATTTAGGTATCGTTGTAATTTGTCGATGACTTGATTTTTTCTTTCTTCATCCATCGTGTCGATTTGCTCTAAAATGTAACCAAGCCGCTGTAACCAAGCCTTTTCTCCTAGTAGTTCAGCAAGCTTAATAAGCCTATCAGGATCTACTGTCTCAATAAGCTCCGATAGAACGGTAGCAATATGATTGAGTCCTCCACTGCGACTACGGTAGTTTAGTAAATCTAGGACAATAAGTTCTGGGGTCGCAACCTTCAAATATCCAGTGCTGACAATTATATCTTGAGTAGGCAATCTTGAAAGAGATTTTTTATAGATCATTTCTAATTTTATCTGACCAAATTCTAAAGGATGCTTAGTGCGCATATTTGAAATGATCTGAAACCTGCCAGGCTTTTGATGGGAGGCGCCGTGATACTGTGCTCCTGAAAGTAAGGACACATAGTAATCAGCTTTTAGGTGGTTCATGAGAATAGGAACTAAATCTTGAGCTGGAATAGAACCTTGGAGTTGATACTCCGGAGGTACAATGACGTAAAGCCCTTTGGCTGGAGTGATTAAATCTCCATGAGATTTCAAGCGGTGTATAGCAACCAAAGCGGCATTTTTTGACAAGCCAAGGTCTGATATGACTTGCTTTAAAGTGAAGGAACGTTGACCATTTTGCCTGATAGATTTAACATAGTTTGAAAAATTCATTGTGATATCAAAATTACTTATTTAGTAATATTAGTCACACAATAACATCAATCACTAAATAAAATCAAGGTAAATTACCACCTGACCATCAACAGAAGAAAAACTGCGTTCTCTTCACCATGTGTTTGTGAAAATTAAAATTAATCGTCAAAAAAAGGTTTTATCAAGTGTCATTAAGCATGTTTTGCTAAATGCGCACTTACGCGTCGTGATAAAGTGCGCTACACTTTTTACATCACCATATTGCCTACGGCGTTCATTTATGACAGCAAGAATGCAAAATTATCGGATGAAAAAGCAAGAAGAAGGATTCGTGCAAGTAAGAGTTTGGGTATCCCAAGAACACGAATATTTCATCAAAAATATTGCTAAAGAGTGCAGGCCAAGCAAACCAATTAAAATCCCAGAGCGTTATGGCAGACCAGCCAAGCCATCACAAATTCGTATTGCAAAATCTCTAGCAGCCAGTAATGGCAAAGAGCCACCAGAACATCTTTATGATTATCACATTAGTCTATCAGCTTGGATGTGGGCTAATGGTGGCAGAGCATTTAACGGTCTTTAAATCTTTAAATGCTTACCTTTTACTAAAGTTCTTTCTCTAAGCCCTCGATATTTGCCGTCCACCCGTCCATCATCGTAGTTTTGCTGATGTTTTCTGGACGAGTGGACAGATCATTGTTTGAAGTGGACGGTAACGAGGCTGTATAACTGGACGGATACTAAAGGCTTGGAATTCCTTATTTATCTAGCTAATGGACGACTGGACGGCAAATACGGCATTTTTAAGAGGTCTCAGAAATAATATTTGTATTATATCTTTTCCACGACTCTTCAAAATGATACTTATCAAATCCTTTTCGTTGGACACCACCGATTTCTATATTTTTAGTATGGATTTGGTAAGGGGTGAGAAGTCTACTTAGCTGACGTGGTGTAATTCTTTTATCAAGCCCTCTAAAATTATAGGAAGACCAGGGACTTTCTTCGTCTTCACAAAGAGCATTAATCAGATCAACCGTATGAATTTTGATAAGTGACTTGTCTGCAAATATCCTTTCAATATCTTTAAGCAGTTCAGCACCTATTGGCAGGGTTTCTTTGTCATCTTCTGTGAGATTGCTTGCTGCTTGGTGAACTTTTTCAGTCCAAGCAGGACCGGCAAGTTTAGCAATAGCCAATAAGGGCTCCCAATTGTCTAAAGCTCTATCAGAAATACGAATGTTTTCAGGAAAGCTAGTACGTGAATGTGCAATAATTTCTGCCTGATCATTAGAAAATCTTAATAGCTTGCGTTGCAATTCGTTGAAAATGTTATGGTCTGCGTGTCTTAATTTTTCTGTTTTTTCATGAACAAGTTTTCTTCGAAGCTGAATGACAATGGAGCGATCATGTAGGGTATCAGGAAGGCTGCCAATAATAGCAATGGCTTTTGCTCCCCAGGTGCTAAAGCGCTTTGGTGTGTGATCTTCTCCAGTGGTTCTAATCACATAAGCTGTGGGGCGAGTATGTCCTGAATTAATGATGCCTCGTAATTCATCAGAATCTCTAATGAACGTATCTGCTTCATCAATAATAATCGTTGGTTTCCACAATTCGATGGTTCTAAATAATGCTGCAGCTGAAATGTTAGAGGCTAACAGTGGTTTACACACGAGATTCCCTAGTATGGAAATTACAGTAGTTTTACCGCATCTCTTCTCAGGTGAAGAAATCGCTAGAATGGGCGATACACCAACAGAATTAATCAACCATGTAAAGATGGCCCATAAGGCTAAGACTGTGTCTGCGTGTTCTGGCAGAATTGCAAACCGTTTAAATGTAGCGGATAGCTCTTGTAAAAGTTCTTCTGCTGCTACTGGATGAGTCCATGGTTCGATGATTGGGAAAATATCCGTGTCAGACGGTTCTTCGTTTGTTGTGTGAGTATGAGCATGTTGTGGTCGGTATTTGCTCACTTCTTTGTCTAAGGTCAGCAAACTGATACCCAATCGTTTTGCTTCAACTTTTCTGATTCTGTCATATTGAATAGCAGAGAGAGTGGCTAAGTGTTTAAAGCTCGTCGTGTCAGCATCATCGTCATCGTCAGCTTCTATATCAGCAACAACTTCAGTAGTATCTGCGTCTGTACTAGCTGCAGTCTCCTCAGTATCGCAACCACCTTCACCATCACGATGTATGGCTTTAGAAAGTACATACGTATACTCAATAAACAAGGGCATCTCTGCATGTTGTTCAAATTCCAACAGCAGGGTTGATGTCCACCCTTCCATTAAGGCATCTGCTAAATCATAGCCTTTCTTCAAAATAACAGGCTGTTCTCGTTTAATTATCATTCCTGCTTGAATGGCATAATGAGAAAAAACGTTATTGTTTAATACCTGAATAGATTTAACTCCTGCACCCTGACATTGCTGATAAACATCGTTGCCATACTTTAGTCCTGCTTCATCATGATCCATGGCAATAATTATCTGACGACCTTTTAATGGAGAATACGCTGTTTTCTTAGCTGATTGCGCTCCTTGCATGGTTGTCGTTGTTACAAACGTTGGAAAAAGCAATTCAGCCACTTGTGCGGTTTTTTCTCCTTCGCAGATCAAAACAGTATTCTCAAAGTTCATGGTAAGCTTATCAAGATTAAACAGAGGACGGGGAGCAGGGAACCCTTGGGAGCACCACTTTTTTTTACCATCAGGAAATTCACCATAAATAAAGGGTCTGATTTCTTTTTTGACTTTGTCATTGTTAGCATTACCATTTTTCTGCCCAACAGCATTCCATCTTAGGATGTACCCAAGGAGCTCTCCTTGAAGATTATGGTACGGATAATGATGATCGGCATCACCCTTAAACAAGCCAACAAAATATTTATAAATACCTGATTGGCTTAATTTTGGCGCATTTTCTGGGACAGGAAAGACCGATATGCCCTGAGGCTTAACATCCTGAATTTTATGATATTGATGAGCTAAAAGTGAGCTTGCATTATTCATTACGCACCTCCTGCTATAGATTGCAGCACACGCGCAGCATCTGTTTGGCTGATTCCTTCTACATAGGCCCAAAGCGAAACAATATCGCCACCCTTATCTCCGGTAGCAAAATCTGCCCATTTGCCCGTAAGTGTATTAATCCGAAAAGAACCAAGATGGTGATCGCACCTGGTGGGATTAAGCGCAACATACTCTAAGCTTGCCAAGCTTCCATCTGGCAATAGCAGATTTAGCAATGGCAAAATAGAAGGGGTTAGTTGACGATTGAGAAGGTTAAAATCAATTTGTTCATATTTTTCTTGTTTTGCATCTTTTAGTTGATTGCATGGTGAGGTCATAGTATTGTTCCAATTGAAATAGATGTTTCTTTGAGAATAGCCCTCGTTCAGGAGGGCTATTCTTGTTTCAGCAGTATGTAGCTTCAATTATTCAATGGTGCGATGATCTAAAAAGCCGTCCAGCTCAGATTTACGATACCTTACCAATCTTCCAACTTTGATGAAGGGAATGTGATAGCGTTTAGTGCATCGCCACACTTCAAGAGTGCCTGGAGAAACACCTATGTATGCTGCTGCTTGGAGGTTGTTTAGTAATTCAGCGTTTTTAGCTGAGATAAAATTGATTGTGTTTGCAGACATGTTGTAAACTCTTTCATGGTTTTGTTAAACATGTCGCCACTATCTATGGTTTTTTAGATATCAAACATACTGATAATGGTTATACCCATTGGCCATTTAATGGGTAATACCCATCACTGAAAGCCTTGGTTTGCTTGATGAAAATGGGTGATATCAATTAATTAAAAATAACCCTAAATTGATAATGGGTGTTACCCATTTTTATAAGCTTTAAAAGACAAATTATTGCTTATTATTTTTAGAGCTTTCGTTTTGCATGATATTTTTTTCCATCTTTTTGTTCTGCAAGGCGAATAAATTTTGCCAAGAAAGGAATATCAGAGGATGAAATATCAAGATTATGCTTTGTAATGTACTCAGTGATGAAAGACTCAATGCTACTTTTTGCAACTTGCGCTAATTCGTCTTTTCCATATGCGTCATAAATTGCAGCTAATGTTTGTAACCATGGGGTGCTATAGGTATCGAGGTTGATTAACGAAGAATGATGCGATGAAAAGAAATGCTCTGTATTTGGTTTCTTATTGGGGAAAATGCTTGTGCAGCGTATCGCATCTTCTGTTTTAAAGTAAACGCATCCTAAAAAATCTCCTATAGATGGTATATTTCCTTGTGCGCAACCATCTACCAACAAACGATACCAATTTTTATCATAGGACCAGTACTCTGCTGGTAATTCATGATAGGCATAATTATACAGGACATATGATTTTAAATATTTACCTGACAATAAATCTCTACACCGACGCAAATTGATCATAACAACTATATCACGTAGTAAGGAATCATCATCAGGGTATTCTTTAACGCATATGCCTGTCTTGAAGGACTGGTAATTTTTGTTATCGTTGTAAAGGAGTACATTGGATATAAACTACCTGTATTCGCACAGGAAAATTACCTTTTTGCAGGTAGTCATCCAATACAGAAACATCAGGAGAGTCGTGCATCGAAAAAATCGTGCAGTTATCTATCTTTTCGTAACCGGGATCATCGCTTTCCACAATGTTAAACAATTGCCTTGAAAATAATTTAGTCCTTAATGTAATTAAAAGCTCAAATACACTTAAAAATCCAGGAGGTGATTGAACATTAGTCATTAAAAAATTTCCTTGTTTTTATGATCTGCAGTTTTTGTCACTGTTTTTTAATTCATGCAACATTAAATGCGAATAAACTGACATAATTGTAATTATATGACGTTAAATTAGATAAATGCAATCTATCAGAAAAATTTTAGGGGCTGTACCAGATAACAGGGTAAAGTGTTATAAGGTATGGGATGAGAAAGAGTCGATTAAGTAAAGCAAAACAAGACCGTTTGCTAGAATATTTCGTAGCAGGAGTCACAGCAAGATGCGCAGCTAGCTTGGCAGGAGTCAATCCTAAGTCAGCAGCTTATTATTTTCACCGCCTTAGAGAAATCATCACTCATCATATAGAGCTAGAAAACCAAGAAATAGTTGGTGGTGAGATAGAAGTTGATGAATCCTATTTTGGAGGAACCAGAAAAGGCAAACGTGGCAGAGGAGCTGCTGGAAAAGTCCCTGTGTTTGGGCTATTAAAGCGTGGTGGGCGTGTGTACACAAAGATTATTCCCAATGCCAGCTCCGACACGCTACTGCCAATTATTCAACAGAAAGTCATTCCTGATAGTATTGTTTATAGTGACTATTGGAGGGGATATAATGCCTTGGATGTCTCAGAGTTCAAACATTATCGTATTAACCATTCAAAGCTCTTTGCTGATAAGCACAACCACATTAATGGTATTGAGAACTTTTGGAATCAAGCAAAAAGACATTTAAGGAAATTTAATGGTGTACCAAGAGAAAATTTCCCTCTATTTTTAAAGGAAGTTGAGTGGAGATTTAATACCCCTAATCCAAAAGCTCAATTACGCCAGTTAAAGAAATGGGTTAAGGCTGTTCTAATTTAGTTATCTGGTACAGCCCCAAAAATTAAATTAATATGCCCTGAAAGCCAATAATTCTGCCTGTTGGCACATATATTGCACAATAAAAACCAAGGAAACAGTTTAGTTAAATTTAAAAAGGAGAGCCATATGTCAATGGTAATTAATACGAACGCATCAGCTTTAAATGCGATACAAAATCTAGAAAAAAATAAGGCAGCTTTAACTTCATCTATGGAGAAGTTATCATCTGGATTAAAAATAAAT
>Ga0247837_1010448_pt1 | contig 10622 bp, 9 predicted proteins | sample LaCtaG_2_FD_187115 | JGI IMG/M metagenome (GOLD analysis project Ga0247837, IMG submission 187115) | Freshwater microbial communities from meromictic Lake La Cruz, Castile-La Mancha, Spain - LaCruzMarch2015_14.5m | ecosystem: Environmental > Aquatic > Freshwater > Lake | place: Spain: Castile-La... | reverse complement strand
ATTTAATAACCCACTAAGGTTTATCGACCCCGATGGAATGGCACCCTTTGATGATTATTTAATAAGAGGAAATGGGCAAATTATTGTCAAAAATACAAAAAATGATAACTTTGATAGATTTTTTACCGAAATAGGCCAAAGAAAGGTAGGTACAATGGTTATTAGATATTATCACTTAGAGGCACAGCTAGACAAAAATGAGTCAGGCTTAGTTAGATTTCCAGATAGCGGAATAGGTTATACAAGTTATGGTGAAGCAGAAAAGGGAGGTTTATCGACAGGTGTTAAAAAAGGAGTAGCATTTGAGGAAAACGTAGGTTCAGATGATAGCTATTTAAAACCTAAAACTGCGGCTGCCCTATTTGGAGTTATTAATGAAACTAGCGGAAAGGGAATAACACTTTCATTAGGTGATATGTCGTCCTCAAATGGTAGTGACCCTGCAATTGCAGGAAATGGTACTTTTCATCATGCCGGACATGGGCACATGGGCAAACGAATTGGTTTAGATGCTGACTTTAGATATGTAGGAAATGATGGACAAAGCTATAGAGGAGTTATGAATTCTAAAAAATTTAATTTAGAATATAACACAGCCGTTTATGAGGCTTCTTTCAGATTTGGTTTTGATTCAAAGAATACTTATCAAGGAAAAACTGGCTCTATTGCAGGGGTTAAAACAATGGGAGGACACGATAATCATGGTCACTTAGGATTTAAACGGAATGCTACAATTTTTTTTAACTATAAGCCGTATAAACAATAATGAAAAAAATGAATCACTTATTTGTAATAATTATATTATTATCTCTATCATGCCAAAAGCAATCGAAAGATAAAGAAGGTACTAATAATAAAAATAATACTATTAAAGAAAATAAAGAAAAGAGAATTACTCAAATTGATTCTGGAGTTGTTGTATTAAGAGAAAGTTACGAAAATGGTTTACTCAGTTTGTATAATAAAGATGGGTCAAAGTGGAAATCTTTCGAATTAACAGATAACTTTAATGATAAGTCAATTCATCCTTATGCCTTGAAGCCAGAAAATGCTTTAATGGTTTTTAGATGCGTAACGAAATCTGCTCTCTTCTATGAAGTTATTGTTGATGAAAATACTACAAAATTTATCAAAAAATCTGATAAAAACTTTCATTTTGAAACATGGGAACAGCATATTATAACTGTTTTTTCTGTTGATTTTGATTACTTAAAGAACCCAATAAAAGTTAATCCAATCAATGATGCAAAAGAATTATCATTTGACAAAGAACAATTCTACCACCCTATAAAAATAAATGGAGATTGGCTAATGATTAAAGACGATGATGAAAAGACTGGATGGATTAAATGGAAAAACAATAAAGGTCAATTGATCTTAACTATGTATTACGACGCTTAATTTTGTTTATGCACCGCCTGTAATTACCCAAATCACCGAACAAGACCTTTTTGTTTTGGAAATTAAGCCGCTTTCATTAGTTGGCGTTAGTCTTCAAAATTTTCGCTTCCAAAATCAAGAAAAAATTGAAGATTTTAGTTTAAATTTGAATTGGTTTAAATATCGCCCTGATAGTTTGTATATAGCTCAAAAAATTTATTAAATATCTTATAATAAATACATTCAAATTTTTCTTTGAATTTAAATAATTATCCTTTTTTGCTCCCTCGTATTTTTATAAATAAGAAATATTAAATTGCAGAAATGAGGTGTTTTTTTTACAATCTCACATTTCTACTCTCATACTTAAAATCAACAAAGTACTTTTCTCATTCGCCAGATCGCGGTTTCCAGTCTTCGCATTTGGGTACCAAAATTTAGGCGGATAAAGCCCCTTCCTTCGAAGTAAAATCCGCCTTCTGATACACCAACACCTGCGTTTTCGAGTATCTCGGCAATATTATCATTGCCACTTTCACGGGTATCAATCCATGCTAAATAAGTAGATTCGAGAGGCATCATACTGAAGCCCGTTATGGCGTTCATTTCGTATAAAACATAATCGTGGTTTATACGTAAATATGCCAATAATTGCTCATGCCATTCATCACAATCTCGATAAGCTGATAGAGCCGCCTGATAAGCATAGGCTGAGGACATTGGTTCAACTATGTATTTTAAATTGGTAAATTTTGTACGAATCTCGTCATTCGGAATCACAGCAAACGAGCAACCCAAACCCGCAATGTTGAAGGTTTTACTTGGTGAAAGTAATGTAATCGTTTGGTTTTCAGCTTCTTTGCTCAAGGTTGCTATTGACATGTGCTTTTTACTTTCATCCAAAATTAAATCGCAATGAATTTCATCTGAGCAAATTACTATCTTATTTTCAAGACAAATATCTATTAACATTTGTAGTTCTTCTTTCGAAAAAACCGTTCCAGCTGGATTATACGGATTACACAGCATAAACATACGAGTTCGAGGCGTAATGGCGGCACGAATTGCATCAAAATCAAATGTCCAACGCTTGTTTTCAAGCTTCATTTGCACCTTCACAAGTTTCTTTTTAGCTGCTTCAGGAGCTTTCATAAATGGCCCATAAACTGGTACAGTCGTAATGATTTCGTCGCCGTCATTGCCCACGACTATACATGAGAGCGTCAGCCCTGGAACTAGCCCCGGTAGATACACAATCCATTCTTTTTCGATTTTCCAATGATGGCGTTCTTCAAGGCGTTTCACAATTACATCAGCTAACTCATCGGGTGCATGCCAATAACCTATTACGCCTTGTTTGGTTACCTCTTCAAGTGCTTTCAATATTGGCGGAGCGGCTTTAAAATCCATATCGGCCACCCAAAGCGGAATTATATCACGGTCTTTATATTTATCCCATTTATAGCTATCGGTATTTGTACGGTCAATTAGTTCGTCGAAATCGTAAGTCATGAAGTTTTTATTCTAAATTTTTGATAATTGCTTTTACTAAAATTGCTGAGTTATCGGCAGCCACTTTTTTGAATGTTTGGAAATCGGCAGGGGCAGCTTCATTGGCTTTGTCGCTGATACTTCTGATAATCAAGAAAGGTAAATTTTGTTGAAAACAAATTTGGGCAACCACTGCTCCTTCCATTTCGGTAGCATCGGCTTGATAATTTCTTCTGAACCCAGCCACCGCTACACTTGAAGCAACAAACGTATCGCCTGTAACGATAGTTCCTACAGAAACTCTCGGTTGGGGCGAATCTGATGTTATTTTCTTGAGTTCGATACCTTTTGCTGCCTCATTGGCCACCGCAATTAAGATAGAATCTGATAAGAAAAACTGGGGATTAAGCTGCTTTGTATGCGGATTGCGAGTAGGGTAGAACTTCAAGCTATCGTTGGTTAGTCGCCCATAATCGTGGTAGGAAAGCCGTTTTCCAATCAGAATATCTCCTTGATTTAAATCAGGGTTCACAGCACCCGCCACGCCCGTAAAAATGACTATTTTTGGTGAAAAATGCTTAATAATCAAGGTTGTAACAATGCTGGCGTTTACTTTTCCAATACCAGTTTCTGCCAAAACTACTTTTTTGCCGTTTAGCTTACCAGTTTTAAACTTAAAACCTAAAACTTCCTTGGTTTTAGCTTGTTTTAGCTGCGATTGAAGTAATTCTACTTCTTCGGTCATTGCACCTAAAATCGCAATTCTTTGGGCAAACGAAGTGGCTGATACAAAGAGTATAACAAAAAATATAAATCTGGTTTTCATTGAAGGAAAGTAAAAGTTTAAAAAATGGGTGATTGAATAAATATATTACATTCTTAATTCTACATTCTTTTAATGTCCTAAATACAATGCCCATATTGCAAACATATCAATGACTATAAGCATCCACGTAAGCTCCTTGGCTTTTCCGTTGATTAGTTTAATAATTGACCATGATAAAAACCCCCAAATGATGCCTTGAGTAATTGAATAGGTGAACGGAATTAGCACCATAGCTAAAAATGCAGGAATGGCATCGTCGAGTTTATCCCAATTAATTTTTGTAACCGGTTTCATCATCAAAACTCCAACCAAAATCAAAGCAGGAGCGGTGGCAATTGCAGGAATTATGCTCAAAAGTGGAGATAAAAACATAAATGGCAAAAACAAAATACCTGCTGTTATAGCCATTAAGCCTGTTCGCCCACCTTGACTAATCCCAACTGCCGACTCGATGAATGCCGTTCCTGGACTTGTACCCAGTAAACCGCCCATTGCTGTAGCTACTGCATCGGTCAAAAGCGATTGCTTGATGTTACGAGGTTCGCCATCTTCGTCATATAAATTGGCTGCTTCGGCAACGCCAACGAATGTAGAAAGGCTATCGAACAAATCGGTGAAAACAAAAGCAAATATTACGGGAAAAAGGCTTATTTTGAATGAGTTGATAATATCGAGTTGAAAAAGTAAACTAAAATCAGGAGCAGAAAAAATACCTTGCCAAGTAACCAAAGTTTTTTGTCCGAAATTTATGGCCGAGGCATCGCCCCACCACCTACCAATTGGAATGGCAATGAGTGTTGTGAGCAAAATTCCGATGATTATTCCTCCTTGAATATGCCTCGTGAGCAGAATCATCGTTATGGCTAAGCCAATCAGAAAAGTAATGATAATGGGGTCGTGAAGGCTAGCAATGCCAATCATTGTGGCAGGATTTGGTACTATAAACTTGGCATTGGCAAAACCAATGAGGGTAATGAAAAGCCCAATTCCTGCCGAAATTGCGTAACGTAACTGCTTCGGAATGGCTTTAACGATTTGAGTTCTTACATTAAAAATAGATAATAATAGAAAAATAATTCCAGCCCAAAATACCGCTCCCAAAGCTACTTGCCACGAAATACCCATGCCTTTCACAGCGGTAAAAGTAAAAAAAGCATTCATTCCCATGCCAGGGGCAACAACGATTGGGTTTTTGGCATAAAGTCCCATCATTAAACTACAAAATAATGACAATAAAACGGTGGCAGTAAGCACGCCATTAAATGACATTCCAGATTGGCTCAAAATAGCAGGATTGACAACAATAACATACATTGTGGCCAAGAATGTGGAAAACCCTGCCAGTATTTCGGTTTTTAGCTTAGGTTTTAGTGGCATAATACAAAATTTTAAAAAATTGTGTTGCAAGATAAAACGATAATAATGAATTAGAAATGATGAAGGTGTATTTTAAATAAGATTAAAGAAAAAATATTTTTGAAATACTAGTTTTATCTAATTTCTACTAGACTGGAAAACAAAACAAACGACAAAATTAAATTCAGCAATAAATTAAACAGAAAGTAAATAAGAGCAATATAGGGGTGTTCAAAAGCAAATTGTTGAAACGAAACTGGTGAAGCCAAAAATTCCATTGATTACAATATTGATAAAAAAGACAGATATTATATAAGATCAAATAAGAGCAAAAAAAGAGGTATTTTAATTTATTACACAAAAGTTAGTCGGGGAAAATAAAATTTACTTAGCAAATGGCAAGAAATGACTCAGGCGTTTCTCTCAAAAATCTTCCTTACATTTGTCGAAATATCCTGTTAAAATAAATGCAAGACACCGTACTTCCTATTCTTTACCAAGATGAACATTTGGTAGCCATTAATAAGCCACATAATTTATTGGTGCATCGCTCGTCAATCGCTGCCGAAGAAAGTGTTTTTGCGTTACAATTGCTTCGTGACCAATTGAATTGTTGGGTGAGCCCATGCCACCGAATAGACCGCAAGACTTCGGGAGTTTTGCTTTTTGCTCTTACTGCCGAAGCCGATAAGGCCGTGAAAATGCAATTTGAAAATCATGCTACTTTCAAAAAATACTTAGCTTTAGTGCGTGGTTATTTGCCCGAATCAGGCACAACCGACCGACCATTAGTGAAAGAAAACGGTACACTTCAAGATGCAGTAACGCATTTCAGATGTTTGAAACAAATAGAACTCGAAATTGAAGTAAGTCGCTACCCGACTTCTCGGTATTCGTTAGCAGAAATTACTCCTGAAACTGGCCGAATGCACCAAATTAGAAGGCATTTTGCACAATTACGACATTATCTGATTGGCGATAAAACTTACGGAGAATGCAAACATAATAAGATGTTTGAGGAGCGGTTCGGTCTTAACACAATGTTGCTGCACGCGAGCGAGCTGAGTTTTATTCACCCAATTACAGGAGAAAATAGTCATATTTTTGCCCCCATGAGTGACGAATTTACAAGAATCTTAACCGAAATTGGGATGGTGTGATTTATTATTAGTTATCGGTGTACTTGTTACTAGTTATTTGTTATTAAAAACAGTTTCCCAATAAAGTTTCCCAGTAAAAAATTCCCTAGTAACCAGTTTCCCATTAACTAATTTCCCAATAACCACTACTCCATTACACCAATTTTCTAATTACCAATTACCGAATAACATCAGCATGGTCGGCATCACCAAGCAAGAAACCAAATGGTTTTAGCCCTTCTACTGAATCAAAAATTACCTTGATAATGGCAGTTAACGGCAATGCAAGGACCAAGCCACTCATTCCCCAAAGTGAGCTAAAAACAATTAAGGCAATAATAGCAGCCATTGAGTTGATACTTACTTTTGATCCAATAATGTATGGCGTTATGAAATTTCCTTCGAGAAATTGGATAGTTGCAAATAATGAAGCTACACCGACTGCATAAAGTGGATTGTCTTTGGTAATTAATGCAAAAAGAATCGGTAGAAGTGAGCCAATTGCGATACCAATATATGGTAAAAGCACCAAGAAAGAAGCTAAAAAACCAAAGAAAATGGCATGTTCGATACCCAAGATATAAAGCCCGATGGTATTTAAGATTCCGATGATGCCAATAACCATTATTAAACCCACCATATAGTCAATCACTACATTTTTTATTTTCTTTAAAACCACATCTACTCGGAGACTACTTACTGATTTAAACGCTTTATAAAAAAAAACTTTAATGAAATCACGGTAAAGTAACATCAGAAAAATGTATAACGGAATAAGCGTGAGGTTGCCCAAAAGTCCTGTTGTTGTGGAGAGCGTATTTCCCAAAATATCGCTATTGTTTTTTAAAAACTCTGTTAAGTATTTCTTGCCTTCAACTCTCTGTTGAGTGCGTGTAATATGAAAATTTCTACGGATGAAGATTTGCACGTCAAAGTAAAGTTTTTCGACTTTTTCAGTCAATTGAGGTAGTATTTCCTCAAAATCCATTATTTGAATATAAACCAAATAAAAAAGTAAAAGCAATACGCCAAGCGTAATTAGAATTGTAATCGAAATAGCTAACCAACGAGGAAAATGCCACTTTTCAAGAACTTGACAAACGGGCAAAAGTAATAAAGTAAAAATAGCAGAAAAGGTGAGTGGAATTAGCAAATCTTTAAGCATATACAACCCAAAAATAATAATCACCAGCGAAATCAAGACATAAGCGAGTCGAGTTGTAAATGGTTGTTGAAAAGTTTTCATGTTTCTAAAAAAAATTTGGTAGATAATTCGTTGATTTAGAGATAGTTTTTTCCAAAATTAACTATCTTGTTGGCTTATTTCAAATTTTTCTTATTGATTTAAAAAACCCTCCCTTAAGCTATGTTTCTTTATAAATTTTATATGTTTTTATTTTCTCTAAAAATTGCTACCTGTAATTGCCACAGTGAGGTACAAAAAAGTGGTTTTCACAGAGCAAAAAGTGAATATAATATTACCCAAACAGGCCGAATGCCAATGTGTATCAACGAAAATTCAGGATTGGCAAAAGCATGGCAAGAAAATTATTATTGGACGATTAATGATAGTGGTGGCAATACCGAACTTTACATGATTGGGGAGCAAGGCCGAGTTTTTGATACACTTTTTGTCAATGATTCAAAAAATATTGACTGGGAAGATTTGGCCAAAGATGATAAAGGGAATATTTATGTTGGAGATTTTGGAAATAATTATCAAAATCGAAAGGATCTCACCATATATAAGTTTAGAAACGGCAAGACCGAAGAAATAACTTTTCACTATGCAGACCAAAATTATTTTCCATCTAAAGATAAGCTTTTTGATTGTGAAGCATTTTTTTGGTTCGGTGGAAAACTCTATCTATTCTCAAAAGATTGGTCATTAAAACACCAAACGCTGCTTTACAGCTTGCCCGATAAAGAAGGCGATTATGCACTTTTGCCTGAGCAAAATATTTTCCTAAAAAGTCCTGTAACCTCAGCAGATGTTAGTCCAAACGGGAAAGAGTTTGCTTTACTTTCTTATGGAAAAATTTATATTTTTGAGATTTCAAGTGGAAAAATTGATTTTTCTCAGCCAAAATCATGTATCAAAGTTGGTCGAAATCAGATGGAAGCTATTGCGTATGTAAATGATACAGATTTTGTGATGACCAACGAGCAACGAAAGATTTATCGAGTAAATCGCAAGCGGTAGAAAATAAAATAGGGCATAAATCAGCTAGATTTACACCCTATTTTGTTTTATCAGAAATCATCTTCTATGACTTCTTGTTCTGCTGGAATCTCTCGTTTTTTATGTTCGACTTCGGTTCTTTTATCTTTCAATTTCTTTATTTGTGATTTTAGAGCCTCAAGTGCCAAATCAGTGGCTTCTTCAAACGTTGTGCCTTTTTCTTCTGCAAAAATGGTGCTTCCTGGAACACTTAACTTGATTTCGATGTGTTTTTTGTGAACTTTGTTACTATCTCCTTTGTCTAATTTCAGAAAAACTTCACCGCTAATAAATTTGTCGTAGAAGGTTTCTAATTTGTTTAACTTGTTTTGGATAAATCCGACCAATTTAGGGTCGATGTCGAAATGAACTGCATGCACATGAATCTTCATAACACACTAATTTAGAGTGAATAATAACATAAACTGTTGATATTCAAAATGATAGAAGAAAATTATACGAATGAAAAATCCTTATTTCTCACCTCTAATATCTCGTATCTTACTTTCAAAGAACTGTCTTTCATCTAACCTACCAAAAAAAATGATACGAGTCAAGGACTTTTTGTAGAATTTTATTGCTCGAGGGCCAACGTTAAGATTTTATAGACCTGAAAGGCTTTTTGAAATCATTCGTAAAAAACTATATCTTAAAGTAGAGAATTGTATGAGTTTTAGATATTTTTATCATAAAGTAGCTTAAATTAACCGATTATCAGCATTTTAATTGGAAATTACAAACTCATCTTCTACATTTCATCTTTATTTCAAAACCTTATTTAATCCAACAATGAAGGCTATCAAAATCAGTAATTTACAAAAAGCGTATGGAAGTACCTTGGTCTTGAAAGATGTTAATTTAGAGGTCGATTCGGGTGAAATTATTGGCTACATCGGCCCTAACGGTGCAGGAAAATCTACGACAATTAAAATCCTAATTGGAATGATTCCTGACTATGCTGGCAGCGTAGAAGTTATGGGACTTGATGTAAAAACTAATCCGCTGGAAGTCAAGAGACTAATTGGTTACGTTCCCGAAAATGCTTCTTTATACGATACCCTTTCGCCTATGGAATATTTGCGGTTTTTGGGAAGTTTGTACCAATTAGAAACCAATCAAATCGAAGAAAAAGCCACCGAATTGCTCCGACTTTTTGCCCTTTACGACCAGCGAGACGACCGTATGACGACCTTCTCGAAAGGGATGAAACAAAAAGTATTGCTGATTTCAGGCATTTTGCATAATCCGAAAGTAATATTTTTAGATGAACCGCTCTCTGGACTCGATGCAAATGCTGTGATTTTGGTCAAAGAAATACTTTCTCAACTCAAACATGCTGGCAAAACCATTTATTATAGCTCTCAAATTATGGATGTAGTCGAGAAAATCTCTGACCGAATCGTACTTATCAATAATGGTATAATCATTGCTAACGGCACTTTCGATGAGCTTAAATCACAGCGAGAAACAGGTTCGCTCGAACAGATTTTCAACCAACTGACCGGCAATAACGAACACGTACAATTAGCAGAAGAATTTATCCAAGTAATGAACCGATAAACTTGTAGAACAGGTTTGTAACCTGTCAAAAAGACAATGATAAATTTTTATCTAAAAATATTAATTTTATTTCGCCCATTTTTTTTACGTTTGGACGTGAATTTCGAGCAACTTTTAGCCATTGTTGAGGTAAAACTTAAAATGGATAATCGCCGAGCAAGGTTCAATCAATGGAATAAAAAACAAAGCGAATCGAACAGTACGTTTTTTCTAACGCTAGGTTTGTATTTTCTGATGGCTTCTGCTTTTTCGGCGTTTATTTACTTTTCAGTATCAATCATCGCCATTTACTCTTTAATTTCTGCTATGATGATGTTCATGCTCGCCATGACCCTCATCACTGATTTTTCAGCAGTTATTCTTGATTCCAATGACAATGCTGTTTTGCTGCCTCGCCCCATTGATGACCGTACCTTGCTCATTGCCCGTATCACGCATATTCTGATGTATTTGCTTTCTATGATGTTGGCTTTAGCTATTCCTTTTATGGTCGTTACCATGTTCAAATACGGAGTTTTGGCAGCTATTTCTTTCCTGTTCATTAGTTTATTAAGTTTGATTTTGATAGTTTTTCTAACCAATATTTTCTATTTGGTTTTAATGCAATTTACGAGTGAAGAACGTCTCCGAAACGTTATCAATACCTTTC
>Ga0247837_1010445_pt1 | contig 10625 bp, 9 predicted proteins | sample LaCtaG_2_FD_187115 | JGI IMG/M metagenome (GOLD analysis project Ga0247837, IMG submission 187115) | Freshwater microbial communities from meromictic Lake La Cruz, Castile-La Mancha, Spain - LaCruzMarch2015_14.5m | ecosystem: Environmental > Aquatic > Freshwater > Lake | place: Spain: Castile-La... | reverse complement strand
TTCGCGACCGTCGAATTCCTCTAGAGCTTTGTCCGACTTCAAATCTACAAACAGGTGCAGCTGCAAGTTATGCTGAACATCCAATTGGCGTTTTAGCAAAGCTTCGTTTCCGCGTAACGCTCAATACTGATAATCGTTTGATGAGCCAAACCTCTATGTCCTTTGAGATGGAAGAGGCGGTAAAGGCCTTTAAATGGGATTTTGCAGAGCTCCAAAGAGTCACTATTAACGCTATGAAGAGTGCATTTGTCCCTTATCCAGAGCGTTTAAAAATTATCGAGCAGGTTATCAAACCTGGGTATGCAAAGGTTTCATCTGCTTCATGATTGATTTTACTGACCCAGCCTTTGTATCTAATCCATACCCAGCGCTGAAAGAACTTCGTGCTGCAGGCCAACCTGTGTGGCACGAGGGAATGCAGATGTTTCTTGCTGCTCGCCATGGTGATGCCAATGATGTTTTTCGCAATAAATCACTTGGCAGAATATTCACCGAAAAGAGCCCAGAGTTTGAGTGGGAAATCTTTAACTGGCTCCATGCCGATTCAATTTTAGATAGCGAACCACCTAAGCACACTCGTCTTCGCTCACTTGTCGCAAAAGCATTCAACCGTCAGAAGATCGAAGGTATGCGCCCAGCCGTTGAGCGCATCACCGAGCAACTACTTGATGCTATCGATGAGAAGGTTAAGTCAGGTCAAACATTTGATTTAATTGCAGATTACGCCGAACCATTACCGGTCAAGATCATCGCAGATCTCTTAGGGTTCCCAGAATCTGAAGAGCATTTACTTCGACCATGGTCGCAAGCGATTGTGAAGATGTATGAAGTAAATCCAACTGTGCAATACCAAAGTGAAGCAAAAGTAGCTGCGCAAGAGTTTGCAGATTATGTTCGTGATTTAGCCGAAAGTCGCAAGAAGACTCCAGGTGAGGATTTAATTTCAGATCTTGCAATCGTTGAAGAAAATGGCGAGAAGTTGAATATGCATGAACTGGTAGCAACTTGCGTGCTGCTACTTAATGCTGGGCACGAGGCAAGTGTGAATGCATTTGGTAATGGAATGGTTGCAGCTTTACAGCGCCCAGATCAATCTGCTTTGCTACGTGAGAATCCTCGAGGCGTTACTAATACTGCCCTTGAAGAGTTCATGCGATTTGATGCACCACTGCATATGTTTGAACGCACCGCGACAGCAGATACTGAAATTGGGGGAGTCGCGATCAAAGAAGGACAAAAGATCGCAGCCCTTATTGGCTCTGCAAACCGTGATGAAACAGTGTTTTCTAGCCCAGAATCGATGGATTTAACGCGCGATCCAAATCCTCATATTGGTTTTGGTGCGGGTATTCACTTTTGCATAGGCGCACCATTGGCTCGACTTGAAATGAGTGTTTCCTTGCCAGCGCTATGGGAAAAGTATCCACATATGCAATTAGTAGGAGATGCGATTCGCAGACCAACCTTTGTTTTGCGTGGTTATGAAAGCGTCGCTATCTCTGCTTGATGTGGGTAGGAAGTTTGCGCACCTTTTTTAGTAACACTTAAGGATGCAACCTTAATTCCTAGAGTCATCGCTGTCACGGGATCTTTACCGCTAGCAAGTGAGTAGGCAAAGGTGCCAACAAAAGCATCACCAGCACCTGTTGTGTCAACCGCGGTAACTTTTGGTGTACCTACTTTAGTCAATTGACCATCAGCTGAAATATAGACAGCACCTTGGCTTCCAAGTGTGACTATTGAATTTTTACCAGGTCTAAAGGTTTGAAGAACTGAATCACTTGTTGGTAATGCACCATGTAGTTCTCGGAATTCAGTCTCATTGGGAATGATCCAATCACAGAGTGCTAATAACTCAGCCGAGATTTCTTGATAGGGAGCAGGATTCAAAATAGTCGTACATCCCCGAGCCTTAGCCGCTTTGAAGGCCGCAAGAGTCACCTCTTGCTTAATTTCACATTGAGCTACGACAACTGACAAATTTTTTATGGCATTTATTGCTTCTACCGCTTTTGCAATCTCAATCTCGTGATTTGCTCCCGGAATAATAATGATCCGGTTCTCACCATTGCCATCTACCCAAATATGGGCAACACCATTAGGAGTATCGCTTCGCTCTACCGAGTCTGAATGAATTCCAACCTTTATAAAGTTATCCGCAATCGCCGCGCCGAAAACATCATTACCAAGTTTGCCTATGAAGTGAACCTCTGCGCCGCAGTGAGCTGCCATGACCGCTTGATTAGCACCCTTGCCACCAAAACCGGTCGTAAAGAGTTGGCCGGCTAAGGTTTGGCCTGGTTCAGGAAGAACATCGGCATAGGCGGTTAAATCCATCATGGCACTTCCCACGACTGCGATAACCGCTGCCTGTTCTCCAATAGATTGCATACCGCTAGGCTAGCCGTTATGAGCAAAACTTCAATCATTATGGATGTAGATACCGGCGTAGATGATGCCTTTGCGGTTCTATTCGCTGCGATGCATCCAGATATCAACTTACTTGGCATCACATGCGTTGATGGCAATACCAATGTTGATCAAGTTGTGGCCAATACATTTAAAGTCTTGGATGCAGCAGGTGCTGGGGACATTCCTGTGGCACGAGGTGCGGTCCGTCCGTTGTTAGGTAAGAGCCAGTACGCCGAGTATGTACACGGCAAAGATGGAATGTGTGATCTCGGTATTGCTCCATCACATCGCAGAGTCGACCCACGCTCTGCCGTTGAACTACTTCGGGATCTTATTGAGTCATCTGCAGATCCTGTAACAATCGTTCCGATCGCACCCTTAACAAATATCGCATTGTTCTTGCGAGCATTTCCAGAAACTGCCAAAAAGATTCACCGCATTGTTTTGATGGGTGGTTCAGCATCTGCCGGTAATGCAACGGCTGCTGCCGAATTTAATGTGTGGCACGATCCAGAAGCCGCCGCCATTGTCTTTCAGAGCGGAGTTCCTATTTCAATGTATGGGCTAGATGTCTTTATGCGTCCAACTATTGGCCGAGAAGAGGCAACTACTATGAGCAAGTCTGCAAAGCCTTCTTCACAGTTTGCAGGATCGCTTGCTCTTGGATTTATGGAGCAGGTTAAAACAGATCCCGTCTCGCTAGGCGATTACGGCGCACTTGCCTTGGTAATCCATCCAGAACTTTTCACAACAGAAATGTTTGATGTTGTCGTTGACACATCAGCTGGCCCTGCACGAGGTCAAACGATTGTTGATCGGCGCGGTGCATGGCTCAAGCAGTTAGAACCACTAGACCTAGAGGATTCAGCCAAAGTTCGCGTTGCCTTAGATCTAGATGTTGATGCGGTCGTGAAATTGTGGCTAAAAACCGTTAATTCATAGCCCTATTGGATGCCAAACAGTTTTAGCTTCCATAAAGGCAATGATGCGACCAGGATCTGCTGACTTAAAGGAATGAATTCGCTTTAAGTTTTCAGCACCGGCCACCTTGATGTCGGCGTGCTTCTTTGAAGACAATCCAGAGATATCTAATGCATCGATATCCATGTGAGATGCCATCCATGGTGCGATTTCATCTTTCTTGCCTGTAAGGATATTGATTACACCTGCGGGTAGATCACTCGTTGCTAAAACTTCAGCAAATGTCATGGCTGATAATGGGGCTTTTGTGCTTGCCAGAACAACAACGGTATTTCCTGAGGTAATAATTGGTGCAATTGCATCGATGAGCCCAAGCAGTGATGGAGTTTCAGGTGCAATGGCTGCTACAACTCCCATGCTTTCAGGAATCGTAAAGTTATAGAAAGGTCCAGCAACAGGATTTGTTGATCCTGACAGGGATGCGATCTTATCTGTCCAGCCCGCATACCAAACTAGGCGATCTATAGCTTCAGTGACCTCTTTGTCAGCTTTTGTCTTTGTTGCACCGGTGATGTTAACAATCTCTTCTACAAATTGTCCCCGGCGGCCTTCGAGCATTTCTGCGATGCGATATAAAATCTGACCACGGTTATATGCCGTTGCTTTGTTCCAGCCAGCATGTGCTGCGCGTGCTGCAACAACTGCATCACGTAAATCTTTACGGGATGCAAGGCATGGGTTTGCAACAAATACACCCTTTGCATTCTTAACCTCATAGGTTCGCCCTGATTCGGAGCGAGGGAATGCGCCATTGATAAATAGCTTATATGTCTTCTTCACATCAATGCGATTACTCATGGCTAACTCCCTTCAAATATGCAGACAGGCCGTGGCGCCCACCTTCGCGGCCCCACCCCGATTCCTTATATCCACCAAAGGGTGAAGTTGGATCAAACTTATTAAAGGTATTTGCCCAGATCACACCTGCGCGAAGCTGTTGTGATGCCCACAATGTGCGGGATCCCTTTTCGCTCCAGATGCCTGCAGATAGTCCAAAGGGGGTGTTATTAGCCTTTTCTATAGCCTCGGCAGGAGTTCTAAATGTGAGAACTGAAAGAACTGGTCCAAAGATTTCTTCTCGCGCGATGCGATGTGCCTGAGTTACCCCTGTAAAGATTGTTGGTGCAAACCAGAATCCCTTGCTTGGCAGTGTGCATGCTGGACTCCAACGCTCAGCACCCTCTGAATCGCCAACAGCGGCAAGTTCGATGATCTTCTTGAGTTGCTCCTTGCTATTGATCGCACCAACATCGGTGTTCTTATCCATCGGATCGCCTACGCGGATCTTTTCCATGCGGTTCTTTAACTTATGCAAAACCTCTTCAGCCACATTTTCTTGCAGCAAGAGTCGTGAACCAGCACAGCACACATGCCCTTGGTTGAAGAAAATACCGTTAACAATGCCTTCAACGGTTTCATCAATAGGGGCATCATCAAAGACAATATTGGCGGCCTTGCCACCTAGTTCTAAGGTAACACTCTTGTTAGTTGGCGCAACAGCGCGAGCAATAATCTTTCCAACTTCAGTTGAGCCAGTAAATGCAATCTTGTCGATTCCTGGGTGATTAACAATCAAGGCACCAGTTGAACCATCACCGGTAACAATATTGACCACACCTGCAGGAAGTTCTGCTTGTTGGCACACTTCGGCAAACAACAACGCTGTTAGTGGTGTTGATTCAGCTGGCTTTAATACAACTGTGTTTCCTGCAGCAAGTGCTGGTGCAACTTTCCACGCCAACATTAACAATGGAAAGTTCCAAGGAATAATCTGTCCGGCAACACCTAATGGCTTGGGGGATGTGCCAAGACCTGCGTACTCAAGCTTGTCTGCCCAGCCAGCGTGATAGAAAAAGTGAGCAGCAGCCAATGGAATATCGGTATCTCGTGATTCACGAATCGGCTTACCGTTATCGAGAGTCTCTAGTACTGCAAATTCACGAGCACGCTCTTGCATGATGCGAGCGATGCGATACAAATACTTTCCACGCTCTTTGCCAGACATCTTTGACCAGGTGTTTGTATAGGCCTTGCGCGCTGCCTTAACCGCAGCATCTACATCTGCTTTTCCGCCAAGTGCAATCTGGCTCAGCACCTCTTCGGTAGCTGGATTAATTGTTGGAAAGTGCTTACCGCCGGGAACATACTTGCCGCCGATGAAGTGTCCATACTTCGGCTTGATCGTGACAATTGCGCGAGATTCTGGCGCTGGGGCGTATTCGAAGGTCATAGTCGTCTCCATTAATCCATCGTCACATACTGAGGGCTAGTGTAATAACCATCATCCATCTTCATGCGCTGCATCAAAAGATCATTGAGCAATGCACTGGCGCCAATTCGAAAGAGTTTTGGATTGAGCCAATCTGGTCCAACAGTTTCATTGACCAAAACTAATTGTTTGATTGCATCTTTAGTATTTCGAATTCCACCAGCCGGCTTAACTCCGATGCGAACCTGTGTCATCTCATAGAAGTCGCGAACGGCTTCGAGCATGACCAATACAACTGGAGGAGTGGCAGCTGGTGCAACCTTGCCAGTTGAAGTTTTAATAAAGTCAGCACCTGCTGCCATGGCCAAAAATGATGCTTTGCGAACATTGTCATATGTGACTAACTCACCTGTTTCAAAGATTACTTTTAAGTGTGCCTTGTCGCCGCAAACTTCGCGGATTTGAACAATCTCATTGAAAACATCGATGTAGCGACCGGCAAGAAAAGCACCACGATCAATCACCATATCGATCTCTGCAGCGCCAGCGTCGATTGCATCTTGGGTATCTTGAATTTTGACCGGCATTGATGCTCGCCCTGACGGAAAAGCAGTTGAAACCGCTGCTACGGGCACATGCTGGCCACCGATTAAATCAAGGTGTTTGCGAGCTACCGAAACCATGTCGTTGTAAACGCAGACAGCACCAACGCTTGGAACGGAGGAATCAGTTGGATCTGGTCTTACAGCCTTTGTGCACAGCGCTTTAACTTTGCCAGGAGTATCGGCGCCCTCAAGTGTTGTTAAGTCCACCATCGTGATCGCGGTATCAATTGCCCAGCGCTTTGATGTTGTTTTAATACTTCTAGTGGCAAGCATTGCCGCGCGAGCTTCAGCGCCGACCTGGTCCACACCAGAGAGATTGCCGAGGTAACTCTTTAGTGAGGCATCAGTGCCATCAACTAAGCCATAAAAACTCACGATAACAATTCCTTTAGCGGTGGTCGCAGTTGATCCAATACTACTTGAGCGGTTTTGGAATCCTTTTCAATAACCTCAATGTAACACTTCATTTTTGCCTCAGTACCGCTGGGGCGAATAATGATTCGAACCCCGCCATCTAGCCAGATTCTTAAACCATCCGTGGGTGGCAATCCATCCGTGGGGGCAGCTAGATCATCAATTGATGTAACTACTCGACCTGCAATATTTTGTGGTGGATTATTACGAATTCCACCAAGAATTACACCCACCTTTGATAAATCACTGAGGCGAATAGATATCTGTTCAGTTGCATGGAATCCATGACGTGCCCAAATCTCATCCAATAGATCAAGAAGAGTTTTTCCATCAGCTGCAAGATCTGTTGCTATTTGAGCCAAAGTAATGGCTGCTGAAATTCCATCTTTATCATTGACCGTCTTTGCATCAACTGCATAGCCAAGTGCTTCTTCATAACCAAAGGTCAGGCCCTTAATTTTTGCAAGCCATTTAAAGCCCGTGAGCGTTTCTTTGAAATCAAGTTGGTAGTGCTCAGCTATTTTTTTAAGAATTGACGAGGAGACAATGGAGTTAGCAAATATCCCTGCAGTGGTTTTTCGAGCAATAGATTCGCCCAATATCGCGCCTAATTCATCTCCACGAAGCATGCGCCACCTCGTTACAGGATCTTTAACTGCAGCAGCACATCTGTCGGCATCTGGATCATTTGCGATTACTAGATCTGCATCAAAGCTCCGGGCTGTTTCAAGTGCTAAGTCGATAGCACCGGGTTCTTCAGGGTTAGGAAAAGCAACTGTTGGAAAATCCGGATCTGGTGCGGCTTGTGCCTCAACCAAGATTGGAGAAGTAAATCCTGCTTTGTGGAATACCCGTTGTAGAGTTTCAGTTCCAACTCCATGCATGGCGGTGTAAACAATGCGCAAGGAACCGGGCTTTGTGGCAAGTGCTGCTGTGCGATCGATGTATTTCTCAATTATCTCTTCACCTAGAACTGTCCACTTTTGTCCACGTGGTTGTTGTTTCAGGGATGTGATCGCAGCAATTTTGTGTGCAATTGACACATCAGTGGGTGAAACAATCTGAGATCCGCGGTATTCGATGCCATCGACTGTTCCACCGAGATAAACCTTGTATCCATTATCTTGAGGTGGGTTATGACTTGCAGTAACCATGATGCCCACATCGCAACCCAATTCATTAGTAGCAAATGCCAAGACTGGAGTTGGAAGAGGTCGTGGCAAGACAAAAACCTTCATACCCGCACCGCTCATAATCTCAGCGGTTTCAAATGTGTAATCTTCAGATCCATAGCGTGCATCGCGTCCGATAATTACAGAAGTTAAGTTGCGCTCTTTCATATAGGCAACAATTCCGGCAGCGGTGCGTCCAACAACTGCGCGATTCATTCCAGATGGTCCAGGTCGATTGGGACCACGCAGCCCGGCTGTTCCAAACTGTAAAAAGCCATTAAAGGATGCGCGAAGTTCAGCTTCGTTATTTGTATCTAGCCACTGTTGTAGTTGAGCCGCTGTAACAGGATCCGAATCATCTGCTATCCAGGCTTGAACTTCGCCCACTAATGATTGATCCATGTGCTTAGAGTAACTTCGAGACAACTCTTTGAGAAGTCAGGTTATTTATCGATAATGTCACAGAGATTAGTTCCACTTGAAACAGTGGTTCCAATGACAGCGGTGAGATTAGAGATTATGCCCGCCTTGTGAGCATTAAGTGGCTGCTCCATTTTCATTGCTTCAAGAACAATGATGAGGTCGCCAACTTCTACAGCTGCACCTTCTTCTACTGCAACCTTAACAACTGTGCCTTGCATTGGACTTGTTAGCCCAGCTCCACTTGATCCACCAGCCATAGTTTGCTTTGCACGGTGACGCTTTATTACAGGCTTAGGTGCGTGGACAAGAATTTCAAATCGTTTCCCATTAACTTCGGTAACCAGATATTCAGGTGCCATATGAGTTTCAAGAGGTGGCTCAGTAAAAGTAAATGCTGGTATTTGATTATCGAATTCATTTTCGATGTAACTCGTATAAATCTTGAAATTCTTTGTGTATGCGGGATCCTCAAGAATTGCACGATGGAAAGGAATTGCAGTTGCTAATCCGCCCACTATGAATTCAGAGAGTGCGCGTCGAGCACGTTCAATAGCCTGTTCCCGAGTTGCGCCGGTAATAATTAACTTTGCAAGGAGGGAATCAAAGTTGCCGCCAATTGTGTCGCCACCTTGGAAGCCTGCATCTACGCGCACACCAGGGCCAGTTGGGATTTCCCATTCAGTGATGCGACCAGGTGCAGGCAAAAATGTTCGGCCAGGATCTTCGCCATTGATTCTAAATTCAATTGAATGTCCACGAATTATTGGATCATCAAATCCAAGTGCTTCACCATCTGCGATTCGGAACTGTTCGCGCACAAGATCAAGCCCTGTTACTTCCTCACTGACAGGATGCTCAACTTGTAAACGTGTATTTACTTCAAGAAATGAAATGGTTCCATCGAGACCAACTAAGAACTCACATGTTCCAGCGCCTACGTAGCCTGCTTCCTTCATGATTGCTTTACTTGAACGGTAGAGTTCATCGTTTTGTGCTTGCGTTAAAAATGGCGCAGGTGCTTCTTCAACAAGTTTTTGGTGGCGACGTTGCAGTGAACAGTCCCGTGTACTGACTACAACTGCGTGACCGTACTTATCAACTAGTACCTGTGTTTCAACATGCCGGGGCTTATCTAAATAGCGTTCAACGAAACATTCACCGCGACCAAAACCTGAAATTGCTTCACGGACAGCAGATGCAAATAGCTCTGGAATCTCGTCCATAGTGCGCGCAACCTTTAATCCACGTCCTCCACCACCGTGGGCAGCCTTAATGGCAACAGGTAGACCATGTTCTTTAGCAAAGGCTGTAACTTCTTCGTGGCCTGCAACAGGATCTTTAGTGCCAGCAACTAGTGGAGCACCTGCCTTTGCTGCGATCTTACGTGCGGAAACTTTGTCACCTAATGCGCGAATTGCATCTGGTGGCGGTCCAATCCATGTAAGACCTGCATCAATAACGGCTTGAGCAAAGTTTGCGTTCTCTGAAAGGAAACCATAGCCAGGGTGGACGGCATCTGCGCCTGATTCTTTTGCAACAGCAATGAGTTTTTCAATATCTAAGTAAGTTTGTGTTGCAGTAGTGCCGTGAAGTGAATAGGCAGTATCTGCCATTTGTGCATGCAGTGAGGTGCGATCTTCATCTGAATACACCGCAACACTTTCGATGCCATGATCCTTACAGGCACGAATAACACGCACAGCAATTTCACCACGGTTGGCGATTAGTACGCGCTTCATTTCATCACCTTTGCTTGTGGCCAGGTGTAACCAAGTTGTGCAAATGCTTTTCGCACAAAGGGCATTGATATGCCGACAACATTTGTGTAATCACCTTCAATGGAGGGGATGAATGGAGAGCTAAAACCATCAAGGGTGAAGCCACCTGCGACATGTAGTGGTTCTTCTGTTGCAACGTAATCTGCAATCTCTTCATCACTCATGTGATCAAAAGTGACGCGAGTTGTTACACGATCTGCAATCTCAACATCTTTGACTGTGTCGATAATGCAGTGACCAGTGTGAAGAAGCCCAGAGTTGCCTCGGACACGCTTTGCGCGCTCCGTTGCAATATCTGGGGTACTTGGCTTACCAAGTGAAACCCCATCAAATTCAAAAGTAGAGTCACAACCAATAATGATGGCTGGATAATCAATCTGTTCACGGACTGTGTGGGCCTTTGTAATTGCCAAGGCGATAACCATATCTGCAGGGTGCATCGCATTGAAAAACTCTGTCTCTTCATCAACATTGCTAACCATAATCTTTGGAGATAAACCGGCAGACTCCAATAAACGGCGTCGACTAGTTGATTGCGAAGCTAAAACAATTGTTGGCATTGTTATCCAAACCTTCTTGCACCAAATGTAATTTGATGAGGAAGTGGCTGACGTAACTGTGGCCGGCCGTA
>Ga0247837_1010437_pt1 | contig 10631 bp, 13 predicted proteins | sample LaCtaG_2_FD_187115 | JGI IMG/M metagenome (GOLD analysis project Ga0247837, IMG submission 187115) | Freshwater microbial communities from meromictic Lake La Cruz, Castile-La Mancha, Spain - LaCruzMarch2015_14.5m | ecosystem: Environmental > Aquatic > Freshwater > Lake | place: Spain: Castile-La... | reverse complement strand
GCAATGCAGAGTATCTTCTTATACTTCCGCCTCCTTGTTTTATATATGCTTTCCTCATAATAATAATATGCCTTCGGCCAGCCAGTGTGTGGCCATGTAGACGGGGGCCCAGCCATACAGCCCGATGAGCTGCGCGAGCACTTCCCAGTAGCCCACCACCTTGGCGCTCTTCACAAACATGTGCACGGGATCGTCCGCGTCACTGTGCAGTAGGCCCATTTGCTGGAACAGCCCGATCATGATGTTGGCCACAATGCGCACTGGGTGCCAATTCGCGGGGCTGCTCAAGTATGCCACTCCACTAGCGTTGTTAGCGGTGTAGTAATCATTATTCAAATACAAATTGTAGCACACGCGCTCCAACCATTCCCTTTCCCCCGCCTCCTTGGGGTACTTCAAGTCTGTGTCCATGGCCTGTGTGTTTTTCTTCATGATATCGGACCCATTAGAGTGCAAATAGGATGCGAGCGCCATCAAGAAGGCCCCTACCATCATTTTGGTTTCGGCGGGCATGCCACTGGTCCAATGGGTTCCTTTGTTCATGCTGGGGTAATTCAAGTAGGGGATCCTGTTCCACAGTAGTGGGGTTGCGAGCGCGCTGTTCAATTGCAATGCGTTTGTCATGTGAATCTTATTCTCGATGAGTTTGCCATGGCTTTTTTGCAAGAGGGAGGAAAACACATTCCACCCATTCCACAGGAGCGCACCGCTCATAACGGACGCTGGCAGCGCTGTGGACACGTCTGCTGTGGTCGTGGATGCTGCAGCGGCGGTGCTCAAGCCCAGCACCTGCATCGCAGGCTGCGCGTAGTTATTGACAGTACTCACAATTTTATGTCCCATCTGGTATCCGCGCCGGTATTGATCGACCGTGGACGCAATACTGGCAATCGCGGCTATGGCGGCGGCAGTGGATGCGATATTGGACACCAGGACGGGCGCATTGAGCAACACGGCCGGCAGCATGCTGGTGGATGCCACGGGTCTTTTCTTCATGCTAGCGTGTGACCTCATTCTCTTCTATTTTTGTATTCACGCGCAATTATATACTCCCCAGCATTTTTAGTTTATGTTCAAGCTGCACTGACTTATGCAAGTGTTCAATCTCATCCTCGCCCGCATCATTTTTATTAGTAATCACAAAAAACTCTCCCTTTGCGCTTTGAAACACATCCTCCTCCATGAGCGTCTTCATGATGCGCCCCGCCGCCCACATGGCTCCCAGTTTATGTGTGACAGGCATGGCGTTGTGCCAATACTTGTTGCTGAGCAACCACTCGGCCGGAAGCAATGATTTTTTGTTCATATGTCCTCTCTCCTGTGGGGGGCCTTTTATATATAGGTGCTAATGCGACATCCTCTGAATCTTGATGTCGACCCGCTCGTACTTATTGGCGCGCAGTTCCGCTATCCCGATGATGCGCGACTTGTCTCCGCGAGTGGCTCCCAGGTCGTCCAAGCCCTCCAGGTACGGCTTCACGAGCACGACACGCTTCATTTGCGCGCGCTCGGCGTAGGAGTGGTCGCGAATCTTGGTTTCCTCGTGCGAAATCGGCTTGACGGAGGTGGTGTTGGTAGGCAAGCCCACGGCGCGCGGTCGACGCATGCCTGTTTCGTCAAAGAGGTTGGCGTCTGCCTCCTCCTCCAGGTACCACTGCATGACATCGCCGGTTTGGACGGGGAAGCGTCCGTTCAAGAGCGTGATCTTTCCGCCGATCATGAGGGTGAGGGCATTATCACCGTGAATGGGATCGGCCTCGCCATCGCTCAGTACGATGCCTGCGAAGAAGAGCTCGCTCGGAAAGTAGGCCAGACCCTTGACCACACACGACGTTCTGGCGTGTTCGATGCGCTCCTGCTTGCTTCGACAGTCGTAAAATTTAATATACCAACTCATCAGATCATCCGTCTTATTATTATTGAGAACGGCGACATTCGTGAAGACGGGCACGAGCCCCTTGCAATCGGTGTAGGAGATGCCCATGTTGTTAAAGGGGCGCCCAATCCCCAGCGCGATCTCCTCCTTGATGGCGCGGTACTCGTGCTTGTTATTGCGCACCATGTTGGGATCAATGAGGGAATTATACACGTCCAGACATACACGCCCTGTGATGTGAATGCGTGCACTGGTATCAGTGTTTGAGTTGGTTGCATTCGCTAAGCCGACGCCGAAACTCATTTTGCTCCGTGCTTTCTCATTTGTGTTTATATATGATATCCCGCAACTTAATGGCTTCAACCTCCTATAAGGTTATTGTGGTTAATCATGTGCATAATCTGTCGCATGTCACCATTGTCACACGCCATCTGGCGGACCTGGTCTTGCTCCACCATTTTGCGGGCGTGCCAATGCATGGGATAGTCACCGCACCCCAGGTGATCCAGCATGGCATTCCGGCACGCAAACTCAATAATGTTGAGGACATCCTGCACTGACATATCGCGCCGAATGAGGGGGGTGTTGTACTTGCACGGGGGCTTGCCACCCTCATACTCGTTTCCTGCAATCTCAATCGAAATGCGGGCTCCTGTGGGTTTCTTATCACTGTAGGACATTTTGAAGACTTGCAGCGCGCTATTTGGCACGTCGTCGGTGGGTGCATCATCGAAAAAATCTTGGCTATTGCACACAAAGGTAAAGGTTTTGCCGCCGTCGTCGCGCTCCCTATACCCCAAGATCCCATTCTTCAACTTTGCGCAACAGACAAAGCCGGATGGGTTGTTCAGCATGAGCGCGTCGGCCAGCGGCTGCGTCATCTCAATGGGCGTGTCGTACATGTTGCCCTGCGTGTTCTGCATAAGCCGGACGAAGCTGGATTTGACCACGTGAGCGGCCTCCCCCTTGAGCATAATCCCCTTCAACGTTCCCAGGTTCGGCGATTCAAAAATAACACGAGACGTGTTGACATCCAAGGGAATGGCGGCCCCTATCTGCGCGATCACATGATCGGTGGGTGAAAAGGACGAAATGTGATCAGCTGGTAGTACGCCCATATGCCCCTCACGCAGCAGAAACGGGGGGCACACGCGTTTTGGTGGATGCACCACCACGTACGAGTGCACGATGCCCTTGTGCAAGTCTTCGTCCTTGATTCCATCGGGATGGCACATGGCCGGGTCACGAATCACCGCCTGAATGCGCTGCTCCCCGCTTCGTCCCACCACCACCACGATATGCCCATCGAGCCCCTTGACAATCTGTCGCGGCCCCCTATCATTGGTTTGGCAGAGCGCCTTGATGGTCGCCTCATCAAAAAAGTCTTCAATGTTCTGGTGGGTTGCCGCAAAAGAGGTGTGCGCACATGCTTTCCGCAGGAGTGCGAAATTTCTACCCGGCGCACTAAAACAATGAAGCATTCTCTCGTGTCCGAGATTGTGCACGACATTCACTGGTCCAAGCGGTGGCATGGTGGTCTGCACGTGTATTCTTAATAAACACGAATACCATCATATATATGTTCTCCTTAAATATGCTTGACCTGTCGTGAGAACAAAAAAGTTTGTTGTTTTTTATACGCATATGGCCGCTCACTTTTCCATCACTATCACTAAGGCGTCCGACTTCCTGCGCCTGGAACACGTGATACGGCAACTCTTGCAGTGCAGCAGTCGAACATGCTCCTTCTTTCAAAGCGCCGCGTACATTCAACTGCGGCTCACCATCTTGCGAGGTTCCGCACCACCTGCGGCGCAGCGCTTGCCCATTGCCACCTCCCCCTTTATGCTGGAGCTGCTGGACGATGGGTGCACGCTCACCATCCATCCCCTTCGAATCCTTGACTTTGACGACACGGTCGATGCGCCCCACACACGCCAGAAAACAGCCTGCTGCCCCAAAACCACGGAAACAAAGGCGAATACGCTCGCGCACGCCTTATCCTTTGCGCGCCACCCCCTTGCCCCCGCCTTATAAAAAAACCTGCAAATGTGTTCTCTATGAGACCACGGAAACAGAATGATACCCACAGATGGATTCCCTCAAGGAATCGTTCTCTCATTTTTTGACCAACAATGATTATTTTGTGCGCAAACTGCTCGTCTACATGGTCAACAATCGCATTCAAGAGTTTGACGATCCGTTGACGCGCACGCTGGTTCTGTTAGCCACCTCCGCCTTGCAGCCTGTTTTCTGCGAATCCGGTCTCATTTTTTTTAAGACGGCGCACTTACCCATCTTTCCCTACACGTGTTTATTGCCTTCCGAGAAAAAACAGTTTAAAGCGTGGGTGGACCACTCCAGTGAGGCGCAGGAGTCGTGCGATTCCTCTGGGCAGTTTTCGCTTGCCCTCTCCATGGTGCCCAAGCAGCCCCTGCTTTATATGTGCAAAAGGACCTTGCTTTCCAACTTTGTCTACGTGATGCGCCTCAACAATGGCTCCTTCCACGATGCTCTCATTTGCAACACGCTGTGCAACATCATTTTGCAGCGCTTCATGGCCTCCGTGCCCGTTTCGTCCGACATTATCAATTCCATCATGGCGCAACTGAGCATGCAAGCGCCGTATCCCCAAGCGTCGCTGTGTCCCTTGCTACGGCAGCCCAGCGATGTTCATTTTGCCATTGATTCTTCGCACGTTGTGCATGTGCCCACTCGGAAGCGCCCGCCCGCCCCGTCGTCCTCCACCTCCTATAAAAAGAACAAACCCTCGGCTGCATAATCTATATGCTTGCCGCCTCCTTCTCCGTGCCACCGCCCTCCAAGTCCCAGACCGCTGCATGGATCCAAGCGGCTGAGGAGGCCCTCTCGTCATCACGCCTTCAACTCTTCAAACAGTCTCCCGGACTCGGTCCAATAAATGCCCAGCTGCAGGCAGATCACAATATCGTCCTTGAAGCCACCCACCTTTCCGCTTAATGCGTACTTGTTCTTTTGGAACACGGTGTCGGCCGTTTTAAATTGAAGTGAATAAATTTCGAGTTGCTCCCTGAGCCTTCGTCGTATTTCTTGCGCGTCGCGCGACACCACCTCCGCATACAGATTCACGCGCTGCTCTCGCAGCATCACATTGGTCATGGTCATGGCTGCCAATTTCACGCTGTCCGTTGTCAGAATACCCGTGCGATTCGCCTGCATGTCGCGGTAGAAGACCACATTCTCTTCAAACTGCAGCGCCCGTTCAAAGTGTTCTGCCTCAAATCCCAGGTTTCTCTCCACAAAAATGAGGATTTGCGAGAACTGAAAGTCTGGAATTTGTCGAAGCTCGCGAATGTGTGTGCGTACCAATCCAAAGTGCGTCTCCGGCTCTGTGTGTGCCCCCCCCCCTCGTTAAATTTCTACACAGATACTAAGAAAAAAGATAAAAATATACCTTTGCATCCACCCAGTGCCTCGATGCCCACAATCTGCCACACACGCATGCAAGAAGAAGGTCACGCGCCGGAGGAGGACGATATTAGGCAATTTGGTGGCACGCGCCATATGGACCTCATTATGTATGTTCTCTATAGCAATGATCAGCGCTTTGTGCAGGACATGGTGATGCGTGTGACCTTGGAAGTATCTCAGAAATATCACTGTGAGGAATTGGCCACGCTGACGCGGCACAAGGATAATCTGCTGCTCTACAAGTGTCTCTTTTTCCTCATGTTAAACTTTCACGCCAAATTTCGGTACTGGGTTCTAAGCGACAATAACAATTTGGGATTGCAGCCCGTTTGTCCGCACAAGGCCGCTCGCTTTCTGCGGGTTCTACGCAATGACATGATTCCCTCCTTTTTGGTGAATGAATCCGTGTGCCTCGATGAATTCGAGCATCAAATAAAAATTGAGTATGTGCGCTCCTAACCGTGATGATGCCCTTTTGCTTGGTGAAGCTGACGACGGCAAAGTCACTCTGGGGGCCGCCGGCTGCGGGATCGATGACGACGTAGATGGTCTGTTGCCACGTGAAGGGAAGGACCATGGTGCTTGCCATCAGCGCATCAATGTCACAGGCCCGAAAACATTGCTGCAGGGCATCAAAGGCCAGTCCCGATAATTCCGATTGAATGAGATCAGGCCGATCCGCCATCACCACCTTGAGCCTTTCGTGGCGAATGCTGCTCTGCCATTGAGGCACGAGATGCAGCATGTGCTTGCATTGTCCCGCCAGCCCGGATTCGCGGCACGCCGTGCACGCCAGCGACACTTGCAGTTGGGCAAACACGGGAAGGCCCGTCACTGGATCCTTGATTTTGAAGAGCCGCGTGTAGAAATTGATCTCCGACGTCAGTGTCGATATGCAAATGAGCGACGTGACGCCCACCAGCAGCAGCGGGGCCACTGTTTCGTAAAAGAATCCTTGCTCCACGTAGGCGGCCTGTGCGTTGCACCCACGTATCCATCAAAATCACAAAAGCGCGCGGCACAAAAAGCCTTTCTCACCTCCTCGAGAATGATAATATCTCCCCCCGTGCCCTTTGTAGTGCCTGCACAGACACGTGCGCGTTTGCGCTTAAATGAGTTGCTGGCCTTATTTATGGCAGTGCCCCTCTCAGCCTATACACATCCCATGGCGGAAACGTCTCTGCAAAAGTTTATGAAGGCCTTCCCCTCTCAGCACCGGGCGCCTTCTTCTGCACCCCCTTCTACCGCACCCAACAACAATGAAGTCATGGGCTCCTTCTTCTTGATAAACCCCATCACTATGCCCTTTGCCAACCAAACGCCCACTCCCTCGATAACCACCACAGTCAAGGCCGCCGCGCCCAAGGTGCTGCCCGATCGGGAAATTTATGTCGCGCGCTACGGCAAAATTTATAAGCGCAAGGCGCCAAGCCCTATGAATGGCATTAAGATGAACAGCCCGCCCGGGTGCCAGTATTGCAAGCTTTGTGACACGCATAAGCCCATGGTGGCCTTTTATACGGCTACCAAGCGCTACGTGTGTCGAAGCTGTCACGCGAACCGAGTGGCTCGTCGCCTGAAGGAGCGCCTGCGGGAAAGCGTGGCGGAGCGCCGTTCCATGGACGCGTGGACACGCTTGTGCTTTGACCGCATTTGGTTTGGGTATACGAAACTGCAGTTTGACAGCACCACCATCAAGGATATTATCACCAGCGCGGATATTCCGTGGGAGCTATGCCCATGCGCCTGTCCCATAGACCCCTCGCTTCCGATGCGTCCGCGCAACGTGGCCATCCTGAGCCGCACGGCCTATCAGCTGGTTCTTCAGCTGTGGAAACATTCATGCAGTCGCGGCATTTATATCATGTTTGTGCAGCGCTGCAATCTCGTGCCTCCTCGTTTTGATGTGGCGTTTCCGTCGCATCCGTACGGGGACGAGGCGTACGTGCGCCCCCTCATCGACGTGGCCCCCATTCTTCTGGAGGAGCAGACCAACGTCGTGGTGGCCGTGCAAACCGCGGATCACACGAGCATGGAGTTTCTCAAAAATCGGGATGTGGACCCATTTGAATCGATTATACGCTCTCAGGAACTGTACGCGCGCACTGTGGTGCCACGGCTGAAAGCCTAGTCTGCCTCTATTTAAGCTCTTTCCGTGTGGTGTGGTCACATAGAGAGATGGGGGATTCCATTTTTGGCCCTCTCCGAGCCGGCTTGTTCCGTGCGCCCGATGCAGCTATCAACAAGGTCGGGCCTCTGCCACTGAACCTGCCCGCCGTGCCACCGTTCAACTCGGCTGATGGTCAATTCAATCAGCACAGCTTCCCCATCGGTGCGCTCTCACCCTATGCCTATGGTACGGCGGCGCGCATCTCCACGCAAACGCAAATGGCGCATCCAAATCGGGTGCAGCTCATCATTCCCAAGTTGTACATACCTGCGCCGCAGGCCGACGCGGCCACTATGGGGGATCCCGTGCTGGAGCACACCCTCTCGGATGGCGACCTGGCGTTTACGTTTCGTATGAGTCCCGACATGACGGCGTATGGCAGCAACTATTTTGAGGCGCCTTATGGCTATTATGCCAAAGCGGTCCCGCTCATCAATCTGGCCACTGTGAATTATATTCTGTGGGGTTTGCAGGTGGGGATGCGTCTGCCGCGGCATTCGCACTGGTCCAACTTCTTTAAAAAACTGCTTCGAAGCCATCGCCTCCTGAATGACATTGAAAACTGGACGCAAACGCACATTTGGAGTTTTTTGAAAACCTACATCCGACCCTTTGGCATTCAACACGGTGGCGATATGCAAGGCGGCCGGCATGAGGGGGATACGGATCCCATTGTCACCCACGGTGCTGTGGATTATGTGACTTCCTTTGCCATTGAGGGCAAGCTGTTGCATGTCAACAATCTCTGGCGCGATTTTGATGTGCACGAGAGCAACGATTTGGGCCTGACCCTGACGCGCATGGACGCGCCGCATTCGGATATTTCGTTTGATCTGTCGTCGTCTGTTCGCTCGCAACGCACGGAGCGCGTGCCCATTACCAGCTCGTGGTATTACCTGCGGCCCACGGTTTTGCCCTTCAAATCCCACTGTGACGACCCCTTTATTCACATTGGCCGTTCGCAAAAATATTGCTCGCTCTACAATCGCGGCACCGATCTCTGCTGTTGGAACGCCCGCATGTGCGTGATTCCGGGAGCGCCCCTGCAGCTCACCTTTGAGCCGGTCTTCGTTCCATCCGACGACATGTTCTACGCCCGCATTGCCGCGGACGACGAGGAATCCCTGCAATATTCCAATGCCATTCACAGCAATGATCGCGATACCCACCACCAAAATGAAGGAGGGGGAGCTGCCGCCTTTACCGTACCCGCCTTTCATTTTCCCGATTTGCCCGACCCTCTCTCGAAAAAGCGGGCCGTGGCTCCTGCGGCCGCCAAAATCGACGTGGACTTTGCCTTGCCTGCAGCGGACACCCGACTCAAGAGGCCCAAGAGCGCCAAAGGCATTACTACGACGGTCGTCACTTTTGATGCAGCTTAAGCTGCAGAAGGGTCTTGCCGATGGCCTGCATAAAGGTCTCAAAGTGCTGCCTGTGCGCCGCCTCCTCCTTGACATTAAACAAGTAAAAGGCAAATAAGCTCTCCAACCCCTTTTGCGTGCCCTTCTTTTGGATGGCGAGCTCCAATAAATGTTTTTCGCTGTGCGCCTTGTTGCTGATGCGATCCTTAAAATTTTGGATCTTGCTGATTTGAATCTCGCGCTCGGCCCACTTTTCGAGCTCGGGAAGCACGTGCAGTTCGAGCTTGTCACCGACCCACTGCATCCACTCGGGGCCCTCCTTGCGCGCGAAATCAAACATGGCCGCCGCCTCACCCTGATGCACTCCAAACCACGTATTCGCGGGAAACAGCTGCATGTAGAAGGGCTGAAAGATGTGAATGTGCCAATCCTCAAAGATAACGGAGCCCTTCCACGAGCTTTTGGCAAACAGGTAGTTGGCCGCGTGAAAGGTCGCCACCAGACGCGACCGAAACTTGGTGTTGCGGCCCCAACAGTACAGGTGCGCAATGCATCGCCAGAGGTAGGCGTCCTGCAGCAAGCGTTCGTCGCCCTTGGCGGTCCACTCGTCGGCATTCCACTCGAAAAAGAGGGCAATCTGCTCCAGAATCTTCTTGGTCTTGATGGATTCCTGCGTGTTTTCTTCCAAGGCCGCAATGTCCACGCGCGCCGTGAGAGGAAAGCACCTATAGATGGCATTGGCGTGCGCGCTCGCCTTCTCCATGGCCATGTTGCACGCCCGACATCCGCTAAACGTAAACGGCTTTGCCACGCGCCTGCAGATGGCCATGGCGTTTTCAAACTGATCCGTCTTGAGCATCATTCGGCGCAAGGGCTCTTGGTAGGGTGCGCCCACAGCCGCCACACTGTCCTTTTTCTTCTCGAGCACCCGATCAAAGCGTTCATCACTGCTTCCTTTCTCCAAATGCGTATACCGATCGATGACGTGACACTCCTCGCGTTTGCCCAGAATGCGAAACCGCATCATGCACAGGCGCACGGGGCATTCTTCCGACAGCGACAAGGACTCCAAAAACGTCTCCTGCTCCTGATTCTTGAAGTCGGAGTCTTCCTGCTTCGCCGCGCTCACCAGCACCTTGTTGGCTGTTTTGGTCGCATCACTGAGCCCCAGCGGTTGCCCACACACCAGGCACATACCCGCACACATTTGCCATCGCTGCAAATCGCCAATGCGCACGCTGCTATTCATTTCTATGTGCCAACAGCTTATATATATTATTGGCAATAAATCGCATATATATATGACCACGCTACGCCTTGCCGCGCCCTTTGTGGATGACGAGTATCCTGATCTGCTGTTCTTGGTGCCCAAGCGCATTGCCCGGCAGTGGCGCTTTAGCGATGGCCAGACGCCCGATCGCGCTCTTTTGACGGTGCACTTGCAAAAAGGTAGTGGCATGCTGCTCTTGGACTTGCCGACGCAGGCTATTCTGCATTTGCGTCCGCGCGGCAGCAAGCCCGAGGCCGCCAAGGTCATTGAGGCGCAGATTTGCCACCTGGATGTGACGGATGCGCGCGGCCGCTGCGCCGAGATCGAGATTGTGGTGTTGTTTTGACATGCTCAAGCATATAAAAGTACGTCATATTCTTATGTGACCACCCCTATGTATCAACAACACTACGTCGACAACATGCGTTTTGTCACAGGCCTATTCATTACGCAATACCTCAGCAAGACATTCCTCAACTACTTCTGGCCATTTGATTCACAGAT
>Ga0247837_1010427_pt1 | contig 10641 bp, 13 predicted proteins | sample LaCtaG_2_FD_187115 | JGI IMG/M metagenome (GOLD analysis project Ga0247837, IMG submission 187115) | Freshwater microbial communities from meromictic Lake La Cruz, Castile-La Mancha, Spain - LaCruzMarch2015_14.5m | ecosystem: Environmental > Aquatic > Freshwater > Lake | place: Spain: Castile-La... | reverse complement strand
TACGACGCCCTGGCCGAGAACCAGAGCGCCATCGAGGTCATGGGGAACGACGCCCTGAAGGTCATCGCCCACGAGCTGCTGACCGGCCTGCGGGGGAGTGTCACCGTGGACTGGTCGCACCGCGAGAGTGCCCGCGCGCGGATGCGCGTCCTGGTCAAGCGCATCCTGCGCAAGTACGGCTACCCGCCGGACCTTCAGGATGCCGCCGTACAGACGGTGCTGGCCCAGGCCGAGGCGCTGTCGGCCCAATGGGCGGCCTGACAGGTCGGGCTGACGCCGTCATCTACCGGCAGGCCCGTGCGCTGATCGCGAAAGCAAGGCGGAACCGCTTCGCGCCCCACCCACGGGCTCAGCCGCTCGCCGCGCCCTCGCCCCAGCGCGCCAGCGCGTCGCTCAATCCCATGGCCCAGACGCCGCGCCGCTGCTCGTATAGACCGCGTCCGAGTCGCCGATCCAGCGCTTGGCCAGGGTCGATTTTCCGCATTGACGCGGACCCAGGATGACGGCCGCGGGGGAGCGGGCCAAGGCGCGGTTGAGAGCGTGCTCGGCGAGACGGGGGATGTAATCCATGCAATTCGATAACTGGCGTTATGAATTTACATGGTTGTAATCCGCTTCGGGCGCCATTTTCCAATCGGGCATCAGGACGCCCCCGAGAGCACATCGAAGGCACCATCGGCGGGATCGAAAAGCGCGACCAGCGGCCCGGTATCCACCATGATCACCGCTGGTGCTTCCGGCGGATCAGGTTCGCAACCGCGGTCTTGGCCTCACGCGCCGGTGCGTCGGCATAGCCGCCCGGGCCAAGATCCAGCTCACGGTAGATGTCATAGGGCTTGCGGTCGGCTTGCTCCGCGGCCTGTGCCGCGTAGGCATGCAATCCGCGTTTCAGCACCTCGGAGATCGACAGCCCGGTGAGGCTGCGCAGGTGCCCCAGCGTCTCTTCTGCCTCATCATCGAGCCGGACGGTTCTGGTACCCATGGCGACGCCCCTTCTAGTTCAGGTGGATCATGGTGTGTGGTGCCGGTCTCGACCACTGACACCGTGCACGGACCACCCGAGCGGCCTGCGCATACCGACAGTATTCCAGTTGCCGGTCACGCGCAACCTGGGCCGTGCGCATGGCCAACAAGGAAGCGAGCGACTATATGCAGCGTGTGCGCCTGGGCCAGACCGAGCACGGCAGCTTTGTGGTGACACTGCTCGCACCGGTGCCGCCGCTGCTGCAAATTCCGCTCGACCCGGCCTGGACTCCGCTCGACGACGAGCCCTTCGACCGCCGCGTCACCCGCCGTTTGATGGACGCCTTGGATGCGTGCCGCGCGGCTTTGGAGTTGGCGAATACGGGAGAGGGTATGTCCGGGCTCGAGCGGGCGGTCAAGGTCGGCGTGAGCGCGAACCTGTGCGAGGCGGTCGCACAATTGGTCGAGTATGCGGACGGGATCGAGGTCGCCCTGACCTGGGCACGGACCCGGCCTGGTCCGGAGGCCTATCGGCGGGTGGGGTTCTCGCGGGCCGATGCGGAGGTGCTCAAAGAGGCCGCGCGGATTTTCCGATCGCAACGCTCCCGGCGCGACCTCGAATTGTTCGGGACCGTCTACCAACTCAAACGCGATCAGGATGAGGCCGCCGGACTGGTGACCCTCAAGGCGCTGGTCGACAATCGAATCCAGTCCGTCAGGGCGATGCTGGATCAGGCGAGCTACAGCCTGGCCGTCCGCGCCCATGACCGCAAACTGCCGGTCATTGTCAGGGGCAATCTGGAGCGCGTGGGGCAGCGGTGGCAACTCAGCAGCGCCGAGTGACTGAATGTCAGCGCCGAAGAGGACGATGAGACGGAGGATTCGGCAGTGTCACCCGACGCCGAGAATCCACCCCTCAATGTCAGCCTGGGTGCGCTCCAGCGGCGGCAGAGGGGGCGCGAGATATCCTTGCAGGCGGCCGTCAAGATCGCTTTGGCGCAGCCAGGCGGCGACGCAATAGGCGTCGTGCTGGTCCGGGGTGCGTCCTTCCGTAGGGAATGCGCGCTTCCATAGGGCCGGGTAGACCTCCGCCACCGCCGACCGTCCGGTGGGGACTTGCCAGCCATCGAACGGCCAGCAATGAACCCGCTCGCCGAGTTGTCGGCGCAGATACAGCAGCCAGGGCAAGCCGGCGTGGGTGGACTTGGCGACCGAGCCCTGCACGTCGAAGTGGAAGACCGACTTGGGCGTGCCCCCACGCTGTTCGGTCAGGCGCCGCCAGCGGGTGTTGCCCATGCGCTCCGCACCCGCCCCCGCGTCGCCGTCGCGGACCGTTTCCACATAGGTGTAGTCCTCGTCGGTCGGCCAGTGGCGCTGGAAGTCGGCGAGGAAGGCCGGCCAGTCGTGAGGGAGGTGGTGGGCTTCGAAATAGTCCAACGGAAAGGAGAAGCCGTGGTCGATGCCGACCAGGGTGGGCTGGTCTTCGGCGAGACGCTCCACCAGCCACTCCGCGATGCCGCGGCGGGTCCAGTATTTGCGCGGGCTGGGCGGCGGCAAGACCTCCGCGGGCGGCGTCGCCCGGTCCGCCTGGTAGATGCGCAGGCCCTTGAGGCTCGATCGGGTCGTGGCGGCACCAGAGTAGTCGATGCCGATGTAGCGGGCGAAGGCCGGGTTGGTGTTGTTGTTCATATTGCGGGGATGATCTCACGCTGTCGCTGGCCCGGCTGAGTCCGATATCCGCGACGTGAGTCGCCTGGATGCCGAGTTGTTGCAGGTGCCTGGGCGCGCTGCGCGGCAGCCCTTGGTCGAGCAGCAGGGGCGTCACGCCGCATCCAGGGCGAGGATCTCGTCGGCGATGCTTTCCGCCGCGTACTCCAGGGCTTGGCGGATGTCTTCGTCTTCCAACTCCGGGTACTCGCGCTTGAGCTCTTCGCGATCGGGGTAGAGGGCGACGGCCGCGACCACGCGCCTGGCGGTGAGACGCATCCCGCGGATGCAGGGCTGGCCGTTCATGCGAGCGGGATCGCTGGTGATGCGGTCGAATCGGTGGGCCATGGTCGCGTACTCCAAATTGGCGGCAGGATCGGCAAGAGTATGCCCGATGACGGTCAGGTTCCAGTGCGTAGTCAGGGCTTCCAGCCCTGACGGTGTCAGGCCAGGATGGCCTGACTACGCACCCGGCGAGCCAAGTGGCCGGAATCTTGATCGAGGCCGGGTCGGGCCTTGATCATCGTTCCGGCCGTAGGGTGGACAAGCGCTAGCGCAGTCCACCAAATACCGCGCCACCGCTGGTGGACTGCGCTGCGCTTGTCCACCCTACGGGCGCCTGGTCTGGTGGGGAGCTTTGTGACGAAGCCCCGGCTTCGTCAGCCAGGTCTTGGAAGCCGGTGGCGGTCAGCGTCTTCGAGCAGGACCTCGCCGCGTTCACACGGCCTCGTCACGGGCGTTTCAGCGGGACGTCGTATTCGCCCCAGCGGCTATCGGATGAGACTGCCGTCAGGGCTTCGATGCGCGCCTGGGCGATGATCAAACGGTCGAACGGGTCCTCATGGATGTCGGGAAGGTTTGACGTCTCGATGGCATGTGCATCATCGATCGTCAACAGCGTGGCGCCCACGGCCAGACTATGGTCGCGGAACCCGGTCGGATCGATCGACAGTTTGCCGATGCGATGCTTGATGGCGACCTCCCAGATGCTGGCGACCGACACCAGGCAGGGGTTCGTGGCCATCAACTCGCGGGTCTCCGGCCGCAGGCGCCGATCGCCCAGCAGCCACCACAACATCACCTGGGTGTCGAGCAGTAATCTCACCGGACACCGAACAGTTGGCCCACTTGTGCATCGACCGCCTCGCCAAAGGCCTGCTCCGTGTCCTCGAATTGCCCGGCCAATCTGCCGTACTGCCGCAGTCCAGGGGCGTCCGCGCAGGGCACCAGCCGGACTTGCGGTTGCCCGTTACTGGCGATGATGACCTCCTCGCCGGCGACGGCCGCCTTGACCAGTTTCGAGAGTTGATTCTTGGCTTCGAGCATATTAACCCGCATGGGAGGCTCCGGTGATTGCCAGGCAAGCGAGCATAGTCCGCTTGGCCAGATTAGCCAAGTGCCGGGAGACTATAGTGGACCCCATGTCCAGGACAGTTTTCCCCCGAATTTAAGCTGTCGTGCCGACGTTCATCGCAGCGGTTTGGCGCTGCCCCTAAGAAAAAAATCTGTTGCTGTTGCGCCGCAGGCGTTCTCAGCCAGCCCCGGCGGTCGTGCGGCGCAGTGTGGACAAAGGGTGAATGCGTGTGGACAAGGGGGCAACGCGCCCGCCGATCCCCCCGGAACCGGACATGTCTGGCCCCATCGGGACGTAGCTCGGCCCGGTATTTACCCGGAGCCCAAACGAAAAGGGCCTAGCCTCGCGGCTAAGCCCTTGTCTTTGTTGGCTGGGGGACTAGGATTCGAACCTAGGTTGACGGAGTCAGAGTCCGTAGTCCTGCCGCTGGACGATCCCCCAATAGAAAACTGGCGAGGAACAGCGACGCGTGACCGGGGCCGATCGACCCCGCCCACGCGCCACCCAAGCGGGTTAGCGCTTGGAGTACTGCGGACGCTTGCGCGCCTTGTGCAGACCGACCTTCTTACGCTCGACTTCACGGGCATCACGGGTCAGGAACCCGGCGCGGCGCATGGGCGAACGCAGTTCTTCGTTATAGAGCACCAGGGCGCGGGCAATGCCGTGCCGGATGGCGCCGGCTTGTCCGGTGTTGCCGCCGCCGACGACCGTGGCGTTGATGTCCACGCGCTCGAGCAGACCAACGGCATCCAGGGGCTGACGCACGACCATCCGGGCGGTCTCGCGACCAAAGAATTGGTCGAGCGGGCGTCCGTTGACCGAAATCTGGCCCGAGCCCGTGGTCAGGAATACCCGCGCTGCAGAAGTCTTGCGGCGTCCGGTGGCGTATTGAGTCTCCGACATGGTCCTGTTCCTAAACCTTTGTGATAGCTAGCAATCGAGTTCAAGGACTTGCGGCTGTTGAGCCTGGTGACCGTGTTCGGCCCCGGCATAGACGCGCAATTTCCGGAACATGGCACGGCCCAGCGGGCCGCGGGGCAGCATGCCCTTGACGGCGATCTGGATGGCACGCTCGGGCGCCTGCTCCAGCATCGTGCCCAGGTTGGTCGACTTGAGGTGGCCTACGTAGCCGGTATGGCGGTAGTACATCTTGTCTTCGAGCTTGTTGCCCGTGACGCGAACCTTACCGGCATTGACGATGACGATGAAGTCACCGGTATCCACATGGGGCGTGTACTGGGGCTTGTGCTTGCCGCGCAGCCGCAATGCCACTTCGCTGGCCAGACGGCCAAGCGTCTTGCCGTCGGCGTCCACCAGGTACCAGGCACGGCGTACCTCTGCCGGTTTGGTGCTCACAGTCGTCATCATGATCCGATATTCCCCGTACCGCGCTCCCGCGACCACCCGGCGTCAATCCCGGCAGTCATCGCAGGCGTGAATTCTTTGAGCCGAAGCGTGAAAGACCGCCAACTATACGGGACTGAACGACGGTGCGCAACCCCGGATTATGGGCGACAGCAGTTCCGAATTTGGGTGGCCGCTACCAACAGCGTGCCGGCCGCAAGGCTGATGGTGGATGCGCTGCGCTTATCCACCCTACAAAACCGGCTCGGCTGTAGGGTGGATAAGGCGCGCTGTTCGATGTCAGGAACCCGGCACGGCGGTCGCGCGCGCCGCATCCACCAGGGGCCGCGCGATGCCGCCCGAATCTGGAATTGCTGTCAGGGCGCGGATTCAGCCAGGCAGCCGCAACCGCTCGACGATGCGCCCATGGACCAGATGCTCGGTCAGGATCTCTTCCAGGTCATCCTGGTCCACATAGGTGTACCAGACGGCCTCGGGATAGACGACCAGCACCGGCCCCTCGGCGCAGCGGTCGAGACAGCCGGCGATGTTGATCCGCACGCCGCCCGGTCCGGTGATGTCGAGTTCCTTGGTGCGGCGCTTCAGGTGATCGCGCAGCGCCGGTGAGCCGCACTCGGCGCAGCACTGACGCCCGTCCTCGCGCTGGTTGGTGCAGAAAAAAACATGATGCCGATAGTAGGACATGGCGGACCTCCCCACGGAATACGACGGTTCGGAGCGCGTCCTTCATGCAGCAACGGACGCGCGGGAAGGTTACCATGTCTGTTGATCTTCATCCTCTGCTCTGCAAGCGTCAGACCTGCCATTGGACTCGATGTGACTCCAGACCAACTTCTTGGCCTCGCCGATCAGTGCGTGAAGTGCGGTCAGTGCCTGCCCGTTTGCCCGACCTTCGCCAAACTCGGTAACGAGGCGGATTCGCCCCGCGGGCGCATCTCGCTGATCCAGGGCTGGGCCGGCGGGGCGCTGGCGCTAAGCCCAACCTTGAACGGCCATCTGGATGGCTGCCTGGGCTGCCGCGCCTGCGAGTCGGCCTGCCCTTCTTTGGTGGCGTATGGCCGGCTGGCCGACGGGTCCAAGGCGGCGCGTGCCGCCGCCGGCTCGCCGCTGCGCCGGGGGTGGCTGCGGCTCTGGCTGGGGCTGCTCACGCGCTCACGCCTGACCGACCGCCTGGCGCGGGTGACCCGGCTCTACCAGCAGTACGGACTCGCACACCTGGTCGAACGGACCGGGCTGGCCGGCTGGCCCGCGCTGCGGCCGCTGCACCGGCTGGCGCGGGCCATCCCGGCGGCGGCCGCGCCGGTGACCGCGGGCGACCGCGGCGCGGCCGACCTCGAGATCTTCGTCGGCTGCATGGGCGGGCTGGCCCAGGGACGCGCCATCGCCGCCGCCCGCGCCCTGCTGCGCCGGCTTGGCCTGGCGGTCCGCATCCCGGCCGCCCCTGCCTGCTGCGGCGCCATCCATCGCCACAACGGCCTGCCGGTGGATGCCGACCGGCGGCGCGACGCCTGTGCCCGCACGCCGGGGGACCCGCCGCTGGTGGGGCTGGCGAGCGCCTGCGTCGCCGAGTTGCGGGAGGCCGCGGGCACCGGCGACACCGGGGAACTCTGCGACTGGCTCGCGTCACTGCCGACGCTGAAGACCCTGGCGTTCCAGCCGCTGCGGCGGCGAGTCCTGGTCCACGAACCCTGTTCCCATCGCTACCTGCTGGGCGGCAACGCCGCGGTCTATCGGCTGTTGCAGCGCATTCCGGAGCTCGAGGTCCAACCGCTCCCGAACAACCAGACCTGCTGCGGTGCCGCCGGCACCTACCTGCTCCAGCAGCCGGCGATGGCCGCGTCACTGCTGGCCGACAAGGTGACGGCCGGCGTCGCGGCGCAAGCGGATCTGATCGTCACGACCAACCCCGGCTGCGCCCTGCACCTGATCGCGGGGATGCGGGAGGCCGGGCTCGCGATCGAGGTCTGCCATCCGGTCGAGCTGTTGGCGCGGCAGATGATGCCTATTGAACCCGACACGCAGACCACCCAAACTTGTGCATCAGTTCACAGCATCAATCCCGGATGATCTTATGACGACCCGCGACTACACCCCGATCGACCGCCTGATCCTGAGCGCCGACAATGCCCTGCGCACACTCTTCGGCCAACCGCGGACCACCGAGCGACCGAATCCGGCAGCACCCTTCGAGGACGCGGATCTCGGCGAGCATGAGCGTCGACATGTGGCGCGACTGATGCGCATCAACCACACCGGTGAAGTCTGCGCCCAGGCGCTCTATCAGGGACAGGCGCTGACCGCGCGGCTGCCCGAGACGCGCAAGCGGATGGAACGCTCGGCCCAGGAGGAGAACGACCACCTGGACTGGTGCGCGTCCAGACTCACTGATCTGGGGGATCGCAAGAGCCTGCTGAACCCGCTCTTCTACGCCGGTTCATTCGCCATCGGCGCGGCGGCGGGGCTGGCCGGGGATCGCTGGAGCCTGGGATTCGTGGTCGAGACCGAGCGGCAGGTGGAAGACCATCTGGATGATCACCTGGACCAGGTCCCGGAGTACGACGAACGGACCCGCGCGATCCTGGAGCAGATGAAAGCGGACGAGATTCACCACGCCCAGGTGGCCAAGGCGGCGGGCGGGGCTGAACTGCCGGCGCCGATCCGGGCCGCCATGCGGCTGACCTCGCGGCTGATGACCCGCACGGTGTATTGGCTGTAGTGGCGCGTCAGAACTCAGTCAAACAATGGAAGTCGCGCAGCGACCCCGTGGGAGCGGCGTCCCGCCGCGATGCGGTGCCGCGGTGACCGCGAACGCTGCGGCAGCGCGCGAGGCCTCGTCGCGGCGGGACGCCGCTCCCACGGGGGATATCAAGGCACCGCCGACTCCGCAAAAAAGGCGCGGACCTCCGCGATGTCACGCGTGCGCGCCATGGGCGGCAGACTGGCCAGGAAGGTGTGTCCATAGGACTTGCGCAGCAGGCGCGGGTCGCACACGACCAGCACCCCCCGGTCACTGCTGCCCCGGATCAAACGCCCGGCGCCCTGCTTGAGTGCGATGACCGCCTGCGGGAGTTGATGCTCCGCAAAGGGGTTGCCGCCGCCGCGGCGCAGCGCCTCGATCCGCGCGGCCAGGACCGGATCGCCGGGCGAGGCGAACGGCAGACGGTCGATGATGACGCAGGACAGGGCCTGACCGGGGACGTCCACCCCTTCCCAGAAGCTCGCCGTGCCAAGCAGCACCGCATTGCCCAATTCACGGAACCGCCGCAGGAGTTCGCCGCGCGGGGCGCTGCCCTGGATCAGGAGCGGATAGGGAATGCGGCCGACGAGTCCATCGGCCACCTCACGCAAGGCGCGATGGCTGGTGAACAGCAGGAAGGCCCGGCCCCGGGTGTAACCCACCAGCTCGCACGCCAGTTCGAGCACAGCGGCGTTGTAGCCCGGATCGGCGGGCTCCGGCAGCCCGCGGGGCACGAACCAGAGGGCTTGACTGGCATAGTCGAAAGGACTCTCCAAGCGTGCGGTACGGGCCTGATCGATGCCCAGTTGCCGGGAAAAATGCGTAAAGCTGTCGCCGACCGCCAAGGTTGCCGAGGTGAAGATCCAGGCGGCCAGATGGCGGCCGATCTGCTGGCGAAAAACCGCGGCGACGTCCAGCGGCGTCTGGTGCAAGCGATAGCCGCGGCCCTGCACCTCGAACCAGCGCACCTGTTCGTCGCTCGGATCAGCCATCAGCAATCCAAGCCGCGTCGCGAGATCATTGGCCCGCCCCAGGCAGGCATCCAGCCCCTTACCCCGCCCGGCGAGCGACTTCAGCCCCTCGGCCAGCGCGTGCAGACGCCGCGCCAGCGACTCCAGTGCGCGCACCGTCTCCGCATCGGCGGTCAGTTCGTGCCAGGGACCGCGCCGGTCGTGGTCACCCAGGGCCAGGCGCAGGTCTTGCGTGGTCCGGCGCAGGCCCGCGGTGAGCTCGAGCAACTCCGGACAATCACCGGCCTCGCGCTGATATTCGAGGTCCGTATCGCGGACCAGGTCAAGCAATTGCCGCCCGCTGACCAGCACGCCGAAGAAGCCGGCGGCGATCTCGGGGAGCTGATGCGCCTCGTCCAGGATGAAGCAATCCGCCCCCGGCAGGATTTCGCCGAAGCCCTCGTCCTTGAGCGCGAGATCGGCGCAAAAAAGGTGATGATTGACCACCACCAGATCCGCCGCCTGCGCCTCGCGGCGGGCTGCCGCCAGGTGGCAATCCTGCCATTCCGGGCAGGTCTGACCCAGGCAATTGTCGCCGGTGGAGGTCACCGCGGGCCAGACCGGCGCGTCCTCGGGGAGCGCCAGTTCGGCGATGTCGCCCCGGCGGGTGGCCTTGGACCAGTCCTGCACCTGACGCAATTGGCTGCGCAGCTCCGGGTCACGCCGGGTGGGGTCATCGACGGCGAGCTTGAGGCGATGGCGGCAGAGGTAATTGGCGCGCCCTTTGAGCAGCGCCGCCCGCACCGGCAGCCCCAGGGCATCACGCACCTGCGGCAGATCGCGGTGAAAGAGCTGATCCTGGAGGTTGCGGGTGCCGGTCGAGATCAGCACTTTGCGTCCGCACTGGAGCGCCGGCACCAGGTAGGCGAAGGTCTTGCCGGTGCCGGTGCCGGCCTCACAGATCAGCGTCTCACCCGCTTCCATGACCGCGGCGATGGTCTCGGCCATCGCCTGCTGCGGCGCCCGGTGGGTGAAACCGGGCAGCCGCTGCGCCAGTAACCCGTCCGGTCCGAAAATGTGCGCGAGTGAGGTCATCGGCGCGGCGCGCCCTCAGGAGGCCGGCGCGGGCTTCATCAATTGCCGCCGGCCTTGCGCTCGGCCTCGGTCGCACCGGCCGTATCACCGGCGCGGCGCTTGGACTCGGCGATGATCCTCCAGTTGTCTTGTTTGACGTTCGGCTGCTTGCCGGCGAAGTCATTGGAGCGTGTCGCAAGCTGGCCGGCCTGAGACACCTGCCCCTGCTCCATGCGCACCCGCGCCAGACGATTCCACAGATAGGGGTCCCGCGGGGCAATCCGCAGCGAGCGTTCCAGGGTCGCGGCGGCACCCGCGTAGTCACCGGTCTGACGCTGCTGTTCGGCCTGGCGCGCCAGCGAATCCGCCGCGGGCGCCAGGCCCGATGCCGGTGCCGGTGCCGGTGCCGGTGCCGCCGGTGCCGGCTTGGGCGCGGGCGCCGCCGCGACCGGCGGCGGGCTTGACGGAGGGGCCATCGACTTGGGCGGCTT
>Ga0247837_1010424_pt1 | contig 10643 bp, 12 predicted proteins | sample LaCtaG_2_FD_187115 | JGI IMG/M metagenome (GOLD analysis project Ga0247837, IMG submission 187115) | Freshwater microbial communities from meromictic Lake La Cruz, Castile-La Mancha, Spain - LaCruzMarch2015_14.5m | ecosystem: Environmental > Aquatic > Freshwater > Lake | place: Spain: Castile-La... | reverse complement strand
GCTCATTTGCACCAACTAAGTTTTTAATTGACTTAGTAGCAGGTCTTGCCTCTGTATCTTTTTATTTATTAACCGGGGCAGCTATCGCTTGGTTTATTTGGTATAAAAAAAGAAATCAGGCAGATTCTTCACTTACTAGCGGCTTTTAAATCTTTCCTTAGCTCAACGGGGAGAGAAAATAGTAAGTGTTCCTCAGTAGCAGTTACTACCTCAACATTTGAGAAACCTCGATCTGCAAGCCATGTGAGTAAATCTTTAACTAAAATCTCTGGCACAGAGGCCCCACTTGAAACTCCAATTGTTGAAACACCTTCTAGCCATTCATCCTTTGCTTCTGCAGCATAATCAATTAGATAAGCAGCTTTTGCGCCGTACTCAAGTGAAACTTCAACTAGGCGAACTGAGTTAGATGAGTTAGTCGATCCAACTACTAGTACTAAATCAGATTTAGGCGCAATCTCTTTAATTGCAACTTGACGATTTTGTGTTGCATAACAAATATCATCACTTGGTGGATCAATTAAATTAGGAAATCTTTTTCTAAGCTCTGCCACAGTCGCCAAAGTTTCATCCACACTTAATGTGGTTTGTGATAGCCAAGCTACTTTATTTTCATCCCTTACCTTAATATTTTTTATACTTTCAATACCATCAACTAACTGCACATGATTAGGAGCTTCACCTGCTGTGCCATCAACTTCTTCATGGCCTTCATGCCCAACTAATAAAATATCGTAATCATCTGAGGCAAATCTGCGCGCTTCATGGTGCACTTTTGTAACTAATGGACAGGTAGCATCAATTGTTTTTAAATTTCTAGCTGCGGCGCTTTCATGCACAGCCGGTGAAACACCATGGGCTGAGAAGACAACTAACTTTCCCTCTGGCACCTCATCGGTTTCTTCTACAAATATCGCACCTTTTGCTTCAAGTGTTGCCACTACATGTTTGTTGTGAACTATCTGCTTTCTTACATACACCGGTGCGCCATAGAGCTCTAATGCTTTTTCAACTGTGACAACCGCTCGATCAACACCTGCGCAGTAACCGCGAGGTGCTGCAAGTAATACCCGTTTTTCACTCACCGCGCTCATGTGCTTATCCTAATTGATAGGTGAAGTGGTTAGATTTATCCCATGGCCCCAGAATTTTCCTATCAAGATCTACTGCCAATTGGTGAGGATAAAACCGAATTTCGCCTGCTTAGTAGCGATGGGATCACCACATTTAGCGCTGATGGAAAAGAGTTTTTAAAGGTATCACCAGCTGTGATTGAAAACCTAACCGAGGTGGCCTTACATGATATTTCCCACTACCTAAGAAGTGAGCATCTTGCTCAACTAGCAAATATTTTAAAAGATCCAGAAAGCTCACCAAATGATCGCTTTGTTGCTCTTGATCTTCTTAAAAATGCCAATATCTCAGCAGGTGGCGTACTACCAATGTGTCAGGACACTGGAACTGTGATTGTGATGGGTAAAAAAGGTCAACAGGTATTAACTACTGAAAAAGATGAGCTTTCAATCTCAAAAGGAGTCTATGAAGCATTTACTAAATTAAATCTTCGCTACTCCCAATTAGCACCAGTTACTACCTGGGAAGAAAAAAATACTGGTAATAATTTGCCAGCTCAGATTGAGATCTATTCAGATACAGATCATGCTAATGAGTACAATTTTTTATTCATTGCCAAAGGTGGCGGTAGCGCTAATAAATCATTTTTATACCAAGAAACTAAAGCGGTACTAAATCCTAAATCATTTCTAACTTGGTTAGATGAAAAGCTGCGCTCACTTGGCACCTCAGCTTGTCCGCCATATCACCTAGTTGTTGTAATCGGTGGCACTAGTGCTGAGTTCACAGTTAAGACGGCAAAGCTTGCTAGTACTAAATACCTAGATTCACTACCAACCAAGGGTGATGCAAAAACTGGTCACGGTTTTAGAGATTTAGAGCTAGAGAAAGAAATATTGAACTTAACGCAAGATATTGGCATCGGTGCTCAATTTGGTGGTAAATATTTTTGTCATGATGTGCGAGTTGTTAGGTTACCTCGCCATGGCGCTTCCCTTCCGATTGCAATTGCAGTTTCATGCTCTGCTGATCGACAGGTGAAAGCGAAAATAACTAAAGATGGTGTGTTTATTGAGAAATTAGAAACTGAACCCGCTCACTTTTTACCAGCAACAACTGATGAGGATTTAAATAAAGATGAGGTCAAGATTGACTTAAGTAAGCCGATGGCTGAGATTTTGGCCCAACTGTCAAAGTACCCAGCAAAAACTAGAGTAAGTCTTACTGGAACATTAGTTGTTGCCCGCGACTTAGCCCATTCAAAGATAAAAGAGTTAGTCGATAGCGGAAAACCAATGCCAAATTACTTAAAGGATCATGCTGTTTATTACGCAGGTCCAGCAAAGACACCAACTGGTTACGCTTCTGGTTCGTTTGGACCAACTACAGCTGGTCGAATGGATTCCTATGTTGAACAGTTTCAAGCATTAGGTGGATCAATGATTATGTTGGCTAAAGGAAATAGATCAGCCGCCGTTGCGCAATCATGTAAAAAATTTGGTGGTTTCTACCTAGGTTCCATTGGCGGACCAGCAGCCCGCCTTGCGCAAGACTGTATTAAAAAGGTTGAGGTTTTAGATTATCAAGAGCTAGGTATGGAGGCAGTTTTTAAGATTGAGGTAGAAAACTTTCCAGCCTTCATAATTATTGATGATAAAGGAAATGATTTCTACGCAGAAATTAGGCGCCCACTATCTATTGGTAAGGGCCCGAGTAAGTAAAGGTACGTTATAAAAATTCGAGTTACGGTAGTGCTGGTGCTGAATCAAGGGTGAAGGTAAAAGTCTTTGAACCACCAGTCGGTAATTCGGCAACAATTACTACCTGATCACCCGGTGCATGAGATCTAATTCTGACAATTGCTGTAATTAGATCATTAATTTTAAAGCCATCAATTGTCTTAACAATTAATCCAACACTCATACCCGCTCGATCAGCTGCCTTACCAGCGGTAATACCCGCAACTCTAGCTCCAACACCGTTATAGGTATTATCAAATGAAATTCCAACTAGTGGTTTAGTTGATTTACCGGTCGCAATTAACTCATCAGCAATTCGCTTAGCTTGATTAAATGGAATTGAAAAACCAAGGCCAATATTGCCGGCAGTTGCTGCTGCTGAGCCAACAGTTGCAATTGCTGAATTAACACCAACAATTCTTCCTTGTGAATCAACTAATGGTCCACCTGAGTTGCCAGGGTTAATTGCTGCGTCCGTTTGAATTGCATCCATAAAGCTTTCAGCATTTAGGGATCCAGTAGTTACTGGTCTATTAAGCGCTGAGACAATTCCGCTAGTTACTGTGCCAGAAAGACCCAACGGTGAACCAAATGCAATTACTGGATCTCCAATTGAAAGAGATGATGAGTTACCAATTGCGATCTCAGGTAAATTACCTTTTTTAATGGAAATAATCGCAAGGTCATACTCAGAATTGCGCCCAACAATTGTTGCAGGTAGGACTTCACCATTATTTAATTCAACTTCGATCTGTCCTGAAACAGCTGCTGTTTCAATAACATGGTTATTGGAAATAATAAAAGAGTTATTTGCATTTGATTTATATATTGAGCCAGAGCCAGTTCCAGAGCCACTGGCCGCAGTTACCTCAATTGATACCACTGAGGGTGAAACTAGTTGAGCAATACTTTTAACATTGGCACCAGTAGCGCCAATATCAATAGCGCTGCGCCCTTTGGGACAACTACCATTACTTGAAACATACAAAGCTTTTGTCTTGTTATCCACACAAGCTTTAACTACTGGAGTATTAAAAGGATTTGCGATCGCAAAGCCGCCAACGATAGTTGTGCCCAAAATGAACCCTGTTAAAACTTTAAAAGCTGTGCTCTTCATGTGACTCCCTAAGCCCCTGATAGTAAGAGGTATTTCTTGAAATTTCCTGTGAGAAACCTAATTATTACGTGAATCTTCATAACTCATATTTCTCACATCCGCGCTTAAAAGCGGTAGTGAGATTGCCAATACTGATATTACAATCAAAATATATATCAGGTTATCAATTCCAATTAGCAAAGAGATAGGCGCTGCAATTGCAAGGCCAATCGGTTTAAAAACTAGTGCCCCCATGGCATCAAAGGATGAGACTCTAGATAGTGCATCCCTAGGTACCTTGCGGTGTAGTGCGGTATACCAAAGGGTTCCCCATAAATCTAAAGTAATACCGAAAAAGAATGCACAAATTGAAACAACTAAAAGAGATTGTGGTTTAGCGAGAGAGAACATATAAAAACAAAGAGTAAAGGAGGATATTTGTAAAAACCTTATTGGATATTTTGGTTTTATTCTCATAGCTACTAAGGCTCCAACTACTAAGCCAGCTGACTCTGCAGTAATAACTATTGACCAAGATTTCGCGCCATTAAAATGCTCAAGTGCTACTAGCGGGCCCAGCACATTTTCAGCTGCTGCCCAACACATAACAATAAATGAAAATGAAACTACAACAATTACAATCCAATTAAAAGATTTAAATACTCGCCAGCCATCTATGAAATCCTTGATCATAGTATTTGTATTATTTGCCATCGGAGGGGTTAAGTGGCTTAATGTTGAAACTAATATTCCAGCGATAACAAAAGATGCAGCATCAATTCCTAAGGTAATAGCTGCTCCATAGGTATCAATTAAAATTCCAGCAGATGCTGCTCCTAAAATTAACCCAGCGTTAGCTGCTAAGGAGTTAATTGCATTTGCTTTTTGTAATCCTGCCTCTGGCACAATCGAGGGCATAATCCCAGTAAATGCTGGCCAGAATATGCCCGATAAAATTCCATAGCAGCCATTAACAATTAATAAAACCGCAACCGGCACATCACCGGTTGCAAAGTAGAAAACTTGAATAAATAAAATAAGCCCAGCTAAAGTATCGGTTAAGCCAACCATTTTGGCCCGCCCATATTTATCTGCGACCACCCCACCAAATGGCACCATCAATATAAACATCGCACTGGTTACGCCAAGTGTTAAACCTAAGAGATTCGCTGAGCCATTAGGTAAGGCCAAGATGCCAAAAGCTAGAGCGATTGGGCTCATACCGTTACCATAATTTGAAATAAACCTAGCAATAAAAAACTTCTTAGCGTGAGGTTGAGCTAATACTTGGCTAATCTCCATTAAAATCTAATTTCCTGTCCATGTGAAAATTGCGCCTCAGGAGATCCCTTAAGCATATGAAGTTTAGCCTGTCCGTATACTTGCCAAAAATCTGATCCACCTCGTTTAACAATTGCAGTTAATTCATCAATACCAATTAAAACTGAATTATCCGGCACATGCATTAATAACTTAGCTGCACTTTCTGGTATCCATTTAAAAAATTTATTAAAGTGTGGAATCACTCTTACATTTTGAATTAGATTTAACCCTGCAGTTGGCTCTGCCCTGCTTAATCTAAAATTTGGAATTTGAGAGGATAAAACCATTGCCCCCGCGCTGCACCCAGCTAATGAGCCCCCACTTTGCCAATTCTTAACTATCGCCTGCCAAATTGGTGTATCAATTAAAGTAGTAGCCAAATAATGTGGATCACCGCCTGACATATAAATTAGTGCGCCATTACTTATTTGATTTACAAAATCCAAATTCTGAGCATCATCTCGGGTATAGATGGGAAGTAAAAGTGGCTTAGCGCCAATCACTTGAGCCTGCTTTTGCCCTAAATCTCGCCAATACTCAAGGCGAGAGGCACTCTCTTGAGCAGCTGCTGTTGGTATTTGAATATAGATATTTTCCTTACCATTTTTAATGCCATCATCTAGTAAAGATTTTTCAAACTCTGCCATTGCAGGCAGGTATTCACCAGAGCCAACTAGAGCAAGTGAGCCATGCATCGCTGTATTATAGGTGGGAAGGTAATAGTTTTATTTAGGCGTAAATACTTGTAAGATGCAAACATGGATGAAAAAGAACTGATCAGTGTTTGGAATTTGCAACGTGGGATTAGAGTTAAATCTCAATTAGCCCCAACTATCCTTCTTTCAACTGTATTAGCTCTTATTGCTACAAAGAATTTGAATAGTGACTCTGATCAATTCTTAAAACTTTTTGTGATTGGCTTAGTAGCTTCTGGAGGTGTTTTCTCAGTAACTGCCATGCTTGCTGCAATCAAAGAGGGCTTGGCTGTTATTAGCGCACTTAGAAAGGTGAAAGCATTATCACCACTTGGAGCCTCAATTATAGAAGCAGGAAGCTCACTAAAGATTATTGCAGGTCTGTTTGTAGTGATGAGTTCATTTAATTTTGTAATCTTATTAGCTTATTTATATCGCTAATTCATATTTAAATGGCGACAAAGAAAAAGGTGACTTTGCGAACTGGCTCCTTAGTAACTTGGAAACATAGAGGCGGCAGTGCTACAGGTAAGATTGTAAAAATTGTTAAAATAGGTAAACTGAAAGTTCCAAAATCTTCATTAACTTTAAATGCTGTTGAAGGAGATCCAGCGGTACTACTTAGGCTAATTAAAAATGCAGAATTAACTCAAATTTTTGTTGGCCATAGATTAAGTTCATTAAAAGCTAAGCGAAAGCGTTAAAACTAGTACCAGCGTGATCTTTTAAATTTACTCCATGCCTTACAAGGGGTGTCATAGCGCTCATTAATATATTTTAATCCCCAAGTAATTTGAGTTACTGGGTTGGTGCGCCAATCAGTTCCAACTATCTCCATTTTGGTAGCAGGAAGTGCTTGGGCAATTCCATGGGCGCCAGAGACTTTATTTCTAGCTTTGTAATTCCAATGACTTTCCTTGGTCCAAAGTTTGTTAAGGCATGCATACTGCGCCTCACCCCATTGATATTTTTCAGCGATTATTGCTTTCGCCACCAGCTTTGCACCACGTGGCTCACGGGCTGATTCAACCTGGCGGATAGCTAGGGAGAGCAGGGCCATGGAGGAGGCATCAACATTTTTAACGCTATCTAGCTCTAAAAAGGATGGGGTGGTATCAACTGGTAGATCAGAATCAGGTTGGGGGGTAGTGGCCTCACTTGGAATGGTGACATAAAACTGCATGTTGGCGGAGGCATAGGTTGGCTCAACAACCATCATGAAGAAGGCCATGGCGGCGGCGTAAAAGGAAAGCCGGCGGACTTTGCCAGTAGGGATTTGGTCAACGCGAATCTTCATCACCACACCCACCTTCCTTTTCTAGCGTCAAAACTGCCACCTGACAGCTCTTTGAACCTGGTTAGGGTGGCAGTCAGGGGTGGGCAGGGCAACTTTATCTGGGCGTGTGGCGCAATTATGTTTATATTCACAGCCTTTGCAGATACTAAAACCGCAGGTCAGAAAGAGGAAAGTCTGATTTATCCGTTATGTCGCAGCAGGGGGTAAATTTAACTTGTGAAGTTAATTGGCTCCTCAAGTAGCTCAGTTACTAAGGCTGCTATTTGCGAGCGCTCGCTCCTAGTCAGGGTGATATGGGCAAAGAGCGGGTGTCCTTTTAAGGATTCAACAACGGCCACGACCCCATCATGGCGGCCCACCCTAAGGTTATCTCGCTGGGCGATGTCATGGGTAAGTACTACCCGAGAGCCTTGGCCAATTCGAGAAAGCACAGTTAGTAAAACCCCACGTTCTAGGGATTGGGCCTCATCAACAATTACAAATGAGTCATGCAGTGAGCGGCCCCTGATATGGGTCAATGGCAAAACCTCAATTAGTCCACGCTCTACTACCTCATCAATTACCTGCTGGCTAACTAACGCCCCTAAGGTGTCAAAGACCGCTTGGGCCCAAGGTGACATCTTTTCATTTTCAGTTCCAGGTAGATAGCCAAGCTCTTGGCCACCAACTGCATAAAGTGGGCGAAATATAACTACCTTTTTATGTAGTCGTTTTTCTAAAACAGCATCAAGACCTGCTGAAAGGGCTAAAGCGCTTTTTCCTGTGCCAGCTCGCCCGCCAAGTGAGATTATTCCAATCTCTGGATCTAGCAAAATATCTAATGCCACTCGTTGTTCAGCACTTCGCCCATGTAATCCAAAGGCTGCCCGGTCTCCCCGCACTAATTGCAGATGCTTATCGGCAGTTACTCTGGCGAGGGCGCTGCCTTTTTCAGAGTGTAAAACAATTCCGGTATGGCAGGGATGAGTTTTTGCAAGCTCATGAGGGATTCGATCTTTTTCATATAGTGAATCAATAATTGTGGAGCCAACACTTTCCTCCACCATGCCAGTCCAACCGCTACTACTAGCAAGCTCTGCTCGATACTCCTGCGCTTCAACTCCAACCGAGGATGCTTTAACTCGTAGTGGTAAATCTTTAGTTACTAATACAACCTTGCGGCCATCTGCCATTAGGTTTTTAGCGATTGCTAAAATTCTTGAATCATTTGACCCATCTCGCAAAAATCCTGCTGGTAGCTTTGAAACATCAGAGTGGTTTAACTCAACTGATAATGAACCACCAACATCATTAATACTAATTGGGTGATCTAATCGACCACTTTTTACTCTTAATTCATCAAGGCTGCGAAGGGCAGCTCTGGCAAAGTAACCAAGATCTGGGTGATCTCGCTTAGTTTCTAACTCACCGATTACAGTAATTGGAATTATTACCTCATGCTCGGCAAATCTAGAAAGTGCTATCGGATCAGCTAGCAGCACGCTGGTATCTAAAACATATGTGATTCGAGCAGGATTTGACTGAGTATTTACTGACTTTAAGACAATAGATTCACTGGCCAATTTCTATCATCGCAATCTGTTTAATTGTGCTCGGAGTATTGGAAGAATAGGTAAACGGTAAATTATCAAGCCTAAAATTTGGCTACGACACGCAAGGGCTAAAGGTGAAGTTTAGATAAAGGTTTTAGCCAAAATTACAGGTTGCTCTTTCTCACCTTTCGCTCTATCCAGATTGAGGCAACTGGCAAGGTGCCAGCAAGTAAGAAAAGGGCGGTACTAATTAAAGATTTTCCCTGCTTAATGCAAAGTTGCAGCGCAGCTAGCAGGTATAGCGGATAGGTGTAGCCGTGGACAATAGTGATCCAAATAAAACGCTCATCAAAGAAATCAGGAAGTAGGTACTTAGTTGGCATATAAATAAACCAAAGCATGAGTGACATCACTCCGGCCCAAATTGCCATCACACGAAATCTCTTAATCACACCGTTCATTTAACTTTACCTACCTTTACTTTTTTCTTAGGAGCTCTAAATTGCGGAAACATTGGTGCTATTAATAGTAGTAATGCCATAAACCACCACACCACAACATAGGAGATGTGTTGCCAATAAAATACTTCAAGCTTTTGAGTTATCTGTGGTGATGGGATTGGCGTAATGTTATTTTTTAGGTTATTACCTACTACCTCTGTTTGCAGCACAATATAACCATCATATAAAAATGGATTCTCTTTACTAACTACTAGTGAGGGATCTATTCGAGGTAATTGCCCAGGCTGAGCAAATGCTCGATCCACATTTTGCCTTGGATATAGCCGCCCAGTTATCTTAACTGGAGAGTTAATTACTACCGGTGGATTTTTTGCAATCTCTCGAACAACTAATATGCCATGACCGGTACTTAACTTTAGTAATCTCACATCTAAATTAACAATTTCTTCTGGCTCTATTTTTTGATCGAGTGCGATATAACTATTTGTATAATTACCAGTGGCTGAAACAATTCGATTAACCGCTTTTATCGGCATATTCTTACCAGCGGAGGAGACTTTATCTAATGAAATTAGAGGCTGATCTGGTGTTGGCGCACTTTGCTCATTCATATCCTGAGCGCGATGTAATTGCCACATGCCAAGTTCAAAGCTGGTGTAAATCAAAAGCAGCCAGGTAATGACTAGCGATAAATTCTTCACTACCTTCATTGTATTATTTAGGAATTACTCTTGGTCTTTGCGATCAATTAATCTTTTATATCTGCGATAAAAATTAATTAAAAGAAGGGTGGTGGCAAGGGTTAAAAAAATCATAGTTAGTGAGCCAGCAACGCCCATATCAAAGCTTTTTACCTCATCCATTTTTACACCCCGTATCTAGAAGATAAGCCTACTTAGGCTGGGCCATATCGCTCTACACTTATCCATGTGACTCATCCCAAAGTGCTCGCATCTGCACACCTGCGCCAGCGTTATGGCATTGCAGAGGAAAACCGAAGCTGGCTTTGGCCTGCAGTGATTTCACTCATTGCTGCTATCACCTGGTTTATTTGGAGTGGTCTTAATGCTGCTAACCCTGATGTTAGATATGAGTTACTTTCATTTGAAGTAGTTAATGATCAAAGTATTTCAGTTACGTATTCAATTTCGGTAAAGGATATAAATATTGATCACAGCTGCTCAATTGTGGCTAGAGATATTGATAAAAATACTATTGGTGAAATATCTGATCTAATGCCAGCAAGTTCTCTTAAATCAGGTGTAAATATCCGCACTATTGAGATTGCTACCCGACTTCCTGCTGTTAATGCAGGAATTACAAGTTGCCAGTAACATTCACCCCTTATGAATAAACCAACTCAAACCTGGCTTACCCAAGAAGCTGCAGATCGATTAGCAGCTGAGCTCACTGAGCTTGAGGGTCC
>Ga0247837_1010407_pt1 | contig 10666 bp, 10 predicted proteins | sample LaCtaG_2_FD_187115 | JGI IMG/M metagenome (GOLD analysis project Ga0247837, IMG submission 187115) | Freshwater microbial communities from meromictic Lake La Cruz, Castile-La Mancha, Spain - LaCruzMarch2015_14.5m | ecosystem: Environmental > Aquatic > Freshwater > Lake | place: Spain: Castile-La... | reverse complement strand
CATCGTCTTATAAAGAGGCTACAGTTAATTTATTTAAAACCCGTGCGTTAACTATGGATATTTTATTTCTATTAAGCACGATAACAGTTATATCGATATCATTAGCTGCCTTTTTTGTTCCTGGGTTACCGATGATGTTTGATGCGGGGCTTTTGATTTTTGGCTTTCGTCATATAGGTTATGCAATTGAAGCATCTATCCAACAGGCGATTGGTTTGGGTAAGAATTTTAAAGATAGATTACCCCGTGAAGTTAGAGTAGCTCATGATTTAACTTTTGAAAAAAAATTATTGGAAAATATCAAAATTGGCGAAGTTATATTAGTTCAACCAGGAGATATTATTCCTTTAGATGGTATTTTCGAAGACGATGATGGTTTTATTTTTGATACGATTAGATCGGGCTCCAATCTTCATCGATCGCCTGTTAAGGGAGAAGTTGCCCTTGCAGGGATGACTGTTGCTGAGGGTTCTAAACCTATGCGCATCCTTGTTAGAGCGGATGTAAATAAATCTTATCTTGCACGTCTTGATGAAAAAATTGCGCGAGCTATCAATGAAAAAGCTCCATTAGAAACGGCAACTAATAAAATATTGCAATATTTTATTCCGGCAGTAATTACTTTTTCTTTATTATCAGCTCTTATTATTAGCCATTACTTTTCTATAGGAGTTGCAATTCAGTGTGCGGCTGCCGTTCTTGTTTCCGCGTGCCCTTGTACATTAGGTTTTATTACACCATTGGCTTTAAAAATTGGCATGAATAAAGCTGCAGAACATGGCGTTAGTTTTGAGAGCGCCAAAAAATTAGAAGAGGCTCGAGATATTGATTCCGTTGTCTTTGATTTAAATGGCACTATTACTGAGGGCATGCCATCTGTAAGAAGGTATGAAGTGCTTAAAGACTCAAATTTATCTAAAGAGGATTTCTTTGCTTATTTTTCCCTGCTGGAGGAAAAATCTTCACATCCTATTGGCCGAGCAATAAGAGCTTTTACTAATGGTCAAGTTAAAACGGAATCTAACCTTTGGCAGTTTAATCTGGTTACGCAATCTTCAAATTCAGGATTATCTGCCATAATTAATAATCAGCTTTTTACTCTCGGCAATCAAAACATGATGGACGCCGCTGGTATTGATACAACCTTAATCTCAGATAATATTAAGTCAGAAGATGAAGATAGTATTATTTATTTAGCTTGTGAAAAGCGTGTTGTAGGTTACCTAGTACTTCAGGATAAAATTCGCCCAAATGCTATTGCTACTATTAATGCATTAAAAGCCATGGGTAAAAATATTTATTTATGTACTGGGGCTGATGAAGATACTGCCAAGCGTTATGGTTCTAAATTAGGAATTTCTCATTCTAATATTCAAGCCGGATGTCCTGGCTCAGCTATTAGTAGCGAAATTATGGATAAAGAGACTTTTATTAAAAATTTGATACAAAAAGGAAAGCGAGTTGCATTTGTAGGCGATGGACCAAATGATGCTTTAGCAATTGCGGCATCTAATTTTGGTATAGCCATAAAGTCTATTGGTGGCGATGAAATTACCGAAAATCAGGCGGGAGCTATTATTAATAGTGGAACATTGATGCCAGTTGCTAATGTATTTGCTGTAGCTTCTGAGACCGTATCCAATATAAAACAAAATCTTATATTTAGCTTAAGTTATAACATTGGGGCTATGTTATTTTCTAGTGGCTTATTATTATCAGCAGGTCTTATGTTAAATCCTAGCATTGGGGTTTTATTAATGATTATTCAAACTTCAATGATTCTAGGTAATGCATATAATTTTAAGCAGCGAAAATTAGAACATTTGCAATATGAGCTTGATGTTGAAGAGCCTTTGCAAGGTAGTTATCAATTGGTTGCAGAAAATATGCCTTTACATGAGGTGAAAATGAAAGTGGCTGCATCAATTACTACGCCTGAGAATCAAAATAGTTATTCATTAACTTCACCACATTTTTACCGCAGAAAATTACCGCGTTATGATGGTGGAATTTACGCTAAACTTATGCCATCTAGGGACCTATCGGTTAATATAGCTCTTAAATAGTCTGTTATAAATTTGCCAAACTGTTTGTCAACGAATAATAGTTACTTTGATATTTCCTGCATTTTTAATAGCATTTGGCTTACTGACACTAATAGTAATTTCAGTTAGATTGAATTCATTTTTTATAAATTTTGCAACATCTTCAGCCAGAGTTTCAATCAAAGTATAAGAGTTTGATGCCACATGGTTGGTTACTGATTCGCATAGTTTAAAATAGTCTATAGTATTTTCAAGTTTATCGTTACAATCAGAAATATTAAGTTTAATTTCAATATCTAATACTACCGTTTGTAATATTTTTTGCTCCCAAGCATGAACACCAATATGTGTTTTGATATTTAGGGCGGTAACTTGTAATAGATCTATCAATATAACTCCTATAATACTCAATTTAAAAATGGCTTGCTAAGACTAAGTAAAAACACAAAAATATTAAAAGAAAAAATACAAAATAAAATTATAACATAATTATAATCCAATCGTTTTGTTGTGTTTTCTAATACATAGCTAGATTGGTCAACGGCTTTCATTTTATTGACTAAGTATAATAAGATTAATAATCCATAAAAATAAAATGAATGAATAGTTAATTTAGATGCGAAAGATTCCATATTATCAATAGATGTATAGTCTATGGGGAAGTTTATAAAATCTAGGCATATAAAGCATAAGATTAGAGTTAAAATGGATTTATTATTAATTATTGCCGCTAATATTATTAAGGATAGCGGGAGTATTAAAATTGGAAAATAATATAACCAACCAAAGGGACTTAAAATTAGCATCATTACTAGAGTAAAACAAAATGATTTGTGTTCTATATTTTCTTTTTCCATTATCTTTAATTTATAGATGTAAAAAATCATGGAAATAAAGAAAATAATACAAAAAGTTATTTTGGCGGCGATTAAGTTATTTGCGTTATAATTTGTATCTACAAAAAAACGAGAAATTAGACCATAAACTCCTCCGTTCCAATTATCTCCATACCAATCAACTTTAGATAAAGTTATAAAATATTTGGTGAAAATAGTGTTACCATAAATTAAAAAAGGGATTAGCCATGATAAAAAAAATACAATTATAATGCATGCGCAAATTTTATAACGTTTTTTAATTAAGGCGTAAATAAATAATAAAGCCGGGAATAGTTTAATTGAAATAATAATTCCCCAACTTAAACCCGCAGCATAATCGTTATGTTTTTTGTAAAAATGGTAACCAATCATTATTAAGAAAAGGATTAATGCTCCTAATTGGGCAATAGCAGTATCGATTATCGTGGCAAAAAAAGATAAATAGAATATATATAAATATGGCCAATTTTTTTTAATAAATGATTTGGAAAAAGCATATTTGAAAGAAATGTAGGCACCAATTAAGCCTAAAATAAATGAAAAAATAGACCAAAATGTAAGGGCATTAATAAAGCTTAAATAATTAAGTGGGCTAAATAATAAAATAGCAAATGGTGGGTTTAAGTTTGCAGGCAATTCTCTTGATTGTTCTAAATGATTTGCAAATAAACTACTATATGGATTAATGCCTTCAATAAGATTTTGACCCGCATAATATAATGATGAAAAATCGAGAGGAAATTTATAGGTTAAAACAAAATAAAAGATGATTATATAAAAGATAATTAGCAATAAAGCTAATATTGGCCATTTACGCTTAGATGTTATATTTATCAATTTTTATACCTTAATGCTATGGCTTAATAATTTATGCTAAAATTCATTATCTTATTATTGAATATAACGGATTCATATGTCCAACTCCTCAAATTATTTATTTATTAATAGCTTATTAAAAAAACCAGTTTCTAGAACACCTGTGTGGTTTATGCGCCAAGCAGGGCGATATTTGCCGGAATACAGAGAGGTAAGAACGCGCGCAAAAGATTTTTTATCTTTATGTAAAAATCCAGAGTTAGCATGTGAGGTAACTTTGCAACCTTTACGTCGCTATGCGCTTGATGCTGCTATTTTATTTTCTGATATTCTTACTATTCCAGATGCCATGGGTTTAGGCCTTAATTTTGTTGAAGGCGAAGGTCCATCATTTGAGCGACCATTAAATAATACGGCTGATATTTTCAATTTGCCAGATATTTCTATTATTGATGATTTAGCTTATGTGATGGATGCGGCTAGCCTTATTCGTAAAGAAATGCCAAAGGAATTACCATTAATTGGTTTTACTGGCAGTCCATGGACTTTAGCTTGTTATATGGTCGAAGGTGGATCTAGTCGTGATTTTAAGAAAATATTAAGTTTCATGTATCTTGAACCTAAAGCTATCCATAGATTACTTGAAAAATTAGCTAAAACTATAGCCGCCTATTTAGAAGAACAAATTATAGCTGGTGTTAATGCCTTGATGATATTTGATACCTGGGGTGGAATATTAACTACTCCTAATTATATTGATTTTTCATTAAATTACATGGAAGCTATTGTTAAACAAATTAAAACTAAATATCCCAATATCCCGATTATATTATTTACGAAAGGTGGTGGGCAATGGTTGCAACAAATGGCCAATACTGGTTGTGATGCTTTAAGTGTAGATTGGACTTGTGATTTAGCTTTAGCCCGAGAGACCGTAGGGCAAAAAGTTGCACTTCAAGGCAATTTAGATCCTGCGGTATTATTAACAAATCCAGAATGTATTAGAAATGAAGTTAAAAAAGTTCTTGCTGCATTCGGAAAAGGTTCGGGGCATGTATTTAATTTAGGCCATGGTATAACCCCTGATATTCCACCTCATAATGTAGCTGCTATGGTAGATGCGGTTCATGAGTTTAGCCCTAGATATCATTTATAAGGAGATGTAATGATTTCAGAAAGCACGTTTAAGCCGGCTTGGTGGTTATCAAATAAACATGCGCAAACAATTTATGGATCAATAATTCGCAATGAAAAGTCACCCATTGATAAAGAAGAGCGTTTTGAGTTGCCTGATGGTGATTTTGTAAATTTATCATGGGCTATAAATGGGTTAGATGATAAATCTCCGCTTATTGTGTTGTTGCATGGTTTAGGAGGAAATGCTAATTCTATGTATATGGCGGGCCTTTTACAAAAAATGAATAGTTGTGGCTGGCGTGCGGTAGTAATGCATTTTCGCGGTGCAGGCATTGAGCCTAATAGGTTACCTCGTGCTTATCACTGTGGAGATACTGGTGATCTTGATCGTTTCTTGAGCTATATTAATCAACGTGAAATGAATACAAAAAAGGCGGTTGTAGGAATTTCTTTAGGTGGTAATGTGTTGCTTAAATGGTTAGGTGAGCAGGGGGAGCAATCTTTAGTAGATGTAGCTGTTGCAGTTTCAGTCCCGTTTCAATTACGTTTAGTAGCCGATCGCGTAAATCAGGGATTTTCAAAAGTATATCAACACACGATGTTAAAAAGATTACGCCCAATTTTTGATAGTAAAAAACAATTGTATGCAAATACTTTGCCATCCATTTTTAATAATTTAAATACATGGAATTGTTTTTGGACATTTGATGATAAAGTAACCGCGCCGTTACATGGATACCCTCACGTTCATGCATATTATCGAGATGCGAGCTCGCGCCAATATTTAGCTAATATTAAGACCCCTACATTTATTATTCATTCACTTGATGATCCTTTTATGACCCCAGAAGTTATTCCAACTGAAAATGAACTATCCAAAGATGTTAATTTAGAGCTTACTAAAAAAGGTGGTCATGTAGGTTTTATTACCGGTAATATTCCTGGGAAACCTATTTATTGGTTGGAGGAGAGGATCCCTGTATTTTTAAAGGATTATTTTTAGGGGCATAAAAACCCATTATTTAATGATAAATTTTAAAGAATATAATTGTTGGTGAGAATTTATTAATCACCAATGCTGATTTGAGTATAGTCAGCATTTTTGTGAGATTAAATTATTACATCAAGCTAATGATGCTTAGCAATTAGATTTGGATGATGGATATAGGTCGGCTTGTATTTAGATTATGTTGTAATTATTAATTTATAAATATTTGTGTGTCTGCATTGTCTGGTAGGATAAGGTTTAATCCGAGCCACGACCTTTAGGGAGTGGAAATTTTAAGGAATCCACTCCCTAACGGTCGTGGCTCGGAATTTCGTTTAGATGCTATGATAAAATTAACTTGTAAGTAATGATTTGTCGTGACCTTAGAACAAAACCATTTTTTTTAATGACTTAACAATTGTAAGAGATGTTAAAGAGGCAAATTTTAGTATTTTTTTTATTCGGTGTTTCTCTGGTTGCATCCTCGCCATTCTCCAACCCGTTATAAATGCAGGTAAAAGCATTACAATAATGGATATATTTTCACCGCCAATTATCGAGGTTAGATATTTTTTATGTTCAGTTAATTTAATTTGGTTTTTTAATAGATTGTTATTAAGTAATGCAATCTTAGCTATTAGTTGATTCCTCGAGCTGCTCATATGGTTTTTCCTCTTTTTTGGAGAAATAGGCCCTTGTTTTTACAAAGCTTAAATTGCGTAAATTAAATTTAAGGTATTGAATTAATGAAATTAATATTAATAAGTTTATTAATAGAATAATAGCTGCGGCAATAATAATACTATTGAAAGCTAATGCGACATAATATCCAAGAATAAACAATGACGATAGCCAGATTGTAATCGCTATGATAAATAGCATACAAAAATTAAGTAGTAATGGAAAAACACTAAGTCTTGCAAGCTTTGCTTCGAGCTTAAAAATAGAAACAATAGTTTTTATTAGAGATAAGCAATCAGAAGCAAAGCCTTCAATATTTTCAAATAATTTCATTATTTTTTTAATAAAGCAGACAATATAAATCCAACACCGCCAGCAATTAAAATCGATGCTAAAGGATTTTCCTTTACTTTATTTAATAAAACCTCAGATTGACCTTTTAGATTATCTTCAGCGTTAGCTATTCTATGTAAGCTTTCTTCATAAATTTCATTGGAAAGTTTTTTACCTTCATTTAATAATTCAATGGCGGCTTCCCTAACATGTGAGCTTTTACCTAAATGTTTTGGGTTTTTGCCGTTTACGTCATCTTTAGTAAATTTATCCATATCTATATCTCCTTAAGTATAATTGTTAAGTATAGGTGAATATTATAACTTATGTATATAATTTATAATGCTCTGCTCCCAAATGGCCTAGGCTCAGATAGATCTGTCGCATTTCTACTAATTAATTGAGATACAAGTTTAGTCGAGTGAGCGTAGATACATTCAATAAGAGAATATATTCTGCTAGATTCATCAGCTTTATGGAATTTAATTTTTATGTCTGCAGATGAAAATCTACTTATATGCTCAAGTTCAACTCCTGATAATTGTGATGGCTCTAATGATTCACCATAAAAATTAATTTCTTGTATGTTAAGCTTTTTGCCGCCAAACTCAGTAATTGCTGCTGCAATTGATGCAAAAACAGCGTCTGTTGTTAAGAATGCAATGTCTTGAACTAATGCTCCAGAAAAATAATGTATAGCATCTGAATTAATAACTTTTATGATACATGCTTGAATTGGGCTCGTCTTAAAACCTAAGTCAATAACGTGTGGTGTGATTGCCGCACCTATTGCTCTAATATTAGTATCATTTAATTCTTCGTGATGACTTAAGTATCTCCAAGGTTGTATTTTTGGTGGGGGAGCAAAAAGACTATGAGCACTTCCTTTACTTTCATGTTTTGCAACAGGCACATCTATTTCTAGATCACGTTCACTGAATGCTATTGGTAGAAGTTTTACAAGACGATTCAGTTCATCAACTGTGCCATTAACTGCTACTGAAAAAACAGCAGTCTTTTCAGTAGCAAAACTAACTAGTATTTGCCGACAATGCCCGCAAGGTTTAACAAAATTTTCAGCTAAAGTATCTTCACTTTCCTTGTTAATCGATTTAGGAGCACCCATAACCCAAATATTTAATAATTTAAAGTTATTACCAAATAGACTAACTGCCGATACAATCGCTGATTGCTCAGCATGCATGGTTAATCTATTATGTTCAGAATGTTCTATGTTTACCCCGCCAACATAGGCAAACGAAAGATCATCTAATAATATTTCAACAATTGCTGAAACTGCGAAATGAGAGCTATCTGCGAGGGAATTTTCGCGAAGTTCCCCTAGAGTTTTAATTATAATATTGGTAATTAAGGCGTCTTTAGATATTTGTAATAGTTTCATTTAGAACGATTCCAGTTGTATTTTTTTATTATCGTTGTATTACTTGGTGAAATTAAAAATTTAATATTCAATGACCGAATTGCTTAGATAATTGGATAGCCATTTCTAAAGATTGCTCATAATTTAAACGAGGATCTACTAGGCTATGGTAAGCATCTTTTAAATCATGAGCGAGAAGCCCGCGTGCGCCACCAATGCATTCAGTAACATTATCACCTGTTAGCTCAAAGTGAACACCACCGAGATAGCTATCCATCTCGCGATGAATTTTTAATGCTTGTATCAGTTCTGATAAAATATTGTCAAAATGCCTGGTTTTAATACCTTCAGGAGTTGTTTCTGTATTTCCATGCATGGGATCACAAGACCATGTGACAGGAGTACCAATAGATTTTACCGTTTCAATTAGTGCAGGTAATCTAGAGTTTATTTCATTAGCCCCCATACGGCTAATAAGTAAAATACGACCTTCTTCATGATTTGGATTAAGAATTTGTAAAACATCAGTAAGCCATTCTTTAGTGGCTGAAGGTCCTACTTTAATACCAATAGGATTTTGAACGCCACGTAAAAATTCTAGATGCGCGCTATTAGTTTTAGCAGTCCGCATTCCAACCCAAGGTAGGTGAGTGGATAAATTATACCAATTTCCATCATTTAATTTGCGCGTTAATGCTTCTTCATAATGGAGGTGAAGTGCTTCGTGTGAGGTATAAAAATCAACTTTATTAAGGTTTGAGTTACGTAAGCCATCAATTGATTCTAAAAAATCTAAAGAATCAGCAATAGAGCGCACAATAGTATGGTATTCATCAGCTTGAGCAGAATGCTCAACAAAACCAAGATCCCATCTTTGTGGGTGATGTAAATCGGCAAAGCCACCATCTAATAATGCGCGGATAAAATTAAGCGTCATCGCGGCACAACTATATCCTTGTAATAATAGTTTAGGATTTGGGGTGCGCGATTCTTCATTAAAATCTGGAAGATTTACAAGATCACCTCTATAGCTTGGCAGAGTAACGCCATTTATAGTTTCATTATCAGATGATCGTGGCTTGGCATATTGGCCTGCAATTCGTCCTATGCGAATTATTGGTTTACGCATGCCGTGTAATAAAATAAGGCTCATTTGTAAGAGAATTTTTAATTTATTGGTTATTATTTCAGGACGACAATCATTAAATGATTCGGCACAATCGCCTCCTTGCAAAATAAAAGCTTCTCCTCTGCCAGCTCGAGAAATAGCCCCTTTTAAATTTATAATTTCACCACTAGTTACCAATGGCGGGAGTTTACTTAATTGCTCGATAACTTTGGCTAATTGTGCTTCATCTTGGTATGAGGCCGCTTGCTCATATGAAAATTCTAACCAAGATTTAGGTGACCATGGTTTCATTTTTACTCTGCAGTGATTGTATTTTTTGATAACCAAGTATGCAATGAATAAGCATATTATGCAAGATGAATTATAAAAGAAGATTGTTTGTTTTTTTTCATTGAAATCAACATGGTTAATGGGATTTTCAAATCTAATCTAATCTAATTTAAGATTATTTTATATTTGACCTTGATTTTTAGATTATCCGCCCCAATTATAATTTTTAAACCTATGTTAACAGTTTTTAGGTTAAATGATTTAGGAGTAAATTAATTATGGTTGAAAAGTCTAAAAAAGATTGGAAAAAATTTAAAGAAGAAAATTCTATGGCTGAAGATTTTGAAAATGATGATGTTGTTAATGAAAATGAAAATGAAGAGTTAGCTATGGACTCTAATGCATTGGAACATCCATCATATTTAGCTCTTGAGGAAAAATTAACTTTATCCGAGCAAAAAGCTCATGAAAACTGGGAAAAATCAGTTAGAGCAATGGCTGAGTTAGATAATGTAAGGCGGCGTGCTGAGCGTGAGGTTGCTAATGCACATCGTTATGGTGTTGAGAAATTAGTAAATTCATTATTACCTGTAATGGATAGTTTAGAGCAAGCATTACAGCTCGCGGATAAACATGAAGATACATCCATGCACGAAGGTCTTGAATTGACTATGAAGTTATTCCTTGATGCTTTAGGTAAATATGAAGTACAACAATTAAATCCTGAAGGCGAGCAATTTGATCCACAGCTACATGAAGCAATGTCTATGCAAGAGTCAAAAGATGTACCTAGTAATACTATTTTAGGGGTATTTCAAAAGGGATATATGCTAAATGATCGAATTATAAGACCTGCTAGAGTGATAGTTGCGAAAGGTTAATAATATATTTAGTACTTGAAATCAATATTTATATCCCCATATGGGAATTATTGCAAAATAACCAACTAAATTGGAGCAAATTTAAAAATGGCAAAAATTATCGGAATTGACTTAGGAACAACAAATT
>Ga0247837_1010405_pt1 | contig 10667 bp, 7 predicted proteins | sample LaCtaG_2_FD_187115 | JGI IMG/M metagenome (GOLD analysis project Ga0247837, IMG submission 187115) | Freshwater microbial communities from meromictic Lake La Cruz, Castile-La Mancha, Spain - LaCruzMarch2015_14.5m | ecosystem: Environmental > Aquatic > Freshwater > Lake | place: Spain: Castile-La... | reverse complement strand
GGCGGTATAGGTGCCATCGAGCACATAGGTATGGATAGGGTTGGAGGTGAAATAGGTAGCGCCATCGCCCGTGGTCCAGGCGCAACTTGAAATAGCGCCTTCGGAAATGATAGATTGATTGGCGAACTCAACAAGTTTGCCCGCACAGGTGTCCAACGCAGTGAATACGGGCTCGGGCAATACATACACTCGAATGGGCAAAGTAATCTGGTGGGTACATCCAAAATCGGAAACCACGCTAAGAGTTACATCCGTATAGCCAGTAGTAGCGAATACATGCGTTGGATTGGGGTCTTCGCTGCCCATGCCATTGCCAAAAGTCCACACATCGCTTACGATAGTTCCAGTATCTACCGCGCTCAGGTTGACAAACGTGGTAAGTTGGCCAAAGCATACCGAATCGGCAGTGAAATCGGCCACAGGTATAGGATAAACGATTATGGATTGCATCACAGTGTCAGAGCAGCCCACATCAGTGCCCACAATTAGGGTTACATCATAAGTGCCAGCATTAGCGTAGCTATGGGTCACGGGCCCACTACTGGTGGAGGTTTGTCCATTGCCCAAAGTCCATTGCCACGAGTTCACTTGTCCAGAATTGGTTGTGCTTTGGTCTGTGAATGTTGCATCAAAATCGAGGCATACATCTGCAAATACAAAATCGGCTACGGGCAACTCGTACACTTCTGTTTGCTGCATTAGCGTGTCGCGGCAGCCAAGGTCTGTTTCCACCATAAGCGTAATATCATAAACACCTGCTGTGGCATAGAAATGATTGAATGTGGGCAAGGTATCGGTAGCGCCATCACCCAAATCCCAATCCAAAGAAACGATGGTTGCGCTGTTAACCGTGCTCAAATCTGACAATGCAGTGCTGTCGTTGAGGCAAACACTTGGCGCACTAAATGAAGCGTCAGGTTTAGGATATACAAGCACAGGAATTGTGGTGGTGCCCACACATCCAAAGTCCGAAGTCGCTGCCAATTGCACATTCACGTTGCCACTTGTGCCAAAGGCGTGTGTCGGATTTTGGTCGGTAGATGTTCCACCGCCTCCAAAAATGTAGTTCCAACCCACAATTATACCTTCCAATATGGAGCTGGTATCCAGTAATTGCATTGTCGATTCTTCACAAACCGCAGAAAATGTAAATCCAGCAACAGGGATGTCGTGCAGAGTGATATCCTGCGTAATGCTGTCGATGCAACCTACTGCGCTGGTAACGGTCAATTGCACAGGATAGGTCCCAAATGCGGCATAGGTATGGGTTGGGTTCTGCGTGTTGGCGGTCGAAGCATCGCCAAAATCCCAATCCCAAGAAGTGATGCTGCCTGCTCCAATGGTAGACGCATCGCTGAACGGATAATTGATGGAATAGCACTCCTCGAATGGAACAAAGTTGGGCACGGGCAATTCGTGCACTTTGGCTTGTAAGGTTACATCATCGGTGCATCCATTATCACTGGTCACAGTCAACGTCACATTGTAATCGCCAAATGCCGCGTACGTATGCGATGGATTCTGCGTGTTGTCTATTGCCGAACCATCGCCAAAATCCCATTCCCAGCCAGTGTTGGTTCCGAAGGCAATTAGGGAAATATCGGTGAAATCGTTCGCAAAACCAACACAAGCTTCCGTTGCTGTTGCCGATGCATTCGGAATTGGGTCTGACATCACAGGGATAACCACCGCATTGGTGCATCCCACATCGGTGGTCACAGTAAGTTCTACATTGTAGTTGCCTCCCAACCCAAAAGTGTGTTGGGCATTTTGGGTTTGATATTCGATACTACCATCGTTAATCACATCCCATTCCCAAGTATTGATGACAGAAGGCCCAACTACCGTAGATGCGTCCGAGAATTGAGATGTTAAACCTGCACAAACCTGAGAGAACGTAAAGTCGGCCACAGGATTGGGATTCACCGTTACCGGTTGTGAAATCTGGGACGTACAGCCTTCGCCAGAAGTCACATCTAGCGTTACGTTGTACGTTCCAGCATTCGCATACACATGAGAAACTAGCGGAGTATTTGCTGCAGTACCATCTCCCAAGTCCCACGTGGTGCTAACTATACCCGTGGCATCTTGCGAAATATCAATCATGTCCATAGGCTCGCCATCGCACACCGGCACAAAACCAAAAGCCGCAGCAGGCAGGGCATATATTTCTACGGGTTGAATTACAGTATCTCTGCAGCCAAAAGCATCTGTGGCAATAAGGCTTACGTTATTTACTCCAGGTGTGGCATAGGTTACGGTGGTATTTTGAGTTGCGGCAGTGCCCCCATTTCCAAAATCCCATTGGTAAGTAGCAATTGCTGCACTGCTTTGTGTGGCATCGGTTAATGCTGTTACATCTAAATGACATTGATTGGCTACTGTAAAATTGGCGAGTGGAAGCTGTAATACTTGAATGTTTCCGTAAATGGTATCACGGCATCCCAGTGCATCCAAAGCAATAAGCCGAACAGTGTAATTTCCTCCAGTTGAATACACATGCGTGGGATTTACGTTAGCAGCCGTAATTGCATTGTTTACCAGCGAAGTTCCGTCACCAAAATCCCAGCGCAATTCGTCAAACTGACTTAAATCGTTGTTGGGTCCACATGGTTCGTAAAACGTGAAATGGGCTGTATCGCCAGCGCAAACCTGTGTTTCTTCCACATCAAAACTCACAAAGAGTTCGTAGGTAAAATCGGTGTAGTACACTTCTGGCTGCGAATAATTGTAGAACCCAAAACGACCAGGTTCAAAGCAGTCGGCAATGTCGAAAATGGTGTCGTTGTCTACAATCATTACCGCTCGTGTAGTGGTATAGAGCACCTCAATATCATGAAACTGATTCCGCACAAACCCGTTGGATTGGCTATATTCAGTAGCTACAACAGTAAATTCTGGTGTGTTGGTATGTCCCCAAAACGTTGGCCCAAGAGCGGCATTGGTATTGGGAATGTTCCCATTTATGCGGCTTAAGGCAAATCCTTCAAAACCAGTAAACCCATTGCTATTTTGGTCGCCTTGTTTCCAGTCAAATAGCCATGTATCGTATTGCGTTGAATTGCCCAGCGGCTGTTTCAGTCCGAATACAACTCCTATGTAATCGTTGTCGCCATCTGTAGTTCGCATTCGGCCTTTCATACGCACATTGATGTAATCTACTGGAGTAACGAAAAAGGTAGGATTTCCATTTACGGTTTGACGCAATTGCGCTCCTCCAGCTTGCACCAACCAATTGCCATTGGCAGGATTGCCAACCAATTGCCAGGTGCCAAAATCTACATCGGTAAGACAAGCGGGTACTCCAATGTTCAGCACTTGCTGAGCCACACAACCGTTGTCGTCTGTAATGGTTATAGTTGTTGGACCTTGGCATAATCCAGCCGTAACTGGAAATATGGAACCATTGCTCCAACTATAATCGTAAGGTGCCGTGCCACCTTGGGCATTGGATGTAGCATTGGCATCGCAAATTCCGGGGCCGCTTACATACGTGGCATATGCAGCTGGCAGCAATTGTTGAGGTTCAATCAGCACCACACTATCTGTAAGCGTGCAGCCGTTATCATCTGTAATCACAACAGTATTGTTGCCGTTCACAAGGTTTGTTGGATTCTGCTGCGTGCTGCCATTTGTCCAAGCAAATGTGAATGGTGGAGTGCCACCCGAAATGGCTAAGTTGCCTGTGCCGTCTGCATAGCCATTGCAAGTTGGGTTTGTTCCCGAGGTTATTACAGAAAGTGGCGCAGGTTCAGCAACTACTGTGGGAATGGGTACAATGCAATTTCCAATTCCTGAACGTGCAAATCCATTGACATTGCCTCCTGGTAAGCTTCCCAACGTGTTGCTAGGCCCATAGTTCACACCATCAAACGAGTAGGTATAGCTTGCAAATCCTCCTGCGGCAGATAATGCAACCGCGCCATCATTAGCGCCTGCACACGAAACATCGGTTGCAACAGAAGAACCTGTAAATGTGAAATTTGCATTGTCGCAAGTGGGATTGGCCAACAGTTGAGGAACGCCAACCGCAGTGCCATTCCATGTGGCATTGCCTTGCTCGTTGATGTAATTGCCACTGAATTTGTAGTAAGCCAACAGTCCAGTCTGAGTAGTAGGCGAAGGCAGATTTTGCATATTGGCCTGTAACTGTGCTTCAGTTCTGGCTACGTTCCAAATGCGTACTTCATCTATATATCCGTTCCAAGGTTCGCATTGGCAGCTACTTTGATTGCCTATTGCCGTTGCATGGTTGTTGGTTACCAAAGTGCCCGAATGCGCTACTGATGAAGCCAAACAACCGTTGACGTAATACTTTACTGTGGCTCCATCATATGTAAAAGCAACATGATAGCATTCGTTTGGGGTAGGACTAAAATTAGCTGGAGCGCTTATGTAGCCATTAGACGTAGTAAGTTCAACTCCACCCGGACGTAGCAGATAATTTACATCCGCTGGTCCAGTATGCTTAGACACGATGTTGACGCTTGGTCCAACAGACATTACCAAAGCTTCAACTGTAATCTGAGTTCCGTTTACGTCCAAATCACCGCACGATACATAGGACGCGCCACCGGGGCAAAACAATGCTTGGCTTTTTGCCTGCCAAGGCATCATTCCGAGAGAACAGAAAAGAAGGACAAGGAGTTTTTTAATGAAATCGGACACTTTTAGGGGAGTGGTGTTCGGTGGACGAAAATAAGGAATGCCTCTAACTAACGTACCATAGCTGACAAGGATGCCTATGATAACTGAAAGATATTGGTGGCAAAAGCGTAATTAATCAATACTCTTAAGCACCGCCATCAAAACATCATCGGTAATCCGCTGTTTGTAGTTGGGACTAATGTATTCAAACAATATCTCGGCTTTGGCGCTCACAACCATAAGTGTGGGTACAGGCAAAATGGTGGTAAATTCTCCCGTCACATTTTTTGCCATAAAAGCTTGTGTTTTCTCATTGGCTTCAAATCCAATTCCCACTTCTTGCATAAAAACTCCTTTCGGATCGGAAAGAAGCGTAAAACCAGTTTTGTTCTTTTCGGTTGTGGTCAATAGATTTTGAGGTTCCTCGGTGCTAATGGCAATGAGTTGAAAGCCTAGTTTTATTATTTGATCTTCAAGTGTGGCCAATTCGGACAAATGTGCATTGCAATATGGGCACCATCCGCCTCGATAAAACACCACCACCGATGCTTTTTCATTTATCAAATCGTGGAGGTCAACAGGATTTCCATAGGCATCTTTCAGTCGACCATTTGGCAAATCTTCGCCAATAAGCAGTGGGCAAATATCCTCAGCCTTGGTGGGCACTTGACTTATGGCATTAAAACTGCAAATACTGGCAAGTATGGCGATAAGAATGAAATGTTTCATGGCAATCGTCTTTCAGTTGGTGCGTGACGAAGGTCGTTATACTTTACATAAAATCGCATACAAATGTTGGTTGCAAACTTTCCTATTCAAACTCTAGGATTGACCCCAATTGGATTGCGGACCTCCCGTATTTGTGCTGTTAAACTCATTTCTACCAGCAAAGCCATAAAAAGCCGATGTTTGCACACTGAAAAAACGCTGTGACTTTGCACGTGCAATTTCTAAGGTTTTGTCAGGAAACATTGGCGTTAGGCCTTAAATTTAGTAGTGAATAGAAGATGAAACGCATTAATGAATACCGCAAATTGTTTGGTGCCGAGGCCGATACCACACTAAAAGAGCTTAAAACCAACTATAGGAATTTAGTGAAAGAATGGCATCCAGATAAGTTTCAATCAGGAGACGAAAAGGCCATTGAAGCTGAGAAAATGAGCCGTCAGATAATAGATGGATACCACTTTTTGGTAAGTATTGCCCCCGAAACTAAAGCAGCCAATTTGGAGGAGTACAACAAAACTATTTCTGAATCGGGAATAGAAGATTACAAGCACAAGGGTCTTCTTTTGGAGATTACATTTTTGGATGGAACGACCTATGAATATTTTGGGGTTTCCGCCAACGTATTTTCCAAATTTCACAACAGCGACAAGCAGTTTCGCTTTGCCAAGCGCAGTATTTTCAATTCTTTCCTGTACAGAAAATCGAAAGGCTCAAAAGCTGATGTAGATGAATCGGCTGGGGTAACAGCATAAATTATTTCACGCAGAGCATATTCGAACCCCAAACAATTTGGCCGTTTCGCTCTGACACTTTGGGATTTTTGCCGTGGGTTGGATAGCTTATTTTTGACCCAAAATAGAGCATAGCCAACCACAAACATGAGAAGCTATTTTGATAATTACAGCATTTTGCCAGGCTTGTTTTGGGCCTTGGTGAAAGGCTTGAAGTATCAGAAAAGGTTTATGCAGAAATCAGTAATTCCCGAAATTGAAGCTTTGAGAAAGCAAAATGATGGGAGTTTGTCGGAGGCTGATTTTCAAAAAATTACAGATTATTACGCCTACGCTGTGCCAGCCATTTTGGGCGAAGCATTTTGCATGCTAAGAGGTGAGCCAATGACACTGCGCGAGCGAAACGCATTGACTTTTCTTGGTGCAACAACGGGTTTGTTTGATGATTTTTTTGACGAAAAGCGCACCGAGGAACAGCACATAAAGGCACTTATAGATAGTCCTTTTGAAGGACTCGCTCGGAATTCTCACGAATTACTTTTCGTGCGATTTTTTATAAAAGCTCTTGAGAATACTGATGATATAGATGAATTGAAGCGCCATTGTTACTTGGTTTTTGACGCCCAAGTTTTGAGTAAAAAACAAACGAATGAGAGTTTGAGTAAAGAAGAGATAACTCAGATAACGCTGCAAAAAGGAGGTGTGTCGTTGTTGTTTTACAGATGTGTGATGGGACCCTACACTAGCGAAAACGAACTTTCTATGGTGCATAATTTGGGTAGTGTGTTCCAATTGGAAAACGACCTATTTGATATCTACAAAGATTATTTAGGGGGAATTCGCACGTTGGCTACTACCGAAACTAAAATCAATAATCTTCGTGAAGTTTATTTCAAATTGATGAACGAAACGTTCTCATCTGTGCGGCAAACCACCTATGAATCGAAAGATAAAAAGCGGTTTTTACAGTTTATTTCTTTGATACTTTTTCGGGGGTTGGTTTGCTTAGACTGGTTGGAGAAGAGTGAGCAAAGAACTCAAGGGGTTTTTTCCATTGGTCAATATTCCCGTAAGGATTTGATTTGCGATATGGAAAAGGCAAGCAGCGTTGTACAACTGCTACACTATTACGGTAGAACCAAATTTTAATTCCAAATAAAGTCTGAAGGGCCTAACTGTACCTTTCTAGAACAGTTTTTTGCTCATTAAGGGCGGCTAAAAATTCCATTTTTAGCCGTTCGACCAAATCTGCCACAGGCAAATTATCTTTAACTGTAGCAACACCTTGTCCTGCGCTCCATAGTGTTTTCCAAGCTTTCGCTTCGGCCTTTGCTGCATCCAATTCTTCTCCAAAATCCACTTTGGCTTTGTGGTCCCACATTTCTTGGGTTATGCCCATAAACTCTAAACTAGGCCGAAGAAAATTAGCTGGAACACCAGACACAGCAGCTGTATACACGATATCGCTGGCTCCACTTTCTATAATCATAGTGCGATAGCCTTCGCTTGCCGTGCTTTCAGTAGTATTTATAAATCGCGTACCCATATAGGCCAAATCGGCTCCCATTTGCAATGCCGAAGCAATATCGCGACCTGTGCTAATGCATCCTGAAAGGAGAATGGTTTTCTTGAAGAAACTGCGAATTTCTTGCACAAATGGCATTGGGTTCAAAGTGCCAGCATGGCCTCCAGCACCAGCGGCTACTAGAATAAGTCCATCAACACCAGCTTCTGCGGCTTTTTCGGCATGGCGCGCCTTAATTACATCGTGATACACCAATCCGCCATAGCTATGCACCGCATCTACCAATTGCGAAACTGCTCCCAAGGAAGTGATGATGAGTGGCACTTTGTGTTTGATGCACATTTCCAAATCGACTTGCACGCGTGGATTGGTATGATGCACAATGAGGTTTACTCCAAATGGAGCGGCTTTCTTGCCAGTTTCCGCTTCGAAGGCTGCCAGTTCTGCTTTTATTTGGATAAGCCATTCTTCAAAGCCTTCGGTTGTGCGTTGATTCAAGGCTGGGAAAGTGCCTACAATTCCACTTTTGCAACATGCAATAACCAATTCGGGCCCAGAAATAAGAAACATGGGCGCTGCAACGGCAGGTAACGAAAGCGTAGGGAGAAAGGAAGGAGCCAAAATCAATCAAGAATTAAAGATTAAGAATCAAAAATTGGGGCAATGGCAATAAACTAAAGACTCGCGGCCAACGGTTGGTTTTTCCGCATGTTTTTAGTGCGTAGCGAAGGGACAACCGCACCAATTATGTAGCAGCGAATAAGAAACCACCATAAACTCACTTCGTTCAATTCTGGATTTATACGGTTGGCAATTTCCTTGTGTTTTTGTGGAAGTTTGCTCCAATGCAAACCTGGATAAAGATGATGTGCAGTGTGATAGCCATTGTTCAGTAAAAAGGTATTAAGTACCCAACCTGTTATGTTGCGCGAGTTGTTGTATTCGTCAGTTTCATCGGCATGAATATGTTGCACGTAATTAAAAATTAACACAGAGAAAAGAGAAACTTGCTGTGGGATAATTACATACAAAAGTGCTTTCCATGGGTCGAGTAGAAGGGCTGTGGCAGTCCACACCACAAGCGATGCCCACTGTAAAGTCAAAATCCAGAATTTGGCACGGTCAGTTTTCCATTGTGCCTTGTAAAAGCCAATGACAGCTGGCTGCTGATTTTTTCCACTTAAGGTGGGGTAGGAGAGTAGGGTGAAAATGTTGTTGCGTTCAGTATAGCGCCATGTTCTAGTGTAGTCTGGCTCAGTATTCACATGTCTATGATGATTGTGCATGTGTGTTGGAACCCAAGAAAAAACAGGGAAACCGTAGAAAACGGTTAGCCAATTATCCGTAATAATATTGAGGATTTTGTTGCGCCAAATGGGCACATGTTTATGATTATGCACCATTACAGCCACAGAAACCGACATTAGCAAGAAACCAACGTAGAAGATAGTCCACTGCCAATTGGCTATACTGGTTCCAAAATTCCATAGTCCTACCAAAAGTGAAGTGGTAAGCAGCATATAGAACAAAGATTTAATATCGGCCTTTTCTTTTAACATCGGTTTTGAGTTTTCGGCCACGAAGTTAATCGCACGATGAGGTACGATTTGTCTGCTATACGTTGTATGGCAGTTCGGTTTAGAACGCTATCTTATTTACTTCTACAGCCACTTCATTGCGTCTATTAAACACTTGAAAAGGTGGGTTATATCCCATAAACCATGGAGCATTTACTGGTTCGAGCCCAAGGTTTTGAAGGGCTTGCTCAAGCTCCTTCATGTAGGAAGCAATGCGAGCATCATCGGCCCAGCCGCCAAATTGCAAGGCAACTACATAACGTTCGCTGGCGGTATGCAGTTTTATGCCTCGGTCGTTGGGCGTGGGTAAGGAGTCAAGCATGGTGTTTTTCGGCATCACAAAACTCATTTTAGAGCCGTTCTCTCCAAATTCCATGTGCACTGGGGCGGTCATAGCAATGGATTCTTTTTTGGCGTTACCGCCAAAGATGTACCCAGCTAAAACTCTGAAGTTCTTATTTGAGCTGGATTTGTATTTCCCATCAGAATCTTGCACCGTTGCCATGAGCGCTTCTGGATAGTAGCGAGCTTCAAGTTTATCCTTTTTCCAAATAACCGTATACGACTGTTGTTCGGTTTTTCCCATGTCTGCTGCTAAATAAATCTGCGCGATTAGTACTCCCAAGGTAATGATTCCTAAAACTACAGCGAGTATAATTCCTGCTATTTTCATGTGTTTTTTTCTATTGCGTTCGGAGATAATATTGACCTGACTTATCCTATCAGGGTTAACAAATACTGCGAGGATATGTTCTTGAGATGCATTTTGATTGTCAATCTTCAAGAATCAATTCGTTAAGGCCTCATCCCTTTTAGCTTTGCGCCATGAAGCACATTTTTCTAATAGGAGCAGGTCGCTCGGCCACCACCTTAATTCAGTACTTATTGCAACATGCTGAAGTGGGCAATTGGTATCTCACTGTTGGAGATATTTCGCTGGCGTTGGCGCAGCACAAGGTTGGTCATCATGAGAGAGGTACAGCCATCGCATTCGATGTTTTTAATGCAGAGGAGCGCAAAGCTCAAATTGCGAAAGCCGATATGGTAGTGAGCATGTTGCCCGCCCATTTGCACATGGAAGTGGCGCGAGATTGTGTTGAGTTTGGTAAGCACCTAACCACAGCGAGCTATATCAGTAAAGACATGCGCCTGCTGCATGATGCAGCCGTGGCAAAGGGTCTTACCCTATTGAATGAGGTTGGACTCGATCCCGGCATTGATCATCTTTCTGCTATGCACCTGCTTGACGGTATTCGCGCTCAGAGTGCGTACATTGAACATTTCGAAAGTTTTTGCGGTGGGCTTGTGGCACCCGAAAGTGACGACAATCCGTGGAATTACAAGTTCACATGGAACCCGCGCAATGTGGTACTGGCAGGGCAGGGCGGAGCTGTTAAGTTTCTTCATAATGGCAAGTTTAAATATATCCCTTATCACAAGGTATTTCGTAGAACGGAG
>Ga0247837_1010398_pt1 | contig 10672 bp, 9 predicted proteins | sample LaCtaG_2_FD_187115 | JGI IMG/M metagenome (GOLD analysis project Ga0247837, IMG submission 187115) | Freshwater microbial communities from meromictic Lake La Cruz, Castile-La Mancha, Spain - LaCruzMarch2015_14.5m | ecosystem: Environmental > Aquatic > Freshwater > Lake | place: Spain: Castile-La... | reverse complement strand
CCGCGGCGCTGAACACGCGACCGCAGTGGACCCAAGGTCCTGGACCCATCACACCCATCGCTATCCCCCGGCGGAACGGCAGACCGATTACCCTGCCCCTAATCCTGCCACAGCCCCGCCGCCGTGTTTACCCCCTTGTGCGAACATTAACTTTCTCTAACCCCCGCCAGCCCGCGCGGTGACTGGGGTGGCGCGGTTATGCTTCAGGGCTGGTCGTGCGCCGGCACACCCCTGTCGCTATCGATGACCGCAGCAACTTTCAGGCAAAACGCCGGACAACGAAAAAAGGCCTACCGGGATCACCGATAAGCCTTTGTTCTTTTTGGTAGCGGGGGCAGGATTTGAACCTACGACCTTCGGGTTATGAGCCCGACGAGCTGCCAGACTGCTCCACCCCGCATCTGATTCAACAAGTATACAGAGACACCTCGCTGAGGGCAAGCACTGATTTCACTTTGTGGAAGATCCGTCGCCCTCAGAGGGTCTTGAGATACTCGATCAGGGCGCGGCGCTGCGCCGCCGACAGCCGCTCGCCAAAGGTGTGGCCGCCGTTGCCGTAGCCCGCGCCGGTGCTGTCATAGATGCGGCTGCGCTCGTCGATGCTCATGGCGGCGGACTGGCCTGCGGCCAGGGTCTGGTAGGCCCAGCCCAGCGCCTCGCGATCATAGACCGGCCGCCCGTCCGCGCCGCGACGCAGGCGCCAGTAGGCCGGGCGCGCCGGGGGTTCGAGCAGTGCGGCCAGGGTCGGCACGGCGTCGTTGTGCAGGTAGGGGGCGGTGGCCCAGACGCCGTCCAGGGGCGGGGCCAGGTAGCCCAGGGCCGGGGTGAGCTGGGCGAGTTCGCCGTAGAAGGACTGCCGGAACCAGGCGCGGAAGCGGTCCTGGTCGGCGTAGCCGGCGCGGGCCAACTCGGGGTCGGTCCCCACCTCACCGAGGGCCACGACCAGGTTGGGGTAACGCCAGTCCTCCCCATAGGTCCCGTGGCAGCGTCGGCAGTTGGCCTGGTAGAGCGGGTAGCCCTGCTCCGCCAGGGCGCGATCGATGGCGTAGGGGTACTTGGGCGGCTCCAGGGTCGCCAGGTAGGCGCGCAGGTCGACGAACCAGGCGTCCATAGCGCGGACCTCAGCGAGGCTATCGGTGCAAGTGGCGGCGGCCAGCAGCAGGTGGCGCGCCTGGTCGCCGCGCCCCTGCGCGCTGTAGAAGAGCACGTGCTTCTTGCGCAGGTTCCACCAGGGCGGCACGGCCACCGGCAGGGGCCGTTGCGGCGGCGGCTCCAGGAGCGGGCGCGCGGACCAGGCCAGCGTCTGGGGGTCGCGGTGGGCCATCAAGGCCAGGGTGACGTTGTCAGCGCTGTTCACTCCGATGGTGTCGGTGATCATGTAGTCGGAGACCACGGTGATGCGCTCCGCCCAGCGCTGCCATTCGGCGCGCCCGGCCGCGCCGCTCACCTGTGCCTCGGTGGCCGCGACCGCGCTCAGCGGGTCCCTGGTCAGGTCGAGGAAGGCGTTGCCCAGGCCCATGACGAGCCGGCCATCGAAGGGCGCGGCATGACAGGCGAGACAGTTGGTGGTCACCAGTTCCACCCCGGAGGCGGTCTGGTGGGCGGTCAGCGGGTAGGGCAGCCGCGCGTTGCGCCCGGTGCGCCCCGGGAACTGGGGTCCAGGATCCGGCGCCGCCTTGGCATAGGCGCTATAGGGCAGACCGCAGGTCTCAACCGCACGGTTGAGCAGGGCGTCATAGCCCCGGGCGGGATCGCCGGGACGCTGGGGGGCGGCGGGGACGGCGCCGACCTCCGCCCTGGCGGTGCGCGGCCCGGCACCCCCTTCGGCGCTTCCCTGGCCACCCTCGCCGCCGGAATCACAGCCGGCCAGGAGCACCAGCAGAACCGCCGACAGGAGCACCAGCAGCCCACGCCAACATCGGGTGCCACTTGACGCAATCGCTCGGACCGTTGGCCTAGGGTGCGCCGTGCGCACCGAGCGGCTGCGGGTCGCGCTCGGCGCCATGGTGCGCACGCCGAGCTTGGTCATTGTTCCGGCCACCCGGGATCGTAGGGTGGACAAGCGCAGCGCAGTCCACCTCAGCCGCGCCCCCCGGCCTTGCGGTACTCGACCATGGCCTGGCCGACGTATTTCTCCAGCTCGGCGATGCGGGTCGCGTCCAGCGGGTGGGTGCTCAGGAACTCCAGCCCCTTGCCGCCGCGACCGGCGTTATAAGCCTGGAAACGCTTCCAAAAAGCGATGGCCTCGCGCGGATCGTAGCCGGCCCGGGCCATGTACATGAGCCCAATGCGGTCGGCCTCCGACTCCTGGAGGCGCGAGTAGGGCATCAGCACCCCGTACTGGGTACCCAGCCCATAGGCCTGGGTGGCCAGGCTCTGGGTCGCACCGCCATAGCCGGCCGCCCCCAGGGCCACGTTCAGGATGGCACCGCCCACCTGCACGGCCATCCCCTGGGACATCCGCTCCGCCCCATGGCGGGCGCTGACGTGGGCGATCTCGTGGGCGACCACGGTCGCAAGCCCCGCCTCGTCCTTGGTGATGGGCAGGATGCCGGTGTTGACCCCGACCTTGCCCCCGGGCAGGGCAAAGGCGTTGGGGACCGGGTCCTCGAACAGGACGAACTCCCAGCGCGCGTTGGGCACCCGCGCCACCCGGGCGATGCGCCCGCCGACGGTTTGCAGTTGTTGGTTCGCCTGCCGATTGCCGGAGATCGGCGTTTCCCGCTTCTTCTGCTCGAAGGCGCTGAAGCCCAGCTGCGCCTCCTGGCCGGGATCGACCATCAACAATTGGCTGCGCCCGGTCTCGGGGGCCGTGGCGCAGGCCGCAAGGACGCAGGTCGACAACAGCAGGGCGGCACCGCGGGAACAGTTGAATCTTGGCATGGTGGTCACTCCAAGGGCCAGGTGATTTCGCTAGGGACCCGGACAGGCCCCTCATCATCACGGATTTGCGGCCTGATTCACAAGCGATTTGTACGCGCGACAGAAACCCCCGAGCCGATACCCGCGCGCGTCGTAGTACACTGCGCATCCAGCACCAGACCAAGGGTTCGCGACGGCGCAGCGCCGGTCGGTACCCCAGCGCCGACGACGAGCCCCGCCCATGTTGCACATCCCACTCGACGCCATCTGTTACATCATCGCCAAGGCCCGGGAGTTCCAGGCCAAGGAAGAGGTCGTAATCCCCGAGACCCCGTCCAGCCCCTCTGAGGACTGGGCGCTCCAGATCCTGGCCGACCACAGCGGGGACTACACGCTCACCGAACTCGTGGAGTGCATCGGCGAGATGAACCAGCGCCAGCGCGCGGAACTGATCGCCCTCATGTGGCTCGGCCGCGGTGACTACAGCCTGGACGAGTGGGAGGAGGCGGTGGACGAGGCCATCGGCGACTACTCCGTGCGGGCGGCCCAGTATCTGATCGCCCACCCGATGGTCTCCGACGACCTGGAGGAGGGGCTGATCGCCCATGGCTATTCCTGCGACGACTGAAGGGCCTCTGTCGTTGTCCTTGTCGTTGTCGTTGTCGAGATTATCGTAGCGCCCAGGATCCTATCGCACGCCAAATTGCATCGCTTCTACGATTACGACAACGATCACGACAACGACAACGTCAACGTCAACGGTTGCGCTTGCCTTGCTCTTGTCGCGTTACTACAGGTCCCGCAACCCCAGGACGTCCTGCATGTCGTAGCACCCCGGCCCGCGGCTGCCGAGCCAGGCCGCGGCCCGCGCCGCGCCGCGCGCGAAGTTCATGCGGCTGGACGCCTTGTGGGCGATCTCCACCCGCTCCCCGTCCGCGACGAACCAGACGCTGTGCTCGCCCACCACATCCCCGGCGCGGATCGTCTCGAAGCCGATGGTACGCCGCTCCCGCGCCCCGGTGTGGCCCTGGCGCCCATAGACCGCGACCTCGTTTAAGTCCCGCCCCAGGGCCGCCGCCACCACCTCGCCCATGCGCAGGGCCGTCCCCGAGGGGGCATCGACCTTGTGGCGGTGGTGCGCCTCGATGATCTCGATATCCACCTCGTCGCCCAGCACCCGGGCGGCGATGTCCAGCAACTTGAAGCACAGGTTCACGCCCACACTCATGTTGGGCGCGAAGACGATGCCGATGTCCGCCCCCGCGGCGGCCACGGCCGCGCGCTGTGCGGCATCCAGGCCGGTGGTGCCGATGACGATGCCCCGGCGGTGCGCACGGCACAGCGCCAGGTGGGCCAGGGTCGCCGCCGGGGTGGTGAAGTCGATCAGGACATCGAAGGCGTCGGTCATCGCCGCCAGGTCCGCGGCGATGGCCACACCCAGCCGGCCGACGCCGGCCAGTTCGCCCGCGTCCGCCCCGATCAGGCTGGACCCCGGCCGCTCGCTCGCCGCCCCCAGGACCAGGCCCGGGGACTCGGTGACCGCCTGCACCAGGGTGCGTCCCATGCGGCCGGCGGCGCCGGTGACCGCACATCTGATCTCGCTCATAGACTGGTTCCCGCGGGTGTTATCGATGGCGCGCGACCTTAGCATCTCCGGTGCCGGGGGTCGAGCCGCGCTCGGCGGTGGCCAGTTGGGCAGACCCACGCAGGGCCGATGTGATCACAGGGCGCCGCGCGCGGGCGTTGCCGATCCGACGGCCTGGATCATCGTTCCGGTCAGCGGCCATCGTCTGGAGTCCAAGGCTAACGGTCATGGCACCCGCGCCATGACCGTTAGCTCGATGGCCAGCGTGCAGGGCGGCGTAGTCAGGGCTTCCAGCCCTGACTGTTCCAGCCCCGACACCGTCAGGCCAGGATGGCCTGACTACGCACTTTCACGGTAAAGCCTTGGACTCCGTCCGGGAGGTGGCCGCAACGATGATCAAGACCCATCCGACCGCCATCACCCGACAGCAGACCCCGCGGCTTTGTGCTAGCGTTGTCCGGGCTGAGCACCGATCCCAATAACCACACCAGCGGAGGCGACGATGGGCCTGTTTGATTTCCTGAAAGGCAACGGCAAGAAGGTCTTCGGCAGCGAGGCCGAGGCAAGCGAGAAAATCAAGGCGGAGATCGAGAAGGACAATCCGGGCATCAAGGGGCTCGAGGTGACCTACGACAAGGGCGTCGTGTCACTCACCGGCGAGGCGGCGAGCCCCGAGGCGATGGAGAAGGCGGTACTGATGGCCGGCAACGTGCAGGGCGTATCGGAGGTCAAGACCGATCAACTGACGGCCCCGCCCCAGACGGGCGCGGTCGACTTCTATGTCATCCAGTCCGGCGACAGCCTCTCGGCCATCGCCAAGCGCGCCTACGGCGACGCCAGCGCCTACCCGCGCATCTTCGAGGCCAACCGGGAGGTCATCAAGGACCCGGACCAGATCTACCCCGGGCAGAAGATCCGCATCCCCAAGGACGCTGCTTGACCACACCTTGACGCAGGAGTTCCGGCCCCCGGCCCCGGGGGCCTCCGGGCCTCGCCGCACCCTGGTCCTGAGCGGCGACCCGGCCTGGACCGCCGCCGCCGCCCGCACCGCCGCCGACGACACCGCGGACGCGTGCGCCGTCTGGCTCAGCGACCGCCCCCTGCACCCCGCCGCCCGCCCTCTCGACTCCGCCACCCGCCTGCTGGGCGGGGAGTGCGACCTGCTGGTCTATGACGCCTGGTCCGGGTTCGACCCCGACGGGTTCGGCGCCGCCACCGGGGCGCTGCGCGGCGGCGGCCGCCTGCTCCTGCTCTGCCCGCCGCTGGCCGACTGGCCGGACCGCCCCGATCCCCAGGCCGCGCGCATCGCCCCCTGGCCGCTGGACGCCGCCGCCGTCACGGGCCGCTTCATTGCGCGGCTGGTGCGGGTCCTGCGTGAACAGACCGGGGTCCTGATCATCACGCAAGGCGAGACCGGGCCGACAGCACCGCCCCCGGACCCTTGGCACGACCCTGATTCGGGGTGGCGGCCCGCCACCCTGGACCCCGGCCAACCCGCCACCCCGGACCAGGCGCGCGCCGTCGCGGCCATCCTGCAGCACGCCCGCGGCCGTCCCCACCGGCCCCTAGTGCTGACCGCCCACCGCGGGCGCGGCAAGAGTGCGGCCCTGGGAATCGCCGCCGCGCGGCTGCTGGCGCCCGGCCGCCCCGACCCCCGCCTGATCCTGGTCACGGCCCCGCGCCGCGCCGCCGCCGACGCACTCTTCCGCCACGCCGCCGACGCCTGGCCGGGGGCCACCCCCGACGGCACTGGGCTCGGCCTGGGCGAGCGGGCCATCCGCTTCGCGGCACCGGACGCCCTCTGCCGGGACATGGCACCGGGCCAGGGCGGCGCCGACCTGTTGCTGGTGGACGAGGCGGCCGGCATCCCCGCCCCCCTGCTGACCCGACTCCTGGTGCTATACCCGCGGGTGGTCTTCGCCACCACGGTACACGGATACGAGGGCACCGGCCGCGGCTTCGATCTGCGGTTCCGGGAGACCCTGGACCGGCGCACGCCCCACTGGCGCGGCCTGACCCTGGAGACCCCCATCCGCTGGGCGGCGGACGACCCGCTGGAGGCCCTGGTGTTCCGTGCCCTGCTGCTGGACGCCACCCCGGCGACGGCCGCCGCCCTGCAGGGGGGCGACCAGGGCGCGGGGCCGGTCGAGCGACTGGACCGCAGCGCGCTCGCCGCCGATGACGCCACCCTGGGTCAGATCTTCGGGCTCCTGGTGCTGGCCCACTACCAGACCCGACCGCTGGACCTGCGCCTGCTGCTCGACGCCCCCGGGGTGCGGGTCCTGGTGCTGCGCCAGGGCAGCCAGGTCGCCGCCACCCTGATCGCCGTCGCGGAGGGCGGTCTCACGGACCCCGAGCTGCTGCGCGGCGTCTATGACGGGCGCCGCCGCCCCCGCGGCCACCTGCTCCCCTTCACCCTGTCCGCCCACGCCGGCCTGCCGGACGCGCCCGGCCTGCGCTGGCTGCGGGTGATCCGGATCGCCGTCCACCCGGCGCTGCACCGCCGCGGCCTGGGCCGGCGGCTGCTGCGCGCGCTGTTCCATGCGGCCCGGGGTGAGGGGATCGGCCTCCTGGGCTCGAGCTTCGGCGCCACCCCCCCTTTGATGGCGTTCTGGTCCCGCTGCGGCTACCGCCCGGTGCAGCTCGGCACCAGCCGCAACGCCGCCAGCGGCGAGCACGCCCTGGTCGTCCTGCGCCCCGCCAACGCCCGCGGCCGGACCTGGCGCGCCGCCGCCGCGTCCAGGTTCGCGGCACGGCTCCCGGTGCTGCTGCCCGGCCCCCTGCGCCGACTCGACCCGGCGATAGCCGCAGCCTTGCTCGCCGCACTGTACCGGCACTTCGCGGCGGCAGCGCCGGACCCGGACGGCGCGGCCCGCGACGACCTGGAACTGCGCTCCTTCGCCGCCGGCCACCGCACCCTGGAGGCCGCCCTCCCCGCCCTGGCCGCCCTGACCCGCCGCCGCCTGGGCCCCGCGCTTGCCGCCGGCCGGCTCGACGCCGCGCAGGCCGCCCTGCTGGCCGCCACCGCCGGGCAGTTGCGGCCGCTGGCCGAGTTGGTGGGGGTCTTCGGCGCCCCGGGCCGGGAGGCGCTGATCGTCGCCCTGCGCGGGATCGTCGGCCGCCTGCTGCCCGACCCCCGACCGGAGGACGGCGACGCCGCGACGACTGTCATTGACGCTGTCGCGGCAGGGCGAGCGCGCATATAATCCTTAACAGGTGTGGCGGCAGGCGGATGCGGTGGCTCCTTCGCCCCGTAGACTGACGCCTTGCCGGTCCTTCCGGTTAGCGCCACCGACACCAGGGGCGCAGCCGATCGCGCACCCTATATCTTGCGAAATCCAGCGGGATGCGGACCGCAGAGTGCTCGGGACGAACCTCGCGTCCGACGGAGCATGACTGGACCCGGGCAAGTCCTGCCTGCTATGACCCGCGTAACCACCGGAGCTCGACGTAAATACCAGTCCACACTTCGGAGCGCTCGCTGGGATAGCCATCGCGGCGGCCATCATCGGTGTCGTGTGGCTCGCGGTGCGCGGGCAGGGTAAGGACCAGACCGTCGCTGCCGAGATCGATCGCGGCGTGATGGCCGACTACTGCCGGTACATCGGCGAGGGGCGGTTCGCCGACGCATGGGATACCTGCCTGAGCACGAGCTACCGGGCGGAGGTGTCCCGCGAGGCGTTCGTCTCGGCTCACCAGAAACGCCGCGCGCAATACGGCGCCCTTGGCGCGTGTCGCTTGATTCGGGCGGACCTCCACCGGAACCTCTTCTCGAAAACCCGCGAGTTGGACCTGCTCTATGAATTGACCTACGCAGGCCGCGTCGAGCGGGAGTACGCGAAGGTGAACGACGCGGATGGTCGCTGGCGAATCGAGGGGACCTACCATCTGAGCGCCGGGGACACCTATGATTTCCGTCTGTGGTAGGGGCACCCCGCGTGCCTGCATCCGCAACATCATTCTGACCGCTGCATTGTGGATCGGTGCTACGGACCCCTGTGTGGCGTCACGACCCCCGGAGGATCGGATGGATCAGTCGCAACCGATACGTGTCGCTCAAGCCGACAGTGTCATCACCGTCGCACCCGGGGAACGCGTCGACCTCGTGGTAACCCGGCCCGTCGGTGTTCCCGAGCAACTCGCCTGGGAATGGCCGGAGGCGCCCGAGGTCCAAGGCGCTGCGGTGCGGTTTGTCGGCCGGCGGGTCGTGCCGCCACCGGCCGCAGACGACGGCGGTATCACGAGGTTCCACTACGAGTTGGAAGCCATTACACGTGGCGAGGCGCGCGTGGTCCTAGTCCCGCGCCCCGCGAGCCGCGACGCGACCCAGGCTCCGGTTGTATTGGACGTCACGGTGCAGGCCGCGGGCGCCGACGCGGCCGCGAACAGCCAACCGCCACTCCCCGACATCGTCGCCCAACTCGTAGAAGCCGTGACGGCGGTGTCAGTGACGCCCATTGAGATCGCGCGTCGATTGGGAGCGATCGAGGAAGAATCCGACGGGGCGATCTACGTGAGACCCTCCGATTCACGACTGCGGCGCGTAATTGTTGTCAAGCAGCATCAGACGGGAGACCTGAACGACGTCCAGTTCCAGTTGGCCAAGCCCGGCGCGCTGATCGTCGATGACCTCGCGAGGCGCTGGGGCCGGCCGGCACGCCCACCAAATCTCGTGATCGGCGAGACGAAACTCGTCTTCCGGCCGCCCGCCCGGCCGGGTGCCCGTTTTCGTGCGACCGTTGCCCTGACCCTCGACGGCGACGAGACGGGACCGGTGACCTGGGTCGCCGTGATTCGTGACGCTATCTGACCGGGCCTGCGGTGCTAGCCCCCGGACACTGCACGGCACCGCTCGCGCAGATCCTCGTCGCCGATGATCCCGCAATAGCTGCCGTCGCGCTCCACCACTCAAAGCCGCGACCAGGGCCAGTATCGATCGGCAGGTTTTCGCGATCCGTATAGTCATTCCCCTGATTACTCCTCATGGCACTCAAGCCCGTCACGCGCCAGCAGCCCAGCCGTCGTCCGCTCCTTGCCAACGAAACGCGCCAGAAGCCAACCGGGCGTCCCCTCGTTGACCAGACCCAAGGCCTCGACCCGGTTGCCTTTCACGACGTAAGCCTTGCGCGCAATCGGTTCCGGGCCGACGACATGGAAGCGGGTACGCGCGGTGATGACGGTGCAGTCAAATGCTGGTTTCCATCCGTCTTTCGAGAAGTGATCACCCGGCCAGCCGGCCCCGCAAAACGATGCGATCCCGTTGGTGGTTTGCATCGACACGCGGCCGCCCTTCGTGGTGAAGGTCAGGGTACCCTGCTCGTCCGTATACTCCCAGCGACCATCGCCGACAAAGCCGGCGACGCCCATTGCGTCGCAGAGATGCGCGCTCTCGCCGAAGACGCCTGAATACGAGAAGGAGAGTGTATCCCCGGCACGCATCAGTACCAGGGGCCCGTGCTGGCCATACCAGGTTCCGGTGGGGTCGAAACCCCGCGTATCGCGCTCCTCGGCGGTGCAGACGCCCCCTAGGAGCAACACCCCGCAGAACACCGACGATAGGACCGGAAACGCGGGCCTTGGGCCCCTCGCGACACGCTCGACCACGATGCCTCCAGCGCGGAATCCCGCTTGGCGAAAGAGGTTCCCAGTATACACATAGCTGACCGCGCGTCCCCTTTCGCGCATAATCCGCCAGCCCTCCCCCCATCGGAATCTTCGAGCATGTACAGTCACCGCGCCCTGCCCGGCCTCACCCCGCACCGTGCGGCGGTCCTGTCCACCCTTTGCGGGCTCCTCCTATGGTCCGCCCAGGCCCCGGCCCTGAGCCCCTGGGCAAGCATCGCGACCCCGAGCCGGGGCCCCGCCCAGGTCATCGGCACCCCGGCCAACGGCTGCGTCGGCGGGGCCGAGGCCCTGCCGGAGAGCGGCCCGGGCTTCGTGAGCGTGCGCCGCGCCCGCCACCGCTTCTTCGGCCACCCCGACCTGTTGCGCCTGATCCAGGACCTCGGGCAGACGGCGGCGCGGGGGCACCTCGGCCTGGTGATGATCGGGGACCTGAGCCAGCCCCGCGGCGGGCAGATGCCCTCCTCCCACCACAGCCACCAGAACGGCCTGGACGTGGACGTCTGGTTCACCCTGGTACCCACCCCGGAGGCCGCGCGGCGGCTGATGGACGACCGGCCGGACCCGCCGAGCATGGTTGAGCCCGGCACGCTGGCCAGCAGC
>Ga0247837_1010397_pt1 | contig 10673 bp, 7 predicted proteins | sample LaCtaG_2_FD_187115 | JGI IMG/M metagenome (GOLD analysis project Ga0247837, IMG submission 187115) | Freshwater microbial communities from meromictic Lake La Cruz, Castile-La Mancha, Spain - LaCruzMarch2015_14.5m | ecosystem: Environmental > Aquatic > Freshwater > Lake | place: Spain: Castile-La... | reverse complement strand
GGCACCGGGTCGGAGATATTTTGGAATCCCGGCCACCTCGGCAGCATCTCCCGGCCAGAGATTCTCAAGCATGCACCCGGCCAACGGGAGAGAGGAAGCAAGGACAAGGGCCGGCAGGGCATTTGAGATGAGAAAAACAACTGCCAACCGCATCGTTGTCGAGTCCGTGACAAGCCCGGAAAAGGCCATAACCAATGGAATGCCGGCTTTTTCCATAGCGTAGAGGGACATCATGATGGCACCGCTTGCGATGCAGAACAAATCCTCCAACCGGACCAGTCGCCTTCCCTCGCCTTTCAGGCCAAGGGAGAGCAGGATGCGCAGCGGAATTGCCCCGAGGTTTGTACCATAAATCAAAACCGAAGCGGCCTCGAACGGAAGGGCTCCCGCCCCTGCGAGGGTGATGACCATCATGGTTGCTCCGGTATTGGATTGTAAAACGGCAGCCACGAGAAAGCCGGCAGCAAAGGTCAGCAGGGGCGATGCCAAAGCAAAGGAAAGCCCTAAATGAAACCAGGGGGCGTCTTTGAGCGGAGCAGCCCCCTCGCCCATCTGCTCCAGGCCCATCAGGATCAGGCCGATGCCAAGCAGGGTCCCCGCCACGGTCTGCCAAAACCTCACGCGGATCACTCCCAGCGCGATTCCCGAACCGCCGACGACATAGGCCACCGCAGGGTGGATGTCCAGGGTTGCAACAAAGGCAAGCACTGTGAGGCCGACGTTGGACCAGATAATCACGACCCCGGCGGCACCCGCCGCAAGCAGACCGGCCGCAACCATGTTCACACAGAGAAACGTGACCGCAGTCGCACTTTGCATGAGCGCTCCCGCACCAAATCCGAATAAGCCTCGCAACATCGGCTGCCGGGTTGAACGGGCGATTCCCTCACGGAATCCTCCGCTGCATAGTCCCCTCAAATTCTCACCGACAAGCCGCATCCCAAGAAAGAAGAGGCCGAGGCCCAGAATGAGAGCATTGAACGGGGACATGCTTTACAGAGGAGCCATCCTAATCCGGCGGGGGCCGGTGCCAAGAGCGGGTTTATTGACAATACGATCCGCTGAGATCCAACCGCCCTGGCGGCCGCGGGAGGACGCTTCTCAATGGAGCCCCCTGCCCCCCCACCCTTGGCACCGGCCCCGCCGGATTAGGGGGCCTCGATGTTGGGATCGACCGGGGCGGAGTTTCCGGAGACTTTTGCACCTGTGATGGTGAGCGGCACTATCGAACGGATTCCTCCGCCGGAGACGGCTGCGGCGTTTGCAGTAATCTGGCCGCCTTCGATTCGCAGAAGACCGTCGAAAGCAGCGATTCCGCCGCCGCGCGAAGAAGAGGTGTTTTGGGTAAAGGTTGAACCCTGGATGAGTTTTTCGCCAAGTCCGCCAAGAGCCACGCCACCTCCGATGATCCCGGTTGCCGCGTTGGCGGTGAACGTGGACTTCGAGATCGTGGTGGCCGAGCTGTTGGTGATGTAGGCTCCGCCGCCGCTGTCGGTCGCGAGGTTGGAGGAGAAGCGGGCCCCGGTAATTAAAAAGGGATCACTGAGGCCGGTTGCAGAGAGGGCACCGCCGATCCTGGCCTGATTGGCAACAAAAACAGCCTTGGCGATGATCGTATCATCGGAGTTGTCCATCCAAACAGCACCTCCATCCGCCTCGGCGCGGTTTGATCCGAAGCGCGTTCCGGTAATGGACAGAGCATCCAGACCATTGGCAAAAAGGGCTCCTCCGTTGTCAACAGCATGATTGCCGGTGAAAGCCCCTCCCTTGAGCGTCGCGGATACCCCCGGTCCAAGCGAAAGCGCCCCACCGCTTTTATCACTGGCGTTTGCTGAAACGCTGGAGCCATCGAGCAACAATGAACCATTGTCAGCGAAGATGGCTCCTCCCTGGCCTCCTGCCGAATTTCCCGCGATGGTTGATTTCCTGAGGATGAGGTCGGTATCGGCTTCGAGAGCGATCCCTCCGCCATCGCCCCCCGCGGTATTGCCGGAGATCGTCGATGAAGCGAGAGTGAAGGTTGTTCCTGTGTTGATGCTGATCGCTCCGCCGGCTTGCGCGGCTTCGTTGCCCATGAGCTGGGAGGAGGAGATCGAGGCAGTTCCCGAACTGATAAATGCGATGCCACCTCCGGAAGTTTCCGCGCTGTTACCCGAAATCGATACCCGGCTTGCCACAAGATCTATCGCGCCGAGCAGTGTCATGCCGCCACCAGAGGCCTTCGTTGCAACGTTATTGTCTAAACGTCCGCCGGTGATTGTGAGAACGTCGTCGCCGATCCCGGAGGCCCGGAGGCCCCCGCTGAAATCCGCCGTGTTTCCACTCACGGTCACATTCGAGAGATTGAAACTTGCACGATAAGCCGCGAGGTAATTGCTAAGATAGAGTCCCCCGCCGATGGTCGCCTGGTTTCCGGATACGGTGGAATTCTTCATCGAAAACGTTCCTTCAACCGCGCCGTTGCCGAAAGTCAAACCGCCACCCGAGCCTGCGGCCACGTTGTCCGCGAACGTACTGTTCGTAACGTCCACTTTGGAGGCACCCGTGGGATTGTTTGCACCAAGGTAGGCCCCCCCGCCAGTGCTCACGGTCACTTCGTTGGCGGTCACGGTCAATCCACTCAGCGTGATCTTTCCGCCATTGGATGACACGGCGGCCAGCCCGCCGCCGAAATCAACTGCGGAGTTGCCGGTGATGAGGGTATTCTTGATCGTGAGGTTTCCGCTGCTGAAGGAGTAAATCCCGGCCCCGTTTTTGGCTTCCGATTCGGCGATGACACTGTTGGAAATCGTGAGGGTTTCTTCGTTGAAGACCGCCCCGCCATTGTCCGCTCCGGCATTGCCATCGCGCATGCTGAGTCCCGAGATCGACACCTTGCTGATGACGTCCGCCTTGCCATCGGTGATTTCGAAAATACGGTGCACGCCTCCCCCGTTGATGGTCAGTTGGTCGATCCCCGGCCCTTTGATCGTGAGGCTCGAGGAAATCTCCAGGGTTCCGGCAATGTCAATCGTGCGGGGTTGGGCGGGATCTCCGAAAAATGCTTTGTCAAAGGTTATGGTGTCCGCTTTCGAATCCACATTCGCCTGATCGATGGCCTGCGCCAAACTCCCTGCTCCTGCCGGAAGATCATTGAGGACGACGAGTGTTGCGGGTGCGATCCGCTGTTCCAGAGACTCAAGAAATGGTTTCATGGGGGTGTGGGTTCTTTTGCCTTTTGAAGCAACCGTTCCAAAAGGGCAAGTCCGGCATTCTTTCACGGGAATTCGCATCTTTTGAAAAAAACGAGGCTTTTTTATTTGCAAATGAGTTGCACTTTTCCGCAGACCCGCTTATTGCAACTCACTTGCCATATGAAAAACCACCTTTGCACATTCTTTACAGCATCCCTCTTTGCAACAGCGCCGCTGCTGGCGCACGGTCCCGGCCACAGTCACAGTGCGCGGGAAACGCAGACGGAGGTCAACGAAGCTTTGGGGTTGGGAACGGGGCGGACCGGGGAACATGTTCACCGTCACGAAGAGGAAGTGACGACATCGGGAAAGTCTTTGAAAGCGACTGTCACTGTTGAGCGGCCCGCGCGCTGGTGGGGAGCCTCGCTGGAGACGGGTTGGGAGAGCCGGCATGTGCATTATGGTGTGGATGAAACCGGCGACTTCGGGGCCTATACCACGGAGGTCTCGGTGTGGATCGGAGACCTTTCGCTGGGCGCATGGAGCGGCTTTGGCACTGGCAATGCGTTTGAGGAGTGGGACTTCACTGCGGCCTACAGCCTCGAGCTGGGCCCGGTGTTTTTTATTCCCGGCTACAACTTCCGCTACAGTCCCGGCAATGTGGAGGAAGGCCATTCCCACGGGCAGGAAGAACACGACGACCATGATCACGAGGATCACCACGATGCAGACCATGACGAGGAGGAGCACGACGAGGACGGCCACGGGCATGTCCACAAAGAATACGGGCACGAGCTTTTCTTTGTTCTCGGAACCAACGCGATCCCTTACGTGACACCATCCGCCGCGTTCATTTGGGACCTCAACAACACCCCGGGGGCATTCCTTGAGTTGCGTCTGGACGGTGATATCCCGGTGTACAAGGACATCGTCAGCATTCAGCCCTACACCCTGCTCGGGCTCAACTTCGGCTACAACACCCGCTCGTATTATGGGTGGAACAACTGGCAGTTCGGCGTGGAGGTCACATGGCAGGTTGCCAGGCACCTTGCTGTGTTTGGAGGCGTGAACTACAGCGTGGCCATGACCGCTCTGCGCGACATCGGCCAAGAAAACGTTGTTTGGGCCAATGCTGGCGTTCGCCTCAGTTATTGAGCGGGTGTGATTAAAAGTGGGTGCGCAATGAGGAAATGCCGGCAGGATGCCAGCGGTCCCAGGGGAGGCACTTGCACCCACCTTAAATCACACCCTTTTTGAGCGGACCGCGCAGGGCGGGGTTGTTTCTTTCCGCGGAAGGTGGCAATTTCTGCGGTTATGAAATATCGCAAGATACGCGGGACGGAATTGAGTGTGAGCGAGGTCGGTTTCGGTCTGTGGACAGTTTCCACCGGCTGGTGGGGCACCTACACCGACGACCAGGCGGTGGCCCTCATGCAGCGGGCCCTGGACCTTGGCATCACCCTCTTTGATGCGGCCGACACCTATGGCAACGGACGCAGCGAGGAGCTCATTGCGAAGGCTTTTGCTGGGCAGCGGGACAAAATCGTCATCGCGACAAAAGTCGGCTACGATTTTGTGAACCACGGCGACGGACGCAGGGGCCAGCGCGAGATTCCCCAGGATTTCAGTCCGGAGAACATCCGCCGTGCGACCGAGGCAGCGCTCGGCAGGCTTGGAACCGACCACATCGACATCCTCCAGCTTCACAACATCCGCATGGAACAGGTGGATACCGATGCGGTCTGGGAGACTCTTGAGGATCTGCGGGCGAGTGGGAAAGTGCGGCAAACCGGGGTTGCACTCGGACCCGCCATCGGCTGGCTTGGGGAAGGTGTGGCCGCCGTGCGCCGCCGCAGCCCCGGCATCGTTCAGCACATTTTCAACATGCTCGAACAACACCCCGGTCAGACGATTCAAGACGCCGCCAGCGCCGCCGGAGGAGACACCATGTTTCTTGTGCGCGTGCCGCATTCCTCCGGAATGCTGGAGGGAAAATACACGGCTGAAACCGTCTTTCCGCCGAATGATCACCGGAACCACCGTCCGCGTTCATGGCTTCTCAACGGAGTGAAAAAGGTGGAACAACTCCGGTTTCTCGAAGCAGGCGGAAGCCGCACTTTGGGGCAGGCGGCCATCCAGTGGCTGTTGGCAGACGAGCGGACCGCAAGCGTGCTCCCGAACATTTATGACGAGGCGCAGCTTGTTGAGTTTGCATCCGCTTCCGATGTGCCGGCCCTCGACGAGGATGAACTCTCCCGCGTGCAGGAACTTGTGCGCAACAACTTCGGCCTGCCCGTCGAGGAAGCAAAATTCAAGGGAACGATGGAGATCCCGGTGGCTGCGTGAACCGTTTTGCCACCATGATTTTCGGCAAGACCGCGCGTCTCAAGCGCCGGGCAAAACCGAAGTTCGCACCCAAGCTTCTCATCTTCGATTTTGACGGCACGATCGGAGATACCTTCGCCGCAGGATTGGAGATTCTGAATCTTCTCTCGACGGAATTCGGGTTCCGTCCGCTCAGGGAGGAAGATGTGCCCCGCGCCCGCGATATGCGCACGCACCAACTGATGAAGTTCCTTGGCATCAAGACGTCGCGACTGGCGAAAATCTCTGCCCGCGGCACCATCGAACTCAAAAAGCGCATCGACGGTGTCCAGCCTCTGGAGGGAGTCCCCGCCGCCCTTCGCGAACTCCACAAACGCGGTCACCCGCTCGGAATTGTGACCTCCAACACCGAGGAAAACGTGCGCATTTTTCTTAAAAATCACGACCTCGAAATTTTTGATTTCGTGCGGTGTTCGTCCAAGCTTTTTGGCAAAGCGCGCGAGATCCGCGGAGCCCGCAAGCGCGCGAGGGCAAAGAAGCACGAAGTTCTCTTCATAGGCGACGAAACCCGCGACATCGAGGCGTGCCAGAAGGCGGGTGTCCGCATTGCGGCTGTCACATGGGGATACAACAGCCCGTCCGCCCTTTGTGCGCTCAAGCCCGACTACCTTCTGAACTCCCCCGGCGAACTCATCGCCTTGCTCGAACCCTACTTGCCCGAATCGCCGCCTTCCGGAGCCTGACGCGCCTTCTCCCGTCGGCGGGCCAGTGGAAGGACGATCGCGTAGGCTACGGCGGCACCGGGGACCGCAAGAAACAACGACCCCACAAGCAGCGGGAGGCCGACATGAAAAAAGGTCGTCCACTTGAGCAGTTCCTTGGGGTGCATTCCGTGAAGTTCGAGCTTTTCCGGCAGGGTGTGCGGATTGCTCAAAATCCAGTAGCCGATCTCATATTCAATCCGCAGCAGAAACGGCCAGAATGGCGTGACCACATCATGCAGGCAGACGGCGATCACCGCCGCGATCGGATTGCAGCGGAGCGCGTAGGCAGCACCCAGACAAAGCAGAGTCTTGAGTCCGAAAAGCGGCGTGAACCCCATGAAGATCCCGATCGCCACTCCCCCCGCAATCGCATGCGGGGTGTCCTTGATCTCGATCAGCCGGTGACAAAGCCCTGCAAAATAGGTGTAAAGCTTCCTGATGGGTTCCGGAAATTGCATTGGCACCATCAATTAACCAATGCACGCCGCCTTGCACGCCCGTTCTTTCGTTCCTGAGGCGCGATGGTGCTGCTTACCTCTTGCGGCCGGCCAGGGAGGCCACTCCAAGCCCTGCCAAGACCAAACCCACGGAGGAGGGCTCGGGGATCAAGGCCACCGTTTCCGTTGCCTCATTCCCGTAGATATCGAAAGCCCTGATCTCCACTTCATACCGGGGATCCTCGTATCCAGCCAGCCAGGCACCCGGGACCACCAACGAGGATTCAAACTGCGTGGCGTCATCCCCGAAGGCAACTGGATCGACGTAGGGATTGCCGGTGTCCAGGGTGTCGAGAGCCGCGGTCGTTTCGGCATTGTAGCCCGAGCGAAGATTGAAATCGAGCACGTGAAGCTTTTCCTCGCCGGCATCCAGCGTGTCGATAATGCGGATTTCAATACGATTCAACAGGGGCAGCTCGTCGACATTGATGTTGTAGTCAAAAGTCAGATCCTCCCCAAAAGCAGCCTCCCCGGCCTGGTTCAGAGCCTGTGTGTATGCCGCAGCGGCGGCCGGGTCAAAAGTCTGGGGATCAAACAGAATCATCGGGTTGATATGCGGATCAAACCCCCATTGCGTGGTCATCGGATTGTCCAACTGAAATTGCAGAGAGGCGTTCGATCCGACACGAAGCTCGAAGTGGAGGTGGGGGCCGTAGGTTCCACCATTCGCCGGTGTGCCGGAATCACCGAGAATTCCGATGATCGTGTTCTGCGGGATGGCATCTCCGATTGAATAGGCGTCCATGTATTGATCGCCCGTTCCTACCGCGTTGCCATCAATGCCATCGTCGTAAAGATGGGAATACCACGTGTAAAACCGGGTGATTGTTTTCCCCTCGTAAGTCAGGCTTGGAACCCCGAAATCACTGAGTTCGTGCCGCAGGATAACCGTATAGCCGGAACTGGCGCTTTCGAATTGATAGCGGTGAAGATATCCATCCAGAGGAGCGACGATGAGATCGGTGTTCAGGGTCCCGTCAATATCAATTCCGCGGTGCCAATCGTAGTTGCCGCCGGAAGTTTGAACCCGGGGACCAAATGCGCTCTCCAAATCCGAAAGCGTGCCGCCTTGAACGGGAAAAGTGGTGGAGTCATTCAGATCATTGAAGAAATCGATGACATCCTGGTAATCCGCTTTGGCGGAAAAATTCGGAAAAACAGCCAGGGCGCAGACGGCCAGGATGGGAAAATAACGGGCAAACATGGGTGCTGAATCCGATCTGCAGTACTCTGGAGAAGCTGGCAGGGTGCGAACATGGAGTCAAGGCGGCGCCTGATGGCAAACGATTTCGCAGGTTCAGGAAACTGCCGGTGGGTCTTTTCCTTTTTGCGATCATCGGGACCGGTTTGTCCATTCTGATCGGCAGGCGGTTGGTTGGCCTGCATTTCGATCAATACCGGAAGGAGGCGGATTTTCGATACTCCCTGATCCGTGTCCGTGACAACGCGGAGAGCATCGCTTTCTACCGCGGAGAGAAGCGTGAACACCGCGATCTAGTGAAACGGTTTGCAGAGGTGCTCACCAATACGATGTGGATTATCGGTTGGAACCGGACGCTGGGATTTTTCACGAACAGCTACGGTTACGTCGCTCTCATTGTTCCGACGCTTATCGTCGGACCGATGTTTATGAGCGGAGCATTGGAGTTCGGGGTGGTGACGCAGGCGCAAAGCGCCTTCGCGCAGGTACTCATGGCGCTGAGTGTTGTTGTTGCGCAGTTCGATTCCCTCAGTGCGTTTGCGGCTGGAATCAAACGTCTTGGCGACTTGTGGGATGAGCTCGATGAATTCGACAACGAGGATGCCCTGATGGAGAGAGACTCCCGGATTGAAGTCGATGAAAGCGCTATCGGACTCAAGCTCACCGGTCTTTCTGTGATGACCCCAGGCGCAGAGAAGACGCTTACACGAAACCTGAACTTCACCCTGCCTCCGGGAAAAAGCGTTCTCATAATGGGTGCAAGCGGCACTGGAAAAAGCTCACTTCTGCGAACCATCGCAGGATTGTGGCAAAGCGGCAAAGGCGGCATCGAAAGACCGGAGTTGAACCGGCTGATCTTTCTTTCCCAGCGTCCCTACATGGTGCAAGGCAACTTGCGCGAGCAACTCGTCTATCCGCAGAACGAGGAGGGTGCCGATGAGAAGCAAATCCGTGACGCCTTGAAAAAAGTCAATTTCACCGAAGTGCTCGATCGCGTGGATGGAGACTTCGGACGCAGCATCGATTGGACCAATATCCTTTCACTTGGAGAACAACAGCGAATCTCCTTTGCCCGCATTTTTCTGCGGAAACCCGTGCTGGCTTTTCTGGATGAAGCCACAAGCTCCCTCGACGAGGAAAACGAAAGGCTTCTCTATCAAAACCTCAAGGAACTCGGAATTTCTTTTGTGAGCGTCGGTCACCGCAGCACGCTCAAGGAGTTTCACGACCATCTCATCCAGCTCAACCTCGACGGCACGTTTGAGATTTCCAACCTGTAAAGCAAGGTGAGGAAACCGCCAGACCAATATGGCACCAATCAAGGCCGTGCGATTCACGCCACGCGCCCTGTGGAAAAGTTATTTCGGGCCGCCTACTTGACGCTGCCGGAGACCGTGATCTTGACCGGCGCTGGGTTCGAGGACGGCAGACCCGGGGTGTTCAGGGTGACGGCTCCGTTGGCTGCTCCCTTGGCTGCCTGGGCACTGATGCGGATAAAGAGTTCCTCCACCCACTGCGTGCCGTTGTCACCGCTGGGGACCGCGTAGGAGATCGAGGGAGTATAGTTCGTGCCGTCCATGGAAACTTCATATTTCGCCGGGACGGTGATGGAGATCGGCCCGGTATAGAAGCACGGTGCGTTCGGTCCGAAGAGGACTCTCTGCGCAGCGGACGAAGTGCCTTGGGTCGTGGTAAACGTCGTCAACTTCGTGGGGCTGGCCCCGAGGCTGATTGGCGGAAGAGTGTTACCGCTGACGGCGGCGCTCGCATTGGCGGCACCGGCATAGGCGGCGATAGTCCCGTTGAAAGAATAGTCGGGCCCAAAGCCAGAATTGTTACCGGAGAGCCGCACGTAAATCGGCATCGGTAGCTGACTCGAGTCGGGTGTTACGCTCTTGCCCCAAGGTCCGGAGGCTTTCAGAGCCACTTGGAAACCGGTTGGCGCGTCCACCGTGATCAGGGTTTTGCTCGCAAGACCCGACCCCTTCAATTCAAGCAACTGCCACGCCGAGGGTGTGCCCTGTGCGGTCTGAAATCCTGTCAGCGAGGACGGCTGCAACGTCAGGCTCGGCTGCTGCGCCGGTCCCACGGTGCCATTGACGTCACCGTAGGCGTAAACCAGAGCGCCCACAAGCCCCAGGATGTCATCGGCAAAGCTCCCCTGCGCCGATCCCGTTGTGCGCACATAGACCGCGGCGTTGACGAGATTGCCAGAGACCGGGGTGAGCGTGACCGGGTTGCCTGAGAATGGCCCGGAGGCCGACAGCGCGAGCTGGAAGTTGGGGTTGTCGCCGAGAACAACGACGGGATCGGAGCCAAGCCCGCTGCCGTTGACCACAAACGAACCGACGGCAGACGGCGTGCCGAGTGTGGTCGATGGCAAATTGAGGGTCGCGGGCGTGAAGGTCAGCGTGACTCCGGGAGGAGGTGTCGGGGTTGGCGTTGGCTTGGGAGTTGGGGTTGGCTTGGGGGTCGGTGCAGGGCTGACAGTTCCGCTGACAGCGACCGCTGCCGTGCTGTTGCCGCTTTGCAAAGCGACGCTGCCGGAAACCGGGCCAACGGGAACGTTCGGAGCGATACGCACATTCACGACACCGCCGCTTGAAGGCAGAGTCAGGGAATTCCCGAAGCCTTCACTGTTGAGAGCAACTTGAAAATTCGAAGGCGCGGTGACGAGAATATTCTGGTTGATCGAAGTGGTTTTGACGGTGAA
>Ga0247837_1010393_pt1 | contig 10679 bp, 4 predicted proteins | sample LaCtaG_2_FD_187115 | JGI IMG/M metagenome (GOLD analysis project Ga0247837, IMG submission 187115) | Freshwater microbial communities from meromictic Lake La Cruz, Castile-La Mancha, Spain - LaCruzMarch2015_14.5m | ecosystem: Environmental > Aquatic > Freshwater > Lake | place: Spain: Castile-La... | reverse complement strand
GCCCGCCCTCTCCCGCTCGATGCTCAACATTTTAAGGCGCGAGGGGCCGAAATACCAATATGGCAAGGGCTGTCTTGCGGATGGTGTCATCGGAGCCTGGATGGCCCAACTTTATGGAATTCCGATTCCCTTGGATGCCGACAACGTGCGATCGAGCATCACCTCGATTCATAAATACAATTTCCGCGCCAATCTTCGCGAGCACTGCAATCCGCAGCGCCCGGGCTACGCCATCGGCGAGGAGCCCGGACTCCTCATTTGCTCTTGGCCGAAAGGCGGGAAGCCGACGCTTCCTTTTCCCTACAGCGACGAGGTGATGACGGGGATGGAGTATCAAGTCGCCACCCACTTGATCACCGAGGGCTTTGTTAGGGAGGGAATGCAAATCGTGAAAGCCACCCGGTCGCGCCACGACGGGTCGGTGAGAAATCCATGGAATGAATACGAATGCGGAAACTATTACGCGCGCGCCATGGCCAGCTTCGCGCTGCTCCAGGCATTTTCAGGATTTCACTACTCGCAGCGGGACAAGGTCTTGAAGTTCGCACCGCGGGTGAAACAGCGTCCCTTCCAGGTATTCTTTGCCACGGCAAAGGCCCATGGCGTGGTCGCGCTCAAGGAAGGCAGGCTGGAAATCGAGGTGCTTGAGGGCGAGTTGGATGTGAAGGAAATCGATCTCCGTCCGTGGCCGGAAAGCACAGGCTCGAAATGGAGCGTCGATGTGACCATTCGCCCGAAGAAAAAATTTGTGCTGACTTTTCCAATCGCAAAGCCCGCGCGCCGGAGGAGACGATGAGTTTGGCTCTCCTTCCACAGCCTCAGCGGCTGAAACTAGGGACTGGCTATTTCTCCCTTCCGCCCACGGTCTCGATTGGAATCGCCGACGTGGCCTTCCTTCCCGCCGCGCGGGAAATTCAGGCGTTCTGTTTCAATGGGGTGCAAAAATTCCCGGCTCTGCGGAAAAAGGGACGAAAAGGTTCTGTTGAGGCACAGGTGCCCATCCATATTCTTCATTCGTCAGCGCGGGATACGATTTGCCTATCCGCCGAGCCGAAGTTCTCAACCTGGGAATATCGGATTAAAATCGATGCGTCCGGGATCCGATTGGAAGCGGGTTCCGCACCGGGAGCGTTTCATGCCGTGCAAACATTGCGGCAGATCCTGCTGCCCTCAAGGCCGATCCCCTTTTTGGAGATCCATGATTGGCCCGACCTCGAAGAGCGCGGCCTTTACTACGACGTTTGCAGAGGGCGTGTGCCGAAGTTGGAGCGTCTCTTCGAACTGACGGAAAAGCTGAGCCACTACAAAATCAACCAATTGCAGCTCTACATCGAGCATACCTTTCTTTTTCGCGGGCACCCAGGGATTGGAAAAGATGCTTCTCCGCTCACCCCCGAGGAAATTCTGTCCTTGGATGCGTTTTGCCAATCGCGACAGATTGAGTTGATTCCCTCGCTGGCGTCTTTTGGCCACCTCTCCACGGTGCTCAAAAATCCCCAATACCACGCCCTGGCCGAAGACTGGGGAATTGGAAAATACGTCTCACCCGAGGCACCGGAGGATTTTGCGCACACTGGATGGTCGCTCGCACCGGCAAACCCTGCCATTTACCAGTTTCTGGACAGCCTTTACGCGGAATTCTTACCGCTCTTCAGCAGTCGACGTTTCAATGCCTGCTGCGATGAGACGTTCGACCTCGGCTGGGGCCAATCCTACGAACTCTGCCGCCAACTGGGAAAGGGAAGGGTTTATTTGGAGCACATCAAAAAGATCAACGATCTGACGAAAAAGTATGGCAAGTCGCTGATGATCTGGGGCGATATCATTCGCCAATATCCCCAGCTGACATCCGAAATTCCCAAGGATGTCACTGTTCTGGACTGGGGCTATGGGCACAGCCATGACTTTGACTCGCTGTCCGATTTCCGGAACGCCGGGCTCAAATTCTTAGCCTGTCCCGGAACATCTTCCTGGCTGGGCCTATTTCCGAGAATCCCCCAGGCATGCGCCAACATCGCAGGGTTCGCCCGCGCGGCGAAAAAGAACGGCGCGGCGGGCCTGCTAAACACCGATTGGGGAGATGGCGGGCACTATAATTTTATGGAAAATTCCTGGCACGGCTATCTCTTTGGGGCTGAGCAGGCGTGGAATATCGAAGCTAATCCATCCGATTTCACCCGGCGCTTTGTGAACGCCTTCTTTGGATGTGAGGACCAGGCATTGGCTTCCGCACTCGATGAGTTTGGCGATATCTCCTTCACATGTCCCGCTGGCGGAGGTGCGGGTATCTGGCAGGATGTGTTGTTTGCCCTGCCAGACAACCCGATTTTCCAAATGATTGCATCGAATAAGGCGACTTACATTTCTGGCGGGAAGATTGTTACCGCCCGGAATCGGTTGGACGCCGCCTCATTGAGAGGAATTCATGAGCGACTGGAGTATATCCGGTGCGTTTTTTCAAATAGCTTAGAAAGCAATGATCCGCAGGGAATCCTGCCGTATTGGGTTTATGCAGTGGATGCCACGCGATTGGCCGTGCGAAGGCTGCTGGAATATGGACTGGATTCCCCGCCCGACCCGGAGGAGCGGAGATCGATTCATAAGGATCTGCGAAACCTCCGACGCCGCTTTAAAAAACTTTGGATGGACCGCAATCGAACCTCCGAGATCGGAATAACCCTGGCCCGCTTTGACCGGGTGATCCGGGGCGACAGCTTGAAAGTCGAGCTGGAAGAAACAGGGCAGGGAAAAGTTCGCTTAACCGTTTCCAACAAGGGCCCGCGTAAAGCTTCCGGTGCTTTGGCGCTTGCGGCGTTTCCCGAGGGCGCGGTGCGTTTCGAGGGCGGGCCGGATTGGCATTTTCAGCATCTCCGCCCGGGCTTTTCCCAAAGCACCGAGTTTTCGTTCCATATTGCCGAGGGAATCGTCAAATTCGTCCTCAAGACATCCTGCACAAATCCCAATGCCAACAAAGCCGTGCTCGGCATCTTTCAAAGAAAATGTCTCAGCATTCCCAAGATTAAGAACATGCCCGGCAGCGGCAAGGATTTGGCCGCTTTTCTGGTTGAGAAGGGCGCGCATTGTCAGTTGATGCGTGAGGGATCACCCGTGGCGGATGTCTGGATTGCCCTGCAAGCAAGCGCGTTGGCAGTGCTGGTTTCCGCCCGGGATCACTGCATCGCCCGTGGGGTTCCGGTTTGGAAGGAATCCTGTTTCGAACTCTTCGCCAAGACGGAAACGACGGAAATCGCCCAGGTTTTTTTGTGTCCCTCCACACCGGACTTTGTCGCGGCTGCTTTCGAGTTGGATCGTTCGGCCTCTGCCATCGTTCCCTCTCAGGCGATTACCGTTGAGGAAGTGGAACGAAAGGAAAAAGATTACAAACTCGTTGCCCAAGTGCCGCTTTCGGCCCTGAGCCTTCCCCCCGACTCCCCGGATTTCCGCATGGAGATGGTGCTCACCAGTGTGATCTCACCCGGGCATGGCTACCAGCGCACGCCACTCTTCCATCCCGTGGAAGATCCCAGCACGAACAGCGGGGGGTTTGGTTTGATAAAAATGTAATAAAAATATGAAAGAAACACACACGAATAAAGTCACCGCATCTTTTGCTTGGGATGGACTTCACTTTGCGGGCGGAGTTCCCGGTGTTCACCTGCTGCTTGGGGCGGAGGAAACTCCGTGGAATTGGAGTGGAACGCCTGATCAGCCCGCATCGCGGCTAAGGCGCCTCACCCCGCTCGGCGAGGGAGTCGAATCGATTGTCCAATGGAATACTCCCGGGAACTATCGCGTCGAATGGCGCGTGACCGAACTTTCAAATCACAGAGGCATTTCCCTTCGAACCATCTTCACGAATTTCGCCGCCGATCCGGTTCGCTTGCGAAGGCTGGGCATTCTCGAGTCCTCATCGTCCGCCCTGCGTTTGGACGGCGGAGACTGGTTTGTGTCGAGCGCCATTGGAGGTTGGGAAGACCCTCCCGCCGGATACCTTTCTGAAACCATCCCGTTCATTCGGCTTTTCCGCGATTTTGCCGCCATTTATTCCAAAATGGGTGAGCGAGGGGTGTTTATGGCCGCAGTCGGACCGGGCGGGTCGGATGTTGGTATCGAGATTTCGAAGAAACGAGATGGCTATGACTTGTCCATCTTTTCGGAGATGACGGATATTCTACTTGATTCCGGTGAGAGCCGGACTTCGGAGGAGGTGGTTTTCCTCTTCGCACCCTACCAGGTGGCGGCCGAATCCGCCATGAGGTGGATCGGAGCCACGCATGGTTCGCGGGTGCACCGGGGGTCTTTCACTGGGTGGTGTAGTTGGTATGAGCAATACACGAATGTCTCTGCGGCCCATGTGATCGATGTCGCGACGGCTTTGAAAAAGCACCGCTCCGCAATCCCCCATGCGGTGATTCAAATCGACGAGGGCTATGAAATGGCCTGGGGAGACTGGCGTTTGAATTCGAGATTCCCCGAAGGTTGGGCTCCCGTCACGCAGGCCATACGGTACGCCGGGGCGACGCCAGGGGTGTGGATCGCTCCGCTGGGGGTTTACGATTCGGTCCAACTCCATCGAGATCACCCGGAGTGGTTCCAATTTGCTGCGTCGGCCTTTGAGCCCGTTGGCACGAATTTTCTGGGGCATCCGCTCCATTTCCTGGATCCGACACACCCGGATGTTCAACAGTTTATCCGTCAGATTCTCAGAGCCGCGATGGCGGAGGGATTCCGGTATTTCAAGATCGACTTCAATATCATCGAGTCCTGCCGGTTTTATGATAAAAAGCTCACCCGCTTTCAAGCGTTCCGAAACCTTTACCGGCTCTATCGCGAAGAGGTGGGAGAGGAATCCTATCTTAACTCCTGCTGTTTCGGGCTGAATCGTGCCGTTGTCGGTCTGGTGGATGCCATGCGGATCGGCGCGGACTCCGATTACCAATGGCCATGGATTTTGAAGGCAATCCGCGGCACAGCAGAAACCTGCCCCGCAAACGGCATACTCATGGCGGCGGACCCTGATGTCTTCTTCACCAGGCCACGTCCCGAAGCCTCGAATCCCGTTACGAAAAGCCAGCTCGAGAGTTGGCAGGGATTTGTCGGCCTTTTGGGCGGGCTCGCCATGACATCCGAGCCGCTCCATAAAAGCGAGTATAGCGGATCATTTCGCGAGTTGGAAATCCTGACGCCGCCCGGGCCTGAGCGCGGAAGGAGTTTTTTGCCGGGGATGGAAGTCTATCCATCCCTTTTTGGCTTCATCGCCGAGCGTCCATGGGGTGACTTTGCGGTTGTTCAGATGTTCAACGCGAGCGGGGAGGCGGCTGATGTCCGGTTGGCGGCTCCTGATCTCGACCGATTGGGGAATTGTCATCTGTGGAGTTTTCGCGATGGAGAATATCTCGGGGTGGGATCAAGTGCTCATATCGAGCGGAGCATGCCCCCGTGGGGTAGTCGCTTGATCCGAATGTCTCCGGTCAGCGAAAGACCGGTGCTCGTGGGTTCGGATCTCCACATTGGCATGGGCTCCGCCGAGGTGGCTGCTTTCTCAGCTGGTCAAGATACCTTATCCATCGAATTACACGATGCGGGGGCTCGCTCAGGAACATTGTGGGTTCATTCGCAACAGTCTCTGGAAGTCGAATCCGCCCAAGGGTGCGATGCTGTGGTGGAGCGGGGGGATAACAATCTTTGGAAGATTCAATTGTCGAACCGGCAAAGAGCCTCACGTCAAAAGGTCGTCTTTTCCGTCGACAGGCCGGTCCGGACGGGTCCCACGGGCGAGGTGGTCGATTTTGAAAACCTGTCAAAGCTCCGCCTAAGGATCGACGGCGTAAAACCCCCATGCTTTGGTCCGGATCCAACCCCCGGAGGGCTTCAATTAGCATTGTCGCACACAGCGGATCGTGAAATGTCCGGCGAAATCTCCCTTCTGTCAGATTCCGGCCACGCTCTGCGTTTTGTCCCATCGCGGATTCCGTTTTGTTTGGCACCGGACGCAGAGATGTCTTGTTCCATAAGCGTTGTTCCCAATGCCTACAAACCAGTCATGATCGCCGCCGCATCAATCCAGGGTTCCATCCGTGCCTGGACACCGCTCACGATGCGCCGCGCGCCGGTCAAAATACCTTTCGGGGAGGCGGACGTCGATCAGTTGGCGCGAATGGCCGGAGAAATGGTCCCCTTGGCACTGCCGAATGATCCTCCGGCTTCGCGGTTGAGAATGGCGGCTTCAAAGGGAAGCCTGTTTTTTGAACTTGAAGTGATGGATTCGAATCCCACATCAAATCCCGATGTCTTCTGGCAGGGGTCCTGTGTGGAGTTCTTTTTTTCAAAACCAGGAGAGCAATCCATAAGGCAGTTTTTTGTCCAGCCGGATATCGAGAATCAAAGCGCTGCAGTTTTTGAAGTAAAGGGGATGGGAAAGCAGCAGATTTGCAGTCAAATCACAACATCCGTTTTAGAGACGGAGACCGGTTACCAACTCATCACCTGCGTGCCCCGCTCGGCCGTTGGAATTTCACCCGATGTGCGGGAATGGCTGCTTGAGATTCAAGTTTCCCGCTTCATGAAAAGCAAATTGGAACATGTGGCCCTATTCGGGGGACCAGGTGCCTATGCTTCCAGTAATCTTTACGCTCATGTTGTCGAAGAAATCCAAGGGTGCCTACGATGATGAACAAACGACCGACTCTCACCATTCCCTGCCAGCCTGACCATCCCCTGCGGATCGCCTCCCTCTTTGGCGACCATGCCATCCTTCAATGTCACAAACCCGTGCCCGTCTGGGGGTGGACTGATCCGCTCACCCGGGTCGATGCACGCCTGGGCTCCACTCATGTGCAGGGGCTCTCGAATGCAGATGGCTACTTTTGCCTTCGTCTTCCGCCTATGAAACCGGGCGGACCCTTCGAGCTGGAGGTTTCCGTTTCCGATTTCGGTCACTCGGTTCTGTCGAAGGATCTTTTCGTTGGCGAGGTATGGATTGCCTCCGGCCAGTCGAACATGGAGTGGACTTTCCAAATGCTTGGCCCGGACGGTGCCGCGGACGTTGCTGCTGCCAATGACTCCCTGCTCCGAATGCTGACGCTGCCAAAGAATGCCATCTTGGGCGGGCGCTCCAGCTTTGACGCGCAATGGGAGGTATTCCAGCCATCCAAGGCTTCGGATTTCTCCGCTGTGGCCACGTATTTTGCACGGAAACTGCGCGAGGAGCTGGGTGTCGCAGTCGGCATCGTCAATGCTTCCTGGGGCGGAACACCCGTGGAGGCATGGATCAGCCGGAATTGGCTCGCAAAGAACCCGTTTTCCCGGAGTGCCTTCGCTCGCTACGAATCCAACATCAACTCGCCCGGGTATTGGTCCGCCATGGACGATCTTCAAAAGAATGGCCTCCCGGCCGATCCGGGCAATCGTGGTGAGACTGGGGGGTGGGCACTTGCGGACGCTGGTGCGCCAGAGTGGAAGGCCGTTCATCTGCCGAATCCATGGCAGGCCTTCGGTCATTCCTACAGCGGCGTATTCTGGTTCAAAAAGACCATCGATATTCCGGTCTCGTGGGAGGGGAGGGAATTGGTCCTGCACCTGGGTGCCATCGATAAGCAGGATACGACGTATTTCAACGGCCTGCCCATTGGATCCACAGGAAAAGGATTTGAGGAGGAGCATTGGAATCGTCCCCGGGAGTACGGTGTCCCGTGTGAGGTGGTAAAAGCCGGACGTGCAACCATTGCCGTTCGCGTCTATTCCTTTGTTTATCAGGGCGGAATGGTAGGTCCTGCGGAGCAAATGAAACTGTCGCTGCGTGACAATCCAGGCGAATCCCTTCCCCTTTCCGGAGAATGGCAATACCGCGTCGAGCAAAACTTTGGAATTGTGTCCCCGCCCTCGCAGCCGTGGGGAAATGGCAACCCGAATACGCCGGCCATCCTCCACGAATCCATGATCGCGCCGATCCTGCCATATGCCCAGCGGGGGGCCATCTGGTACCAGGGCGAGTCGAATGCCGAACGGGCCCGCGAATATCGGAGCCTCCTCGTTGACATGATTCGAAACTGGCGGCTGGATTGGGGGCAGGGGGACTTTCCATTTCTGGTCGTTCAATTGGCCAACTACCGTTCCCCGGCGGAGTATGAGGAGGGGAGCCATTGGGCGAAACTGCGGGAGGCGCAGTTAAAGGTGCTTGACGAGCCCGGAACCGCACTGGCGGTGACCATCGACATCGGAGATGCCGCGGATATTCACCCGAAAAATAAAAGGGACGTCGGGGAGCGGTTGGCGCTCTGCGCGCTGTCAAAAGCCTATTCCAAGCCAACGGCCTTCTCCGGTCCAACCTATCGGGAGCATTTTGTCGAGGGCAATGGAATCCGCCTGCATTTCGATCATGTCGCAGACGGGTTGGCCAGCAGGGGAGGCGATCTCAGAACGTTTGTTATCGCCGGCGAGAATCGCGTCTTTCATCCTGCCACGGCGACCGTGGAGGGGAATACGCTGTTTGTCTCCGCCGCACTGGTGCCAAGTCCGGTTGCGGTGCGTTATGCATGGGCAGACAACCCGCATGGCTGCAACCTGATCAATTCCACCGGCCTCCCGGCCTCTCCCTTTCGGACGGATTCCTGGCCCTGAATTTCTCATGAAATGCGGAAACATGGAGCCTCGATACCGATCTCAGGTTCGCGCCTTCGTCATTGGCACTTACGACGGCGGCTGCGACATGATTCCAACCGTTCTAAGCCCCCATCAAACTGGTCAGGTTGCCAAACAGCAGCGAAATCGACTCCCAACACACGCTTGACCAACGGCTAGCAATCCGTTCCTATCCGTAAGTCAGGTGTCTCACTTTTCGACCGGCACCCGCCACACTTTTCGTCCGCCTTTTGCAGAAAAAACGGATGGCACCATACGGGAAACATAAAGCTTCACATTTTTCCTGTCCAGCCGCAGAGTGGATTCCTTGTTGAGAGGCGAAAAAACTTTACCCATGTTACGAATAGACTGTCACACGCACGGAGGCCATGCGGAGCGCGGGCCCGATGGAAAACTCCAACCTCCCCTGATGTTGGCTTGGAACCCCGGAGAGTGGACTCCGGAACGTTACCTTCAAAGCAGCAGGGAACAGGGGGTGGATCGCATTGTCATGCTGGATGCCCCGGAGATTACCTTCGGTCTCAAGGCTGTTTTCGGAGATTATATCATCCCCGTGCCGATGATCGATCTTGACATCGACACTCCTCAAACAGTGGATTCCCTCTTTGACCGCGGAGCGGTGGGCATCAAATGCATGGCTCCCCGCCAGAGTTACGGGGCTGAGAGCTATTGGCCTATCTACGATGTCGTCAGGAGCCGTGGAGGAATGGTTACCTTTCACACCGGATATTTGGGCCTCGAAATCTACGAGCCGGGTGGCTTGCACCAAAGGACCCATGTCGTTGACATCACCCACATGAGACCTGCGTCGATTGACCGCATAGGCCGGGTTTTTCCCGATTTGAGGATCGTGATGGCTCACTTCGGAAACCCATGGTGGGATGAGGCGTTCTGCGTGATCCGCGCTCATCGAAATATCTATGCAGATTTTTCCGGAGGCACTTGCCTGCGGCAACCACTCGACTGCTGGGGCCACCTCTTTGCACCGGATGGACGTCCGGATACAAAGGCCCTCGCTAAGTTGTGCTTTGGTACGGATGCGATGTACTGCCAGCAGCAGCAGAACGACGGCTCGACCGCTGCGGAGATCACCGGGTTCGCTGCGGAGATCACCGGGTTTTACGAACGATTCCTCGATTATGCCCAAGTGCCGGAGGAAATCCGCAAGGGGATTTGGCGGGAAACGATTCTCCAGCTGACCACGCCAAATCCCACCTGAGCCGTCCGTTGATTCCACCCATTTCGGTGTCAAAATGGTATTGGAGCGCTTGAAGAAAAACTGTAGCCGCGCCCGTGAGGGCGTGGAGGGAAAGACTCAATTGAGGGGCGGCGGCCACCGTCTCACGACGGCGGCTACGACATTTTTTTAACCGCTCCAGCCCCTTTCCGCTAAAGTCCTGTGCAAAAAGCGCAAGATTTTCGGAAACAAAGCAGGGGTCACAAAAGGAAACAAAGGAAACGAAGGTCAGAGGGATACAAGAAATAGACAGGAGGGGGCGCAACCATAAAGTATCGCAAACGCGTCTCCCTCCATTTTGCGCAGCAAAATTTTCTAATCCGGCGGTGCTGGCGGCTGTTTCTCACCGGGTGCCCTTGCCCACAAACCCGCTCTTGGCACCGGCTACGCCGGATTAGGGAATATCCATTCCTGCTGGAACTCGATCATCTCACGCATCAGCCGCCGGACGATTGCCGGATCTTTTGGCATCAGGGCGTCGAGCAGTAAGGCTTCCACGAGCGTGTCTTCGTCGAATGCCCGGCAGCACTGTGCCAGCAGTTCCTGGCTGCGCGCAACCCGACGGATTTCCGATGTTATTTTCTCGGGAAATCTTACCTTGGGGCGTTGGATTTGCCCGTCTTCGATTCGGCAATACAATTCGACATGCGCCGAGTCCTGAACCCCATCAATTGCGCCTTGGTTGCGCAGGTTCAGATGCACGTCCAGCCGCTTCCCGGTATGGAAAGCGGCAAGGATGTCGGCCACCGGCTCATGGCTGTGGACAATCCGCCAGGAAGCCGTTGTTTGAAAATCCTCCCGT
>Ga0247837_1010392_pt1 | contig 10680 bp, 1 predicted proteins | sample LaCtaG_2_FD_187115 | JGI IMG/M metagenome (GOLD analysis project Ga0247837, IMG submission 187115) | Freshwater microbial communities from meromictic Lake La Cruz, Castile-La Mancha, Spain - LaCruzMarch2015_14.5m | ecosystem: Environmental > Aquatic > Freshwater > Lake | place: Spain: Castile-La... | reverse complement strand
CTGGATCATAATTATTGGAAGTTCAAATATATTGCCTCACGGTAACCCATCACGGCAACAACAAGAAATCAAAAGTGTGTGTCAGTGGACACTACTACGGAGCGCACTGCAGATTGTAAGCAAACACCAGTCAAGTTCAAACACACTAACAAGGTAAAGACTAATACTCCAAGTTCCCATCTGGCTCCACCAAGGCAACAAGCCTAGCTCATTGGCATGCACCGCCGCACCCAGAAAGTACGCCGGCCAGCCATCCACTCGGAGTCCAGAGACTGGCTATCCAACCAAAGAGGATCCACGGGGACCTAGAGAGAGCACATACTAGCAGCGATCACTTAGTCCAGCCGCCTACTGGATGGCTGCAACTACGTTTACGAAGGGTCAGGGTGCCTCCGAGTCCGAGTCAGGGACAAGCGGGCGAGGGACACGGGGTCGCCGACGACGATCCACAGGTACGGACTCCTGCACAGGCTCCACAACCACTGGAAGCACATGCCGCGTTATAGTATCAACGAGAACCTGAAGAAGCTGACCCGTGGCAGCCAAGAGCCCACGCCAGAGGCAAAGGCGACTACCGAGACCACTGACCCGCTGACCCGACGGCAAACGAAGAACACAGGCATAGGGCTGACCACGTCGTCGATGAGAGCTGAGAAGGCACTTGAGCTGCCATGGAGTCAGACGAGGCCGGAGGTCAGCGAGGGTGGCAGTCTCACCGAAAGCCACAACGTCATCAGGGACTGCGTCACCACTGGGGCACAGGAAACTCTCCGAAAGATGTGGAGACGGCGACTCTGGGGGGATGCCATCGAAGCCGTCAGAACCACGTGACGGCGCAGTCGCAACAGCAGGGCCGTAGTAGCCACCGTACAGACCGAGGGGGGATCCCTGCGCCGCAGCCATGTAGTATGCGTGTTGGGCCGCCAGGCAGTTGGGCAGGAGGGAGGCAACATGATGCGCCTCCAGTATCTCCTCGTACTCCAGTGCATCCCCCATGATGTACCAGCGCGGACACTCAGCACCCATTGTAAGATGGTACCAAATGTCGCGGACCCAGGGGGCATCGGCGGCCGACGTCGCGAGGATGCCCCGACACCCTTTATCAACTAGATACGTACGTGCCTCGGACCACGCCTGAACTCGCGGGGCCTCAAGCGCTGGGCAATCCCGAAGAATGTGAGCAATAGTCAAGTTGGCCGCAGAGTCACACATAGGGCAGACAGGCACAGAAGGGTCGATAGCTTCGACAACCCACTGGTGATTACGCTGCCGCAAGGGGCTCCGGCTGAAAGGAGCCGGATCCAACGGGGATTGGCTTGAGTCAGCCGGCGGAGAGGGCACTGGCAAGGAGGCAGCAGATGGTGGGGGCGCACACGGGTGCTGGGGCGGCGAAAAGCACAGGGGCGTCGCAGGATCCAATGTGCGGGCGACACGCGTCGACCGTAACAGCAGATACACCGGAATAGTGAGCAGCTGCTGAACGCCACCCCGAGCAAGGGTTCGCAGTGTGTTGGCCTTGGAGCGTGGACACGTCGCATACGGTGGGGCTCGCCGACACGTATTAAAGTGCTCCAGCCCATGTTGGCTCCGGAGCAACCACAGCGCACACACTTGACGTTTGAAGCTAAGGACCTGCATAGCGTCGTATCGAAAGGCCTCCAGACGTGCCTGCAATACAAGTTCTGCAGAGACGTCAAGAACGGTGCCGTCAGAGTCTGGCTTCCAGAACAGAAGGAGCGCACACACGGCCGCAGTCCAGTGACGCACCGGGTGAGGGCCAGCTACCCCAATTCCGTCGCCATACCACAGCGGTGCTAAGATAGACGGGCGACCGCGCTCCGCCCCCCCACCAACAACGCATGCGACCGGAGTAGCGTTCCAAGCGATCGCATCATCCAAGTCATGGAGGAGGGAGAGGATGCCGTCAATGGCCAGGGATTTACGCTGCTGCATGGCTCGCACCGAGGTTGCTGCCTGCCACTCAATCAGCTCCCGTGTAAGAAGTCCACGGAGACAATCACCACGACGATTGCCACAGCATGCCACAAGTCGCTGCAAGATCAGTGTATCCCGAACATGCTCGACAGTACGCAGACCTGTGATGACACACTTAACCACAGCCGGGAAGCCCCCAGCAGCGCCTGTCCCACTAGCACTCGTTGCAAGCCACCGAAAGTCGGCCTCGAGTTCAGGGATCGTGCTACGATCGCTGTTGAACACCCCGATACCGTAGGTGATCTGAGCTTGCAGAAGCGACGTGTACGACACACCGACCAGGGCAGGTGGTAACGACAGGGTGCCGTTCGACGAAAGCATGCCACGATGCATCTTAGAGCGCTTGATCACGTGGAGAACATGGTGCTCATGAGAAAGACACCCGTTAGCCTTGATGGACTCCATACATCCAAGATACGTGTACGCATCGGTGACCGGCAGGGGCTGTAACAACGACGAGGTCTCACTTGGCTCAGCCACGCTCTCAGGTGGTACAAGCAGGACAAAGGGGGCGACAGCCTCCTGCAAGAGGGAGGTCGTCTTGGAAGGGCCGACATTCATCAGCACTCGAAGCTCCACCAACACAGCTGCGAGCTTATCAACAATTGCCTGCATACCCGCCACGGAGCGAGCGAAGAACTTCACGTCATCCGCAAACGCCAAACAGACAGTGCGCTTGTGGCGCAGACGCTCACCGTCATATGCCCGTGGGATTGCGGGGAAAGTTGGAGTTAGCAGGCCAGCATCTGCATGCCGCACTGTGTCCACAGCACGAAGTGCCGAATCGAAATAGATCAGGAAGAGAACGGGACAGGGCGGTCCACCCTCTGGGACTCCAATGGTTGCAGGGAACCAGTCGCTGAGTACAGCCCCCACGCGAACAGCAACTTGTTGGCCCCGGAGCCAACGCGCCAGGAATAACCACATCCGACCCTGGATCCCACAGTCATACAGTTTGGCAAGCAGCATCGAGTGATTCACACTCCCGTAAGCTCGCCGTAAGTCGAGGTAAGTAACCACTGGGCTGGCTGATTGACGGGCAAGATGTTGGCCCCTGCTGTAGTAGGCCAGCAGCAAGTCCGTAAACTGGATTTGCTCAATCGTGCTCCGACGGGGGAGGAACCCAGCCTGGTTTTCGTGTACCAAGGCTTCACTAACACAGAACGAGGTGAGGCGGCGCGCGATTATTGTCAGCAGGACCCGAGAGAGGGCGTCCCCCACAGCAATAGTGCGGTAGTTGGACGGGTCGCTCACAGCACCTTTCTTGTGGATGGGCGTCACCACCGACCGGAGCGTGTGGAGCCTGGGCTGTAAGCCCACCCATTCTTCATTAAGGTGGGTCACGAGAGCCTGCTGGACCGTTGTAGCAGCTAGTGACCGTCCTAGGGCTACCTCCCTCAACGTTGCCACAGCAGTACCGAGCGAAGACGCCGCCGGATCCATACTAGTCAGAGTGGCAACCAGCTCGGAGCAGCTAATGGGCCGGCCCAACATGGGGCTAGCATCGACATCTGCCAGGCAACAGCTGTGAAGCTGACGGACACGCGCCACAGCATCAAGGAGCGGGCCCGCAGGAAACCGAGGGTCTGCCACACCACGTTCTGTTAACACTGCCTTGACATAGTGGGCGTGCATCACAGCAGCGTCCCTATCCAGTTGCGCGGGCGATCGGCGAACATCTATAGTTGGTGCAACCACAGATCGCGGGGACACGCTCCTGAAGTCTCCCGTATACACCTCCATCGCTGCCATGATCGGGTGATCCACAATCCGTTTCGGTTGCAAGGTTTGTGACCACATCACCTCCTTAAGCACCCGGAAGCCACTTTTGGCATCGTGTAGGTCCCGAGCACGAAGCACTGCAGCTACATTACGCCGTACAACCGCGGTAGAGACCGAGCGAGATGATCGCCGCACCTCACGACGGGCCGCCCGGAAAGCAACATCTACCTGGGCTGTGTCCACACCAGGTCCTTCTGCCCTACTGGCTTTCCACGAGCGCTCCAACGCTCGCATCGAACGCGTGAGAGCATGGCCTTGAACTTTCGTCCACGAGCGGATTGTTGTCTTCACTTCCCCAGGGCGAGACCCCATCACGAGCTGCAAGGAATGCAGCGCGTCGTTCAGGAAGCTGTAGATACCATCACGCCAACTATCACCCGCAGTCAAAGACGCCGGACCCTCCGCAGGTGGGTGAAGTTTGAGATGTGCCACTAGGGACGCAGTCAAGCAGAACTTCACATACTGGCGCACAAAATAGTTCGCCCGTCCAGTCACACCAATGGCCGACAGCCACCCAAAAGATTTGCCTTTGTTGTAACTACGAGCATGTGAGGACTCAGAGACGACAACTGCCACTGCATCAGATAGTGCAGTCGGCACCGCTGTAGGCGCAGAGACCCGTGCACACAATCCCAGGAACACTGGATTGTGGTCCGATAAGCTCAACGCCCCAACCAAGTACTCCTGCGGGAGCAACGTCGGGCAGCAGCTTGTAGTTGCATGGGTACCCAACAAAAAGTGGTCCAGGGCATTAGGATTGGCGTAGGTCGTAGTGGGCTGGCAACCGGTTGCAGCCGACAAGCTGGTGAGTCCAGGCTGGGGACGACCAGGGTCAGGACCACACCATGGCTGAAAGGCAGCTAGTCCTTGGTCGAAGGGGCAGTAGACATCCACCGCTGCACAGAGCTCACGCCACCGGGATCGATAGTGAGCTGGGGTAGGGTGTCCAGTGGGGGCGGCATTAAAATCGCCAGCCACAACGACGTCACCATCGACGGCGAATTTGCAATGTGTCCCAGCGAGATACGCCATACCTTCGTGAACGTGGTTGCGAGGGCATAGGCAGGGTGGCGCAGCCACACACAAGGAATCGATGTTGGAGCCAGATGGGGGCCAATACACCGCACAGATGTAGAGGGGACGGGGACGACCTGCGAGAGTGAGTCTGACCCATACCATGTCACTGCTTGGACACTCCTCAACCAGCTCCATCGCCGTGATCGGGGAAGTTCCGCCCACTACCGCACATACCGTGGCCCCACCCCATTTCTGACCACCTAGTCGGCGGTGCCGGAGAGCTCGGGTATGTATAGTCTGAAGAGTGGAGGAACCAGGGAGGGAAAAGGCCGCACCTGGTAGAAGCCCAGCATCACCAAGGCAAAGATGAGTCTCGGTCAGCACCGCCACGTGGCAGCCACCACTGCTCGGTGGCGGGGGGGCGAGGAACGCATGCACTGCCGCCGCACCATGACTCGTCCAGCCAGGCAAGCCCAAGTTCCAACATGCAATGCGCAACCGCAGCGACGGAACAGAACCACCAGGACCGTTGGGCAGAGCGGGAACCTGCACCTGTCGCAAGCTACGGTGACCTCCACGAGTGCCACCTGTACCAACAACAACACTACCGCCACCACCACCAGCACAACCATCAGCACCGTCACCACCACCACCCAGGTCAGGGTGCAGCGCCACCGGGAGCGGGGCACGGCGCAAGTCATGGGCATGCTCACCAACACCCAATCCTCCACACAGAGAGCGGACAGAGCCGCAAGAAACTGAGGACGTGGGCACGGTAGTCGACCCACTGACAGAAGTGCAACCACTAGCACTTGTACCAAAAGCCGCTGGGCTGTATAGTGCAACACCACCACTGCGTCCACCAGCAGCCTCAACAACAGCACCAACACCCATTCTTCCACACAGAGAGCGGACTATAGGCTCCCAGATGCCGGCGCAAGCAATGTAGCTGTCAATGCTTGCAGCAGCAGCATTAGCAGCCACCGCAGCGACCGCAGCTATGGCAGCAGGACTAGAGTAGGTTTCTGAGGTAGCTGAATCGACGGCACCACAAGGCACCTTGCACTCAAGCCCCGCACAGCTGTTGACGACGCGGCCATCTCCAGCTGTACCACTCATGGCAACGAGAGCAGATAGGGTACCAACATCACCACCACCGCCGCCACTACCAGCACAGCTGCCATCACCATCACCACCACGATGACCACCGTCACCATCATCACCGCCAGCACCCAGGTCAGGGTGCAGCACCACCGGGAGCGGGGCACGGCGCAAGTCATGGGCATGCTCACCAACACCCAATCCTCCACACAGAGAGCGGACAGAGCCGCAAGAAACTGAGGACGTGGGCACGGTAGTCGACCCACTGACAAAAGTGCAACCACTAGCACTTGTACCAACAGCCGCTGGGTTATATAACGCAGCACCACCACGGCGTTCACCAGCAGCCTCAACAGCAGCACCAACACACAGAGAGCGGACTATAGGCTCCCAGATGTCGGCGCAAGCAATGCAGCTAACAATGCGCACAGCAGCAGCAGCAGCATCAGCAGCAACAGCAGCAACAGCAACAGCCGCAGCTATGGCAGCAGGGCCAGAGTAGGTTTCTGAGGTAACTGAATCGTCGGCAACACAGGGAACCTTGCACTCAAGTCCCGCACAGCTGTTGACGACGCGGCCATTTCCAGCTGTACCATTCGTGGCAGCGAGGGCAGATAGGGTACCAAGACCAACACTACCGCCACCTCTACCAGCACTACCAGCACCACCAGCACCACCACCTTCATGTGCGCGCATACCAACGTCACTGACGACTGCAGCAGGGGTACCAGCCGCAACGTCACAGACTACGCTACCAGCAGCAACGGCAGAAAGCGGGCAAACAAGCCCCGCACTGCTGTGTACGACGCGGCCGTTGCCAACCGTACCACTCGTGGCAACGAAGGCAGAGAGGGGCCGCAGGCCAACTACTGCCGCAGTGCAGATACCACTACGAACCCCATTATCGCTTGCAGCAGTGCGGCCGATCTTCGACGGGCTTTCGCCGATGAAGCCCTCCAGATCTGATGCAGGCAGGGAGGGTGGGCCCGGTGAAGGCATGAAAAACTGCCGGCCTGACAGGGCTGAATCCACCGAGCTAGCCGGCGAACCAGCCATCGCAGAATCATCCGCTGTGGAAGGCGACGCCCAGTGAGCAGTATGAGCAACGTTGGGGGGTGCGCGGGGCGCTGTGTGTGGACCCGACTGAGGGAGGTCTGTAGCACTCTCTGCCTCGGAGTCCATACAATCCATGTCGCTGTCCGATGCGGCACCATTCTGATGACCATCTGCGCCAGGAGAGGCATCCGCATTTGAAGGGCGCTCCGCAGCAGGCACTGGTGAACTAGGGGGGGGGGTGCATCCGCCAGCAGATCGTCGACGACCTCGAGAATCAGCTGGGAGGCAGACTGCGCCATCGTGTCACGGGACGGGTGACGGAACGGCAGAACCCCAGTGGGATCACTACCAACAAGCCAACCAGCGTTGCGGATGGCTGGGGACGAAACCACACGCCGATGTTGATCATGGGCTGTCGCGGGTGTCGTTGCAGGAGGTTGAAGAGGGCCCATCACCTCAACACTGTATCCCAGCTCAGCGAAACTTGCCAAAGTGGCTGCATCGGTACGGAGAGCTGTGAGCACCGCGCACGCCAGGTCCGACGAAGCAAAGCGAAGCACGAGGTTCCCAAACTGACTCAGGACATGTGACCGACACCAGTAGATTGTAACGGAGGCCGTGTCCCCCATAGAGCTCGAGGCATCCAGGACACGTGTGATACATGGCAGAAACGGGGTCAAGTACCGATCAATCGCCGTTGTGCGATGCACCCGTTGGATTAGCACGCAGCAGTCAGGGGTGGAGTCGAGTAGAAGCTGGGCAACGGTGATGTCAGGAACGATAGTGAACGGGAAGGGAGATGCCGTTGCGAAGGGCGCCATAACAGGTCGGCAACTGTCGAGCAAGAGATCAGCCTCAGCACCTGCCAGCGGCGTAGCGGCGTCTTCAATGAGCGCAACGATGTACCCATGCAGACAGCTACCCACGAGCACCTGGAGTTCGTCCAGTGCATCGGCAGACTTTACCCGCGGCAGCGGAGCAGGACCCACGGACGTACGAGAGCGAGGGAACAGCTGAAAACCGCTCGGGCTGCGCGCAGCAACAAAGGCCGCTTGACAACCACCCGCGCGGATGTACTCGTCAACAAGTTGACACATCAGTGACGAGCGCGCGGTCTCACCATCCATCCCCGTGTCTGCTGCAGGAGCAGGACTCTCCACAGTGACAGCCAGGACAGGGGCGGTACGCAGAGCAAACAATGCCATGCAGTAAAGAAGATGACAGGTCGGCACATGGGCCCGCCAAATCTGAAGAGCGTCGCTCGAGAGCCGAAGTCTAGCCGACCTAGGCAAATCCTGCCACACCCCGTCCGCTGGAAAGCCAGCCGAGCGACAATTGGCATTAACAACGCCATTCAGATCGCGCGCAGAGGCAAGTGCGGCACGACATTCCTCTTCGTCGGAGAAGCGCGCGCGAGCAATCGGAGCAAAGGAGCGCAGCTTCCCACTAGTACCGTAACCAGGGCGAGAGACCCACTCAACGTACGGGGGCGAAACACTCTGATCACCTAGGCGAAGGCCAGCAAACAAGGACTGGACAAAGGCGATAGGCGGGCTCGAACTAGGGTGGTGAGGGCCATAAATCAACAGACTCTGTTTCGGGCAATAGTAGTGCTCATGACGACGGGGGGGTCCGGGGCCAGAGACTCCACTTGGCTCCCGGCCATCCCCAGATGGGGGAATATCACGACCACCACCTCTGCCACTCCCGCCGCGTCCACCTCTACCAAGGGCGCCGCGCCCACGACCACCGCCGCCGCGCCCAGAGGGCGCGGCCCCCGGAGCCACCCGCCCGTGGGCTCCAGACACGGCATCCTCCGTTTCTTGACTGGACGTGGATGTCAAGTCAGCAGCTTGCGCCAGTCGTTCTTGCGACGCCCTGAGAATCTCACGGCGACCAAGAGGGGCGCAATCAGAGGGGGCCACTGTCTCACGAAGGTCGACTGCTAGAGCATGTACGCCGCATGCAGCAGAGCTGACCGCTGTCAGGACTTGGACCGCAGTAGCCTGAGAGCCGTCGGGAAGCTTGTACGCGGAGGGACGGCGTACGGCCGGCCATCTAGGAAACGGTACACCGGAGACAGGGAAGTTGCCAGAGCCAGTACCAGGCCGGGGGGCCCGTGGCGTTGCTACAGCAGGTGGCAGCGAGCTAGCCACCTCGGAAGCAAGGAGAGCCGCATTAACAAACCGGCACAAAGGGGCTGGACGGGCCTCGTCGACCAGCGAGTACAGGACGTGGACGACAGCAGCTGTGGGGTCGACGCTCTGTACAGATAAGATGGCCTCATCTGCGGTGCTAAAGAGACGACTAGGCTCAGCATCATCGTCGCGGATGGTCCACTGACCCAGGCGATCGTCGTTAGCGCTGATACGCCGAGTGACGCTCAGATAGTGCCCAGACAACACAGTCTGGCCAAGGTGCAGCCCAACAGAGCAAGGGAAGTACGAGACAGACGTCAACGACCCATCCGCCCGAACGTGAGGCAGGACAAGCGCTTCATTAACAGATACCCTCCGAAGGACCTTGCCCCCCGAAGAGCCCCGATTGACAAGCACAGGGAGAATTCCAGGAGGCCCGGCCCACGCTGGATGGCCATCTGGAACAGGCGTATCGCTGGAGACAGTGGTCGGAAGCCACGACGGCGACGGCTGGCCCTCCCATCGGGAACATGTGGGCCCAAAATAGGCAGTCACATCAGGGGCGCATCCGAAGCGCCGCACCGCAGTAGCAATATCAATCGCCGTGTCCTCGTCCGGTAGATCAATGTAGAGATCATACTGAGGGGCAGCGTGCCCTAGGGTATTCGCGAAAGCGTGCCCACCATGACCACTACAGGTCGGATCCTCGCACCAGCTCCTCCAGTAAATGCCACCCAAGAGACAGGGGACGGACCCCTCCGACCGTAGGGCACTCAATACAAAACGCAGAAACTCGGCGGAATCGGCGTGGCCCAGCCGACCATCGGGAGCTTTCGGATAAGCATGGCAAAGTGGGGCATCCTGCGGATGGTTCTCCGGAAGTACGGCATGCAGGACGGAGGCGTTGACCGGGATGTCTGTGGTTGAAGCGCACAGAGCCAGAAGGACCTGGCGCAAGACCTTACCAAAGCGTGCGAGGCTAGGGGACACCACAATCTCAACGTCCACGGCAGCAGAGACGGTCGGGGCGCCAAGCAACTCGAGTAAGAGGGACGGGCAAGCACTGATTGCCTGAAGGACAGCGTTCCCATAGCAGAACCCGCCCCCATTCAGCAAACCAACTGTGAGCCCCCGAGGGAGTGTACCCGTACTGGTAAATAGCATTGTAAATACCGACCGCCCGCACACAGTAGAAGTCGGCGCAGCGGCAGAGGTGGCAGGAGCCGGCGTGTCGGAGCCCCCACCGCGCGTGCCCGAAACACCGACTCCATAAGTGCCAACAACCTCAGTCCCAGCACCAGCTCCAGCGTCGACTCCTGCTCCAACGCAAGCACCAGCACCAGCACCGGCTCCAGCCCCAGCTCCAGTGTCGGCACCAGTTCCAGCACCAGAGTCGGCGCCAACTCCGACCCAAGCACCAGCACCAACACCACCAGCTCCAACACTGACGCCAGCCCTAGTGCAATCACCAGCAATACCAACACCAGCACCAGCACCAGCACCAGCACCAGCTCCAGCGCCAGCACCAGCACCAGCTCCAGCTCCAGCTTGATCTCGAGCTCCATCCCCAGCAACGGCACCAGCACCAGCA
>Ga0247837_1010391_pt1 | contig 10682 bp, 6 predicted proteins | sample LaCtaG_2_FD_187115 | JGI IMG/M metagenome (GOLD analysis project Ga0247837, IMG submission 187115) | Freshwater microbial communities from meromictic Lake La Cruz, Castile-La Mancha, Spain - LaCruzMarch2015_14.5m | ecosystem: Environmental > Aquatic > Freshwater > Lake | place: Spain: Castile-La... | reverse complement strand
CGGACATGGGCGTGTTGGCGGTCTTCATGCCGTCGATGCGGTCACTGCCCAGCAGTTGATTGGTATTCGATAGCTTCTGAGTCACGCGGTCGCCACCTCGATAGATGGTGATGGAGCGTGATTGCTGGTTGGTGTAAAAGTGAAATGGTGGACGCGACGCGGCATACAAGGCGATGCGGGCGATGTCTGCCGCTGTGGAGTAGGGCTGCGGGCGGCTGTTTTCAAAGTCGTGTGGATTCACGAAGAGTGTGCCTTTGCAGCCCTCGCGGCCTGCGAGCGCATTCATATTGCGCACAAACTCCTGCAAGGGATCGCCCTGGCGGCCTTTGCGCATCAGCAAGTCCTGGCCCACGAAATGGCCAAGCGTGACGGCGGCGACATTGTCGGAACTCATCATGGTGGCATAGAGCAGATCGCGCAGGGTCACCTGGTCTCCAGTGCGAATACCCAGGCTCGCGACCCCGGCAATGCGCTCGGCATATTCGGGCACGGCGGCGAGGACATTCAGCGAAACCCCAGAGGCTTCGGACCAATCCAGAACGACCATGGCTGTGGCGATCTTGGCCAAGCCTCCGACGGCGCGCTTTTGATTCGCATTCGCGGCGACATGAACCTTGCGATTGGATTGGTCGACAACCATCACAGAGGACTGGGCGACGGCGGTGGTTGAAATGAAGCCGACCAGCAGCAGCGGAAGCAGGCGGCGAAGGTGAATCGACCGGGAAGTATCAGAGCTCATAGGGCGCTGCAGAGTAGCCCTAGAGCATGGTGGGGCAACAGGGTTTTCCGTTGCTTGCAGGTCTCCTTTCGCCACATGCTAGGAAGCATGTCTTTTGCTCAGCAACAATCTGTCGAACTTCTTCAGCGCTATTATTCTACCTTCAATGGCGGTGATCGTGAAGCCTTCCTTGACCTGCTCGACGTCGATATCGTTCATGACATCAACCAAGGTGGCAGCGAGTATGGGCTGGAAGCCTTCCGCCTCTTCCTTCAGCGCATGGACCGCTGCTATCGCGAACAGGTGGAGGACCTCGTTGTCATGGCCAACGAAGACGGTACGCGAGGTTCAGCAGAGTTCTTCATTCGCGGCCAGTATGCGGCAACGGATGAAGGGCTGCCACCTGCCACTGGCCAGACTTATCACCTGCGTGTTGGCGCGTTCTTCGACATCAAGGATGGTAAGGTCACGCGCATCACCAACTACTACAACTTGCAGGACTGGATCGCGCAGGTGGTTGGGTCGTGAGGCACAAAAAATGGGGGCTTTGCTGCCCCCATTCGATGGTGAGGCGAATACGCCTCGGTTAGTTGCTTCCGCTTAGTGCTGCTGGCAGAACTCTTCAAAACGGTCCATGCCGCTGTTGATGATCTCCAAGCTCGTTGCGTAGCTGAAGCGCACAGTGTTTTCCGCGCCGAAGGCCACGCCTGGAATGATGGAGACCTTCTGCTTGCTGAGCAACTTCTCGCAGAAATTGATGCTGTTGATGCCGATAGGCTCGATGTTCACCAGGAAGTAGAAGGCACCGAGGGGCTCGACCACCTTCACGTTCTTGATAGCGCTGAGGCGGCCCAGCATGAACTGGCGGCGCACGTCAAATTCATCACGCATGTCGGCGACGATCTGCTGGTCCATTTGCAAGGCTGCGATCGCACCATACTGGGCGAAGGTCGTCGGGTTGCTGGTGGTGTGGCTTTGCAGGTTGTCGATGGCTTCTGCAATGGCAGTAGGTGCCGCGGTGTAGCCGAGGCGCCAGCCGGTCATGGCGTAGGCCTTGGAGAAACCGTTGATCGTGATCGTGTGCTCGTAGATCTCCTTGCTCAAGGAGGCGACGCTGACGTGCTGCTGGCCGGCGTAGACGAGCTTTTCGTAGATTTCGTCGGAGAGAATAAGGATGCCTTCGCCCACGGCGATCTCGGCCAGCGCCTTGAGTTCTTCCTTGCTGTAGACAGAACCTGTTGGGTTGCCTGGGGAGTTGATGATGACCATCTTGGTCATGGGCGAGATGTTGTTCTCGAACTCCTCAGGGGTCATCTTCCAGCCGTTCTCAGCCTTGGTCTCAACGATCACGGGCACTGCGCCGACGAGCTTTACCATCTCTGGGTAGCTGGTCCAGTAAGGGGCGGGGATGATCACTTCGTCGCCAGGGTTGCAAACGGCGAGGATGGCGTTGTAGCAGGAGTGCTTGGCACCGCAGTTCACACTGATCTGAGAGGGGGTGTATTCCAGGCCGTTGTCCACCAATAGCTTGGTGGCGATACCTTCGCGAAGCTCTAGCAAGCCGGCGCTCTCGGTGTAGCGGGTTTTGCCTTCGGTCAGGGCCTTCACGGCGGCTTCCACGATGACGCTCGGGGTATCGAAATCTGGCTCACCAGCGCCGAAGCTCAGCACGTCCTGCCCCTGCTTCTTCAAAGCCTTCGCCTGGGCGGAGATGGCGAGGGTCATCGAGGGCGAAAGTCCGGCGACGTTTTGAGCAATGAAGTCCATAGGGCGTGTAAGCGTTGGGTTGAAGGGGCGCGAAACAACGAGCGGATAGGGCCTTTGTCAACCCACGTTAAACTTTCAAGCAATGATGTAACCAGCCTTCTCACCGCACCGGACGCAGCCAGCATTCACTCGTGCTTCCGCATGGAGGCACTGGGCCTCAGCGAGGTTCACACGCTTGGTGGAAGAGTCGCATGTTGAGCAAGACGGCGGTGTCAGGGCAGTTCATGCTTGCACCTGCGTCGCCACTGAGCACGTAGCGTTTCCCCTTCCATTGCCCTCTGCCCTTAGAACTTCGCCAGAATGCCGACCGACTTCATTCGCGTGCGCGGTGCACGCCAGCACAATCTGAAAAACGTGGACGTGGACATTCCGCGTCATCAGTTGGTCGTGCTCACGGGTGTCAGTGGGTCGGGTAAGTCCTCACTCGCCTTCGACACGCTGTATGCCGAGGGCCAGCGACGCTACGTGCAGAGCCTGTCGGCCTACGCACGGCAGTTCCTTGATCAGATGGAAAAGCCGGAGGTCGACTTCATTGAAGGCCTGTCACCTGCAGTCGCTATCGAGCAACGTCACAGCGCGCCGAATCCGCGCAGCACGATTGCGACTGTCACCGAGATATATGATTATCTGCGTGTCTTGTATGCTGTTGCAGGCGAACCGCACGATCCGGTGACGGGCGAGCGCCTGGTCAAATCGACTCCACTGGAGATTGGCGAGAAGATCCTGGCGTATCCTGAAGGGACCAAAATCATCGTTTTGGCTCCGCTGATCCGCGATGGCAAAGGCGACCTGCGTGCGCTGTTCGACAAGCTTCGCCGGGCGGGTTTCGTCCGCGTGCGTTTGGATGGCGGAATGCAGGAGCTGGACGACTCGCTCAAAGCTCCGCGTGACAAGGCTCATACCTTGGAGGCCGTGGTTGACCGTTTGGTCATACGCGAAGGCGTGCGCAGTCGTTTGATGGAAGCCATCGAAGGCGCGCTGAAGTGGAATGCGAACGAGGTGCAGTTCCTGATCGACGACGCCTCGCAGAGCTTCACCACGGCGTATGCAAACCCGCGCACCGGCTTCGTCATGGAGAAGCTGACGCCGCAGCATTTCTCGTTCAACACACACGTGGGTGCCTGTCCCACTTGTGAAGGTGTCGGTAGCCTTCAGCAGGGCGATCCCGATCTCATCGTGCCGGACAAGGACAAATCCATTGCTGATGGCGCGGTGAAGACCTGGTGGTCGCGCCAGCCCAAGATGAAGGCGATGCATGAGGCTGCGGTCGAAGCTTTGGCCAAGCATTTCAACCAACCCCTGGACAAGCCGTTCCGCGCGCTGAGCGAGCAGTTCAAGCACGCGCTCTTCTACGGCACGGGCACGACGCCTGTGGCTACGGGTTGGAAAACGAGTGGCACCAAACGAAGCCTTGAGAAGCCATTCGATGGTCTGCTCGCGCAGCTCACACGTGCCTGGGATCGGGCCGAGAGCATCGCTTTGAAGAGCGCCATCACTCGCTTCATGAATCCGAAAACCTGCGCGACATGTCACGGGCGCAGGCTGCGGGACGCTTCATTGTCTGTGGTGCTGCGGTCCGAGTGCTCAGCGTTGAGCGCTCAGTGTTTAGTTTCAGACCAGTCACCAATCACTCAACAGTCATTGCTGAACATCTTCGAAGCCTGTGACCTCTCGATCACCCACTCGCTCGCTTGGATCGAGCAGTTGTCGCTGACCGATCATCAGCGAACCTATTGCGATGAGCTGCGCCGCGAGATCGCCAAGCGCTTGCGCTTCCTCGAAGACGTCGGCCTTGGCTACCTTACGTTGAATCGCGAAAGCGGCACGCTCAGCGGTGGCGAGGCTCAACGTATTCGGCTGGCGACGCAGATTGGTGCAGGCTTGTCGGGCGTGCTCTATGTGCTGGACGAGCCCAGCATTGGCCTGCATCCGGCGGATAACGAACGGCTCATCGGCACGCTGAAACGCTTGCGTGATCTGGGCAATACCGTGTTGGTCGTCGAGCATGACGACGCGATGATGCGGGCCGCCGATTACATGATAGAGATGGGACCGAAAGCCGGTCCGCATGGTGGCAGGATCACGGCGCAGGGCACGCCTGCTCAACTCATGGCGCAGGCAGGCTGCCTCACAGGCGACTATCTGTCCTCTCGCATCAACATCGCCACGCCCAAGCATCGCATCAAACCACGCGGTGACCTGCTCAGCGCAGAGCCGTCAGCTCCCAACGCTGATCCGCATTGGCTAACGATCCACCACGCGACCGAGCATAATCTCCAGGATGTCACGGCGGCGTTTCCGCTTGGTTGCTTCACTTGTGTCACGGGGGCGTCCGGCAGTGGCAAATCGACCTTGATCGATGATATCTTGCGACGGGTTTTGTCGCGGCATTTCTATCATGCCAAAGATGAGCCAGGGAAGCATGAGCGCGTGACCGGGATGCTTGGCATCGACAAGGTGGTGGTCATTGACCAAGAGCCCATCGGCCGCAGTCCGCGCTCAAATCCGGCGACCTACACCGGAGCCTTCACGCCCATTCGTGATCTCTATGCCACGCTGCCGAGCGCGAAGGTGCGCGGCTACGACGCGGGTCGCTTCAGCTTCAATGTCAAAGGGGGGCGCTGCGAGAAGTGCGAGGGCGATGGTTTGATCAAGATCGACATGCACTTCCTAGCGGACGTGTATGTGACCTGCGAGCAATGCAAAGGCCAGCGCTACAATACGGAGACGTTGGAGATTGCCTTCAAAGGCAAGAACATCGCCGAGGTGTTGGACATGACCGTCAGTGAAGCCGCCCGCTTTTTCGAGAAGCAACCGCACATTGAGCCGAAGCTGCGCGCGATGGAGGACTGCGGTCTTGGTTATCTGAAGCTCGGCCAAAGCGGGGCCAGCATCTCCGGCGGGGAAGCCCAGCGCGTGAAGCTGGCGACTGAGCTCAGTAAGAAGGCGACAGGCAGGACTTTGTTCTTGCTCGACGAGCCGACCACAGGCCTGCACTTCGATGACATCGCGACCCTGATGAAGGTGCTCATGCGCCTGCGAGATGCGGGCAACTCCTTGATCGTGATCGAGCACAACCTGGACGTCATCAAGTGCGCTGATTGGGTCATCGATCTCGGTCCTGGAGGTGGCGTGAATGGCGGGCGCATCGTCGCTCAAGGCACGCCGGAGCAAGTCGTCCAGAGCGCGGAGAGTTCGACCGGCCGGTTCTTGAAGGCGGTGCTTTAGTTCAACTCCGGCTTCTCGGGCATCTGTGACATGAGTTCATACTTCGGCCCCATGTCGATGAGGATGTCCGACCACAGGTTCGCGGGGTCATCGTTATTCAGCACCACGGCATGTGGCGAGGTCACGATCCAAGAGTGGTGCTTCAGTTCTTTCTCGAGCTGGCCTTCCGACCAGCCGCTGTAGCCGACGAAGGCGCGCACGTCGTGACCTTGCTCTAGCTCCTCCAGCGCATCTTCCACCGCTAGGTGCGTCTTGCAGCGCAGGGTGTTGTGCTTGTTGCTCCATTCAAGCGAGGCAAAGGACAGCTTGTCCGTAGACACGGGGCCGCCGAGATAGACGGGCACCTCGGCGAGTTGAGTCATCTCGATGTTCGAAAGCAGGTCTGACACCTGTTTTTCCAGAGGGCGATTCAAGATATAGCCAAACGCGCCCTCAGTCTTCGTGTGCCCGACGAGGTAGAGAACCGTGCGGGAAAAATTGGGGTCTTTCAGTAGGGGGGCGGCGAGCAGCAGGGTTCCTTTGAGGTTGGAAGAGGTCATGGCGGCAAGGGAGATGCTTGATTGGACCTGAGGTGAATGGCTTTGCTCAATGGCCGCCGCAGGATGAGTCGTCAATGGTGGCGGTGGCCTTGAGTTGGTCGATGAAGGCATTGAACTTCGTATCGCGATGCTCCTCGATCATGCGAGTGCGCGCGGCGTCTTTGATGTCGTCAAAGGGTAGCGGCGCAGCGGGCTTGCGGTCGATGAGCTTGCAGATGTGAAAGCCAAGTTGTGTGGTGAAGACAGGGCTGATCTCGCCCAGCTGCATGGAGAAGGCGATGGTCTCGAATTCCTCCATGAATTCGCCGCGCTTGAACCAGCCCAGGTCGATCTGTTGCTGATCATTGCCGCGCTGCTCCTCGGCCAACTTGTCGAAGTCATAGCCGTCTTGCAGTTGCTGGCGCAGCTTGCGCATCTGCTCATAGACATCACGGCGACTGGTCGCGCCTTCCAGGCCCTTGGTAATGTGGCTGGCGCGGATGATCTCCTCGGACAGGAAGGCATCCGGGTGCGAATCGTAGTAGGCGCGCAGGTCAGCGTCCGAATACTCGGGCTCGGGCAGATAGACCTCGGCCAGCATTTTGTCCATGCGCACACCGTTGGCTACGTTTTGGCGCACCAGTTGCTCATCCTTGAAGGGCATCCCGATCTTCAAATAGAAATGCTCTTCGCCTCCCGCCTCCTCCACCAGCTTTTCGAACCGCGCGGTCACGTCCGCATCAGCGATGTCGGGGAAGCGGCTCAGTGCCTCCTGGTTCAGCAGCACGCGGGCGGTGATGTTGTCCTTGGCCGTGGTCATGAACTCCGGGTCCCGCTCGCAGCAGGCGACCTGCAGCGTCCGCTCGAAGTGGCCTTTGATTTGCCGGAATTCGGATTCAAGGATTTCGTCGTCGATGGCTTCGCCGTTAATGATCAGAGGCATGGCGCATGGTGGCGGCGAGGTTGGCGATTGCAACGCCCAAATGCCTGTGCCCAGCCCGCTGACATGCGGTTTGCAAGATGGCTTGCCTTGTCGCAGTTTTAGCGTCTTTCCTCCGCCATCATGCACCGACACCTCCCGACTTTCTTTGCTGCCACGCTGGCGGTCTTTTCGCTCACTGCGTGTGCGGGCACTCCTCCCATATCACGCGCGACGGCGGTGACCATGCAGCCCGAGCAGCAGCGTTACGTCGCGGCCGCGGCGCGCGCGCCGACGATCCGCGCGGCGAGCTATTTGTTGGTCGATGCGAACTCCGGCGTGCCCATCGTTGCTCACAATGCGGATGCCCTGCGCGCGGTGGCGAGCACGCAGAAGATCATCACGGCCATGGTGGTGCTGGACCAAGGTAACCTCGATAAGCGGGTCACCATTCAGTCCTCCGACACGCAGGTGGAGCCGACGAAGCTCGGCATCCGTGCTGGCGAAACCTACACACGGCGGCAGTTGCTTTATGCCGTGCTGATCAAGAGCGCCAACGATGTGGCCAAGGCCTTGGCCCGCGATGTGGGTGGCAGCCAGAGTAACTTCGCGGCGATGATGAATGCGAAGGCTCGCTCCTTCGGCATGAAGGATTCATACTTCGTCAACCCGCACGGGCTCACCGAGCGAGGTCAGCGCAGCACTGCGCGTGACATGGGCCGGGCCGCGTTGATGGCATATCGCAGCCCAGTCATTCGTGATGCCGTGAAGCAGAAGTATTACACCTTCGCCTTCGCCAACGGTCGTCGGGCGACCTTGGAAAACACCAACAAGCTCTTGAGCACCATGCGGGAGTGCAATGGCATGAAGACCGGCTACACGGATGCCGGCGGGCGTTGCCTCATCTCCTCTGCGGTCAGTGGCGGGCGGGCAGTGATCCTGATTCAGCTCGGCACCAAGACCAAATACATCTGGGACGACGGCTACACGCTCATGGCCTGGGGGCTGCGGGTGGCCGGGCGGGGTTAGCTGGGAGCGCCGCTGTCGCGTGCGGCTGCCTTTGATGATACTGGAGAAGGGGAAGCCGTCTGGAACGGCGGCCATCCCATTGGCTTTCTCAATGCGACTATCATGAATTTGCATTGTCAGGGCCGCACTCTTCCTGCCAGTCTGCGGCACACCGGTCCTCCTCACTTCACCCGGTTACGCTTATGATGGAACTGCTTGTCCTTGGTGCTCTTGTCATGTCGATCATGGCGCTGGTGAAAGCCAGCGATGCTCTGAAACGCGCGGAAGCTCTGGAGCAGCGACAGCGCGAACTCGCCCAGCATTCCTCGGTGGCACAGTGGCCCGCGCTTAGCACGGCTGCCAGCCTGGAGGATGTCGTTCCGCCACCATCACCGGTAGCTCTGCCGGGGCCAGAAATCAAACTGGAGCAAGCAGCCGCGCCTGTGGCTCCGCTGCCTGTGGGGGCGCACACGACACCGCCGCCGCTGCCCAAGCCAGCAGCGGTGCCACCTGTCCTCAAGCCGACGGCCCCAGCGCTGAACTTCGAGCAGTTCTTGGGGGCCAAGCTGTTCGCGTGGCTCGGCGGGTTGGCTTTGTTCCTGGGCGTCGTTTACTTCGTCAAGTATGCCTTCGAGCGGAACATGATCCCGCCAGCGGTGCGCTGTGGGCTCGGGTTTGCCACCGGGACGGCGCTGACACTGGTGGGGCTGTGGTTAAAGGACAGCAAGCGCTACACCGTCATGGCGCAGAGCCTGGCTGCAACGGGCGTGCTGGTGCTTTACGGCGTCACCTTTGCCGCTCATGCGCTGTATCAATTCCCTTTGTTCACCACGGGCTCCACCTTTGCGCTCATGTCGGTGGTGACGGTCGTGGCCATCCTGCTGGCGGTGAGGATGGACTCTCAAGTCGTCGCCGTGCTGGGCATCATCGGCGGCTTCCTCACGCCGCCGCTGTGCTCCACGGGGCAGGATAATCCGGTGGCCCTGTTCAGCTACATCGCGCTGCTAGACATCGGCGTGCTGGTGCTCGCGCAACGCAAGAGCTGGCAATACCTCGCGCCCCTGGCGGTGGTGGGCACGCTGCTGATGCAGTTTGGCTGGGTGTTGAGGTTCGTTGTCTTCGGTCATGCGTATGAGGCGAGTGACAAGGGCTGGATCATCGTGGCCGTGTTCGCGGGGTTTGCTTGGTTGTTCAGCGCTGCTGCTGCCGCGTGCATGCGGCGCGACCCCGATGGCCAGGCGGTGGCCTTCTCCGCCTTGGCCCTCGCCTTGAGCGCCATGCTCATGGCCTTCCTGCTGCTGGACAATGCGATCAGCACTCCGCCAGTGCGGCTCTACACCTTCGTCCTGCTCATCAATGGCAGCGTGCTCTGGGTGGCCTGGCAGCACCGGGCTTTGCTCTGGGCGCAGACCGTGGTGGGGGCGCTGACCTTTCTGCACATGGCGCTGTGGACGGGGATTCGGTTGAATGCGGACCTGCTGATCACGGCGCTCGGCGTTTATCTTGTGTTCGGTCTGCTGCATAGCCTGTTTGCCGTTCTGACTCAGCGGCATGCCCTGACCATCGCCCGCGCGGTGTGGATGCCGTTCGCGCTGCTCATCATCGCCATCTTCAATGTGGCGCTGCCTGACCCGGTGTTGGTGTTTGGCTTTGCCGCGCTGCTCAGCGTCCTGCTGTTGATCATGGCCACGCGCTTACAGCAGCCCGTGCTGCCGCTGGCAGCGGTCATCAGCGTGCTAGCAGTCGAGGTCTGCTGGCATGGCGAGCATTTTTCTGGCGATGCTGTCCATCGCGTGCTGTTTTGGTATCTGGGTTTCCTGGCCTTGTTCACCTTGTTCCCGTTCCTCACTCATCGCACCTGGACCGAGAAGAAAATGCCATGGATCGCGGCGTGCGTAGCCAGCATTGGCACCTTCTTGCTCTGGCACGTGACGCTAGTTCGCATCATGCCTGAGGCTGAATCCATGGGGCTGCTGCCAGCGGCCTTCAGCCTCCTGCCGCTGCTCGGCTTGCTCTGGATTCGCAAGCAACACACGCCTGACAATCCTGCGCGTATGACCCAGCTCGCATGGTTCGGCGGCACGGCGCTGCTGTTCCTGACGCTGGTCTTCCCCGTGCAGTTCGGCAAGGAATGGCTGACCCTTGGCTGGGCCTTGGAAGGGGCCGCCCTCTGCTGGTTGTTCCTGCGTGTGCCGCACACCGGCCTGCGCTACACCGCTCTGGGTTTGCTGACCGTGGCCTTTGCTCGGTTGGCGTTGAACCCAGCGGTGCTGACCTACCATGAGCGCTCCGGCGCGCCGGTGATCAATTGGTTCCTCTACACCTACGGCCTAGTCGCCTGCGCCATGTTTGCCGCCGCTTGGTTCCTGAAGCCGCCGCATGACAAGCTGGGCGAGCTGAACCTACGCGGCCTCTTCTGCGCCTTCGGGGGCGTGCTGCTGTTCTTGCTGATGAACATCGAAATCGCCGATGCCTTCACCGTGCCCGGCGAGCGTTTTGTCACCTTCCAGTTCTATGGCAATCT
>Ga0247837_1010382_pt1 | contig 10695 bp, 11 predicted proteins | sample LaCtaG_2_FD_187115 | JGI IMG/M metagenome (GOLD analysis project Ga0247837, IMG submission 187115) | Freshwater microbial communities from meromictic Lake La Cruz, Castile-La Mancha, Spain - LaCruzMarch2015_14.5m | ecosystem: Environmental > Aquatic > Freshwater > Lake | place: Spain: Castile-La... | reverse complement strand
TGGCAAGGTTGCTTGTCTCGTCTTAATCTTCTGCGCAAATCTGCCACTGGCAATACTGATTTTCTTGATATTGACGCCACTGTGCTACATGTGCTGGCCCTGCATCATGGTGTGGTATAGAGAGTAGCTAGTACCAAGGTAGTATTCCCTATAGTGATATCAAAATAGACGGCCACTACTGGATGTTATCATTGAATCTGTTCATATGTGACGATAGCAGAGGGACAATTGGGCTCTGAAATCGCTTGCAAATGGCGGGCTAGAAACAATCGATACTTGGGCCGAGAAGGTGTTCACATGCGAATATACTGGGCAGACTCTAGTCAAAGTCTCGGGAGACAGAAAACCCACCCGGTCGAAAAAGCCATACAGGACTTTCTTAGCCTGCTTGAGTAGAATTGCATAGGCAGGTATCCGGCATACATCTGCACGTATTCCTCCTCTGTACACTCACTAGCTTTTCCTATGAAACGAGTTATTAACTCAGAGGGAGATAGGTCTGGTAGTGTGCGAACGACCCCGCAGAAGGCTTGATTGTCTAGTAACCTTGGTTGCTTGGTACGGAAAGGCGCTATAGTGAGATTGGAGAAGAGGTTGCCCTCTGGACAGAGAGCAGAAACCAGGTGAGAGTGCACTACGCGTGACTGGACGAGAGTAAAACCTACTATTCGATTTCTCGAGTAGCATGTCCTAATGTTAGTAAAATACGTGCATCAGTAATTTCCATGTAAAGCAGACTTGTGCATTGCATAGGACGAGGAAGGCTTCTGTCCACTCGCCTGCTTCCCATAGGTCCACAAAGCCAGGTGGAAGAGCTGTGAGAGAAGACGAGTTTCCAGCCATATTACGGACTATAGACAGCTTGCAAACACTAGCGCTATTTGTAAGCTCGGAAACACGTGCAGGAAAAGTGCGTTAGCATGTGTTTCAGACTGTGACATTAACTTCCCACTACTGATATAGGCACTTAAGTACATGGAGCATGCTATTAATATAGAAGTCTCTTCCCACCTACAGCGACTGTCTGCGTATACCAACTTGATGGTTCCACAGTAATACTGAGCATAGAGGAAGTCTGCATTCCGCTAGGTCTAGGAAGGAAATTTCTTCTTTTCCTGCTGACAGCTTCACAGTGAGGACAAAGTTCACTAGTGTATGGGAGAATTGATCGAAGGACTGAAGTCAGGGTAAAGTCGCTCATTAGATAAACGCCTTGGAGTCGGACTTGCAGAAATCGAAGCTGTTTTCATCGATTCCCTACTTGCATAAGGCCTTCTATTTGTTCCTCAGCAGCTATTTCAGATCTCAGCTAGTTGAGGAAACAGCGCAATTGGCGTTTGTCTATCGAAGTGCATATAGGAAAACAGACTTCATCTAAGTTCCAGCTAATATGTCTTCCAGTACCACTAGTTTGTCCCCGTCCACACTCTCTCCCCCAGTCCTTCTCCGCTACTCCAAAGCGGAAATCCTGCAAGTGCGCTTCATCCCTGCCAGTCAAGCTGCTGACTCTCTCGACCCTGTATTCTCTTCCAGACGTCTAGTGCGCCTTCTACCTGGCGGCAGCAGGCCGGACCAGGGACAGTTCCGAACTCCGCCGAGTAGGGAGGAAGTGCAGATCCAGGAAGCCGCCAAGCAGACACATGCGAGACTCACGGCCACGAGGGATGAAGAAGAGGTGTTGGCGAGGGATATAAAGTCCACGCTGAACAAGCTGTGTGCGGGGAATATGCAGAAGTTGCTTACACGTCTATTTGACATGGCCAGAAGCCAACAACGCGGCAGCGAACTTCTCACATCTGGAATATTCGACAAGGCCTGCTCCGAAGTGAAATACACCCAACTCTACGCCAGTCTATGCCAAGGCCTGGAGCGGGAGTTCCTGCAGGCCGGCCTAGTCGAGAGTAACGCCCACGGCCACCCTCTTTCCCTGTTCAAAAAAGCAATCATCAAGAACTGCCAAGTCCTGTTCGAGTCCAGCACCAGCGAAACGACGGAAAAGACTAAGGTCCTGGGGAATGTCCGCTTCATTGGCGAGCTTTACCGCACCAATTTACTAGGGCCTAAAGTACTTCTGGAGTGCATACGAGACCTTATAGATGTGCAATTGCGGACTTTGAAGCGGTTTAGTATCAGTGAGTTGCACCTGGACGAGGACCGGCTGGAAGGTGTATGTCTGCTGATCCCCATAGTAATGGAGACTTCCGAAGTCGCTCCCCAGGTCACTAACCTTCTGAAGCTCCTTCAGAAGGTCAGGGAAGACCGAGTGGACATTTCCCAGCGGATCAAGTTCTTATTGCTGGTAAGGACTACCTAGAACTTGATCGAAACGGTGGAGGGACATTACTTGGCCATGTCGAGGACGGCGTCTGTGTAGGGCGATAGTGAGCTAGTTTCTCCCATTATGGAAAGACATTACTGCTACTTCTTCACTTCTCCTCGAATTCTTCTCGCGAGTTGCATGTCTTTCACCATCACCGTCACTCTCTTCCCATGCACAGCGCACAGCCACGAGTCCTCGAACAGCCCCACCAAATAGGCCTCTGCGGCTTCCTGCAGCGCCAGTATAGCACTGGCTCCAAAGCGAATCCCAGTACTAACCTGTCCTGCAATGCCTTGGACTATCCGCTGAAACGGCCGCTTGCGAACAAGCAGTCCGTCCGAAGCCGGGAAGCGACGGATTTCCACCAGTGCAGTACTACCAGGTCTGAAGCGAGCCACAGGACGCACAGTCTTCTTGGCAAAGGATTTCTTGACTTGTCGGTTGGCTGATTTGTGGGCTGTTTGTTTGGTTCTTGCCATATTATTACAAGTCTTTCAGTGGCGCTCAGTAGCCCTCGAAAGCCCTCTCTGGCCAGGCTATGATAGAGGGATCGATGACTGTCTGGTGGGTCAGACAAGCAGAAGAGAAAGTATGCGGAATCGGCTAGATAGGAGTGGTCTCTTCCCCTTAAGACCCTGAACTGCTCTATGGAGCCCTGCCACCATCTTTGCACCCGCTGCTTCCTCCGCACAGACTAGTGACCTAGTCTATGTGCACTTCCTTGGTCTGCAAGGCCCGCACCTCAGCCACCGCCTTCGCCAGTTCAGAACTCATATAAGGAGCGAAAGTGAAGATGCTGGAAGCGGAAGGTCCAGCGAAGGTGAACTGGGAAGTCCCCTCTCCCAGTACACTGGCGTCCTGAGGCTTAGCTTCCTGTACATGGGGATTAGGGTTTTCGTCGTTGTATTGATCGAAGCCGCAGCAATGCTTCCACAAGCACATGAAAGCGTGCATATGTTGTTTGCAATGGAAATAGTCTCTGCCCTGTTCTGCAGTTTTAAGCCTATACAGCTACTATTTTCCCACAGTTCACTGTGATTTGCCCCCTCTCCGCCAGACTTCCCAGTGTCTCCAGTACAGCTAGCGCATAGCCAGTCGCATCCAGTCCCTCCCGCTCCAAGTCCGGATCCTGACTTAGCTGCCTGTTTCCTGCGTCTTTATTCTCCACCAGGCCGAATACCCACTTCCCCTGCATCCCCGCTATCAAGTCATAGTGCTTACTGCAAGCCGAGCAGTCCACATAGTGGCCGAAGTCTTCACTCCATACAGACTTCCTTACAGTCCAATGCAAGTCCTCGAATACTACTTCTTGCGAGTGGAGCTTTTTGGGAGCCACTAAAGTCATGTGCAGGTTGTAGAGCCAGGGCCAGACATGTTCCTCGTAGAACACAAGTACGTAGGTGGTTTCTACTCGCCAGGTGTGGGCGGAGATGAGGCTGAGCCGGAGAAGCTCGTCTGAAAGGAGGTGGAGAGCGCTGAGAGTGAACAAAACAGGGTGCGAAGAGGCGGGAAGGGGAAGGGAGGACGGCAAAAGGCCACTTGCCATTAGTGGGAATATAAAGATGAGTACAGACCGCCGAGCCTCCAACATCCACACTCTTTCTCCCGCCGAAGAGTCCAAAGACGCCCTGCCCTGCGACCGCTGCCGCAGTAACCAGGAACTCATCACAGCGTTGCAGGAGGCGCTCACTGAAGTGGCGGACCAGAATGCCGTGCTGCGAGAACGCACGGTGGAGCTTGAGGCCTGCATCTCGCTGGCTGAGGACCAGCTCGTGTACAAGCAGTCGCTGATGCGGGGCCTGCAGAAGAAGCAGCGAGATTGTAACTAGCAAAATGATGCCAACTGCAATATCCGCCTATATACAGAAAGTTGCCCCAATCAGATAAGGAAAATGCATTTCCCAACTCAACCCCAATTAACCACTTCCCGCTGTCCACCACACTTACTTCCATCAGTCTGAAAAGCGGCTAATAATGGGCTGTCAGCAGTCTGCTCGCATTACCTTCGAACTCCAAACTGCTCGCCAAGAGGCTGAAGAGTTGCAAAAGTCCCTCAAGCTGGCCAACGACATGAAGGAGGCTTTTCAGAGCGAAACAGAGAAAGCGAAATCAGTAGTTTTGAATCTCACGGCTGAGAATGAGAGAATGGCCTATGAGCTGCACGTGCGGAAGAACTCGGACTACCAGGGAAACAGCGGCATCTTCGAGTCCACGAAGGAGGAGTTCCTGAAGATGAAGCAGTGGACGGAGATGGAAATCAACCGAGCTAATGAAATCCTGGCCAACCTCCTCGCCTCCTCCTCTCTCACCGAGAAAGACGACAAGCACGGCCAAATCCTGCGCATCATTGAAGAAATCCACGACAGCGAGTACGACCCTGAGAAACTCTTAGAACTGGGCAGACTCAGGTTCGACTTCATCCAGGAACTGCTGTCGGAGTACATGGACTTCAAAAGCAAAATGTCCATTCAGCTGAAGGCAATGGAAGCCACTATCACTGCAGCAGTTGCGAAAAGTCCAGGAGTCCATGTGAGGGACTTGCTTGGCACTTTGACGCAGGCTCCGCTGGTCGCGAAGCTGATAGTGGTGCGGGATATCATCAAAAGAGTGGGCTTGGCTGGGGCTGTAGGAGCGGGATTGGACGACGAAGCGCAGCGTCTGTTGGAAGCCAGGGCTGAAGAGTTAGAAGCGCAGGCCAGCATCCACGAAGAAACCATTGCCTTTCTGAGGACTGCGAGGACTGGAATGACCAGCATCGAGGCTTTGAATGCCCGGTTGAAGGACACTGAGCAGCAATTAGCAGTCGCTTCGGAGCAGATTGCAGAAGCCACCGCCGCTCGCGAGCAATTCGCTCAGCTACATGACGAAAACAGTGCACTGCAAAGTCAGCTAAAGGCTTTGCAGGAGACTAGTGCAGTCGGGGAGGACGTCGAAAAGATGAGGGAAATGCTCGCAGAAGCCACTGCTGCGAACGAGAAATTGACAAGAGAAAGTGCAAATGTGCATCAAGACTTAAGCACTACAAAGGAAAAGTTGAGTGCTTATCAAGAAAAAGTGACCAATATCATGGAATTCGCTCGCAGGGCGAAGGATGCATCCGACTCTGAATCCTTAGAAAGTCTATTCAAAGCCTTAGAAGACTTTGAAGCTGTGAGCAAGGAAGAAGGAGTCTTGAGGCAGTTTAGCTTCGCAGGGGAGTAGTTAATTCTATGACGGGAATGGCTTGTAATGGTGATTAGAGAGTGTTTCCGCTGCTTCTACCATATATACAACAGTCGATTGGGCCGCTGGCTGCATAACTGCATGACCAGGAATCGGCATTTCAGGCGGCTACGGAGTCACCAGGGGTTGCACCACTCCTACATCGACGCCCAAGTATTCGAGTTCGAAGAAGTCCGCGTCATGGTGGTCCCACTCGCCAAAACCAACTACAGCTATATCATCCAGGACAAAGCCTCCCAGCAAGTAGCAGTAGTCGACCCAGGAGACGGCTACTACCTGAATCTCCTAGTGGAACAGCAGTTTAGACAGCAGGCGACAGCCCTGCTTGTAACGCACAAGCACTGGGACCACTCCGCTGGACTGTTAGAAATGCTCGCTCGGTTTCCCCTAGCCAAGTCCTACGCTTTCCACTCTGAAAAGGTGCTAAACATCACTACGCGGGTCAAGGACGGCGACTCCATAGCGCTAGGAGAAGTGGCTATTAAAGTCCTGCATACACCTGGACATACTGAAGGGTCGGTGTGCTTTTTCATTAGACCGAGTAAAGGACCTCCACTGCTGTTCACTGGAGATACCCTGTTTTTGGGGGGCATGGGAGCTTTTTTTGAAGGTACCGCGGCCACGATTTTAAGGACAATCGAGACAATTCTAAGTCTGCCAGAGGACACACTAGTGTTCCCAGGTCATGAATATTCCGACACAACGCTAAAATTCGCCCTGCTCCTAGAGGCAGAGAACTCCGATTTACTATTCAAAGCGGCCTGGGTGGAAAAAAGACGTCAGAAGTTTTACTGTACGATCCCCAGCACTCTCAGTGAAGAACGCAGCTACAACCCTTTTCTTCGAATTCGATCCCCAGCGATCCAGGCTGTCACCAAGACTGCGACCCCTATGCGGGCTTTGGTGGCTCTGCAGAACTGCCGCATATCCAAGCGGAGCGAGTATAAGAACATTGCCTTGGTCAGGCCTGAGCCGCCTCGTGTCTAACAGCTTAGTATGGATTCCTGTATATAATACATGAAGCTGACTCAGACCCATTTGGACGCTTTGAATACCAAGTTTCCCCCTGGGTACCTCATAGAGCCGGTGGAATTGCAGGTCAAGAGGCGGAGGAATGAGGTGGAAATCTTGCAACTGAACACTGTGCAGCCTCAGGTCCCTCGTCCTGCGAGGCCTGAAATGCGAGCCCCTGCTCCTGCCCCTGTCCCTACCCCTGTGCCAGACCTGCCCCGTCCTCTCCTCGATTTCATCGCGAAGTTGAAAGCGCACCCACAAGCCAGCCTATTCGAGGGCTACACCGAGTTCACACTAGTCGAAGAGCGAGTCCGCAACTCCGAGTTTGAAGGACTGAGGCAACTGGCAGTCGAGGTCAGGAAGGTGTGGCAAGCAGCCTTAGCGACCTATGCGAAGGGCAGTGAGCAGTACATGGCTGCGATTGACTTGAGTTCGTATACGGAGGCTCTACTGAAGCATTTGGAAGCGCATAGACCGAAAGCGAATGTACAAGTAACACTGCAACTGCCGGCGCCACAGCCTATGACTTTCGAGGAGAAAAAGGCACTAGGCGTAAAAATCCGCTCCCTGGACCCAAAGTACCTCCGCGGCATTTACGACATCGTGAAAGGGTCTTTGCGAGGCTCCGGCCAAGAGATGGAGTTCGACCTCGACTCACTGCCTCCCAGTGTCTGCCGCGGACTTGCCGAATACGTAGATCTCTGCGCTCGCAAGACTCAAAGTCTGCAGACCCAGCCTAGCTAGCTGCGGCAGTAATAGAGAAAAGTCGACAGGTGGCTATATATAGCGAGACAAAAAGATGTGATTAACTAACCATAGGCATGTGCTCCGCGGACTCGAAGTGGACTCGCTTACATTGAGGACAGGAAGCCCGGGTCTGCAGCCAGCTTTCCAAGCACAGGGCGTGATAGACGTGTAGACAGAGCATTTGCCGGACTAAAGCGCCTTCTTGGAGCCTGAATAGACTTTACTCTTCCAGGCAAATTGCACAGACACGGTCGGAGAAAGGCAGCATGTCTTGGGAGAAGGGAAGGACGGGGTAGTCTCGGTCTATGGTTTCTAGGGCCATGGCGGGTCGGGCTGAGTCTAGGTTCTCTATAGGGACGTCGGCGTCGATGCGGAAATGGCGTCTGCGGAGGTAGAGCACGAGGATGATGCACAAACTATGTGTTCCTCACCACACAAAGACAGCAGCAATGAGGCAGAACCCGGCAATAGAGATTGCTTGGTAAAGCGTGCTTCCAGCCGTGTCACAGTCGCCCTTATCATAGAAGCAAGCCTCAGTATCGCAGTAGGGGTGACACACCCCATCTCCCACCTGATCCGCCACACAAAATACCGAGCACTGCAGACAATATCCGTGATCGTACCCACAGGCAGAGGTGTTGCAGGCCAAGTCGCAGCCCTGGTTCTCCAGCATTGCGGACAGGCAGTCTAAGTTGCACCCTGCAATGTCGTTCACGTGGGAAACATTCTGCATGTTAATTATGCAATAGGTAGGCGGTAATGGGTTCTTTGCAGGTCGGGAAAGTCGTTGGTACTGGGTGTGACCAAATGTTCAGACTAGTGTCCTGCACTCATTGTAGTTCCAGGCAAGTGGGGGATTCTAGCATAAATGTCGCGTCCTCCCCTGGTGCAGCAACTCCTCGCCTACTCCATGAACACCGCTCCTCTCCGCGGTCTCCTCGACCGCATGGTAAGTAGCATCCTGGAGAGCCAAGAGCAACTCCAAGCGCTTTCCTCCCTCGAACACCACCACTTCGACCAATGCTCCAAGCAGTTAGCAGGCCTGCCAGACCTGCGAGTCGAGGTCACAGGTCTAATCACCTCTGTGGAAACTTGGGAAAAAACATCGGTGAAAGGCAATTAGAGAAAAGTGGATGCGTGGAGTGAACGCTTCGTCACACTTGAGCAGCGGCATTTGGACCTGAGTCGAGAAGTGTACCGACGGGTTGAAGACATCCAACGAGAAGTGAATGTGAAGGCAATTGAAGCACAGGCAGACTTGGAAACTGCAGCCAAGCAAATCAGGAAGGAAGCGGCTGAACAGAGAAAAGAGTGGGACGAAGCTATGAGGAGACTGGAAAGTGCGTGGCTAGCCAGACCCGAGTCTTCCCGACCTATGTCAGAGACTAGAACTCAGGATTCCTCGCGGCCTGCGACCCAGGGACTCAGGACTTTCGAGCCGCTTTCTGCTTTGCCTGCTTCAGATGTCTATCCGCCTACATCGAAGCCTTTGGATGAGCCTCTGAGTATGGAAAGCGCAGTGCAGCAGCCACCAGAAGTAAAGATAGAGCCGCACATACACAGTAACACACAAGTTGCAGACCTTCCTAAGTGGGAAGAAACCAGAGAGCCAGTCTCAGATGCAACTGACCAGTTCAAGCCAGCCGAGCCCAAAGTCGTCCACGAGAAAAGCTTCAAGAAAGTCCCTTCCAAACCCGTCCGCAACCCAAAGTCTGCTGATGAGCCTTCAAGAGGCCTGGCTTTCATCATGCCCGAGCCTTCTCTAAGCCACTCTGAATCCGTTCAAACCGACGCAATCATACCCCCTCCTGAGCCTGTCTACGAAGGACTTTACCACCACTTAGAAGCACGGGTAACTGCCCTCGAACGTCCAATGTCCTCTGTCAGTTCCCATACTTCTCGCAAATCACTATCTCGCAGAGGCAGCAATCCATCTCCTACAGACCTAGGAGAGGACCTGCGAATGCAGCATTCCGCTATGCTTCAGGAAGTAACCACACTCAAAGCACTTTACAGCAAGGCGGTTAGTGCCAGGACGAGTCAACCCACAGGAGACGATTTGATTGCTCGGGTGACTAGTTTGGAGGAACAGATACAGTCTTTGTCAGAGACAGTGGGACATACTGAGGCTTTCAGTCAAGAGATTGAGAAACTGAAGGGAGTCTGTACGGCACTGGGAGAAGACTTACAAACCCTCAATAATCGACCGATTTCTGCAGTCAGTAGACCAGACACTTCCCAACAGCCAATCCTTTCGAAGGGATCTTCCCAGCGGGATGTCCTTGGAGACGTGAGCATACTACTCGCAGAGGACCGGACCACTGTAACCCGCATTTCCGCTCAAACTCAGCAAGACTGCCAGCGACGTTTCCAGCTGCAAGAAAAGGCCATACTCACAATTGCTCAGGAACTAGAGGCTCTCCGCAGTGTCTCTCAAGTCCAGGCTCAAGACCTAGAAGCAGCTTTCCTCCTGGTGAAACGAGTAGAGAAGCAAGGAGTAGAAACACAGCGGACCTGTGAGCATGAAATAGAGCGGCTCGCCCAAGCCTGGGACAAGGAGGAAAACCCTGATGCATCGAAAAGTCTAGCTGCTCTGCGTGGTATCATTGGGAAAGTCCAGCGGGAACAGAGGGAACAGGCCTCCGTACTGGCTAACTTGTCAGTACCGGACTTGCCAGACAGCCAGGGAAGCTACTTCCCTCTGCGACTTCAACGTCAGGAGGCCCAGGTAAAGCATTTGACAGGACTGCTGCAGCAAGTCTCTGAGCAGATGGAAGCCATGCAGGTGCAGTGGCGACGACAGGGCGAGAGTCAGACGGCAGCCAGACTGGCTGAACTCGAGGCGCTGAGGAATGAAGTGGGAGTTGTGATGAAGAAAGCGTCTGAAGGCGCTCGGCTGTCTGAAAAGGACGTGGAGCGCTTGCATGCACTATATGATAAGGTGGAACTCAAAGGAGACCGCACGGAAGTGGCGCAGAAGGTAGACAGAGCGGAACTCAAGAAGGCGTATTCCACACTCACTAAGAAAATCGAAAACTTCCGCGAGGAAGTGAAACAAGGACTCGAGACAGAGCGCAGACCAAGTCCCGAACCTGCAGCTACCACACGCCGTTTAGACCAAGAATGTCTGAGCTGTGGACAGGAAGTTCCGCAGGGGAGGGAGGAGCGAGGACTGCGGCGCTTTGGCCATGGCTTTTCTCGACTGCTGCCTATGCTGAACTCTCTCGCTGGGTCCAAACAGCGTGCACTCAGCACTGCCAGGCTGAAGAGCAGCTCTCCTTATTAGTTTCCTGCTATAGCTCTTGGAGGCGACATTATAGTATGCGCCTTGATACATTACAGCCATTAGCCCCATTATAATGCAGAATGCGCAACTGACAGGGAGCCTATAG
>Ga0247837_1010380_pt1 | contig 10697 bp, 8 predicted proteins | sample LaCtaG_2_FD_187115 | JGI IMG/M metagenome (GOLD analysis project Ga0247837, IMG submission 187115) | Freshwater microbial communities from meromictic Lake La Cruz, Castile-La Mancha, Spain - LaCruzMarch2015_14.5m | ecosystem: Environmental > Aquatic > Freshwater > Lake | place: Spain: Castile-La... | reverse complement strand
TGCGGCATTCACCCAAAATGGATCAGACTCGCCATGCATTGGAATGAGGCTTTCTGCCATATTTTCAAAATCGCTATCGCGAGGAGCTTCCAACCACATATCCCAATTTGGGCAACGTGAATCAAATGGATTTAATACAACATCAAAATCTTTTTGATAATAATGTGGGATAAATGAACAGCCCTTGTCATAGACAATCACCCTATCCCCACGCAGACGAAGTGCATCCATGATTTTCATAATTAGTTGGCTTTTACCCGTACCCACCGTTCCATGAACGAGTAAATGCTGTACTTCACTACCTGCTATTAAGGGAAATCCATCGATTGTGATGGTAGATGATAGTCCTTCTTTAACAATTATTTTTTTTACGTCTGCGGGTAATGCCAATTTGCTGCCACGAACAAACTGGCTCTCACTTTGCTGCTTACCCCGTTTAATAAAATAAAAGGCAAGGCATATGCCCGTAATAATTGCGATTATAAATGCGAAAAGTGCGGATTTCCCGCATAAGCTCATCGTATGTTTTGCATTGGTTGCATAATATGGATAATGAAGAAGATCTGCTACCGTTTGATAATAAGCCTTACCATGAAATTTCAGAGTAAAATTATGTTTATGCTTTAGAATATTTAAAATGACAGCAAAATAATAAGCGATAGCATGTTGTAGTTTCTCAATTGAAGTCATTGCAAAGGTAAAAATACCAGTTAAAACAAGCCAAAGAGAAATACAGATCATGGCAAGTGTTTTGGTTATTTGATCCCACATATGCAAATTATGAAAACTGATTTGCCCACCACGGGTGTAATGTTTGTAATTAGGTTGCTCTCTCATACTGATCTCTCCATAAATTTTAGGCAAAGCAGCGGCTACCACTGCTCACTTTGTGGTTTAAAATAAATCTATGTGGTTATTTAATTTTTTGTGTTTTTATAAGAAATTAAATGCTCTTATCCTTATTGAAAAATTGGCTAACTGCAGTAAATATCGTGCTAACACCTACTCGGTTGATTTCCATGCTAACGGCCATGTATGTAATAAGAGCGCTTATGATAAAGGCAAATACGAGCATGAAAAATATATCGGCTGAATCAGAATAGATTGCAAAGAGAAGACAAAAAAAAGTAAATATGCTAAAAAAAATCCAAGCAAATTGCCTTAATTTGTTAACCAGTAAGTGTCCGGTTTTAAGCCGATTTTTCAGATGGTAATTAATCAAATAGTATTTCATGATGGCGGAACCTAGTAAAATCACACCGCCTACTGCCATAACAAAAGCAATAATTGCTGAATTTGTTACTAGACTTAGTATTGACTCTTTGGCGATCCCATGATGATTTGGATTTACTACCGATGCATAAAGAATTGCAACAAAGGCTACTAAACCAAGTTTCCAAACCCAACTGATAAATAATTTAAAAAGACTAGTGTAATACTCACGAGCTGGAATAATATCAAGATCTAGATTTTTAAGCGTTTTCATATCTTCTGTAATTGCCTGCTTTAATTCATTATTGTTCATTATTCTTCGTCCTTATGATGTAAGCCTTCATTTCTCAACCAATCTTCACGTAAGATGGTGTTTTTCTGTGCTTTAACTTTACCGTTATTTATTTCTTTGTCTGTTTCATTTATCAATGCCTCCCTTGAGCCACGAATTAGTCCATAGCCCTCATCACTTTGTGTTTTAAAAGTAGTTATTTTTTCTGAAACGTCCTGTTTTAACTGTTGAGCTTGATTATTATCAATTCCTACATCAAGTTCTTTTGCGCCAGTTACCAATTGATCATTGTTTTTTTGATAAATGCCACCCAATTGATTGCCCTTAGTTATTAATTGATCTTTTTCTTGTTTGTAAAAGGACTCTATTTGCTCCTCTCTCCCTTGATTGCCATAATTTGCAATAAGTTCCTCGCGCTTATTGGAAATAAAATCTTGCCCTAAAGATTTTAATTTATTAAGAGATTCCATACTGCCTGGATGGCCATAAAGTTCATCTTGCGATGCCCCATTAAGCTTTTTGGATACGTATGCATGAAATGCCTGATCTAAATTCTCGGTAATTTGACCAGTGTCAGATTCAACAAAGCTTTTAGCCTTACTAATTCTCTGAGATCTCGAGAGATTTGCCTCATAATTCTGGCTCGCAGTTTGTGCATCACGCAGATCAGCTCCCATCTGATTAGAAAGACTTGCAGCAGTTGAATGGCTTTCATCAAAATTATGTGTTTGGGCAAAGTGAGTTACATAATTGAGTGCATCATTAAAATCTTTGGACTGACGTGCAGAAACAGAGCTATCAGAGCCAGTATTATATCGGTCACTGCTTGTAGAGGATTTATCGTATTTCATATGGGCATCTCCTCCTCCGCTTACCCCAATCCCTCTTCTCATGAGACCACCTATTAAACTTTTGTCTGTTTTAATCCCCACATTAGAGCCCCAGCCAGCACTGGTCAGATGTGCAAAGGCATCTTCTTTACTTATGCCAATTCTATTGGCAACATCTTCTGCAATATGGTTCATTGTAGATAATGCTTTGGAATATTGGCCATTTTCACTACTAGAAACTCCATCACCTAAACGCATGTCATGACCTGCTAACTGCGATAATTGGATAGCTCGATGAGCAAAATTAGATAGTGCGCTTTGATAATGTGCTGATTCATTTTTTGCAGCCTGATCTGATTGCTCATAAGCTTGGTTTAAGGATGCGCTCATTGCTTTAGCATCTGTAATTGAGACTGCACTCTTAGTCATTGCAGGGCTTACATCATAGTTAGATTCACCACTTCCCGTAGTAGTTTTAACAACCCCAGTTTCCATTTGATTTGAATGCATGCCATGAAAATTAGTCCAATTAGTATCATGCTTATTAGCAGAAGTATTATTTTCACTAACGTTATTTGCACTGGTATTATTAGCATTCATATTATTGGCACTAGTATTATAAAAACTAGTTTGACCTAAACCAAAGCTCGCAGATGCAGCATCATTTGCAACGGCCATTGCAGAGCCTTGCAAATGCCCTGTCATTGAAGTAGCAAGCCCACTAAAGGCTTCAGATAAATTAGATACAAGTCCCTTTGCAATGAAAGGTATCATTAACATTAAATAACCTGCAACTCCCGATAAATCAGCATGTAACTCATCTATCTTATCGATATTAATCATGGTAAACAGACCATATTTTTGAGCCTGGCTTTGTCCATACCATGTCATCACGGCATTTAAAATTGCAAATAAAACCGGCCAAAATTGTAATGACACAAAAAATTGCAGATACCCTTTAAAAATCCCTATACCATTTGGTAATGTCGTCATAACCATGATGATTGGAAAAATGCCGAAGAGCATAATAGTCAAAAGCGTATGCAAAAGTGGCAGAAACCAAGCAGCTTTTTGGCCTGCGATTTCCCATGACCAACGATGTTGTACTTTAGATTTAGCTACTTGGTTATTTACAACACCTGCCGTACTGTCGGTAAAAGCCTGATAATTTTTAATGCCATCGCCTATAGCATTAATCATCATAGATTGGAGAAAAATGTCAGCTGCACTATCGGTCATATTTTGATAATAGTCAGCAGCCGATCTAAGATGTGTTTCAAATAATTTTTTATAGACGTTTTTTGATTGACGGCCAAAAAGATTTATCCCAAAAAATTTATAAGCTTTTTTTATTTCCGCATCAAGCTTTACACGTAAGCTATATTGCCCTTTACCAGCTGATGCCACTAAACAAGTTACATTTTTCCCATTTACTTTAGTCATGCGAAGAGGAGATGCTTTAGCACTTATGAGGCTCCAAATATTATCACTTGCCCCAAGATCGCCCATTGAATATTTATGATTTAAACGAATATCTCCAACCACGCAATTACGTAAATAAGAGTCCATCTCATGTTTTAATTGTAAATCGATGATATGAAAATCATGTGAAGCCTGAATAATTTTAGAGCCAAATAAACTTCCAGTTTTCGTATAAGTTAAATCATCAGGCATTGATAATAATGAATCATACTCTTGTGCAAGTTCGACACCTACACCAGTAATTAAGCTTGCAGCAACTGCGAATACCACAGGCACATTGGATACGACTCTCGATTTTTGCGCCGCAATATCATAAATATCAACATCTGTTTTAGGTAAAATTACAAGATTAATAACTAAGACGTACCCAATCACCCATTTACCAAAATCCATAGGGTCGCGACGTTTTAAATAACCAACAGATGCCATAATAATGCCAACTAGTGCTGTTAATCTAAGAAAGCCAGAGAAGCTATCTTGCTTCATAAAAGCAGCTAGGCCATTTAAGAACCCTTGAAAGATTTCACCAAAACCTAATACATGAATGGTTATCATTCTTTTCTCCCTTAAGACAGATTACCAAGGCTTGCGGCCACTTGTTTTTCAATACGCGCCACATTATTAATAAGGGTTAATTTCTCAATTAATTTGCGACTTACCTTTGGATCAATAGCTGCAATTTTCGCGGACGCTGTATCTATTCGTTTACGAATGTCTTGTAGCAAACCATCATTAATTTCACTGCCATAGGTGGCGTGAGTTACTTGTTGTAAGAGCTCACTTAAATAATGAGCCATGAGATCTTCGGCAATTAAAGTGGAATATTCTTCAATATCAACGCTAGCTTCCCCATACTCAGTTCCATTTAATACTTCTAAAAATTTCAAAACTGGTAGGGCGGTCATAGATAAAAAGCTATGCTCAGTTGCATCAAAAGCAGTATCACTTTTAAGCTTTTCATCCATAGAGCGAATAATCTTTCGTATTCTTGCACTCAACGCTTTATCTGCCGGAATATCAACAGTTTTCAAACTAACAGACATGCATTTAGTTGTATCATTACAGTGCCATATTTTTGCACTCTGAGCTCCTTGCAAAGGCGCGCCAATTAAAGCATTTAATAAATCATTGCTACCAGCTAAAGAAGGAACGTTAGTTACGTGGCCGTTTTTGTCGATGATGAGAGTACCGGTAAGGCTCATAACCATTTCTGTTAATTGTTCGTCTTTGGCTAAGAAAGCTTGCCCTTGGAGCATCGACCAGACAAGATTTTTATCAAGAACAACTTGCTTTTCATGGGCTGGGTCTTTTGCTGCTTCTTGTATAATCTTATCGCGCGAAGCTCCAGCACAGTCCATATGGGCTGCCACATAGTCATGCCCCATTCCACTCCTGCCTAAGCGACTTTGGTCATTACAAATCTTTTCTTGTGAAGCAACAGTTTTAGGCCATAAACCACCAACTAAATTTTGCGTCGCTTCACATGAATTAATGCTCATTTGATTTGCTTTTTGCGCGACTGTTTGTAGAAAGTCTCGAACTTGCTTTAATGCAGGAACGGTGGTGGCAAGCATTACATCAACCGCGTATGCCCCACTATTAGTCATCACTTGCTTACCTAAATCTACTAATTTATCCCCACTGATATAACTTAAACTACCCGTGTATAAATCGATACCGCCGCAACCTGCGCGATAATCTGGCAAATCAAGGGTGACTAGTTGATACTCTCGCACTTGATTTCTTACATAAATAGAGCCGCCACCAAAAAATCCAGAGGCTTGCGATTGAAAAGCTTGAACATTCGTGGTGTTTGAGGCGTAGCCCATTTTATTAAAAAAATCATCTAAATCAGTACCTACATTGGCAAATGCTGATGTAGATAAAAAATAAAATAAAACGTTAATAATTATTTTTCTCATATAACCGCCCTACCTTCATACGCAATAATTTTAGGAACTAAATTTTCCATCCTAATTTTAAGTTCTGCTTCACTTAACCCGCCAATCGCCACGGGATATAAAACGTGGGTTAAATCATTTAATACAAATAAGGCGGGATATCTAATTGGTTGGCCTTGATATGCCGCATCAATTAAAGCTTTAGTTGCAGGATGTGCATCTTGAAATTCAGGCAGCAACTTATCATCAATGGACCGTGCCTCAATGCGCACGCCATTTTCTAGAGCCCAGGATTTAAGAACTGGAGCTTCTTGCAAGCAATATGGACAAGTGCTTGCATAGAAAAAGACGATTGTATGGGTTTTGAAAAATGGTGAGGTAGGCGTTGATGAAGGGGTAATATTTGCTTTATTTGGGGCTTCTCCACCTTGCTCTTTAATCATTGATTGCAATAAGGAGCGAGATGATTCATTAGGTGCTGCTATGGCATCACTCACTAAATTAATCGATAAAACAAATAGGCTTAGAATCGTCTTAAATAATATTGCTTTAAATTTCACTATCAACTCCTTTAAATTGAGTGGCAACTGACACTATTCTTGTGGCTAAAACGTCCTGTGTAGTTAGGCCATACGCCACTGGAGTCACTTGACCTCCATCTTTCGGGTTTATCAACAATAGAGCAGGAAAATAGCGCACGCCTAATGCATCGGCTTGCCCATTATCGATACGTGTATCTTTAAGGAGAGGCGAGCGTCCGCCATCAACACTTACAGGAATGAGTGAAAAACCGTGTCTATCACTAAAGTCTTTAATTATGAGAATTTCTTTTTGATCGTAAGGATTGTCAGCTCGATAAAAAAATAAGAGTCCATGGGTGCTAGCCATATTTTTAATGATTTCAGCATGTTTTTTAGCACGAACGGCATCATTTAATTGAGTGCCAATAGCTGATGTAGGGTGAGTAACTGAAAAATCATATTCTGGATAATAGAGCAGTGCTTTTTGATTAAGTTTCCCGTGCGTAGTTGCTTCACGTAACCAATAATCTTGCATGGCTAGAAAGACGCGCTCATCTTCTAAGCGATGAGTAAAGCGCACCTTATGTAAGGCTTCCATAGTATAGAACCTTAAGACAGCATCCCTATCGGTATAACTAAGGGATTTGAATGAAACGCCTTGTTTTTTAGGTGTCGTTTGCGGTTTTGGAAGATTATACCAAAGAAAGCCAGGTGGTTTTGCCCATACTTGAAAGGTAGATAAGCAAGAACTTACAATAAGCAAGAGTAGAAAATACGCTTTAATCATAAGGACGCCCCTCTTCTTCTAAACGACTTACATGCTCAGTGTTTGATGAAGATGCTCCTTCGTTTGCTGGAAAATTCTTTCGACCTGTAAATTCAGCTACTAAATCACTAACATCTAATAGACTGAAATCAATGTGTTCTAGTTCTTCTGGAGTGATGCCCCGGCAATCAGGTGCTTCAGCTTTTCCGAAAGGAATATGAAGTTGTGCGCCACGTCCTTGAAGTTGAATAATTCCTGCAATTTTTGATGGGAAAACACAAGAAACATAATGCCAGGTATCAAAATATCTATCAGTGTAACGCCCAAGATCTACAACACGTTTTTCTACCCTTGCTTGTTGTAAATCTTTTAATTCTTTGGGGCAATTGATGAATAGCTCAAGAATCCCTTCGCCCGTGCAACAATCAAGTAGGCCTAAAGGATATTTTTCGCATTCTTGCACCTCGCCTCTAAAGATAGCGGCTTGCCCTGAATGTACTTGATTAGTGGCCACTTCATCCGCAGTTCCTGCTAGTGTTCCTAATTTACTTAACCCCTCATTTATATCATCGCTATGTTCATCTTTGGTATTATCACAATGCCCGTCGGCACAACCTACTTGACTAGGACAGATCTCTTTATCAGGAAAACATTCTTTTGTAATACATTGATAGGTTTGTAATTCACTATCGCAATAAGGCTCACTTTTACTTAAACATTCAGCGCCTATTTGTGAGCATCCAAGGTCTATCAATGGCGCACAAGTGTTAGATTTACCAGACAAACATTTATAGTTAGTTGTTTCTCCCCAGCAATTGCGAGTAATGGGAATACCATTAATTATTCTGGTGGTATTTGGATCTATACAGTTGCTAGTTGATTCATAAGAACAAAACTCAAATTCAGATGCCAATGCTGATTTAGAGCAATCATTTTTTGAAATTGTATCTTCACTGCTCCAATACTCTGTAACTTCAAGTTCAACAGCCAAGCCTTTCGCTCCACCGTAGTTTAAAGTAACTATTGGTGAAGCACATGTTGGTTGTTGAGTAATATATACAGGGCCTTTCGTTATTTGAACCCCTTTAACTTCAAGATGTTCGCATTTAGGGTGTAATGTAATTAATGCTATAGGGCCACATTTATAAGTACCGCTCGATTCACTTGGATGACATTCTGTCAAATTAATTTGGCCTTCTCTAACGACCCCATCAAGATATAATTTTCGTAAAATTTTACGGTGATTAATTTTATTAAGGTGTACATTAAGTGAAGTTGATTCACAGCTTTTAGTTATAAAACTTGATGTTTCCTCGCAAGTTTTTGTTTCAACATGATCAATACAAGGTACTGGCTCTTTAAAACAAGCAGGATGAATAATAGCTTCAGCATTATCAATTAATTTTTCCGCATATTCGATTTCAGAAGAATTGGGGTTTAATTTTACTTTAGATCTTGATTTTTCCTTCTCTAATACCATTAAAGCAGTCGCATCTTCTGCCGCGCGTGCTTTACCCAGCTCTTGAAGGATGCCCTCGCCTTTTTCTACTGGAATTTTTGATTCAGGAGGATTTGCTGAAAAATCTTTTAATAAGCTAGCAGGATTAAATTGCTCCATTGCATGAACGATATCAATTTCCCCGCCTAAATTTCCTTTAATAGGAGCTGCCTGCAAACCTAGGCTAATCATCATAATCACTAAATATAATCCCTTAGCCATTATGCATCTCCTTAATTTCCTCAATAGTTAGGCCAGTTTCACCTCGATTTATAATGCGGTTAAGCCCCTCACTTAATGAAAGATTTCCATAAATCACATCAAATCGCCCCTGACGTTCAACTACTAATGCTGGAACTTGGTGAATGCTATAGCGTTCAAAAGCGGTGGGATCTATATTTAAATTAAGATTTGGAACATCGCGTGAAAGTTTAAATATCTTAGATGCAGTTTTTGCCATTGAGTTTTGATGTAACCCATTTAAAACAGCAGGAATGTGCAATCTTGCAGATTCAGCAAGAGTTTCTTTAAGTAAAATTTCAGGCATTGAAAAACTTACAAATACGCGAATACTTACAGCCTCACGTGGAGCTGCAATTCCAAATTTCATTAGACCTAACATTAAAGCCAGGATTAAAATAAAAGGCTTTATAAAAAGGTGCAATTTCTCTTCCTCCAGATTAAAAATCCATATTGGGACTGGGTATGTGGCTTGATTTTATTGGCTTCCCAAGCCATGGTTGCATATCCTGATGGGTAGCAATGCTTACCATCTGCTACTTGATTCACCATTTCATAACGATAACGAGATTTTGGTGTAACCGCAGATCTATGTTCAGTACAAATAGCCACAGGCAAAGGGCTTGAATCCTTAATTAACCCTTCGCGGTGCAATTTAAAATTAAGTCGCTCTGTTAAAAGAAGTGCGGTTTGAACTGGAGATATGGGAGCATTTACATACCCTGTTAGAGGATAATGAATGCCTTGAGAGCCTGCGCACCAAAAAAGCTCGTCAAGAGGTTTTTTAAATGCAGTTGACGATATACTATCTGCAGCACAGCTACTCGCTGCCATTACATTGCCAAATAAAGCGGCCTCTGGATTTAAAACAAAGCTCATCTCAGCATCTTTCCAGGTGGGATCGAGTTCTGTCATATAAGCGACATCAAAATCCCCGCCCTGCTGGCAACCTGCGGAAGTTATAATATTTAACCAACTAATTAGCGGATATTTATACCAATGAGCATGATAAAAAGCGCCAATTTGTCCTTGCCCACTTGTTTCACTACCACCTCGCGCGCTCTTTAGCCCTAAATTTAATACATGACCACCTAAATTGACCAAGCAATATGGAGTGTCAGTGACTTCAGCAAGGGCAAATGGCTCCCAATAACCAATATTTAAACCAAAGCGTGAACCACAAAAACCTATGGGACTTTTTGCATTTGGAGTATCTCCAAGGCCTGATGAAAGCACTGATAAACTGCCAATTGATAAAGGAAATAAGCATCGCCAGCAAATATCAGTCAAAGGATTAACAAAATGTCCTCTACAACTAGAAGCCTCAGCGGTAGGAATTATAAAATTTAAGACAAATATCAATATACTAATCCGCGTGCGCATGGCCACCCTCCCCTATTACTACCTCATGGATAAGAAGCTCATTACCTTTACGCGAAACTATTGCAGGAACATGTGCAATATTAAGTTTCTTAGTTATTCTTGCCTCTTGATCAAAATAAATATCTTTATTTAATTGGCGAGTAACAAGATCTAGAGCTCCTCCTGTTAAAATAACCTTAGCATCCGGTATTTGATTAATAATCTGCTCAGCCCATGCTACTTGAGATTCATCGTCGCCATTAATAAAGAGCCAATGTGGGTTATAGCTAGGTAATCTTTCAAGGGCATTTACAGATGTGCCACGAGTAAAAAGAATATTTCCTTTTGCGTCTTTAATATCATTTTGTAAAATAATTTCAGGTTTATATGTATACGTATGATCAATTTGCGCCTTATCTAATCCTAAAGCTTTTGGTCGGTTAATATTAGAAGTTGCCTCAGCCACCCATTTCTTCTCAATTTCTTTCATTTCACCAGTCTCATCTAATTGTTGTAAACGTGATTCAATCAATGTCAGAAGGCTCATTTCAGCGACAGGGAAAGTTTCACCTACAACACCTAAAGATGAGGCA
>Ga0247837_1010379_pt1 | contig 10697 bp, 5 predicted proteins | sample LaCtaG_2_FD_187115 | JGI IMG/M metagenome (GOLD analysis project Ga0247837, IMG submission 187115) | Freshwater microbial communities from meromictic Lake La Cruz, Castile-La Mancha, Spain - LaCruzMarch2015_14.5m | ecosystem: Environmental > Aquatic > Freshwater > Lake | place: Spain: Castile-La... | reverse complement strand
AAGAGTGAAATTTGGAAATATAAGCAATAAAAACGAGGACTGATAAGTCGTATGAGCTCTAGTAGGATCGCGACTGCTCATTTTCCATTAGAAATATACTATTAGCTTCGCTGTAGCAGTATTTATGCAGTCACCAGTCCCGATCTACTGCTATTTCCGCTAATTAATAACATCTGCTCGTGTTTATATTTTAGCAGACTCTCACACTCCGTAAATCGCTCATCGCGCAATTAAATTGGGTACCTGTGGTTAATATAAGACGAATCGCTATCGTTATTTTTGTATAATCGTAAAATATTGTCCGAATTGATAATCAGAATATGATTTGAGATTTACGCAATTAGCCAGTTTCCATACTTAATCTAGCAGCGGGTAATCTAGTCCGGTATTGCGTGTGCATAAAGGAAAGGCGATAAAAGCATAAGTAGCATTTGAAATGCGTAAATCGACTATTTTCTTATGCGATTGTTAGATATATTTCAGCGCACAAGCAGAATTTCACTTGTAAGAGGGAATTACTAATATGTGTGGCGCTTGAATATGGTCGTATTTTCGCAGATTCCAATATACAAAAGGAGCAAATACTGCATTTTGTACTGGAACTTAGGGAGCGGAATAGCCCTCGGCATTGGGGTTCACACCCTAGCGCCAGTTCCCAAGGAGTTTTAGTCCAAGCGGATCAGACTAGCGCATCCCCAAGGTCTGGGCTTCAGGTCGAAGTGCATATCTTTAAGCTGGGCTGCTTATAACCGTGTTATTTGTGGGAGATCGCTATATTGCAGTGGAATTTGCATTGCCCGAAATGCGGAAGAGGGCAGAACAGGCGAATTTGAAATTGTGCATAGGAAAGGGAATTCACTGGAAGCAAGGGGATATTAACTACTCGGAATTACCGGACTTAGGAAGCGGCGAAAACTTCGATTGGGCTTATATTTAAATGCAAATAAACCCGTACAAACCGTCATATTTGGCTTGTATCACTTTCTCCCGCTTTTATTAGCAGAATTACTTCGCAGTTACAATAACGCGGAGCGGAAATCTGCCTTAATTATTCTATCTTGCTGTCTTTCTTCAAGAACCGCTTTAATCGCGATAGTGATATGAGTGTTTCTGGCCTATTTAATCTCTTATAACGTGATTTTCGTAAAGCCAAAAAGCCGCCGCTCACACATATGCCTCCAAGTTGCACGGGAAATATCAGGCTAAATGCGGGAAATTTCCCCTTCCTTGAAAACTACTCATATCGCTATTAGCGAAATACTCAGTTAATCTGAACTGCACTCTCCGAAAATGTCCCCTAAACTGGGGAAATTCGCTAGCGGCGTATATCAGACAGAAAAGTATGTCAGAATTTCAATGCAGCACTCTGCACCCAGGAATTTGGAAATTCGCCTTGATTATTTCATAGCGGACTTAGCTGCAACCTGAGAAAATAAAGCAGCGATTCGATATTTCAATGTTTTTTGGATGCGCCTTTATGGAACTGTCTGCGGCTTTAGTATGGTCTCAATTGTTGGTCAGAGAAAACTGTATGCAAAGCTGACAAAAGTGCAGAAATGTGAATAGAGTTTAGTGCTGATTCTCGGATATAGCCTCAAGCTGTCAGGCAGCGAATCCCTATATCCACAGTTGGCAGCCGAAGACTACATATAAAATAAGGCAGCAATACCACTAATCCCGAGATTTACAAGTGGGGAAATGGCTATTGGCTGTGGCCTCAACAGTTTAAATATCCCGCCACATAGATAAGATTGAAAAATACCCAGGTTCTCAGGACTTCATGTGAAAATCTAATCAGAAAGGCTCGACGACAACGAGGTAATTTGCATTACCTATGATTTGCACGCTTTAGGTCCATGCGGATTCTGTGAAATTGAGATATTCGCGATCGAGAAAGCGACTAAATAGGGTTTTATATAGCGAAGTGGAAATTGAGAAAGGGGAAGCTGCTTCCTGGCAAAATTACTACTAGCCCAACTTATTCGGCTTTATCAACTCGTATATACTCCAATTCTAGTTTATATATATTTGACCACTCTTTTCAGATTGGAAATGTTTCACTTTGCGCGAATTGTAGATAAATAACTACACAAATCCACTGGTCTATTCGCAAAATCACTGATAAGCCCGATACAGTAGCTTCTTGTAAACAGTGAAATAGGATCAACTCTAATCATTTTTGTAGATAATATCTGAAATGGCCAGCTTTTTTTGTAGAAAAAAAAAACTGAAATTGCTATATGCTTTGCGAAAACAAGGAAAGGTGTTATAACTAGTTGCATCGAGGCAAGCAGTGCCTGTCTACATTGCATTTTCCAGGCTGAGGGGATGTAATGTCGCTTTTTCTCTTAGCCTTCACTGCGTCTAGCTTCCATCAAACAGTTAGCTTCTTGTAATATTTATTCGAGTAAATATGCAGGTTTTTATAAAGACTCTGACTGGGAAGACCATCACAATCGATGTCGACTCATGCACGTTAATCGAGCAGGCGAAGGCTCAAATTCAAGGTAAGGAGGGAATTCCTCCAAGCCAGCAACGGCTAATATTTGCAGGTAAGCAGCTTGAAGACGGCCGTACTCTTGGTGATTACAATATACAACTAGAGAGCACTCTGCACCTTGTTCTGAGACTGAGAGGCGGATATTTAAGTCTTGAATTCAACAGCTTGAATACTCAAGTCGTTGTGAAGTTTGGTCCTGCCGGTGGATGCACATATCGCACGGTGACCCCAGGTATCAGTTTTCAATCAACATGCATTAATTCGATTTGTGCAGCCTACAACAATGCTATTTACGTCAACATAGGTCTGGGACACTTCAATATTGGTAGAGAGTCAGCGAATTTGAAATGTCCACAATGTCAAAAAAAGGCTAAAAGATCAACTAACTGCGGGTTCTATTTAGCCAAATGGACATTTACAGGCACTCCCGAGGAAGGAGACGAAGTAAAGATAGAAGGGAAAACAGAAACTGAGGACTACTACACCTGGAAAGACGGAGAGAACACCAAGTGGGTGTCTCTTGAAGTGGATGTTGACCCGTACCAGCCCTAATCCTAGGCTTCTCCCTTATTCTTCACTTTAAATTGCACTTTCTAGTATCTACCACGGTTTCATCCACTATTTGCCTGTAATAGTAAAGCGTCGCGACATTTACTTGGTAGAGAAGACCAAATTCCTCAAAATTGTAGTGAATGCTGGATTAGCCCCGACTAAATAGATCATCCAAAGGCCTGCTGCAAAACCCTGGAAATCAGACTGGACCTCGAGTGAGAACTGCTATTCAGTCTTTCACATATTGGCTATGGAGAGATTAGACAGAGAAATAGTGGAAAGACAGTGCAAATCAACCCTACACTGGGTCTGATTTGACCACTTTCCTGAAACAGACCTCTGAGGCTTTGACACACACATGTGCTAAGTGCATTACCCTTCGCGATATTAAGTTCAATGTACCTGTGGCATTCGCCAGGATTCGGTTTCATGTGGGTGCAGATTCTGGAAAATTGAGAAATCCGCTATCAAGCGAAGATAGAAAAAGCGACTAAATAGGGTTTTATATAGCGGAAAAGCGACGCGTATGAGTTTTAATCATAGGCTTCTCCCTTAGTCTTCGTTTGCATTGCTGTTTCCTTTGTAATGGAAGGTCCCTACGAAGGGGACTCTCTCCCATTCTCCCTCAATCGAACCACAAGCGTGTTCTTTCACGGCTTTTCCTCAAGCAGGGCCCGCAGTAGCCAAGCGCCAAGACTCTTACTTGCCAGAAAAGTCCAATTCCTCGATGACTTCAACCTCATCGTGAATGCGGGACTAACCCAGGCCCGAGCAGACCACCCACACGCCTGCAAAATCCTAGAAATTCGACTGGACTTCGACCCAAGCGAGAACTGCTACTCGGTCTTTCACACATTGGAGGCTATGGAGAGAGATGTAGGCAGGGAAAAGACACATCAGCCCTACACTGAGTCCGATTTGACCACTTTCCTGAAACAGACCTCTGATGATTTGGCTCATGCGCATGCTAAAGGTATCGCTCATCGCGATATGAAGCCAGGGAACATCTTTATGGAGGCTGCAGGCTACTACAAAGTAGGGATTTCGGCAGTTATTTGGAGAAGAAAGCCACACTACACACTGAAAGCACGGCAGGGACTCTCGCATATAGGAGTCCTCAACAGCGGCAAATCATAGCAGGCCGAGAAACCAAGTATAACCCCTCCAAAAGCGATGTATTTGGCCTGGGACTGACTTTCCTGTCACTAGCCTCACTGACACTTATCGATCAGCCCTGGCAACTGGATGGAATGGAGGACAGAATCAGAGCTGTACTGAGGGAATTACAGTGTTCGCGAGAGGCGAAGGATACTGCAGGCTATGATGTCTATTAGGGAGGAAAATAGGCCAGGTATGCAGACTGTTTCGAGGTAATTACTCGAATTTCGAAGCAGGAAGAGTCCCTGCACCATCCGCTAGAGCCTGTAGTGGCAAACCAGTCCGTTTCTCCCTACTTCGCCTCCGTATTCAAACACCCTAACACTGTATGACTTAAAATCCAGCACTACACCCGCCAACCCCTATCACTCGACTTTAGTAACGGGGGAAGCCATATACCACTAAGTGAAAAGACGCTGTTATGTCTCGGTAATAACCCCGCTTCCGCAGCGGTATTCGTCCTGGACCTAATCTCCCTCCAGCTGACTCCCTGTCAGGTCTTTCCTCGGCCCGAGAAGCTCCTGGACTAGCCAAAGACTCGAACTCTGTGTAAGTGTTGCGGCTGGGACAGCGCTCATAAGGAACTGGCAAGTGCTGAAAAGCTGAATCTGGTGAATAGATATACCAGAGAACTGGGTATAGGAGATATTCAAGGGTCTGCTTCACCCCCTGCCTATACCGTGTCCTCTTCTACCTGATCTCAACACGTAGTAAGACTCACAGAGCGGTAGAAGCCTTCCACCCATACACTGAGCTTTTCTCAGAGGTGCAGATTTCCCTACCCCCTCAATTAGACCGGGGCTGGGCCTCTGTAGCCTTCATAGCTACCGGAAAACTATACCTCCTTACCGCAAATCGACAAATGGCCTGCTGGCAAATTGACTCTGAGCGAGAATTCGCCTCTCAGCGATAGGGAAAAGTGCTGCAGCAATCAGCCGCCGCTTGTAACGGGGACTCAGGTCTTAATCACGTAAAGGAGGAAAGTGCTCAACTTCAGTTTGGAGACTTATTCCTTTCTTCAGCTAGAAATCGCCTAAATATTGGTTGCTTTAGGGAAGGATGTCTATAATCTTCAATAGGTCGCTATTTGTTCGATATCGCTGCAATTTAGTAGTGTCCAGAGTGAGAAAGTTGTCCGCTTGCATTTCAAACAGCAGTCTATAATTCATCTAGCCCCATGTCCTCGCTTCCTCTATCGCAGTGATAGGGAAATTGCCCTTTACCCATACACACTACGCTCTACCCCGCTCAGACCCACCGCCTCCCCTTCCAACTATAGCTTTAAATGTCAGCCTCTCAGTACATCCCTCAAGAGCAAGTCTACAGCAGTGCCGTAACCAAGGTCACAGTCTACAAAAGCCTGGACTCCGCCACTGGCCAGGTAGTGGCTGTCAAGTGGCTGGGCTTCCGCTCCAAGACCCAAGCAGACTCCGCCATCCGTGAGTTCCGCATTCAAAAAAGCCTGCAGCACCCCAATATCTGCCAAGTACTCAACTACTTCCAGCAGACTGCGGAGGATGGAACGCTGTATACAGTCCTGGTGACGGAGTGGATGGATAAGTCAGACCTGTACAAGGACATTAGCAATAGGAAGAAGAATGAGTTTCCGTGGAAAGAGGAGGAGTTGTGGATGTATATTCGGGGACTGGTGGGTGCTTTGGCCTATGCACAGAATAGGAAAATCAGTCATCGCGATATCAAGCCGCAAAATATATTCATGAATTCGCGGAATCAGGTGAAAATCGGGGATTTCGGCTCGGCCTTCGAAACGACAGAAGCACCTGAGGGCGATTATGACCTAGTGGGCACTCCCTACTTCCTCAGTCCCAGCCTTCGCAACGCCATGATGACCAGCATCCCAAATGCCAAAGTCAAACATGACCCTTTCAAGTCTGATGTCTTTTCTCTAGGACTCACTTTCCTCTATATGGCTCGACTGGAACCACCGCTGGGTTCTGCGACTCCCTTTGTTTCGGAAAGTATCCATAACGCTGTGAGCTGCATCAGGTATTCTGATATGATGAAGCAGATGCTGAATTGGATGCTGACATTTGAGGAAGATCCACGGCCTAATTTCCTAGCAATTGAGCTATGGCTGAACCCTTCCCCAGAGACCACTCCAGAACTGGTGTTATCCCAATCTGAACCCATTCCCTACAGTGACCAGACCGAAGTCAAATGCCCCACATGCTTCCTACTATTCCCGCGACAACAGCACATTCAAGCTGAATGGCGCTCCTCCTATCCCAACTGCGATAACTACTGCTCCGCTGAGTGCTACTTAATTATGAAAGATGTGTATGAACCCCACGACCCTGCAGATTTCTTCTTATGTGCATTTTGCAGACAGTGGACGCACGACCCCTGGTTGTTCGATTGCAAAAATCACGGGGTGTGCTCAAAGAAATGTGGCCGCGCACTGATGGAAAACACCACCAAACTGCTCCGCGACAACCCAGTCTGTCCCGAGTGCAGCGAGCCCTTGACCTGGGCCACCACCGCAATGAAGTTCTTCGACGGGGCAGAGGATACTCCTGAAGAGGAAAAGGCGACTACTGCGACTTCCGATCAGTTGTTTGAAGCAGCGCAAAGGAATTTACGGGCTAAAATGTGTGAAAGCTGCATGAGTGTTAAGGCGGAGCGAATGTACGGCTGTGGACATGTGTACTGCTCGGACTGTTTTTATCTCGATGCGCAGGAAAATGGCGGATTCCTGAAATGTCCGCATCCCAGTGGGTGCGGACAGGTCTATTTCATTAGAGAAGGTAAATAGGCTAAGTTATATCGCCTAGTCTTGGAGGGCGAGGAGAAGCTCTGAGGGCAGCGAAAAGTTTTTCACGGTGAGAAAAACTCCGATTTCTCTGATTAATCCCTGTGGAAGTCGCATGAGTCCTCTCAAGTATTTCCTGCAAAACAAGAGAAAACGCAGTGAATTCCAAGACAATTTCTGCTTCACAAAGCTGCACGTACTGCCTGTCGCAAAGAGGGAAAAAGCCGCATAGACTGGCTCAGTGCATACAAACTCCGGATGGGTATATGCAAATCCACACCATTTCCCATCTATCACGAAGCCCAGTCTCCCTCTCCGCATGTCCACCAACAGGCCAACAGTGGCTTTCACTCCCAAAGTCTTGCCATATGGCAGATTCCCCGAATTCGCATTATGTCTTTTTTGCCCTCCATTGGCTCCATAGAACGACCAGCCTTTTTCAGTCCCCGAAAAGCCTAATTTATTTTCCAGTTCCTGTTCCTGCGTGACTCCCAACTTCACCTTTTTCCCTCTCCGCTGAACTAAGTCCACTTCGAAGTAGTAGATCAGGCCTGGGAGGAGCGGGTAACTGCTGCGGGCGGTGCTGAAGTAAGCAGGGTTGGTGCTGGTCACTGTGAAGCCGCGGTTGGAGATGTGCATTTGACTGTGGGAGGCAGAGGAGTCCCAGGTCATTACAGGCCTTTTGATGAACATTTTGGCTTTACAATGAGATGAAGGGGATATGAAGATGCAGTCAAATGGGTATAAAAGGACGATACTAGTACTCATCAATCTGCCTTTTCCAAGTACTCGACTAATCGACTGCTATAAAGCTACTGGAAAAGCAGATTTGCTTACTTGAATAGGCCTGTTTCCCATATCTCTGTATAGACAAAGCTGCAAATTGCTATCCACGCGAAGAATAGCCAGTCTCGTATAGCCCTTAGAGAGATGCAAAGATGGACATCACCAACTCTCGCAGGATGCGTGTCTCCTTCGTGGCTCCCAACCCCAGCGAAAGCCTCGACCCATCCTACATCCGCGAGCTCTCTCCAGGCAGCTACCGGACTCCTACTCCCACTGGTGAACACCCTGAAAAAGACTCCGTTTTCCCTGAATCCGAGTTAAATTTGTCCTGCGAAAACAGTCCTGCGGTTCATCCCCGTTGTAGTGCAGCCCACCGCGTGCGCTCTCTCATGACCAGCTACTCGTACAATATTTGCATGGGAGTGTGCATCATTTACTCACTATTTAGCGATGATATGCGACTAGTGACTACTCGGCCTGCTGCAGACCCCGCCTTCTACACGCTTTCAGTGGTGGTAATGGCGGCCTTGATGGTCGATTGTGGACTGCGGTTTTGGACACAAGCGGACTACCGCTGGACTTTCGCCTTCGGTATGGACCTAATCGCCAATTCAACCATCATCTGTGACGTAGGCTGGATATGGGAGAGCAAAATAGACACCTCAGGAAGACTTATACAGACTGTAGGCCAGGCCTCTAGAGTGGCCTCGAAGGCTACGACCTTCGTTAAGATCGTGAGGTTTGTGAGGATGATGAGGATTATTAAGATGTATGGAAGTGTGGATCAACTGATGCATACCAAAACCGTCCAAGAAAGAGAATTCCGCATTGCAGAGGAGCAAAACCGCCTAATGGAACTACGCATGCGGCGCATCCACAACTCCACCAAATCCAGCCAAAACGCCAGTATCCGCGTCAGCACCGATGTCCCAAACGTGCGTAGAGACAAGAAATTACCGACTTACAAGCGACTTTACCAAGTAAAACGAGTGAAAACAGTGATTATCAGTGAGCCGGAAAAAGACATTCCCAATGAAAGTCGGCTAAGTCGGGTGATTGTGACTGCGAGCGTTCGACACCTTTTCCTTGTGGTGCTGAGTATGTCGCTCGCGTTTACCTTCTCTGCGATTGAGGTGTACATGGACCAGCCGCATAGTTACAAGTATGGACTGTCGCTGTTGGAGCAAGCTCAGCATATGCCCTTTTTCGAAGGCGCTTGGCAGAAGTTTATCGACTACCATACTCATGAAGATATAGAGAGTTTGGTTTACCTGCAAGTCGGAGACTCAATTTGGAAAGGCGGAACGAAGGTAGCGGATTTACGCCCCATCGAAACACTATACGCCTATACAGACAACGCTGTGGTTGTAATGGATGTGAGCACGGAAGTCCGCATGCTCGCTATCCTGAGTATCTTCAGAACTATCCTGTTCTGTGTGTTGCTCCTCTTTTGTATGGCCTTCGTCGCGCACGATTTCAACGTCTCAGTCCTATACGCACTCGAAAGAATGCTGCTACTAGTGAAGAAAATCGCAAGAGACCCTTTGCTCATACTCCGCTCGCAGATTCCTTTAGTGTCCGAACAGCAACTAAAGCGCTTTTGCTGCTGCACAAGCAGTGAAGACTACGGCGCATTCGAACTGAATCTGCTGGAAAACACCTTTCGGAAAATCGGAGTTTTGCTGGCTTTAGGCCTCGGCACTGCGGGATGCGACATCATTTCCGCCAGTCTCAAATCAGCCAGTAGCATCAATCCCTTACTACCAGGGAAGAAAATCTTCGCTGTGTTTTGCTTCATTTCGATACACCACTTTGACAAGTTGGCGCTGGATTTGAGGGAGGATGTGCTGCTGTATGCGAATAATGTGGCGAGAATGGTGCATTGCGTGTCGGAGATATACCAGGGGCAGATCAATAAGAATCTGGGGGATATGTTTTTGCTAGTTTGGAAGTTTAGTGATGATGACGTAATAATCGCCTCTTCCCGTCAATCTCTCAACCCTTTTTCCGCCAACGTCCGGCTCAAGTCCACTTTAGCCCTGATTTCCGCAGTGAAAATCCAAGCCAAACTCGCAAAATCCTCCTCTATGAAGCGCTTTTCCGCCCGCACCATTATCCACCTTGATGTCAGCATTGGCTTGCATGTGGGATGGGCCTTTGAAGGGGCAATTGGCTCTGGATTGAAAATAGACGCGACGTACATATCTCCGCATGTCAACATGACCAGCAGAATCGAGTCCTCCGCCAAAATCTACCAAGTCTACATCACCACGAGTGAGGAATTCGCCTATCGAGTGGACGAGTCAGTCCGGCCCTTACTAAGGCATATCGACACGATAGTCCTCAAGGGAACTGCTGAGTCGTTGAAGTTGTACTGCTTCGACCTGAGTCTGAGCAACTTGGAGGAGTCCAGGGGAGTGATAAGCAAGCATAAGGTGGAGGCGAGTAAGGCGAAGATCAAGGAATCGCTGGACTACCACTACTTCACAGCGGCGGAGTTGATAACTCAGTCTGGACAAATTGCGGAAATGAGGACTGAGTACACTCCCGACTTCTTGGAAGCCTACGAACAGGCGCTGCAGCTGTACCTGAACGGGGAGTGGAGGAAGGCTAGGAAGGTTTTCAAGGAAACGTGCTTAAGACTGGTACCGATGGATGGCCCTACCACTGAAGTGCTCAATTACATGGCGGCTGCCGGGTATACGGCTCCTGCGACCTGGCAGGGGTTTAGAGTTCTGGGGAGTAAGTAGATTTGTATGCTAAATGGGAAGTACTGCCGTTTGGAGGAGTTTAGGATGTGGAGTTTACGGAAAGACTGATATCTCTGCCAACTACATGCCAAATCGCCTGTTTTCCCTACATTTCCTAAGATATTAAAACTCCGTCGTTCTTTCCGCCCCAAGCTTCCATTCCCCGCCTTTTGACAGCCTC
>Ga0247837_1010370_pt1 | contig 10708 bp, 8 predicted proteins | sample LaCtaG_2_FD_187115 | JGI IMG/M metagenome (GOLD analysis project Ga0247837, IMG submission 187115) | Freshwater microbial communities from meromictic Lake La Cruz, Castile-La Mancha, Spain - LaCruzMarch2015_14.5m | ecosystem: Environmental > Aquatic > Freshwater > Lake | place: Spain: Castile-La... | reverse complement strand
TCAGTCCTCCTCAGCCAATTTTACCAGTTGCACACAAACATCGCTTTAGAACATATTGGACTGGCCGCTCACCTGAAAGGAAGATCTCGCACTCTACAGTGGAAAGCTGAATTGACAGAGGTTTCGGTGGACTCCCTAATACCCACTGTAGCTGATATGACTGCTGCTGCGACTGCTGCAGAAGTAGTGGATGTGAGAAGAGTGCAGGCAGCCACTACTTTGAGTGAGCAAATTCGCGCCCTTCAGATACAGTTAAACTCTCTCAAAGCCCAAAACTCCGCAATTTGGCAGGAAAATTTGAGATTGCATAAAGAAAACGTGGCACTGCATGATAAGGTTCACCATATCTCGACCTGGAGTGAATTTCTAGCGGCTGTCGCAGAGAGGAAGGAAAGACACAGGAGAGACAGAAACAACAACATTCTGCAGCCTGACTAGTCACTATTGAGTAACACGCTTAGCATTGGGAGTTGTTTAGATTCACTCTGGCTGACATCTCAGATAGACTGTGGAAGAAGGTTGTAAGGTGCTAAAAAGAGTATTCACTGCGGAGAATCCATAATGCAATTTCGCCTCCTTTCCATTTACAATCCCCAGTACAGACTTATACATATTACAGATTTACATGCAGCTCTGCATCAGCTTGCATAGTAAGATACCTAATCTAAGCTAATAAAATGCAGTCTAGCCGCTCATCCGCCGACGCGTATCCGAACACCACATCCGAAGCACACACAGGTCCTTTCCCCGGCTACAGGTTCGAAGAGCTGAAGCAAGCTGAGGCCCCTCCACAGTTGGGACATGAGGCGGGAAGCTCCACGGAGGGAAGTGCCGAAGGTCCCGAGGTGCCTGCGGAGCCACCCAATCCACCTGCTCAAGAGGGCCCAGTGCCTGTGACCCTGGACACACTGAACGAAGCTATCCTGCAGCTACACAGGGAGCTTACTCACCAAGGCGGGAAGGTGGAGGAAACACTCACCCTGGTCCGGGCGCTAGATGTCTACCTCCGCTCTCATGCCTAATTCACTTTAGCTTGCTTCCTAGTTACGCAGCTTGCTTCTACCCGTCTATTTCCCAAGTCGCGCGCCTTTTCCCTACAAGTCGCTAGAGAGAATAAGCAAGTGAGCCTGTCTCTAAGTTGTTGATCACGTTGATCCACCAGTTCCAGGAGAGCCGCAGCCTAGTTCCGCTTGAGTTTTCAGTATTGAGGCGGGAACAGGCAACTATGATGACTAAGGCTTGTACAAGGACTGATTCAACAGCTACCGTATAGGCGGTAATTGAGGTTTCTGGGGCTGGATAGAGAGACTCCCAACTTCGTTTTTCGCTATCATGGATTATGTCCTACTTTGCTCCATTCTTCCCTACATATACAGGGAAACTTAACCTCCAAACGATACTTCCGCAGACGTACTTTCGCTCGGAAACACACTCAGCCCTTCTTCCCTCGCCTTACAGCTCCAACCCCCTTCCTCTCCCCTGGGAAAACTAGGCGTTTCAGGCCTTTTCAGCCCGATTTCCCTCACAGAATGGCTTTTCCCTAGCGACCCGGTCCTCCCCCTGACCTTGATAGGCGCAAGTACCAGTCCCACCCGAGTTCTAGGTAGGCCTACAGTCCTGGGAGAGAAGAGGAACACTTGCGCATTTCTGTCTGAAGTGCGGGAATCAGGGAGAACCGCTCTTTTGCCGGGACAGACAGGACGCAGGCGAGTGGTGGGACGGTTGCCTGCGCTGAGGGCAGAGAAAGGGTCGTGGGGAGTGAGGGAGGGCAGGGCTTTGGGGACTTTTATGCGGAGAGCGACTTTGAGGGTGGTTGGGGGCCGCTCCCGTCCTATCATTATCTCTGTATATATGGAAAAAGCCTTTTGACTACATATAGACAGGGTGTTAGGGTATAGTGGGCTAAATAGGTGAGAGCTGTTTAGGCAATGCAGCAGGCAATCTAACGATTACTGTTATTTCCGACTAGTGATCCATGCAAATAAATAGACAAGCACAGGAAGTTCTCAATTGGATATTAAGCTGCTGATTTTCAGCGCTTTTAGCATTTTCTCGGGTCTGTCGACTTTCAGACTCGCTGAAAAGCGGACAAGTTCTAGAGGGTATTTGGCTATTTTGAAGGAGAGCTAACTTGTACTCTCATTTGGCCAGTTAGGTGCTCTGCCCAGAGACAGATATTTTCAGCCCCCATTAGTATCCTTGGTCCCTAATGAGTTTTTCCCCCTGCAATGTGCCTTACCTGGCCTCTCTGAAGTACCCAAAGCTGCTCTACCGGTACGACCTGAGTCAAAGCGACGTCACTCTCTTCAGTGTGGGGTACTCAAGCACATGTCTGCTGCTGCCGCACTGTGCCCACTGCTTGCTGGTCATTAACAGGAAGAGTGTTGAGCGCTTTGACCTGAGGAAGGGCAGGCCTGCGGACACACTGCCGGATGCGCCTTTGGTGCTGACCAATGCTTTGCTGGTCTGTATGGCTGATGGGATTCTGGCGCTTTGGGCCAATTGTCGCGCCTATCAGCTGAGTTTCTCCTCCCGCGAGTGGACCGTCTGCAAGTCCGACATCGAGAAATTGCCCAGTCTGCACTGTCTAGTGGACGGACACAAGCTGCTGCTACTGTATGCACACACCATCTGGCTCACCAACCGCACTACCTATTTCAGTGAAGGGACCATGGAGGGACGGGTGCTAGACCTGGAGACAGGGGAGTCCGTGGCCTTTGCACTGCAGCTGGATTTGGTGGGGCATTTCGCATGTGTTCAGGCAGGACCTGGGCAAATCCTGCTTTTCGGCGGATACGAAGAACTGCGCTTTCACGGCAGCTGCCTATTAGATGGGAACGATGACATCTACCTGCTGGACTTAAGTACATTTCAGGTAAAGAAAGTAGCCACGCTCTGCAAACGCCTGGAAGAGCCGAACTTAGTGCAGAGAGCAGTGGCTTGGGGCGGCTTTGCACACTGTCTATCAGGCAGGGAACTCCTGCGTGTAGACCTATGCACCTTCCAAAGTCAAGTGATCCGACTGTCCTGGCTGCAGGTCCGCAGCCTCCTCCACCTCCTATGGGTGTTCGAGAAGCTCCGCACCAGTCAACACACCTTGAGTCAAGTGCCCGCATGCTTAGTACGCGAAACAGCTCTGTATCTGACATCAGTCGCTAAGCCCCTGTAACCATGTTAGCGGTGCAGAAGTCATTATGGCTGTCTGGACCATAAGTCTCCTGTGTCTCTCCCTATCCCTCAGCACTGCTCAGGCGCCCACAGGCCCTACTCCCCCCCAGCCAGGAGAAGTCCCTAAGCCCGAGTCTCCGTCTGCTGAAGACCCTCAGGACGCTGAGGAGAATGCGAGGCTGATGAAGGAGTGGGACACGCATATGACGGACTTCGTGCCTGCGGACTTGGTGTCCTTTGAAATCGCCCCCAGGGGACATGAGGAGTTCTACGAAGTCATTGATGACTTGCCGTCGAAGGTCAGAGGAGCGTTCTTTGTGTCCAGCAAGGAGACGAAGGACATTGACTTGGTCATATATGACCCGAGCAAAGCGTTAATATATGAGTCTCGGAAGAAGAAAGAAGACCTGTTCCACTTCGAAGCGACTCGCCGGGGCACCTACACCTTCTATTTCACCAATCACAAATACGTAGAAAAGGTCCAAATCACCTTCGCACTGCACGCTGGCAACTCCACTGAATCCGTCCTCGACAAAGACCACCTTTCTCCTGTGGAATCCACGCTCATGGAGGTCCAGAAGGCCGTCAAAGACTTCCAGATGGACCAGCAGTTCGCACAGTTGAGACAGGAAAGTCACTATAAGACGGTGGAAAGTGCGAACAGGAATGTGTTTTGGTTCAGTCTGCTGGAGTGTGTGGGCGTGGTGGGAGTCACCTGCTGGCAGGTTTACTACGTCAAGCGCATCCTCGATCACCGCAGGATGATTTAGATTAGATTTTCTCTAGGTGGTTCCCAAGCTGCGGGTCTGTAATGGAAGAAACAGCTCCCGGGGAGTTATTTGCACAGGAAGTTAGTGAAGTTGTGGGGAAAATCAGTGCTTTGCCAGCCTTTCAGCAGCTCAGTGACCTAGTGAAGGAACTGCTGTTCAGTCTGTATGACTACAAGAGCTTTTCCCAGCCGCCCAAAGAGCACCTCAAGTTGATCCTCACGGAGCTAGTGGAGGAGGCTTGGACGCATCTGGCGAGCCGGCCTACTGCTTCCTTTGGACCCCGGTCCCGCAGTAGCCAGTCCTTTAAGCCAAATATCAGGCCGATTCGCTCAGCCAAGCCCTCCCCCACCCCAAGCGATAACCACTGGAAGTCCCCCCGCTCCCCTCAAACCAGCTTCGCCAACCCTCTACAAGCCCGCTCTTTCGAAGAAATGTACTCCTTGGTATGTCTCTACCTAGTCTGACTTTGGCCACGTAGTGGGGTCTGCGACCTTTGGCAAGGCGGAAAGGATGGCCAGTCCTTCGAAGTCGCCTGGACCAGGGGACTACAAAGAGGAGCAAGTAGGGGTAAAGGGGAAGGCGCCGAGAGTGCTGTTTGCCAAGGACGAGAAAAGGTTTGACTATATACAGGCGACTTGCTCGCCTGGGCCTGGTCGGTACTACCCTGTCCGCCGCTTTGTGAGCAAGTAATAGTGTAACTTGAGTCAGCGGCAATTTCGCATACATGTGGATTCACATGAGACTGGGTATACTCCAGTCACATACCCTTCAAAGCCAGTTTCCTGTGCAGTTGTGAGTAAACTGGAGTAGATTAGAGCGTTTCCACTATTGAAGCATGGAAAGAAAGCAGCGTCCCACCGTCCCTCTCTATGTCGCCTCTCCCTCCTCCCTCCGCTCCTCCACTCTCCACCGCAAAGGAAGTCTCTCAGTGGATACCAGTCCTGTGGCTACGCCTTCCCACCATCGTCGCAGCAATAGCGACTTTCACGCTCCAATTACCCTGCAAAGGGCTTTGCCCTTGCCGCTGCTGCCTGAGGAAAGCAGCGATATGTCGGAAAGTGAGAGGGCTATTAGGGAAATCATACAGGTGCAGGAGCTGAATCATAGTAAAGTAAGGGGGCAACTGATGACTTCAGAGTTGCAGCCGCAGGTGCAGAGGATTAAAAGGGAAATCACGAGTGCTAGACATGTCCAAGCAGCTAAGCGCAAAACCCTAAAGCAAGCCCTCCTACACCTCCTTTCCCCCAGCGACCCAGCCGACCCTCTGACCCAGCAACTCACCGAAGTATGCAGCTCTGTGGTTTCCTCCGCCACCACCGCTCCAGAGCCCTGCAGCACCCATGGCCGGCCTTCCTGCAAGGGCAGTCCCGTAGACTCGCCTGTGAGGTCAAAACGGTCTTCCGCCTGTTCTTCTCCCAAGACAATTTCCCCTGAGCCTCGAGCACAGCCCTTACCGCTATTCGTCAGTTCGCAATCTACCAACCGGAAAATCGTGAAAAACGCACTGACAGCGATTTGCTTAGCCGGAGAGTCGCACCGAAAACAGCGAACCGAAGCAGCGCTGATACTTGACACTCTCCAAACTGTGAACTACTTTATAATCGTATTCAAGGGAAACCTCGGCAGACAGGAATTCGCAGGTCTGTATGGTCTGGACCCGAAATCAGGCCAATTGCAGAAGTTGTACGGAGCGCTGGGGTACCCGGAAGTGGTGAAACAAGCTATGGTGCAGAGCTGCTATCGGTACAACTCCTCGACCCGGGAGTTCAAGCTGCTGCCTCACAACCGCTTATCACATGCAGTGGACGCTGTGTCCATCCAGCGCTCTAAATAGCTCTCTATGTCTTTCCTCCTTGCACTCCTTTCCCTACTCGACACACGTAAATTCCCCAGCCTTTCCATATAGCAAATATGCAGTTCGACCCCGTGCTGAAAGGTCTACAGCGAGTCACTCAAGCCCCAGTCCGCTACTTCACCCAAATCGAGCACTTCGGCGTCGACCCGTCTGGACAAGAGTTCATGGACAACCTGATAATTTGCCTAGGCGAGCACGCTTTCTTCATCGTGAACCGGACAATGGACAAACTGCGGGGGGAAGTGGCCTACACGCATATAGAGAAAATCAGCGAACAAAAGGATAAGAAGAAAGACCCAAACGTCCTTCAATTCCAACTTTCGCCCAATCGAAGTCCGTCCATCCCTGCCAGAGTGACCTTCGTGACTAGTTCCAAAGACGTGTTTCTGAAGCACTTGCGGTGCTACTGGCAGACGGACTACATGTGGAGACTGAACAAAGTCGCAATTTTGAAGATAATGAAGGAAAACATCCCAACAAAGCGCAAGGCTGTGTCAGCCGCTAGTGCACTGCTGGTAATTGAGCCTCGGAAAAACTACAAACGGGAGCCTTTTATGGGATATAATTTCTTCCTTTCGCACATTTTCACGTCGCACAAGTTGCAAGATGAGTGGCAGGGCAAGGTGGAGGACTCGGAATTAACGCTTTCCATCGAAGTGTCGGACTTACAGCCTGCGGAAAGCATGAAAACGGACCTACGGAACAAGGCGGAAGCCAAGGCCGTCATATTGGCAGACGGCGGGCCCTTTTGGTACATAGTCAACCAAATCCATATAAAAAAGTCCAACTTGTCAGGGGATATTGCGAGTTGGAGAGGCTGGCTGGTGAACACCAGGTCCCAAATGGAGCGGGAGGGCAGGGTGTACAGCAAGGAAATCGCTGTTCTGCTACTCAGACGGAAGTACATCCCTCCCTTGATGGACACTGGCCAGGACATCACCATTACACTGGTCAGTGACAAGGCTCAAACCGCTTTGGTCAAAATAATCACTGATTTAGGGGACTCGTTTCATACGTTTCCGGATAATAACGCTCCGCACACTGAGGTGATTGAGCGGAAAATGCAGTCTTTGCTGCTAGACGAAGAGGGCTACCGCTACTACACCACTCACCTCGGCTTCAAACTCAGCTACATGACTCAAATCACCACCCTGATCTACTCCCTCATCAAGATTCTGAACCGTAGCAACGCAGACGACTCACTAAAAGCTTTGGACAAGAAGATAAAAGACCAATTCCCCACCATTGTGGCAGTGGAGGAAGTCATGGACATAGTCACTGAAATCGTCAATGAAGTGGGGTCCAGTCAGCCGCTGGTCAAGCGCAGTTGGGCGCAGAAGTTCGCTCGTTTCCTCACCTATTGCCTCGATGGAGGACTGTACTATGGACAGTTCACGATTTCCACAGTGATTACTCAAATTGTCGCAGGGCAGATTAGAGACCGGAAGGACGTGAATCAGCTCCGGCAGTTGGTGAGCTTTTTGTTGCACTTGCGGAAAGTCAATGAGGACTATCAGTACAAAGACCTGTCCATCAAGCTGAAGGATATGAAGTTCCAGGACGACCCTGGCGTTCAGGTGGAGGACGACTACTTCAATGAGAAGGTCATGATAGTGATGTTGGAGGAGGAGTTCATACAGAGAGAACTGGAAATGAGCGGAGATTTCGAGAAAATGGAGCCTTTGTTGACTTATTTCCTCGGCAGTCGGGCTTCCTCTATTGACCTGAAATGCGCTGCGTGCAGGTATGTAATTGGGGTGTACGCGAGCAAGGCAGACAACATCTCCCTCAAATTCGTACTGCCGCAGCTAATGGAGTGCATCCGAAGCAACAGTGCGAAGCTCGCAACTCTCGCTTCCACAGCCATCGTCAACATGACCCGCAGCAACGAACAGGTCAAAAGAGAACTATTGACTGAGGAAAACTTCCTGGAAATTCTGAAAACCCAGTTGACCACTCCTAACCAAAGTCTGTTGATTAACCTGCTGCGCGCTTTTAACAACATGACTACGAACTCGACTTATCGGAAATTCATCGGGGAACACTTACTGGAAAACTTCGTGAAGATCGTGAAAGGGACTGGGATCGAAGGTGCGGACTATATGGACGAAGTGTTGGCCCCGACCATTGCTATTTTGACGATTTTGGCCCGAGACACGGAATCGAAGGAGAAACTGGTTCTCGAATTCAACATTTTAGCAGAGCTGCACAAGTTGATGGACCGAAATGAAGACGTCCAAAGCAAAATAATGTTCTTCATGCAGAAAATGTCCAACCGAGGCGCAGAGCTGAAAGGACAAGTAGCGAACTTGATGCTGGAACAGCTGGTAGAAAGGCTTAGCAAGGCTGACCAGATCCGCACCGGAGACTTTGTGAAGCAGCTGTTGACACTATTAGCCATGCTGACTACTATGCATGACGGCAATGTGAGTAAGTTCCGTTTGTATGACGGAGTGGCGAAGTTGGAAAGCTTCGTGCAGACGAAGTGGGCGACTGACCAGGCGGTCAGGCTGCCGCTGGAGAAGCTGAGTACGAATGTGAAGCCGCCGGTGGCTTCGTAGGAGTAGAAATAATGGGAGATTTGCCCGAATTAGAGCTGTAAAGGACTATGAAAAGGCCGCAGAATGGCAAATTCAGAGGCGGAAATTGCTAAAAGTACCTATTTTCGGTATCTTATGAACTTGCAATTTGGTAGGCCAGTAAGAAATCATGCCAAATTCCACTTTATGTATTCTTTCGCCGACATTTCTCGGTAGGCGAGCAGTCTGCCCCATTCTTCCCAGGTCCTATTAGGATTTTTGTAGAACTGTGTCCTTCCAGTTCTCCTTCATAATGAAAATAATCGGGGAGTACTTGATTACGGACGAAGTCCTAGGCCAAGGGGAGTTCAGTGAGGTGAGATTGGCTATTAGCTGGGCCACCAAAGCCCGGGTCGCAGTGAAAATCTACGATTTGCCTCTGACAGAAGCGGCTCAAGAGAGTCTCAGCGCTGAGTGCCGCATAGAGACCCAGTCCTCACAGATAGTGGGCGTTGTGGAGAGATACAAGAGCATGCATGCTTGCTATTTGGTGATGGACTACTGTGCAGGGGGGAGTCTGAAGGATGTAATTCGAGCGGGATATAGGGTGCCAGAGGACACAGTGAAGCGCTGGAGCAGGCAATTGATAGAGCAGTTGAAGGAACTCAGGGAGACTAATGTTGTGCACAGGGACTTGAAGCCTGCCAATGTACTGCTGGACAGACAGGCAGGGATAAGGTCTGCGCGGATTTGTGACTTTAGCCGGGCTCGGGAAGCCTACGATGGGACGATAATGACGGATCAGGTAGGCACAGCCTACTACCAAGCTCCTGAGGTACTAAATGGCAAGGCGTACGACTACAAAGTGGACGTATGGAGCCTAGGCGTCACTCTCGCCGAGCTACTGCTGGGCGAGTGTCCCTTCGCAGCCGCCCACGACTTTGAAAAACTAATCTGGCTTCAACAACAGCCTCTTTTCCACTACGACTCCACCCTCTCCCCCCTCGCCCAGTCCTTCCTCCTCTCCATGCTGCAGTGCGACCCTCGCAGAAGACCCGACTTCGACCAAATCCGCAGTCACCCTTTCCTGCAGGAAATCCCACCGCTAGAGGAGGACCTGGACAGGGGCTGTGCTGGGTGGATGGACGGACTGGAGTTGCAGACTAGGGAGATCGTGGAGCTGCTGAAGAGGCTGGATGAGGCGGGGGCGAGCGGAATCGCGAGAACTCTGGTGTATAACTGTGTAGAAAGATGCAGAAGAATGGAGCGAAGTATGACAGGAGCTATGATAGCGGAAAAAGGGAAATTGGAGGCGTATTTGAGGAAGTTCAATTCAGCCCCAGAGGCCTCGATTGCCGCCTATCAGGAAACAGCGAACTCAGTCCTTGTCCAGGCCTTAGTCATCACAGCTGCCTGTCCCCGGCTGAATAGACTGGACACTCAAGCGGAACTGCGCAAGGCTGCGGCTCTCTTGGACCTGGTGGAGCAGCGCGATGCGCAGCTTGGAGACTGGCTCCTGCCCCGCCAAACTCTCATTCGCCAGCTTCACACTCACCTGCAATTCTAGCTCTCACTAGTGACTTATATGGGAAAGGGCTCAGGCTCAGTAACATTCTTATTTTTCACTACAGAGGGAAATAGACATGTAGAGACCACTTGGGTGGAGCTATTCAGCGACTGAGCAATGGGATGGAGCCAAGAAGACTTGCAATGTAGAAGTCTGAACTACGCTGGATTAGGCTTAATTCGAGAGGATGTAGACATACAGCGACGGGTCACCACCCTCGCTTGACCCACTTTCGCACTGAGCTTCGTATCCAGAAGCTGAATGACCTCGGCGAGTGAGTAAAGGGTCACTACTGCTGGCTCTCCCTCTCTTGAACAGCTGGGGCGTGTGGCGCCTGAGGCATATTGGGAGCTTCAGGGACCCCAGCCATTGGGTTTCCCGCCCCAGTCTGTGCTGTGGGGCGGCAGTAGACTCAGACCCTGAAACTGGAACTCCAGTGAAGGAACGGTAGAGTCAATCGCATGTGATAGTAGCAGGTGAATCATTGCATTGTATTCCCTTACCTTGGTATCTCACTAGTAGTGCAGCGAAGCCTGCATAAAGGCACCTGGATATGCGTGGAATTTGTCCATTGAAATTAGTGGCTGCCTGCACTCTTCTCACAGCCACTACTTCTGCAGAGTTGCAGCAGCCATATCAGCTACAGTGGGTATTAGGGAGTCCACTAAACCAACTCAGCCCTCCACTGTAGAGTGCGAGATTTCCGCCAGTCCACTATGCTCTAGAGCGATGTTTGTGTGCAACTGGTAAAACTGGCTGAGGACTGAGTAGACTTGACTTTTCATACTATCAAAGAGTCTTTCAGCGAGTTACAAAGTCAGAGAGCTGA
>Ga0247837_1010368_pt1 | contig 10709 bp, 12 predicted proteins | sample LaCtaG_2_FD_187115 | JGI IMG/M metagenome (GOLD analysis project Ga0247837, IMG submission 187115) | Freshwater microbial communities from meromictic Lake La Cruz, Castile-La Mancha, Spain - LaCruzMarch2015_14.5m | ecosystem: Environmental > Aquatic > Freshwater > Lake | place: Spain: Castile-La... | reverse complement strand
GAAGCGCTTCCGGGAGAAACCCGACGCCGCCTTGGCCGAGTCATTCCTCAAACAGGGCAACTTTCGTTGGAATGCCGGCATGTTCATCTGGTCGATCCCCGCCATCATGGGAGAACTGACCAAGCACGCGCCCGAGTTGGCCGCCTTTGTTTCCCGCCTGCGCACGGCGGACGATCCGACGGCCTTGCTCGAAGCGGAATTTCCCCGGCTCCCCAAGATATCGGTCGACTACGCCATCATGGAAAAAGCCGCCCGGGTGCTCGAGCTCGAGGCGGGCTTTGATTGGGACGATGTCGGCAGCTGGGTTGCGGTGGCCAAATACTTACCTGCCCACGAGGGAGGCAACGCCGCCAACGGCCCGCTCACCACCCAAGACGCCGCGCACAATATCGTTTTCTCCAGCGGCAAGAAGCACATCGCTCTGGTTGGCGTGCAGGATCTCATCGTCATCGACACGGGCGACGCGCTGCTCGTTTGCCACCGCAGCGAAGCCGAGAACATCAAAAAAATCGTGCCCGCCATTCCGGAGGCGTTGCAATGACTTTTCCTCAATTTCCATGAGCCGCACCATGGCGGTCGACCTTGGCAGCGCGCGCACCGGCATTGCCGTGAGCGACGAACTCGGCATGCTTGCGCAGCCTTGGAAGACGTTGCCCGGCGGCGAGTCCGCCCTCGAGGCGGTCGTGGCCGCGTCGCAGGAAATCAAGCCGGTCCGCATCCTCGTCGGTCTGCCCCGCAACATGAACGGCACCTACGGCCCCGCGGCGGAAAACGCGCGCACTTTTGCCGAAAATCTCCGGGCCCGGGTCACCTGTCCGGTGGAGTTGTGGGATGAGCGGCTGACCACCGTCGCCGCGCAACGTGCCTTGCGCGAAAGCGGACGCAAAGCGCGCGACCAGCGCGGGGTCATCGACCAAGTGGCGGCGCAAATTCTCCTGCAAAGCTGGCTCGACCGCGCCCCATGCGACTTAAGTTGACCTTGGCCTACGATGGCGCGGCCTTCCGCGGTTGGCAGAGCCAGACCGGCGGAGGCGCCGTGCAGGACATCTTGCAGGAAGCACTGACCCGTCTGGCCGGTGGCCAGATAGTCCACGTGCACGGCTCCGGCCGCACCGACGCCGGCGTCCACGCACTCGGCCAGGTGGCCCATGCCGATGTTCCCGATAAACAAAGCGAACCGGCTTTCTGGCATCGGGCGCTCAATGCCACTCTCTCCCCTTCCATCCGCGTGATGAATTGCACGCGGGCCAAGGACGATTTCCACGCCCGTTATTCCGCCACCGGGAAAATCTACGACTACCTTCTCTGGACCGGCCCGGTTTTCCCGCCGCATTGGGCCGCCCGCGCCTGGCATGTGCTTCCTCCACCTGACCCCGCTATGCTGCGTCGTGCGGCCAAGGTCCTCACCGGTCATCATGACTTCAGCGGATTCTCGGCCAACCGCGGCACGCCCGTGCGGAATGCCCGGCGCCATCTCCGGCGCATCACCGTGTCATGCGATGGACCGGTCGTCCGCTTGCGCTTCGCCGGCGATGGTTTTCTTTACCGGATGGTCCGCATGTTGGCCGCCGCCATGGTCCGCGTCGCGCAGGGCAAGGCCACGGAGGCGGACCTGCGTGCCCGCCTCGCCGGGAGCGCAACGGACCTGCCGCGCATTGTCGCGCCGTCCGATGGTCTTTACCTCGTGCGGGTCGCTTATGCGCGCGCCGGCTCGCAATCGGGTTGAATTCCCATCGGCCGCGCCCTTAGCTTCTCCCCGTGCGTGTCGCGCCCGCTTTTTTTATCACCCTTGGGCTCTCGCTCTTGGCCTCGCACTTGGCCATTGCGCAAATTTCTCCGGAGGAGCAACGCAAACGCGATCTCTTCCTCAAGGCCCGGGAGTCGATTGAACCCGCTCCCGCCGCCACCCCGGTCCGCCCGCCCGTGCGCCCCCAACCGCGCCCGCGCCCGGTGGCGGAATCGGTCGAGCAACCGCTGGAGCCGATCACCCTCCCGCCACCCCGCTCCACACCTCCGCCTCCTCCCCGTCCCAAGCCCACGCCCGAGCCACGGGCCACGCCGAAACCCAAAGCCACCCCTCCGCCTCGCACCACACCCCCGCCGCTCGTGGCCGAGAGCGTGGATGATATCGTTCTGCCTCCGGCCAAGGATGAGTCGTCTGATGTCATCAAGCTGCCGCCGCCTCGGTCCGGCCCCACACCTCGGAGTGGACGCGCACCCGAGGAAGAGGCGCCCGCCGCGCCCATCGTGGTCGAGAAGTCAGGGCAGGAGGAGGAACAAGGGATGGCGCCGCTCCCGGAGCGTGAGCGCCGGGGGTGGTTTGGGTTGGGTGGCGGTCCGCGTCACCGCTATCTCACCCGCAGCGTTCGCTCCGCCATCGATGGCGCCCCGGTCAAGCGGGGACGCTGGCAATACGTCATCGTGCACAACAGCGGCACGCGGCAGGGCAACGCACGCATCTTCGCCAATTACCACAAGAACGTCCGCAAAATGAAAAACGGCCTCGCCTACCATTTTGTCATCGGCAATGGCACGTCGTCCGGCGACGGCGAGATCGAGATCGGTCCGCGCTGGACACGCCAGATCAATGGCGGACACGTGGCCAGTGACTACCTCAATAACATCGGCATCGGCATCTGCTTTGTCGGCGACTTCAACCGCGATCTGCCGACCAAAGCGCAGTTGGCCGCGCTGGAGGAGCTGATCAAATACCTTCGCAAGCGGGTCGGCCGGAGCAAGGGGCGCGTGCTCATCGTCAAAGCGCACCGCGAAATCAATCCGAAGCCGACCGACTGCCCGGGCAACCGCTTTCCTTACAGCTGGATGCATCGCACCTTTTGACCATGCGCCTCGGGATCACAGGGGCCTCGGGTTTCATCGGCGGGCACGTGACGCGTCTTGCCGTGGCGAAGGGATGGGAAGTTGTTCCTTTCTCCCGCCAGCCACGCGATGAGCGCACGCGCCGCCTCGTGCCGGGCGAACCGGCCGACGTGGAGGGACTCGATGCCGTCCTGCACCTGGCCGGCGAACCGGTGGTCGGACGTTGGACCTCCGAAAAGCGCCGCCGCATCATGGAGAGCCGCGTGATGGGCACGCGCTCTATAGCCGAAGGTTTCGCCCGCGCGGCGCTTCCGCCCCGGGTGCTCATCAGCAGTTCGGGCATCGGTTACTACGGCAACACGGGGGATACCGAAGTTGAGGAAAATTCCCCGGCCGGCCGCGGCTTCCTCGCCGACGTCTGCCGCGCGTGGGAAGCGGAGGCGATGCAGGTGCGGAACGCCCGCGTGGTCATTTTGCGGATCGGACTTGTCCTCGGTCGCGAGGGCGGAACGATGAAGCGCATTCTTCCGGTCTTCCGCGCCGGTCTCGGTGGACGGCTGGGCTCCGGTCGGCAATGGATGTCGTGCATCCACGTCGACGACATCGCCGGACTCGCTTTGTGGGCTATCGGGCAGGAGAACTTCGACGGACCGATCAATGCCGTCATGCCTCACCCGGTGACCAACACCGATTTCACCCGCCTCCTGGCCCGCGCGGTGCACCGCCCGGCCATTCTGCCCGCGCCGGCTTTTCTCCTCCGCGCGGTCTTGGGAGAAATGGCATCCCTCCTGCTCGACAGTTCGCGCGCGCGACCGGGGGTGGCGGAAGAGCGCGGCTACCACTACGAGTTCGCCGACGTGGAGAAAGCCTTGGATCAAGTCGCGCATTGAATAATTCGGCTTGTCGCCCCAACGCGGAAAACAAATCCTTGTCTCCTTCATGTCCGCCCGCCCGCCCCTGATCGATCTTCACCGCCATCTCGATGGCAGTGTCCGCCTGCAAACCATTCTCGATCTTGGCCGGCAGCACGGCATCCCTTTGCCCGGCGACAGCCTCGAGGAACTCAAGCCGCATGTTGTGGTCAGCACGCCGCAGCCCGGCCTGATCGAGTTTCTGGCCAAGTTCCGGTGGATGACCGGTGTGCTTGCCGACTATGACGCATGCCGCCGGGTGGCGCGTGAAAATGTGGAGGATGCGCAGCGCGAGGGGATCCGCTACCTCGAGTTGCGCTTCAGTCCGCTCTTCATGGCCGACGCCCATAATCTCGATCCTTCCATGGTCACCGCCGCGGTGATTGAAGGCGTGCGCGAGGGCGAGGCTGCTGCCGGGGTGAAGGCCAACCTGATCGGCATTCTCACGCGCACCTACGGACCGGTGCGAGCCCGGCGCGAACTGCGCGCCCTCCTCGACCACCGGAAGGAAATAGTCGCGCTCGATCTCGCCGGCGACGAGGGCAATTGGCCGGGCGAACTTTTCGTCGATCATTTCCAAGAAGGGCGCGATGCCGGTTGGCAGGTCACTGTGCATGCCGGGGAAGCGGCTGGAGCGCAGAGCATCGTCACCGCGATCGAGCAACTGGGTGCCACGCGCATCGGTCATGCCGTCCGTGCTGCCGAGGATCCTGCCGTCATGGACCTGCTGCTCCAACGCCGCATCGGCATCGAGGCCAACTTGACCAGCAATGTCCAGACCAGCACGGTGCCGGACTACGCCAGCCATCCGCTGAAAAAGTTTCTCCAAGCCGGTCTGCTCGCCACCATCAATACCGACGATCCCGGCATCAGCGGCATCGATTTGCCGTATGAACTCGATGTTGCCGCGCCCGCAGCGGGATTGGATGAGGCGCAGATCGTGCAGGCCCTGGAAAACGCCTGGGAGATCGCTTTTTTGCCGCCCGACGAAAAAGCGCGTCTGCGGGTTTGAGTCCGGCCGGCTGGGTGTCCGTTTTTTCCGCACTGGAAAACCACCGCGATCGGGTCCTTAATAGGCAGTGATGAAAGCCACGACCGCTCTTCTCCTTGCCGCGGTGCTGCTCACGGTGTCGGCCGTGGGACAAAGTGCCCAGCTCCCCGCTTACGAAGCCCTGCGCGCCGTGGGTCGCGAAAAAGGTGAAAACTGGATGGGCCGTTTGGTGGAAATGCGCGGGGTGGATGGAGATCCGCAGCCATCGCGTTGGTTGCTCACCTTTCGCGATGAAACTGCGCGCGGCGGCGTGCGCGAATTCGCCGTGACCACGCAAGGTGTCACCAGCGAGCGCACGCCGGTGCGTTCCGCCGACTCCGGTGCCCTGTCGGTCATGGGTGCTCGCTCGCTCAACCTTGATTCGACCGGTGCTTTCGCCGCAGCGAACAAGCAGGCGGCCTCCGGCAAGGTCGGCTTCCAATCCCTCAGCTACCTGCTGCAAAACAAGCAGGGTGCGCCGGTTTGGCTGGTGCAACTTTACGATGCGGCCGGGCTCGAAGTCGGCAAGATGAAAGTTTCCGCCCAAGACGGAGGCATCGTTTCGCGCCTGCGCACGCCCCAGGCGGCTGCGGTCGGATCTGCCACCACCGCGGCTGCGCCGCGGATGCCTGCGCCGGCCACCAGCGGCGGTTCATTCGGCGACCGTTGGGTGGAGGGTGGGGGACTCGTCGGCCACGCCAGCCGTTGGGGCGAGAAGTCTTGGCATGCCACCACGAACACCGCAGTGCGCCTCGGTGACAGCATCAGTGCCTTTTTTATCGGCCGTCCGGAACAACCAGCGCCCGCACCCCGCAACTAATCATGCCTGAAAGTTCATCCCTCATCATCGTGCTCTTCGTCGTCGGGTTCGCCCTTGTCGCCTCCGAGGTTTTTCTCCCCGGCCTCATTCTTGGGACGATCGGATTTTTCTGCCTCATTGCTTCGGTCATCTTTGTTTTTGTGCAATACGGATCTTCCGCCGGTCTGCTCGCTGCTTTTCTCGTCGCCGGTCTCAGCCTCACCGGCTTCTTGCTTTGGCTCAACTTCTTCCCGCGCACTTTCATCGGCCGCCGCCTCATGCTCAAGACGCGCCAGCCGGCCGACCTCACCGCCGCAGCACACCAGGCGATGATTGGCGCAACCGGCAAAGCCCTCACCCCCCTGCGCCCCTCCGGCACGGCGCAAATCAACGGGAAACGCGTTGATGTCACGGCAGTTGGCGATTTTCTCGAGTCAGGCGAGCATGTGGTGGTCACCGCGGCCGATGGCATGCGCGTGGCCGTGCGGCGAAAAGATGGTTTGGTCTCCGCGCCCGGAACCGCGTAAGATTCGCGTATGGGTTCACTTTTCATTTACATCGTCACGGGACTGGCCGTCGTTCTCGGCCTTGTTCTCCTCATTGTTCTCTTCAATTTTTTCGGCATCTGGCTGCGGGCCAAGGTGGCTGACGCCCCCGTTTCCTTCGCCAGCCTGATCGGAATGCGCCTGCGTCGCGTGCCGCTCGGCATGATCGTCGACAGCCGGATCACCGCGGTCAAAGCCGGTATCCCCCTCAACGCGGATGAACTCGAAGCCCACTACCTGGCCGGTGGCAGTGTGGATTCCGTTGTGTTGGCTCTCATCGCGGCGGACAAAGCCGGGATCAAACTCGACTTCAACCGCGCCTGCGCCATCGACCTCGCGATCAAAGGAACGAGCAAAACCGTCCTTGAGGCCGTCCGCACCAGCATCAATCCGAAAGTCATCGACTGCCCCGCCCCCGGTTCCGGCCGCGCGACCATCGACGCCGTGGCCCGCGACGGCATCGGGGTCAAAGTCAAAGCCCGTGTCACCGTCCGCTCGAACCTCGACCGTTTTGTCGGCGGCGCCACCGAGGAAACGATCATCGCCCGCGTCGGCGAAGGCATCGTCACTTCGATCGGTTCGGCCCTTTCTTACAAGGATGTGTTGGAAAATCCGGACCGCATTTCGAAAACTGTCCTGCAAAAGGGCCTCGATAGCGGCACCGCTTTTGAAATCCTTTCCGTCGATATCGCCGACATCGACGTCGGCGAAAACGTCGGCGCCAAATTGCAGGGCGAGCAGGCCGAAGCCGATAAAGTGGTGGCCCAAGCCAAAGCGGAAGTTCGCCGCGCCGCCGCCGTCGCCCTCGAGGGTGAAATGCGGGCCAAAACCCAGGAAATGCGGGCCAAGGTGGTCGAGGCCGAAGCCCAGGTCCCGCAAGCGATGGCCGAGGCCTTCCGTTCCGGCAACCTCGGGATCATGGATTACATGCGGATGAAAAACATCCAGGCCGACTCGCAAATGCGTGAATCCATCGCCGGCTCCGAGCGCGGCGACGCCGAGGCACGGTAAAGAGCGTCATCCGGTTCCGCTATGGAACAACTAGTCCTCCTCGTTGTCATCGGGTTGATCAGCCTGGTCAATTGGCTGCTGCAAAAGGCCGCCGAGAAGCGCGAGGCGGCCAAGTCGGCCCGGGTCGACAAGCGTGAGGTGAAGCGCGAAACGCGCCGCAACATCTACACGCACCCTGCACCGGCCCCGGCAGCGTCCGCTCCCCGCCGGGCTCCCGCCGAACGCGACCCGTTCAAGGACCTGATGGATGCGCTCGGCCTGCCTTCCGACGAGGCGCCGCCGCGCCCGGTGGTGGCCGAACCTGTGATCTTTGAAGATGAGGAATTTGCCTCGGCCGAAGAAGCGGCACCACCCCCGCCACTGCCCAAGCCTGTCGTGGCAAAACCGCTTTCCGCGGCGGCCTCCTGGCATCCGCCCGCCCGCCGCGCGCAACCCGACGAAAAAACCAAGCAACTCGCCTCGGCCTTCGCCGCCATGGATGATGCTTCACCTCAAATCTGGCAAGGCGGCAACGTGCGTGCCCTCCTCTCGAATGCCTCGGCCCAACGCAAGGCGGTGATTCTTTCCGAAATCCTCGGCACCCCTCGCGGCCTGGCCAACGCCAGCGCCCTCATGACCCGCGGGCATCTCTGAGCAGCTGGTCCTTGTAGCGTCGCCGTCCCTGGCGACGAACCGACAAAACGACCGGCGCCGGGGACGGCGACGCTACATCAATTTCACTTCACCGCGGCCCAGACACGATGGACGTCATCGTGGTCATCGAGCGCCTGCAAAAAGGCACCGACTTCCGCCCCTTGGTCCCCGGCCAGTTCCGGACACTGCTTTGGCACAAACCCCAACTCACTCGTCACCACCGTCCACCCATTATCCGAGAGCCACTTGGCCACGCCGTGCGTGTTGGTGCGGTCCGTGATGAACCGCGCGCCGGTTGCGTCCGCCGGAATGTCATCGTTCTGCTCGTGGGTGAGGGGCTCGACTTCGTTGGCCCCCGCCTCGATGGCCGCTTCCTCGGGGTCGACTCCCGCTTTTGCCGCGTAGGCCTCGACCAGGCCGACATGGTCGAAGAGAAACTTGTTGCTCCCCGATGCGCCGAGTTGCCCCTTTTTGAAAAGCACGCGGATTTCCGGCGCCGTGCGGTTGTGGTTGTCGGTGAAAACTTCCACGATGATCGGCACCTTGTGCGGGGCGTAACCTTCGAAGGTCATGTGCTCGAGCGAAATTTTGTCGCTGCCGGTGCCTGCGCCCTTGGCGATCGCCCGCTCGATGGCATCCTTGGGCACACTTTCCCGGCGCGCTTTCTCCAATGCCGCGGTCAACCGCGAGTTGGTCGCCGGATCCGCTCCCCCATGGCGCGCCGCGATGGTGATCTCACGAATGAATTTTCCCGTTGCCTGCGATTTCCGGAGCGAGGCAACCTCGCGCTTGGCCAACAACCATTGACGTCCCATAAGCCGAGCATCCTAAGCCAACGCCCGCCCCTTGCTCAAGGCTGCCGATGCAAAGGTAGGGACGAGCGGCCCGCTCGTCCGCCGCGCCAGCTCGGGCACGCGAGCCGCGTGCCCCTACCTTCACGGCTGGGTCCCCGACACGCGCAGCATCACTTCATTGCGGCGCAGGAAAGTCGGGATCCACGGGGGATCGTAATAGGCGAAGAGGGGTTCGCCCTCGACTTCGAGCCGGCGATTGTCGACCCACGCGCGCAGCTTGCCTAAGGCCTCCTCCTCATTGGCTTGGTTCCGTCCGCCCGAGTAACGGTAAACCGCAAAGTGTCCGGCCGGCAAATCGTCCATCGTGACCGCGGTATCCTTGGGAACCGGCACTTTTCCCGCCGCCACGTCGCGCGGAAGTATAAAACTCATGCCGCCCTGCCCGGCCTCGTTTTTCATCAAGACCGGCGCCGTCATGGCGATCTCCTGATCCGCCTCGTTCCCGCCCGAAATGTAACGAAACAAGCGCATGAAATCCCCGTCTCCGGTAGCCGTTCGGACCAGCGTCAGCGCCGGATAATCCCGCACCTCAAACTTCCCATCCTGCACGAGTACTTTGTAATCGGGTGTTTCGGTCGCCATGGCGAAGGAGGTCAGCATGGCCAGGCCAAACAGGGGTGCAAAGATCTTCATATGGCTACCATAGGGCAACCCCCGGAGTTTTTCACGATCTTCGTTAAAAAGGTCGCAACTTGGGACGCCTGGCCGTCGGCGCCAGGCGGCGCGTCCGCACCGTGTCTTCTGACCAAAAAGAAAGGCGGCCGAAGTGGCCGCCTTTCTGTGATTTTTTGACTCAGAGCTTAGCTCTGGGCGCCTTCTTCGGTCTTGGCAGCATCTTTCTTCTCCCCGTCCGGGCATCCGCCGCAACTGCCGGCGAAAGTGGAGGTGGCGAAAGCGGCCATGGAGACGACCGTGAGGGCTAGTGCGAACAGTGATTTCATAACGGGCACAAGTTGCCACAACCTCCCCGATAAGCAAATAGTTTTTGTGCGAGTTGAGGGCCCTGGCCGGCGGAGCAATCCGAGACTCGATCAAGATGCAATTTGACTCCTTGCCCGCGGCGCCCCATGTTTACCGACATGAAAGCATTCAAAACCACCCTCGCCCTCCTCGTCTTGGCCCTGACCCCCGTGCTGGCCGCATCGGACAAGGTGATTGATAAGGACGGCTGCGTCACCGGCCAACCCTGCAAGTGCAAGGATTGCGGATACGTTTGTGGTTCAGATGCCTGCAAAGCGAGCGCAGCCTGCAAAGGCGACGCCTGCAGCAAGTCCTGAGGCCCGAGGAGACACCGCCTGACCGGTGGTGAAGCCTCCTCCCTCCCTCAGTTTGTATTGTCTTGCCTCCGGTGTCCCTGGCGCGGCATCCCGGCGCTGTTTCATCCTCCGGGCCCACAGGTCATTTGCCTTCCGGGTCTGCTGGCCCTACGGTCCCCGCCGTGCCGCACCTCCTGCTTGTTCTTTTTCTTTACCTCGCCGTCGTTCCGCCGTCCGGTGCGGCCGACCCCGGCACCTTTACGCTGACCGGAGGAATGTCCTCGGCCCGCTCTCTGCATACCGCGACCTTGCTCGGCGATGGGCGGGTGCTGGTGTGTGGAGGGGCCGATGACTCGCGGCAGGCGCTCGGCACGGCGGAGATTTATGATCCGCGGACAGCCACCTTTTTGCCGACCGGCTCCATGGGCACGGCCCGCTTTGCGGCCAATGCCACCATGCTTCCCGACGGCAGGGTGCTCATTGTCGGGGGTGAGGACAGCAACAATGTGTCGACCACCTCGGTGGAGCTTTTCAATCCGGCCACCGGCACGTTCTCCTTTACCGGATCGCTGCTCACCTCACGCCTCAACCCGACGGTGACACTGCTCGGGAACGGTCTGGTCCTGGTTGCCGGGGGTTACGAGGGCACGAGCACGGGGACGCCCCTGGCCTCGGCCGAACACGCCCCGCCGGCGCATGGCCTCGGGAGTGCGGTAAGGTGCCACGCGCGCGCTGCCGCCCGCAGTCTCGGTGACCGAAACCCACGCGCGGAGTTCCGGCGTCGATTCCCTGCGGATCGCGTCGGCCCGCGGGTCGATGGCCCCGGCGACCATGGAGGGAACAGAAATGG
>Ga0247837_1010366_pt1 | contig 10711 bp, 11 predicted proteins | sample LaCtaG_2_FD_187115 | JGI IMG/M metagenome (GOLD analysis project Ga0247837, IMG submission 187115) | Freshwater microbial communities from meromictic Lake La Cruz, Castile-La Mancha, Spain - LaCruzMarch2015_14.5m | ecosystem: Environmental > Aquatic > Freshwater > Lake | place: Spain: Castile-La... | reverse complement strand
CACGCCCGAAGCTGCGAAGGTGCTCCGGCAGCCAGCCATCGTGGAGTATCTTATCGAGCGTGTGGATGCCCTCCCGGAGAATACCCGATCAGACAAGCTTGTCGCCGCCATCCGCACCGGCCTGCAGGAGGCCCTGCCACTTTTGTCAGAAAAGACCCTTTCCGCCGGTCAGGTCACCGAACTCCACACCCGTATGGCCGCACTCTATGCCATCATCCTTGGGACCGCCGCAGGCACATGAAAACAACACTCCTTTCCGCTCTTTTTTTCGCATCCTTCGCCACGGCTCAAGAGCCTGCTGCCACCCCTGCGGAGGTCGGCACCCGCAGCAAGGTCCTCGAACTGGCGGGCGCATTCAGCAACGACGGCTACCGGATCCGCGATGGCTTTTGGACCGGGGATCTCGAGAAGGGCAGACCCCGCTTCCTGGAGGTGAACCTCTTTGCCGGAAACGAATATTGGTTCTGTGCTGCCGCGGCACAAAGTGCCCGCAAGATCGCCGTCTCCCTTTTCTCCGCCGATGGCAAGGCCGCCGACTTTCAAACCTACCACGACGGCCCGGTTGCAGCCGCAGGCGCGGAGCCGGAGATCAGCGGCAAATACTTCGTAAAAATCGAGCTGTTGGAGGGGGACAAATCCCCCTTCTGTTTACTTTACACCTACAAGTGACCCATGCCCTCGTCCACCGCCACCATTGAAAAAGTCTCCGGCCCCCAGGTCCGCCAATTCTCCGTCTTCCTCCAAAACAAGGTGGGAGCCCTGCTGGAAGTCGTCAAACTTCTGGAGCAGCACCATGTCGTTGTTCTCGCGCTGAGTATTCAGGATGCCTCGGAGTCCTCTCTTGTCCGGATGATTGTGAGCGACCCCGACCTTGTCTCCGAACTCTTCAACGAGCACGATATCCCCTACAGCGATTGCGAAGTGCTCGTTGTCGAACTTCCGGAGGGTGCTGCAGACCTCACGCGCGTGCTTGCGGCCCTGCTCATGGCGGAGGTCAACATCGTATTCAGCTACGCGGCTCTCACCCGGCCTCGCGGACGCACGGTCCTCGTCATGCATGTTGATGACATCGAATGCTCAACCAACGTCCTCTCAGGCGAACGCTTTGTCATCCTCACCCAATCGGACCTCTCCCGGTAAACCCCAACCCAACACACCATGAAACAGTTCCTCCCCCTCGCCCTCGTTACAGCCGCAGCAATCACAACAGCCAGCGCTGACCTTACCATTGCCTACAGTATTGAGCAGGGCTCCGGGACCAAGCCCTCGACCCTGACTCTCAAAACGAAGGACGGAAAAGTGCGAAGCGATGTCTCGGAGGAGGTCTCGGCCATCGTGGACACCCAAACGGGAGATACCGTCACCCTCATGCACCAGCAAAAAATGGCCATGACGCTTCCGGGCAGCACGATCAAGGACATGGCAGCTGCAGCGGGCGCGGGTAACGCCACGGCCAACCCCGCCCCCCCGAAGCCCACCGGCCGCACTGAAAAAATCAGCGGCTTCCAGTGCGAGGAATACGTTGTTGAAAATGGCGGTCAGACCATGGAGCTCTGGATCACCAAGGAAGTCCCGGAAGGTTCGGACATCATCTCCCAGCTCTCGCGCCTCGGGGCTTCCATGAATCCGGCCGCCGCCGCCACAGAAGGGATGACCATCGATGGCTTTCCCGTCCGCACTTCCGTTTCAGGCGGCCCCCAGGGCCGGGTGACCATCACGGTCGTCGGCATCAACCGGGACCCGCTTAAGGACTCGGAATTCAAAGTGCCTTCCGGCTATCGCAAAGTCGAAGTCCCGCAGATTCCTTGAATTTCAAAAGATGATGCATTTGAGGCAGGTTTTGCGTTCCCCCTGCATACCCACCTTTTCCCCCAAGGAATCTGTAGGACTTTTCGCGGCGAAAAGTCTTCAGCGAGGCACTAGCAGGCTGTCGGACTTGTGAAAGGCCGACACATTTTTTTCTTCCAAGTCATAAGAGTATGGCTGCTCGCGTGCCCGACATCCTGCTAAAAATTCCGCTTCGCGGAATGGAAACTTCGCGTTCCGGAACCCGGTGAGGATTTGAGCATTTCTCACTCCATGCACAAAAGTGGGATTTTCCTTCCGCGCAGCGGAAGCTTTAGCAGCTTGTCTGGCAGGGCCACCCCTTCCCTCCCAGGTTTCCCATTCCAGAGAAGGCCGTTGATTCTAAGTCCGACAAGCTGCTAGGGGTTGAAGATGCAAACAAGGAACGGCGGAAATTTTCAAACATGTCCTGCCTGGTCTAAGGCAGTGCCTCGCTAGAAGGACCGGCACCGGATGCTCAACGCGATCTGGCTTGGCCTCATTCTTGTCGCAGTCGCCCTCGGGGCTGTAACCGGGCAGCTGCCTGAGGTCACGAAAAAGGCCTTTGAGGGTTGCAAGACGGCGGTCATTGACCTGGCCCTGCCCTTGGCCGGAGTGATGGCGTTGTGGCTGGGAATCATGCGCTTGGCGGAAAAATCAGGGGCGGTGCAGATTGTTGCACGGCTGTTGAGGCCGGTGCTGGTGCGGATATTTCCCGACGTGCCGCCGCAACATCCCGCCATGGGATCGATGGTGATGAACATGGCAGCCAACATGCTGGGGCTGGCCAACGCAGCAACCCCGCTCGGCCTGAGGGCGATGCGGGATCTGGAAACGCTGAACCCCCGTCCCGGAACGGCCACGAATGCAATGTGCACCTTCCTCGCGTTGAACACGAGTTCGGTTCAACTCATTCCTGCGACGGCCGTCGCGATCCTCGCGGCCCAGGGTTCCGTCCAGCCGACGGCGATTATCGGAACCGCCCTTTTTGCGACGGCCTGTTCGACCTTTGTGGGCCTTGTGGCTGTGAAATTCTTCGAGCGTCTGCCCGCCTTCGCGCTGCCTCCAGCGCCCCCCTTCGCGACGGAGACCTGCGAAGCGGAAACGGAAGCCGGGGAACCTCCCCCGCCGATGAGTGGCGCTCGGGCTGCGGCGGTCTGGGCAATTCTCGCGGTGTTTGCCGGGGTCTTTGTGCTGATGAGTTTTGCGCCCTCTTCCTTCGAGACCTTGGCAAGTCATGTGCGGGGCGGGCTCGGGCTGGCCGGTGGCAGCTATTCCCTGCCGGAAGGATGGTTGGAGAAGCATCCGCTGGCCCGAGCGGTCGAAGTTTTGTCCCTGCTTGCGATCCCGTTTTTTCTTACGATCTTCCCCATTTATGCAGCGGCACGCCGCGTGCCGGTTTACGAGGAATTTGTGGAAGGCGCCAAGGAAGGCTTTCAGGTTGCGGTGAAGATCATCCCGTTTCTTGTGGCGATCCTTGCAGCAATCGGGATGTTCCGCGCCGCGGGAGGCATCGACCTTCTCTCCCGCGCCGTCTCTCCTCTCCTTGCCCCGATCGGCTGCCCGCCGGATCTCCTCCCCCTCATCTTCATGCGCCCCCTCAGCGGAAGCGGCTCAATGGGCATCTTTTCCGAACTCGCCGCCACCCACGGGCCGGACAGCCTCATCGTCCGCATGGCAGGGACGATCATGGGCAGCACGGAAACGACGTTCTATGTGCTTGCCGTCTATTTCGGCTCGGTGGCAATCCGCCGGACCCGCCACGCCGTGCCCGCCGGCCTGCTTGCCGATCTTGCGGGGGTTGTCGCCTCCGTGGCGATCTGCAACTTCGTCTTCGCACGCTGAACGGCAGGCTGGCGTTTGGCCGGCGACCTGCCTAGCATGGTCGTTTCTTATGAAACGTCAGTCCAAACCGGATCCCCGCCCCTTCTCCTCCCTGGTTCTCGATGGCCCCAGCCGCGCTCCGAGCCGCGCGATGCTCTACCCGATGGGCTTCACGGAGAAGGATTTTTCAAAACCGCAGGTCGGCATCGCCTCAACGTGGTCCATGGTCACTCCCTGCAATATGCACCTCGACCAGCTTGCGAGAGAGGCAGCGCTGGGCACCGACAAGGCGGGAGGCAAGGCGACGATTTTCAACACGATTACAATCTCCGACGGCATCTCGATGGGCACGGAGGGGATGAAGTATTCGCTCGTTTCGCGCGAAGTGATTGCCGACTCGGTGGAAACCGTCGTCGGTTGCCAGGGCTTTGACGGCTTTGTGGCTCTCGGGGGATGCGACAAGAACATGCCGGGATGTTGTATCGCGATCGCCCGGTTGAACCGTGCATCGGTCTTTGTTTATGGCGGGACGATCCTGCCGGGGTGTCTGGGCCCGAGGAATCTGGACATCGTTTCTGTTTTTGAGGCAGTCGGAGCGCTCGCCGCCGGGAAGATCTCACAGAAGGAATCCGATGAAGTCGAATCCTGTGCCATCCCGGGACCTGGTTCCTGCGGCGGTATGTATACCGCAAACACCATGGCCTCGGCCATCGAGGCGATGGGACTCAGCCTTCCGAACAGTTCCGCCCAGGCGGCCATCTCCGAGGCGAAGAAGGACGACTGCCGCCGCGCGGGTGCCGCAGTTGTTGCAATGCTCAAGCGGGGCATCCGCCCCTCCGACATTTTCAGCAAGGAGGCCTTCGAAAATGCGATCACCGTCGCGATTGCACTGGGGGGATCGACCAATTGCGTGCTGCACCTCCTGGCCATCGCCCACTCGGCCGGGGTGAAACTTTCGATTGATGACTTTACCCGCATCGGGAAACGGGTTCCCGTGCTCGGAGATCTCAAACCGAGCGGCCGTTACCTGATGAGCCAGCTTGTGGAGATCGGCGGCATTGTACCGATGATGAAGGAATTGCTCGGCGCGGGCCTGCTCCACGGGGATTGCCTCACGGTCACAGGGAAGACGCTCAAACAAAATCTTGCACCCTTCAAGGCCTATCCAAAAGGGCAGCAAATCATTGCCCCGGTCTCGAAGCCTCTCAAGAAGGAATCCCACCTGGTCATTCTTCGCGGGAATCTCGCGCCGGGCGGCGCCGTGGCAAAAATCAGCGGCAAGGAGGGCGAACGCTTCAGCGGCCGTGCCCGTGTCTTTGAAAGTGAAGAGAAGGCACTCACGGCAATTCTGAGCCGCAAGATTCGCGCCGGGGATGTGATCGTGATCCGGTATGAAGGTCCCCGCGGCGGCCCGGGAATGCGTGAAATGCTTTCTCCAACGAGCGCCGTGATGGGCCTTGGCCTTGGCAAGGAGGTCGCACTGATCACCGACGGCCGTTTCTCCGGAGGAACCCACGGCTTTGTTGTGGGCCATATCACCCCGGAGGCCTTCGACGGCGGACCTCTTGCCATCGTGCGCGATGGCGACAGGATCACCATCGATGCCACAACCCGCAAACTCCAATTGGATGTGACGGCGCGCGAAATCACGTCGCGTCTGGCCCGCTGGAAAAAGCCGCCCCCCCGTTACAAGCGGGGTGTGCTCGCGAAGTATGCCTCTCATGTCACCACCGCCTCAGAAGGTGCTGTGACCGACAAAGACCTGTAAGCCTGATCCATGCGGGATAAATCAGCTTCGGATCATCCAACATTGCACCCCGGACGTATCGCACAGATCTCGGTAAGTTTCGGCGAGCCGGTGCCCATCCCCCTTCTCCAGGAGGCGTGGCGTCGTATGGAAACAACCCACCCGGCGCTCTGTGGCCCGCAAACCGCCGATTCCCGTCCCACAGAACCCGATGCCGCCTGGGAGATACTTGACTGGTCGAAGCTGCCACGCGAGACCCTTGCCCCGCAATGGACCGGCTTGCTCGCAGCCGAGGCCGCCAATCCCCCTGGCAACCGAACCCGGTTTGTCGGCATCAGCCTGCCCGGAGGCTCAACGCATCTGCTGGGGACATTTTCCCGCGACACCCTGGATGAAGAGGCGTGGTTTTTTCTCCTCTGCGAGTGGCTCGAAGGCATCGAAGGACGCACGCCGGTGGATAACCCGGAACCCACAGCAGAGGCAGCGCGCACCGACCAGGCGTGGTGGCTCAATCATTTGACCGATGCGACTCCCCACGTTTTTCGTCACTACGAGGGAGAAGCATCCCCCGACGTCGATCAGAACATTCTTCTCGACCGGGCAATCAGCACCGCATTCGCAAAGAGTTGCCGGAGGATGGAAGTTTCCTGCCGCGCCGCAGTTCTGGGCTGCTGGGGGCTGTTGCTGGGAAGGCTTTCGCTGCGTGACCGGCCGCTTTTGCTTGCAGACACCGAGGCGGCAGGCAGCACAGAATGGGTCCTGGGAAACCCTCACGCGGCAGCTCCCTGTCTCCTCCCTGCCCCGGGAGTCAATTCTCTCGCACAATACCTCAAACATGTCGCAGGCATGGAGCGGCACCGCGCAGCAGCGGGCCCAGCACCCCAGGAGATTCGCCCGGAGGCCTCCGAACCCCTTGAGGTCGCTTTCGCTTCCTTGTTCCGCTGGCTGCCCCCCTCGCTCAACGACCGGATCTCCAGTGCTTACCCGCGCTGGATCAACCTGGATGCCCGCTTCATCGACTGGCCGTCGCACCCGCTCACGCTGGAAGTTCGCGATGGGGCCCGGATCGAGCTGCGCCTGCGCTCGTCCATGTTGCCCCCCGCGGAAACCGCCCACCTCCTCGCTCAGCTCGAACGGCTCCTGACACTGGTCGCGGAAGACCCCTCCTCACGGTGCGATGAGATCTCCTTCAACTCCGGGGAACCCGCCTTCCCGCCAAAAGAAGTTTCAGCGGCGGATCCTCTCTCAGACCGGATCGCAAAGGTCGCAGCAAAGGTTCCCGATCTCCAGGCCATCGAAGATTCCAATGGGGCCACTTTAACCTTCCGGGAGGTTGACGACTACGCGAACCTCCTGGCCGCGCACCTTTTGTCCGTTGGACTGGGGGAAGGCTGGACAGCCGGAGTCTGTCTCACCCCTTCTCCCTGGGTTCCCGTTGCACTTCTTGGAGTGCTCCGCGCAGGAGACACGTGTGTTCCTCTCGATCACGAGGCCCCGCCCGCATGGCTTGCCCAAAGGCTTGAGGCCACGGACTGCGAGCTGGTTATCTGTGACTCCGGAACGGCCGCGTTTTTCGCTTCCGAGACCAAACGTCTGCTTGTCCTCGATCAGGAATGGGAAACCGTTTCCGCCACCGCGTCTGCCGCCAGAACCGCGCCCCCGGCAAAAGTTGCCGTGATCCTCACAGGCACAATGTGGACTCCGCCGCCCCCCGTTGCGTATCTCACCCCTCAAGTCATCGATGGGGCGACCGAACAGTTCCTGCAATTGTGCGCGATCTCTGAAGGCAGCCGGTTTGGTGTTATGGCCCCTGCAGGGACCGCTGCCTACGTGGAAAGCATCCTTGCAGTAATGGCCGGTGGTGCCACCGCCGTTTTTATCGATGACTCGTCCCCCTCCCAACTTGCAGAGAAACGAGTCACCCACCTGCGCACAACGGCAGCGGAGTTCCGCTCGCTGACCGCTGCAATCACACTTGGGAATACGCCGCTCCCGGAAAACCTGCAATGTCTCGCAGTGGACATCCTCTCCGGATCTGCGGACCCGCACACCCTTCTTCGGTGGATGGAAAAGGCCACAGGTCCTCTCCGCTGGATTTGTTTCTCCAGCCCGTGCGGCCTTTGTGGCACCGGTCTGGAATCGGATCCCGCTGCAGCCTCCCTTACGCAAACCGGACACCGAACATCCTTGCGGACCGCACCAAATTCCCCTGCGACGCTAACTGACCTTGCTGGAAAAACGCCCCCTGTCGGCTACCCGGGCATCCTCGATCTTAAATTGCCCGGAGATCAACAAACCCCCTGGCATCCCTGGGTTTGGCGATCGAAGGACGCAGGATTGCATCTGCTGTCACAGGACTCGCGCACGGACACGATCGCGCAGACCCTGCTCTCCGTTCCTGAGATTCTGGATTTCGCATCGGACCCCGCACAGCCTGGCGTCGTTTGGTATGTCGCCACAAACCCGATCCCTCCCTCCGAACTTCAGGCGGTTCTCTCGACAGCGCCGATCCACCCACGGATCGAATCCTGCCTGCCGGTTGCGGCAATTCCGCTGATTCACGGGCATCCGGATTTCTCCGCTCTCGTCGCTCCACCCATCCCGGTACCACCACCGCCCGAGCCCCCAAAACCTGCCCCAGAAGCCGCACCTCCACCCGCTCCCGCACCCATCGCCCGGTTCTTGCAAAAACTCGGAGGGGAAGAGGAATCTCCGTGCCTGATCGTGATTCCGCCGACGGGAGGATCACTTACAGACTACGCTCAAGTTGTTCCCCTTCTGGCTCCCGATTGGCGCGTAGCGGGCATCGTCAGGCCGAAGTCCGCAAGCGAGTCTTCTTCCCCGGACAAGCTGGCCCTGCAAATCGCGGAGGCGCTTGAGCCCGATGAACCGATCCACCTGCTGGGAGTGGGCTCAGCCGCCATCGATGCTTTTGAAATCACCCGGGTGCTGAGGGCAAGCGGAAGAGAAGTTCCCTTCCTCGTTGTCGCCGGTGCCGCGCCACCTCCATCCAACAAACTTGCCGGGTGGCTCCGCTCGCTTCCTGCAGGCCTGGGCGGGAGATCCTTTGGAAAACCTCCCCTTCACGGCCCCTGCGGAGTCCTCCTTACCACCGACCTCCCGGCAAACTCCGAAGTCGGGTGGCTGGATGTGGCACCCGACGCCGTTTGCCTGAAACTCGATTGCCGCTCCGGAGATCTTCTCAACCGCGAGGCCGACCACCTCGCCGAAGCTCTCTGGCAACTCGCAGGCGACCCTTCGCCCCAATCCTGACGTCCAAATCGCCGAAGCGGTGACAGGCTGGCACAAACCGCCCCTTTCCCTCCGGCAATGAGGAACAACAAAACGCGACTTTGCGCTTGCCTGGCGGCGGCTGTCTGATACAGTCCATTCACTTATGGCAAAAACTTCATGGATTGAGCGCGACGCACGCAAGCGACGCACTGTCGAAAAATTCGCCGAACTCCGGGCCGAGCTGAAAGCGAACAAGGACTACGCTTCGTTGGCGCAACTTCCGCGTAACGCGAGTCCCACCCGACTGGTCAACCGGTGCAAAGTCACCGGCCGCCGCCGTGGTTACATGCGCCGCTTCAAGATCTCCCGCCTGACATTCCGCGAGTTGGCTTCTTCGGGGATGATCCCCGGGGTAACCAAATCGAGTTGGTAGAAAAGCGGATTCTCCATCGGACCATTCGGTGCCGATTTACGAGTACCGGCTCACTGAGGGAGACTGCCGTGCCTGTGGCGGAACCTTCGAACTCCGCAGACCGCTCAACCGACCGGAGTTGTCGCACTGCCCTCTCTGCAAGAAGCCGGTGGCCCGCGTGATTTCAGCCCCGAACTCCCCACGGGTTTCCAAACCACTCTCGGTAACCGACGCAAAGAAGGCGGGATTTACAATTCTACAGAAACGTGAAAAAGGCGTCTACGAGCGGCTCTAGGGCCGGGCATGAGCCCGTTCGTCCTTCCCTGACCAAGGCACTCATTGCCGAGCTGCTCGGCACGTTTTTTCTGATGCTGACCTTCGGCCTCATCCTCGTCCCTCCGGGTCCCGGGGCGATGATCCCCTTCGCGGCGGGTGCCATGTATGCGGCGTTGATTGCGTTCGGACGTCCGATTTCGGGCGGCCATTTCAACCCCGCAGTGAGCCTGGCCGCTGCAATCGTCGGATCGCTGGGGTGGCTGAGGTTGCTGCCTTACTGGATTGCCCAGCTTCTGGGTGCGGTGGCAGCGGCAGCGTCCGTCTGGGTGATCAAGGGCGACGTGGCCCCCGAAGCAATGGTGGCCGATCCGGGACCGACACTGCTGCTCGAGTTTTTATTCACCATGCCAATCTGTCTTGTGTTTTTGAGCACGCGCGAGAATCCATCTTCCGGCGTTTTTGTTGGGCTGGTGTTGGCAGCGGGGATGCTTGCCGCAGGCCCGGTGTCGGGTGGGGTTTTCAATCCCGCTCTGGCAGTGGGTCTGCATGGATTGAACCTCATTGCCCAGCCATCTCTTTGGCTGTACCCCTTCGCCGCCCTGGTCGCAGCGTTTGGAGCGGCTGGCGTTTTTTACCTGTTCGACAAGAAGCGCTGACGCAAGGGAGTTGAGAGATTTTTTTTGATAATTGTTGACTATTACATGGAAGGCCGTAGATATGGGCATATGAAGACTACCATTGAAATGGATGAGGAGAAGTTAAAGCGGGTGATGGCCTTGACTGGATTGAAAACCAGGAAGGAAGCAATTGACTGGGCTTTGACTGAAGGAGAACGGATCGCAAGGATTGATAAAATTGCGGGTCATCCCTGGGACGCCGCGCGGGTCATGGCGTCGGTTGAGCCCGGCTACGATGTGATCGCCATCCGGAATCAATCGGTCAATTACCGCGCCAATCCCTGATGTCGCCGATCTTGGTGGATTCCTCCTGGATTATCGCCCGGATGCGGGCGGGAGAGGATTTCCGGCAGCGATTGATTTCGGTTTTGCGATCTGGTCAGCTCTACAACTCGGGCGTGGTTCGAGCGGAGGTTTTGCGGGGAATCAAGTCCCCGTCCATGCGCGATGAGGCCTGCGATTTCTTCGACATTGTGCCGGAGGTTCCCTGCGATGCGAGGCTATGGCGGCAGGTATCGGATTTGGGCTGGACCCTTGGCCGTCGGGGCAAATGGCCACCCGTCACTGACCTCGTGATCGCGGCATGTGCCCGGCGGGTCGGGGCGAGGGTGGTAACTTTGGATGCTCATTTTTACGACATCCCCGACCTGGACGTGAGCGCTGACATCTGAGGCTGCTTGGAGGTTACGTTCTGGAGGGGGCCTTGTTCGCGGGAAA
>Ga0247837_1010362_pt1 | contig 10715 bp, 15 predicted proteins | sample LaCtaG_2_FD_187115 | JGI IMG/M metagenome (GOLD analysis project Ga0247837, IMG submission 187115) | Freshwater microbial communities from meromictic Lake La Cruz, Castile-La Mancha, Spain - LaCruzMarch2015_14.5m | ecosystem: Environmental > Aquatic > Freshwater > Lake | place: Spain: Castile-La... | reverse complement strand
GCAGCCGCGACGATGCGGCCCATCAAGGTGTCGAGGTTGAACTTGCGCAAGCCGCGGCTTTCCACGTCCCAGACCGTGATCAGTCCGCGCTTGCCCAGATTGGCGGCAGCAGTCGTAAAGCGCATCGTGCGGGCTGCGCCCGAGGCTTTGATGAACGTGCCGATGTATTCACTGCGTTTGGTGCTGTTTTTCATAACCCCCTTGGCCTCTCGCAGGGGGCTCACCAAATCCATCAGTTTTGTCGCACCATATTTTTCACCATTTTCCGGGTGCCCTCCATGTTGGCATGGTTTTCGGCACGAAGGCCGCAGTTGGCCGTTTCCTCGTTTATCAGCCGTAGGAACTCACGATCCGGCGGGAGCCATAAGAAGCGTTTGGCTCGGGTGGTATGGGGGTAGCCGCAAGTCGTTCGTTTTGACACCCCCCTGAGGGTCATGAAATCGCTCGTCGCGAAAATCCTCGGGATCACCAATTCAATCTGGCGCTTCTACGGCCCGCTCCTTCGCCAGCTCGTAATCAGTGGCACCGGCGCCCTTCTTCCCATCGCCTTGGACATCGTCCGATCCCTGGCCAACTCCGATCGCACCAGCGGTCAGAAGCGCGAAGAGGCCATCAAGACACTCAAGTCCAGAGCCGTCACCGAGGGCATCTCGGCTACCGAGAGCCTCATCCGCTGGACCATCGAATCAGCTGTGCAACACATGCGCTTGGAGGACAAGTAACATGAGCAAGATCAAGCTCAGCCTCATGCGCTTTCTGGTTTCCAAGTCCGGCAGCTTGCTCACGCCGATCATCGCGGGTTTTGTGGCCACGCTTGTGGCCAAAGTCGCCGCCTTCGACGCCTCGCTCGCCGGCCAACTCGACCAAACCGCCATCGTGGGGTTTATCGTGGCAGCGATCCTCACCGCAGTGAACTACGTCACCAATTCCGTGCAGACCAACGGGATCAAAAAGATCCAGGCTCTGGTCAACACCGACCAAGACGGCATCCCCGGACCGATCACCTACACCGAGGTGCGGCGGGCAATCCCCGTGGCCAAGTGACAGAGGCTCAAATCAAGGCCATCTTTGAGGCCAAGACAATCAGCCCAGCTGACGGTCGTCCTTTCTGGAAGCGCCTGCTTGCCTCCCTGCGCATCCAACTCAAGCCAGGCACAACCACGGACAAGCCAGTGGCCTACGTCGGGATCAAGGCAAAGGCCGATTTCTAGTCGCGCGCGCTTCTTTACTGAATGCGGGTTTCGCGCAGGAAGCGCTCGATCTCTGACAGCGCAAATCGAGGCGACCGCAAAGCGTAGCTGGGTTTAAGCAAACCACGTTTGCACAAGCGCCACAGGGTAACTCGTGAGATACCAAGCGCCTTGGCTGTTTCCTCAGAACTAAGCGCCAACCTATCGCGGATTGGCTCCACTGGCACAGCAACCGGAACTGGCGCAGGCTGCGGCGGTGGGCTCATCGCCCGCTGAGCCGCCTGGATACATCGCTCAAGTTGCTCTGCTGTGAGATTCACAAACACCGGCTCGGGCGGAAGCTCATCGCCCAACATGCCCTCAAGTATCTCCATCGGCTCCTTCTTGAGCATCGGAGCAAGCCCATGCTCCACCAGCGTGCGCAAGTGGATGCGGTCGGGCAACGTGGGGTCATCAGCCTTCATGCGTCGACCAGATGATCAAACAGCCCTTGCTCCAGCGGTACCAGCGCCGCCTGCTCGGCCTTGAAGAAGTCCGCCTTCGTCTTACCCATCGACTTGCCGCGGCGCGTGTGGCAATCGAAGGCATAGTCGGGAACCGGCACGTATTCCGGCGCGCTGCGCAACTCATCGGCCAACGTGTCTGGATCGATGCCGCGCATTTCGTCGTAAACGAAGTTCTGCAAGTGGTCGGCATCACGGCTCTTCTTGGCCGCGCAAAGCAGGATCACCGCCTTGGAGATGAAGATGCGGCCACGGGCACGGCGACCGGAGAGGTTTGCATTGATCATCGCGTACGACTCATGCAGCGCCTTGACCTCCTTGGTGATGATGCCCCAGCAGTCCTCGGCTGACACGGTGAGCAGCCGTTTCCACACATAGTGGCCGAAGCCACTGGCCCACAGCTCCAAGGCCCAGTAACCAGCGTATGGAGTTTCCCCGCGTCGGATCGCCTTTTGCATCGCCGAGCTGACCTCGCCGAAATCGTAGCCTCTAATCGTTCTAAGTCTCATGCCGTGCCCCGTGAGTCCGAACATGTCTGGTGTGAATTTTTGCATCCCCTTTGGCCTCTCGCAGGAGACGCACGGAATCCATCAGTTTGTTGCACCATTTTTCGGCGCGGCCTGTGGCCCGGTCTGGCAAACGCGCCCGCCTCGGCCTTGCGGATAAACTCCTCCACAACTTCAGCCCGCACATAGCGGCGGTTGTAGATAAGATACGTCTGGAGCAGGCCCTGCTTTTCCCAGCGGTGTATGGTGCCACGGCTGCGCCCAATGATCTCACGGAACTTGTCCAACGAGATCGGCAGCTTGCGGGCAACGGATTCTTCTGGTTCAGGCATGCACCGACTTTAACGCAGTGAAACATCATAGCCTAATTTCCTCGGGGGTGCATTGAGGGTGCGTCAGCCGAGGCTTACCGACTGGCGGCGGGGTGCATCCATCGAAACCCGATCCTGACTCTTGTAGCTCTCAAACCGGATGTGCGCCTTCCACTTATTCTTAAGATACCTCTTCTCAGCCGCAATACGTTCGGCCGACCGGATCAGCGAGTTCCCACCAAGATTCTTGTCTCTCTCTTGCAGGAAGCAAAACCGCGCCTCGTTCCAGACCAAACGGTTCTCCATCAGCTCGGTCATCGTCGCGTCGATGTCGCACTTGCACTTAAGCAGTTCGTCCCACCGCACCTTTTTGCCGATAACCCCCACGGCTCCCCCCACCCAATGATTCACCCCAAAGGGATCGTTGCGCTGGAGCAGTCTTGGATCGCTACGCTGGTGCCATCCGAAAAGCCGAGCCCCAGCCCCTTGCGCGCAGTAAGCGGTGTTCTCAACCATGGCAGCCATTTCCTCGGGGCTTAGGCGGCGAACTTTCAGACTGACCATGCACATGCACGCACTCAGGTCATCATCGAGCATCACTACGACATCATCCTCAAACCGATCGATGATCCAGTTGCGCAGGGCACTCACCCCGCTGAGTTCATCAGGCACCGTCACCGTTTCTAGTGCAAAGGGCGCATAGGCCTGCTCCTCGGATTGGGGCACGACGAGCGTGGCAGCCGGAAACATCTTATGCGTCATCATCGTCCGCGAACGACCGCGGCTCATGATCACGTGGCGTATGGAGAGCTTGCGCAGCTCCGGAGCTGGCTCAGGCCGCTTTGCCGCCTGCTTCGATGAGTTGGAGGAGTCTTTTGCCATTGAGAACGCGGCCGATGCCGATGCGCTTGCTGGTGCGGCTGATCGAGTAGTCCACCTCGATCACGCCAATGCCTTGCAGGGCCAGCATCCAGTCGCGCAAATCGTGGAACATGAAGACCAGATAGTCGTGGTGCTCGAAAGCCTGGCACTCCATGCGCGGAATGGTCTCCAGAGCGTCTTCGGCCTCTTCCTCGGCAAAGAGCTTGGCGATCTCGTCCTCCATAAAGCCGGTCAATTCCACATCAAAGGTCGGGTCCGCCTGCCTTAGCTTCTCGATCACCTTCTTGAGATCCGCCTCATCAAGCTCAGCTAACTCAGAAAGCCGGTTGTCGGCCAGGAGGTCAGCCAACTCCTCGGCCTCGTTTGCGTAGTCCTGCTCGTCGACCGGCACTTTGTCGCAGCCCATAAGCAAGGCTGCCTCCAGTCGGCCGTGTCCACGCACAATAAGCCCACTGCGCTTACTCACCGTGATCGGAGCCCTCCACCCCTGCTCTTGGATAATGGCGGCCAGCAACTGTATCTGGTGGGCGCTGTGCCGGTTGGGGTTGGCCGGATTGGGCTTGAGAGCCGCCGGATCGGCCACCGAGGTATGAGCGCAAAGGACTCGCATCTGGTGGTCAGTGCCGTGTCAACCTTGACAGCCACCCTGCGCTTATCGCGTAGTTACCTCATGACTAAGATCATTCGCAAACGGTTCGCCAAGGTCCTCAAGGAGTACCGCGAGCGTCGCCGGTTCACTCAGGAGGAGGCAGCTACCAAGCTCGGAGTTTCCCTGCGCACGCTGCAGAACTGGGAAATTGCGCGGAACATGCCCCGTGGGTTTGGCCTGACTGCGCTCCTTAAGGTCATCTCGCCCAAATGATCCTCCACCTCTCGCGGGCCTTGGCCAAACGGCTCAAATGCGATCTCTCCTTCAAGGAGGGTAAGGTTGCCCAAACCGGGCGCGAGGATTCATGGAGTGCCGACGTCTTCCGCATCCCGCGCGCTGGCACTCATGCCTTGATCATGCACGATGCCTCACTCTGGCCCCTCATCATGGACCTGCGCCTCTACAAGACGTACGAAAGCTTCCTCCAACACCTACTCCTCCACATCGAGGCGTCCTACATGATGGTCAACGGGGACTTTGATGGGTCAAACATCACCGTGGTAGCCACCAAGAGAAGCAACCGCAGCATCATTGGATCGATGAACAACGCGATTTATCTCATCGAATCCTACGTTGGGCAGGCCATGACCGAGGACAATGAGATCGATTGGCTCGCAGTTCAGTCCCATTTGGCCAACACGCCATTCATGTCGCTCCCAGATCACTTCCCCGCCAAAGCCTTTATCAACATGGTGGGTCGTCCGCTTTGACGCCATTTGCTCCTTGAATGGAGCAGATTCCGCCGGAGGTTGCGCGCAAGATCCTCAGCCGCGACTTCGGTAACCTCATCAGCAGAGTCCAGTCAGGCGGCAAGCTCAGCCGCGGCGAGAGGTCAATGCTCCAATCAATCGCTGCCGGATCAAGCGGCAATGATGCCGCATCCGCAGCCAGCTACCACGAGCTGGCCGAAATTCTCGGTGTCAGCCGGCAAGCTATCCACGCGTGGAAAAAAATGGGCGATAGCCCAATGGCCTCAGCCAACGGCACCCATGATGTGGCCGCATGGCGTGAATTTATGGCTCGTAAGGGACTCAAAGGCGGGGCGGCTCTTGCACCGGACGAGGAATCAGCGCTCCGAGCCCGCAAACTCCTAGCCGAAGTCATGGAGCGGGAGTTTCGCCTCTCGGTGCGAAAGGGCGAATACGTGCCCAACGAAGAAGTCAGGTCACGATGGGCATATCATGTGGGACAGGCCGTATCACTGCTGCGCAAGCGATTAGAAAATGAACTGCCTCCGATTCTCTCCGGTTTGGATGCGGTGCGCATCCGCAAGGAACTCTCGCTGGCCATCGACGAATTCGCAGCCTTGCTCCACGAGGGCCAATGAGCCACCATAAGCAACTCGACCGTCTTTGGCGGGAAGTATGGGAGCCGCCCGACCGGCGCGCCCCGTGGATGTGGGCTGAGGAGCACATTGCCTCCATTCCCTATTCGCCTCTGCCCGGTAAGTTCCGCTCAGACAACTCCCCCTGGCTGCGCGAACCACTCGAGGCTTTGGCCGATCCAGCCATCCACCTGATTTCCATCATCGCAGCCATTCAGTGCGGCAAGACGAGCGTGGGTGAACTCGGGCTTTGCTACATCATTCCAAATCTCCCGGGCCCCACCCTCTGGCTCGATCAGACCGACGAGGACGCCAAGGACCAGAGCGAGTCGCGCTTGCAGAAAGTCTTCGACGAATGCGCGCCGGTTAGAGCCCTCTACCCGCGCAACCGTCACAAAAAGAAGAACAGCACGATCCACTTCCGCAACGGCATGACGCTTTGGGTTCTCGGAGCTCACAACAAAACCAACCTGCAACGCCGATCAATCAGGTGGCTCATTGGCGACGAAACTTGGCGGTGGCCACCGGGACACATGGCGGAAGCCGAGGCACGCGTCACCGCCTTTGGCTGGCTCGGCAAGTGCGTCTTCATGTCGCAGGCCGGCGAAGAAGGTGACGACACACAGCGCAAGTTCGAGACCACCGACCAACGAGAGTGGACCTTTGCCTGTCCGACCTGCTCTCTGCGGCAGCCATTCGCCTGGGAAAACATCGAGTGGAGCAAGTCGGCTCGCGACGAGAACGACAACTGGGACTACCAAGCCGTGCGCCAGTCCACCGTTCTACTCTGCTCGGGCTGCAGCCGCCCGTTCGAGGATACCGAGCGTCAGCGTCGCGAACTCAATGCGTCGGGGAAATACGTGGCGGCTAATCCCAAGGCGTCTGATGAAAACGCCGGATTCCATTGGAACTCGTTATGCTCACAGAGTTGGGGCGTTCTAGCCGAACTCTACCTGCGCGCCAAAGCCACCGCGCGTCAGGGCGACTTCTCCTCGCTCAAGCAGTTTTACCAGAAACGGCTGGCGATCCCTTGGCGGGAGATGGCCGATGACTACAAGCTGGAGATCGAACGGACCGGCTACTGCAAGGGAGAGGTTTGGGAAGACGAGGCCATCATGAACAAGGCCGGCAAGATCGTGCCTGGCGCCCCAGACCAAACTCAGGCAGCCGCCTTCCTGCGCATTCTCACCATCGACGTGCAGATGGATCACCTCTTTGCCGTGGTGCGCTCATGGAGTCCCACCGGCTCCTCGCGGCTGATGTGGAACGAAAAAATCCTCACCTTCCAAGACATCGGCAGTCTGCAGGAGCGGTTCGCTATTCACCCGAACCTCGTCTTTCTCGATGCCGGCCACAATGCCTACGAAGTCTATCGCCACTGTGCCGATCATGGTTGGACCGCACTCATCGGCGACAAGCGCTCCACCTTCTCACACAAGCTCGCCGGCAACCGCGCCATCCACCGCTTCTACTCCCCTCGCCGCCGCGTCGTCTTGTCAGCCGACAAGAAGGCGTCGGTCTTCTACTGGTCCAACCTCAACGTCAAAGACATCTTGTCCCGTCTGCGAAGGAATCAGAACCCCGAGAAGGGCCCGACTTGGGAAGTTCCCGACGACATCGATGACGACTACCTCGGCCAGATGGAAAGCGAGCACCGGGTCAACCTCAACGGCACCTGGCGGTGGAAGCAAATCGGGCAGCGCCCAAACCACTACTGGGACTGCGAGTGCATGCAGGTCGTGGCGGCCGTCATGCTCAAGATTATCGGCCGGGAATTTACTCCGCCTGGAGAAGCGCAGGTTGACTCCGAGCCGGAGGCATGAGCCTTCGCAAAAAACTCGCCAATATTGCCGCAGCAGAAATCGGAGTCCGCGAGGTCGGCGGCAACAACCGCGGCCCCAAAATCCTCGAATACCAATCGGCCACTTGGCTCAAACCGGCCCCGTGGCCGTGGTGCGCAGCATTTGTATGTTGGGTTATCAAAAAGTGGCTCAAAGACCCGTCCGTCAGAGAGACTTTGTCGTTCCGGAACGACAAAGTCCTTGAACTCTGGCGTCCCAAAACCGCCGCCGCCTTCGACTTCGCCAACTGGGCCAAGGAGCGGAATCTACAAATACTCGGCCGCTCAGCTAGGGCCCTAGCCGGCGACCTCGCCATCTTCGATTTCAGCCACATCGGCGTAGTCATCCGCGACCAGTCCAAGGGCTCAACTCAGATCGTGACGGTGGAGGGAAACACCAACGGCAAGGGAGAGCGCGATAGCACTTTAGGAGATGGCGTCTGGCGCAAGATACGACCCACGCGACTCGTTCGCTCCTATATCCGCATAACCGAGGTTTGACACTGACCGCGCGCACAAGGTGGCCACTGTCGACTACACCATCGGGTTCACCCGCGCGGAGGTGGAGGAAATCCTCTCCATCCACAAGGCGGAGCTAACCAAGACTTTGGCCAGTTGGTCCGACTCGGGTTCATCGGCCACCAAGCGCCGCATCGACGAAATCCATACGGTGATCGCGGCCTGCCAGTCAGCCCTGCGCAAGCTCGCCCCCGCCTCCTACCCACCCGCCGCCCGCGTCGGGCAATCCCGCATCGCCTTTATTGACCGATGATCAGCAAGCTGCGCCAACTCGCCTCTCTCATTCTGCCACCGGTTCTCCAACCGCAGGCCTGGGCTTCTCCTTACGATGCGGCCAACCCCTCTCGGCGCCGCGGTATCGTGCCAGGGGCAGCCCCCCGTGATGGAAAACTCGACCTCACGCCCCGAGTCCGGCGCGAGCTTGTCCGGCGCTCGCGCTACCTTCATCGCAATTCAGGCTTCGTCCGTGAACTCGTGGCCAACATGGCCATCTACTCCACCGGTGACGGCATCCGACCGCAGGCACAAAGCTCCAGCCCCGAATGGAACACGCAGGCCGAGGAGTATTTCCGGCGGTGGTCATCGCGTTGCGAGGTCACCGGACGATTCAGCTTCGAGGAGTGCCAGTCGCTCATTTGCCGTGGCATCGACGTCGATGGCGAATACTTCGTGCTCAAGGTCAAACAAGGTGGACAACCAAAACTCCAGCTCATCGAATCCCACCGCATCGGGGATGAAACCGACGAGACCGTCGATGGTATCGGGCTGGCTGCGGATGGTTCGCCCCGCTTTTACCGCCTGCTTGAGGATTTCGGAACGCGCGACATTGCCTCCGAGTCTGTTCTCCACATCTTTGAGCCCGAGTCGGCTAGCTCGGTGCGCAATGCGCCTACAATCCAGCACTCCATCAACCACGTCCTCGACGAGATGGAGCTCATCGCCTTGGAAAAGCACGCCGTCAAAGACAACGCCGACATTGCCCGTGTGCTCAAGACCGCAAGGGCGGAACTCCTCAATGACTCCGAGGACTTTTCCTTGGGCACACCCACCGACACTGCCGCTCCGTCTGATCCCGCCAGCCTGCAGAAAATCATGGGCGGTAAGATTGTGGCCCTGCAACCCGACGAGTCCATCGACACATTTGTCTCCAACCGCCCGAGTCCGACTTTCACGGGCTTTCTGAACCACCTGCGGCGTGACTCCGCGCTCGGCGTGCTGCCCTACGAATTCGCCGCCGATTCCAGCTCTGTCGGCGGGGCCGGCGTGCGGCTCATTGTGGCCAAGGCCGACCGACGCTTTTCCTTTCGGCAGCTCATCCTGATCCGGCGGCTCATCGAACCGGTCTGGGCCTTTGTCATCGCCGATGCGATCGAAAAGCGGCAACTCGCTCCTCTGCCCAATTGGTGGAGGATCTCGTGCACCACCCCAAGGCGCATCACGGTCGATGCCGGCCGCGAGGCCCAGCAAAACCGCTCGGACGTGGACATGGGCCTCAAGACCCTCACGGACCACTTCCAAGAACTCGGTGCGGACTTTCGCGAGGAACTTGAGCGCAGGGCCCAGGACGCAAAGCTCATCATGGACACGGCGGCCAAGTATGGCCTGCCGCCAGAAATGCTCTACAAGCCCGCCGGCGAAGCCGTGAAAGTTGACACCCCGGCCTGAGCCGTGAACTTGAGTCAGCTGCACAAGCAGCCGTGGCTGATTACTCCCGAAGCATTCGGAGTCATCTACAGCGCGGCACAATCGTTTTTCAAAGAGGGCGTTCCCACCACGCTTCGTCCCGAGTCCCATCTGCTCTCGGTTGAAGGCGGCATCGGCACCGTGGTTTTGCGCGGACCAATGATGCGCAACCCGGACGTGATCGACCAACTCGTCTTCGGCGCCACAGACACCGAGGAAGTCATGGCCGCGGTCCATGAAGCCAAAGAGCGGGAGGACGTACAGGCGATCCTTTTGGACATCGACAGCCCCGGCGGCTCGGTCAACGGAACTCCCGAACTGGCAGCGGCAGTTGCCGCGGCCTCAAAGGACAAGACGGTCTATGCATTCAGTGCCGGGCAAATGTGTTCGGCCGCCTACTGGGTGGCCAGCCAGTGCGACGCGGTCTACGCCACGCCCAGCGCCCGAGTCGGTTCTATCGGCGTCATCTTGCCAGTTGTCGACTCGAGCGAAGCCTTCGCCCAAGCCGGACTCAAAATGGAAGTTTTCGCCGCCGGCAAATTCAAAAGCGCCGGCACACCCGGCACCTCACTGACTGAAGAGCAAAAAGACTACCTGCAAAGCGAGGTCGAGGACATTGCCGCCGATTTTCGCCAAGCCGTGCTCGAGCGTGGGCGCCAAATCCCTGACGAGGCAATGGAGGGACAAACCTTCAGCGGTCGCCGCGCCATGCGTCTGAACCTGGCTGGCATGGTCGATGGGAAGGCCCAAGTCGTGGCCCGGTTGCGTGAGTTGCACGTGCGCGAAGTTGACACCGCCGCGCAGGCCATGGACACGACCATACTCGAAACCGAATTGGCCGAAGCACAAGCTTCCCTGGCCAAAGTCACCGAAGACGCCAAGGCGCAGGATTCGCTCCTGACCGAGGCCAACGAACAAATCACCGCCCTCAGCTCCAAGTCCGAGGCCCTCTCGCAGGAGCTTACGGCCGTGAGCGCCGAGCGCGAACAACTGGCCAGCGACCTAACCACCGCCCGACAGACGATCGAATCGCTCTCCAACCGGAACAAAGACATCGAGGCCCATGAGCAGGATCTCGAAAAACGCGCAGCAGCCCGTGCCGCCGAAATCGTAGCCGAGACCGGCAATCAGGCCCCGGCCAATGTCACCGCCACGGCCGAGCCGCACGTGCCCAAGCTAGCCGAACAATTTGCCGCTATCAGCGATCCCGCTGAGCAAACGGCCTTCTGGCGCCAACTCACCTCGCAGCAAAAGGCGACCATCCTCGCAGCCTCTAACAAGTAAACACCATGGCAAACATCCTCACCA
>Ga0247837_1010352_pt1 | contig 10721 bp, 10 predicted proteins | sample LaCtaG_2_FD_187115 | JGI IMG/M metagenome (GOLD analysis project Ga0247837, IMG submission 187115) | Freshwater microbial communities from meromictic Lake La Cruz, Castile-La Mancha, Spain - LaCruzMarch2015_14.5m | ecosystem: Environmental > Aquatic > Freshwater > Lake | place: Spain: Castile-La... | reverse complement strand
CGGGTATCTACTCCAAATTTGCTTTGTATGAGTTCGTGAATATTTGACTCTTCACTCTGTGCCATTCGGCAATCAGTGTGTGGCATCACAAGAATGCGATCGACGTTGAGAAGATATGTGGCGAGAACCAGTGTGCGTAGTACATCCTCTGTTACTCGAGCTCCAGCATTGCGCAAAATCTTGGCATCTCCGGATCTCATACCAACCACAGGTAGTGGATTGATACGTGAATCCATGCAGGTAACAATTGCTAGCCCGCGTGCTGCTGATCCGGTGAGTTCGCTGTACTTGAATGTGTCAACGTATTCGGAGTTTGCATTAATGAGATCGTTAAATTTAGATACATCAAATGATTGGTTATTCATCGCAATCATCCCTTCGACTTGCGTGGAGCCCCCCGTCAGGATTGAACTGACGACATTCCGCTTACAAGGCGGATGCTCTACCACTGAGCTAGGGAGGCCTGTTGCATCAGATGCAACGAGGCGCAATTATTGCAGGCGATCCGATAATTAGAAAATCGCGGCATGTGGACTAGGTTACGTCCATGCGACTAGGCGTACTTGATATGGGATCCAACACGATCCACCTTCAAGTCGTCGATGCCCACCCTGGAGCCCGCCCCACACCAGCATCAAGCCAAAAATTTGAGCTGCGGCTGACTGAATATTTAGATAAAGAAAATCACATCACAGAAGAAGGCTTTGACTTACTTAATCACGCCATTACTGAGGTGCTCAAGCATGCTGAAGAGTTCCAGTGTGAAGAGATCCTCGCATTTGCTACCTCTGCAATTCGTGAAGCAAATAACGGCAACGAAATAATTGACAAGCTTCAGAAGACACATGAGATTGAACTCCAGATACTTTCTGGCGATGAAGAGGCGCAACTTACATTCTTAGCAGCACGACGTTGGCTCGGCTGGTCATCTGGTCGCCTGCTCGTTCTAGATATTGGTGGCGGTTCACTTGAGATGGCAGTCGGTAACGATGAATCTGCAAGCAGCACTATCTCGCTACCAATTGGTGCGGCGAGAATGACTAGAGAGTTTTTATCTGGCGATCCATATACGAGCAAGAGTATTAAATCTCTCACCCAATTCACACGTGAGAAGATTTCTCAATCAGTCTCCGGCGAGCTGCTAGTACATAACGCAGATCGTATTGTGGCGACGAGTAAAACTTTTAGAACTCTAGCTCGCATTACTGATCATTGGTATAGCGACAGCCCAAAGACGCTTGAACATCGCGCTCTTGTGGCTGCAATCGAAAAGCTAAAGGACCTCACTAATTCACAACGTGCGGGTCTTCCTGGTGTTTCAGCAGGTAGAGCAAAGCAATTGCTGGCAGGTGCAATCGTTGCAGAGGCCGTGTTGAGCCACCTGAAGATTGAGAAAGTTGAAATTTGCCCATGGGCGCTGCGCGAAGGAATTGTTTTAAAGTGGCTTGATTGGATGGAAAAGTAAGCGTTATTCGCTTTTCTCTGACCTTGGTGCTGGAGTCCAATCAACTGCAATGACCTCACCGTTTCGGTGATGCAAGACAAATGAATCTCCTGGCTTTAACTCAGCAGAAATTCGTTTGAAGTTTTTCTTGCCAATCAATTTCTTAACTAACTTAGGCAAGACTGGATTGTGGCTACACATCACAGACGTTTTATTCTCATTCATCACATGGAGTGCGTAATCAAGTGATTTTTCGCTGTTCTTTTCAAAACCAAATTCACTAATTTCAGATGCAAAGATTGGCGTGATGCCGTACTCGGCAGCCATGGTCTCAATTGTCTGAATGCAACGGATTGCATCTGAGCTATAAATCTTTTCGATTGCGTATGGAGCATAGATCGCAGGCATACGAGCTGCTTGGATTTGGCCGAGGTGCTCCAAGGGACGATCACCATCATCGCCATCCCAAAGTTCACGCTTGAGGGCCTTGGCGTGACGCAACAATATTAGAGCTGTCGATCCAAAACCAAATTCTTGGGCAATGCGAACGATCTCTCGATCATCACTATTGCTTAACTTTGTGATGGCATCTGTTATTGAAAGCCACTCGATCTGATCAACTTCTTCCGGATTGGGCGTAGCTGCGTTATAAACAGATGCTTGCGCTAGCCAATAGCGAACTTCTTTCGTAATTCCATCAACTTCGTAATCAACGGTACCGACTTCAGGCCCGAAGATTGCCTTAACGCCAGTCTCTTCGAGTACTTCGCGAAATGCCGCTTGAATGTGGCTCTCACCCGGATCAACTTTTCCTTTTGGAAGTGACCAATCGTCATAACGGGGGCGATGAATGATCGCAATACGAATCTCCCCGCCATCGACGGATTGCCAGAGTACTGCGCCTGCGCCATCGAATCGATCGGCTGTAGTCATTAACTGCCTTTCACGTTTTTATTGAGGTGATGTGAATGAGCATCTACTAAGCGTGTGCCATCTTCGGCAATTGCTTGGCGGGTCCAACGTTGTCCAGATAAACGCCAGCTCTGTGTTTGATCAGATATTCCAATATTTAAAATCTCTTCGAGTTGGCGCACATGCGATGGATCAAAGATCCGCACTAAGCACTCAACTCTGCGATCAAGGTTTCGATGCATCAGATCTGCTGATCCGATCCAGTATTCAGGATCTCCATCGTTAAGGAAGTAGAAAACGCGCGAATGCTCAAGGAATCGACCAAGTACCGAGCGAGCAGTGATGTTTTCAGAGAAACCTTCCACACCTGCCTGTACTGAACAGATTCCTCGGACCAATAGCTCAATCTTTACACCAGCTTGCGATGCCTCGTAGAACTTTGCGACGAATTCTTCATCCAAGATTGAATTGAGCTTGAGTCGTATATGTGCCGCTTTCCCTGCGCGTGCATGTGCAATTTCGCGATCAATTTTCTCAAGTAAACCTGAACGTAAAGTTTTTGGCGCAACCAACAACCGTGAATAGGTTGATTGTGGTGCAAAACCAGAAAGTTGATTGAAGAGTTTGGTGAGATCTTCTGTAAGTACTTCGTCAGCGCTCAGAATTCCAAGATCCTCATAAATACGAGCTGTCTTTGGATTGTAATTACCTGTTCCTACGTGGGCATAACGATGAATGCCACTTTGCTCGTCACGGATAACAAGTGAAAGCTTGGCGTGAGTCTTTAGCCCCATCAATCCGTAGACAACGTGCACACCTGCGGCTTCAAGTTTTCTGGCCCAACGCACATTCGCCTGTTCGTCAAAACGTGCACGGATTTCAATAACTGCCAGGACCTGCTTGCCCGCTTCGGCTGCCTCAATGAGTGCAGCAACGATTGGTGAATCACCAGATGTGCGATACAGAGTTTGCTTAATCGCTAAAACTTTAGGGTCCGTAGCTGCATGATTGAGAAATTCCACCACAGAGTTGGTAAATGAGTCGTATGGGTGGTGAAGCAAAATTTCACCTTGGCGCAGCGCAGAGAAGTAAACGTCATGATCCTCATCATCAATGCCAGCAAGTGCTCGAGGGGTCTTAGAGGAGAAAGGTGGGAAGTGCAGCGATGCAATACTCAGATCCGCGATCTTCCCTAAATCTTGCAAGTTCACAGGGTGACCAGCACGAATCACATTGAGTGGATCGATTGCCAGCTCTTCCATCAACATTGTCAGTAACTCTTGATTAACGCCTTCTTCTACTTCAAGTCTGACTGGTGGTCCAAAGCGGCGAAGTAAGAGTTCCTGCTCAAGACTGGTGAGAAGATCTTCTGAATCGTCTTCATCGATTTCTAAATCTTGGTTTCGCGTGACTCGGAATGTTAGATAACCGTCGATTTTCATTCCAGGAAAAAGTTGGTCGAGATTTTCGGCGATGAGATCTTCAAGTGGAATAAACCTCGTTGAATTTTCAGCGGTTGGAATCAAACGACTCAGTATTGGCGGCACCTTTACACGTGCAAAGAATCTTTCTTTTGTATCTGGATTAATTACTTGAACACCCAAGTTCAGTGATAGACCAGAGATATATGGGAATGGGTGGGATGGATCAACGGCTAATGGAGTTAGGACTGGGAAGATTCGATTCTTGAAGAGCTCTTGCAGGTGTGACTTCTCGTCTGAATTCAAGCCTTTCCAGGTGACTAACTCGATCCCTTCTTGAGCTAGCGCTGGACGAAGGTCCTGTTCAAAGATTCGATATTGATGGGCCACTAAATCTTTAGCGATACGAGAGATTTCTGCGAGTAGTTCTTGTGGGGCATAGCCCGCTGAATTTACCGTCGAAATATTGTTCTCAATTTTGCGCAAGACAGATGCAACTCGAACCATATAAAACTCATCAAGGTTTGAAGAGAAGATCGTAAGAAAACGAACTCTTTCGAGTAAAGGAAGTGATTTATCTTCAGCTAGCTCTAATACACGCTGATTAAATGCGAGCCAGCTGATTTCACGATCGGTTAGGTTCTGCATCTTGACCACACTACTAGTGTTCAAGGATTGAGTGAACAAAAGGTTACGAAGGAACGCACGAAGAGAGAACATCGATCACCTTGGCCATGAAATAGGGGTTGGGTACTTACATGGACGACCATCGCCCGATGAACGACCACGAAGTCGACGGATAATCCATGGCAGTACAAATGTGAAGAACCACATCGCACCTAACACACGTTTCTTAACCCACGATGTCGGCTGAGCAGGTGGCAAAGGTGTTCTCCATCCTGGATCAGATTCGTATCCAAGTTTTTCCAAAATCGCATCAGCACTTCGACTATGTCCTAGCGAATTCAAATGTAGACGGTCAAATGCCAAAAATCTACGATCGCTAAAGAAGCGTTCTTGATTTGCATCTAAAAGAATTGCCCCAACTTCAGCAGCCACTTCACGAACTCCGTTGTTGAAAGCCGCGAATCGTTCTTGCCAAAGTTTTGAACCTCGTCCTGAGTTGCCAGTGTCTTCAAGAACCGTAAAGAGCATGATGGTGGCACCACTCGCTGCCAATGTCCGTACCGCGCTTTGGTATCGCTGCTTAGCTAACGCTTGATCAAATCCGGGACGCAGAGCATCATTTGCGCCGGCGTGAAAAGAGATCAAGGTGTCAGGGCCTGTAACAAATGAAAGTGCGATCTCAAGTTGATCTTCGATTACTTGAGGCAATAACTTTCCACGGACAGCTAAATTTGCATAAGTGAAGGTGGCAGACTTCTTAGCTAAGCCATCTGCAACACGATCTGCCCAGCCGCGATAGTGTCCATCGACCATCTCATCAGTCATTCCCTCGCTATAGGAATCACCACAGACTACAAATCGGTTATAGATCATATGCTCGGCTGCTTACTTCTTTCGGCGCTGCTCATCTACCCAGAACATCGCAATGGAGGTTGCAACGCTTGCGTTGAGAGATTCAGTGCTCGCCATAATTGGGATTGAGACAACGAGATCGCACTTTTCGCGCACAAGGCGTGAAAGTCCTTTTCCTTCGCTTCCTACAACGATCATTAGGTTTTCATTTGCAACCTTCATCTCGCTCAAAGTTACATCTGCTTCGCCATCAAGTCCGACTACGAAACAGCCTAATTTCTGAGCATCTTCGATGGTGCGGGCAAGGTTTGTTACCTGTGCAACGCGAAGACGGGCTGCTGCGCCAGCTGATGATTTCCATGCAGCTGCAGTCATTGCAGCGGCGCGACGTTCAGTCATTACAACACCGGCTGCGCCAAAAGCTGATGCGCTTCGCACAATTGCACCAAGGTTACGAGGATCTGTCACACCATCGAGTGCGATGATCATCATTGGGTGATTTGCTTGCTCTGCAATTTCTTGGAAGCTTGAATATTGATAAGGCTTAATCGCCAGAATAATTCCTTGGCTATTGGCGTTGATGTTTTCAATCTCAGCACGGTGTACTTCTCGGATGTTAAGGCCGTGATGTAACGCTAACTTGAGAGATTCAGCGACGCGATCATCGACATCGATGCTGCGCGCGACGATGAGTTCAAGTGCTGGAACATTTTCGCGAAGTGCTTCAAGAACGGCGTTACGACCAGAAACTATTTCGCCCTTTGGCTTCTCGCTACGACCGCGAGGAGAAGCAGCAGCGCGTGGCGATGAAGTACCGCCGCGCTTTCCATCTTTCTTCTCAGCAGCTTTCTTGCGCTTTGCAGCTGCATGATAAGGACGGTCTTCAGCCTTTGGTGTTGGTCCTTTACCTTCAAGGCGGCGCTTATTGTTTCCACCAGATCCTGATGAAGGACCCTTCTTTGATCCGCGAACTGCGCCACGTGGTTTTGAATTACCGGCCATTTATTTACTCTCACTTCGTGTGATCGACCATCGTGGCCCTTGTGCGCTATCTTCAATAGTAATTCCAAGTGCTATCAAGCCATCGCGAATCGCATCGGCTGCAGCGAAATCTTTCCGTACTCGTGCTGCTTCACGCTGTTCGAGCGCTAACTTAATGGTTCCGTCAAGGGCGGCAGTGAGTTCTTCTGATCCACCGGCTGTTGCAAAAGCGCCATCAAATGGATCGCAGCCAAGAACTTCAAGTGCACCGCGAATCTCGTTAGCAGAATTTGCGATACCGACCTTATCGCCTGCAGTAATTGCAATATTTCCAAGACGTAGCGCCTCTGAAATACCTGCAAGTGCTTGCGGGACAGCTAAATCATCATTCATCGCAGCCGCAAAACCTTCACTGATTACAGGGGTAGGTGTAATGCCAAGAATTTCAACAGAGCGATTTAAGAAGGATTCAATACGACCAAATGCAATTGCAGACTCGGCAAGTGCTTCGTGCGAAAACTCGAGCATTGATCGATAATGCGCACTACCGAGATACCAACGAAGTTCGATTCCGCGAACACTCTTGAGCAACTCTTGTACTTGTAGCGAGTTGCCAAGTGACTTACTCATCTTCTCGCCAGATGCTGTAACCCACGCATTATGCAACCAACGCTTTGCAAATCCATAACCAGCTGCTTCTGATTGAGCGATCTCGTTCTCGTGATGAGGAAAAATCAAATCGAGTCCGCCGCCGTGAATATCAAAACTTTCACCGAGGTAGGCATGCGCCATGGCAGAACATTCGAGGTGCCAACCCGGTCGTCCTGGTCCCCACGGAGTTGGCCATGATGGATCACCAGCTTTAGCTGCTTTCCATAGCGCAAAGTCACGCGGATCTTTCTTAAAGGTTTCCTCGGCATCGGCAGCACTTTGTAAATCATCAACGTTCTGACGCGACAAGGTGAGATAAGACTTTAGTTTTCGGACTTCAAGATAAACATCGCCGTTGCCTGGCGCGTAAGCGGCAGCACGTTCGATCAAAATCTGCATGAGTTCGATCATCTGAGTGACATGGCCCGTTGCGCGTGGTTCATAGGTAGGCGGCAAGACATTGAGCGCTGCGTAAGCATCGCTAAATGTGCGCTCATATTTCATCGCAACTGCCCACCACGGCATCTCTTCATGGACTGCCTTATGCAAAATCTTGTCATCAATATCTGTGACGTTACGAATAAATGTGACGTTATATCCACTCTTGGTGAGCCAGCGACGCAAAATATCGAAATTCACTCCAGAGCGAACATGGCCAATATGTGGGGGTGCCTGCACTGTGGCGCCGCAGAGATAAATCCCCACTTCACCAGCCTTGAGCGGAACGAAGGGAGAAGTGGTTCGCGTAAGGGTGTCATATAACGATAGCGAACTCATGAGCTAAGTCTACCTTGTGAAAAAACTGATTAATTCTTGGTAATCAACGCAGAAGCAATGGCAGCAATGCCTTTGCCTTCACCTGTAAGGCCAAGTCCATCAGTTGTTGTTGCAAGAAGAGCAACATCGGCACCACCAAGGGCTGCAGAAAGTGCGGCGATCGCCTCGACTCGTCGTGCACCGATCTTTGGGCGGTTGCCGATGATTTGTACTGAGACATGTGAGATTGAATATCCGGCTGCTTGCACAAGACGAGCACTCTCTTGCAGCAACTGCGCACCACTTGCACCGGCATACTCTGGACGCGAAGTTCCAAAGTTGCTGCCGAGATCTCCAAGGTTCGATGCGGCAAAGAGTGCATCACAGATTGCATGTGCTGCAACATCACCATCTGAATGTCCTTCAACACCAGTTTCATCTGGCCAGAAAAGTCCAGCTAAATGAAGTGGGCGACCATCAGCAAATGCATGTGCATCAACGCCAACTCCGGTTGAGAAATCATGCGCATTGCCGAGGAATTGCAGAGCGGTTGCTAAATCAGATGGAGTTGTAATCTTGATGGCACACTCTTCACCTGCAATGACTTTAACCCGCGCACCAAGTAGTTCAACTAGAGCAGCATCATCTGTTGCATCTGCTGTTCCAGCATGTGCCTTCTGTAATAGTTCGTAAGAAAAACCTTGTGGTGTCTGCACGCGACGAAGTGGCGCGCGATCTGGTGTGGCAGTGACATATCCATCACCATCAACCATTTTGACTGTATCCACTTGTGGCAATCCAGGAATAACGGCAACTTCACCTGCGCGAAGTGCTGCAATAACGTTGCGAGCTAAATCGCTACTTGCTAGCGCGCGAGCCGCATCATGTACCAATACATATTCGGCAGTTGGTGAGATGGCAGCCAACCCGATGCGAACGCTTTCACTGCGAGTGGATCCGCCAGTAACAACGGTGGCACGATCTGCTGCAATCGTGCGGATTGCATCTTCATAACCAGAAGGGGCGGTAATTACGATTTCGTCGACAACTGCCGAAAGGGATGCCAAGGCATGTTCGATAAGAGTGCGATCTCCGAGTGAGATAAGCGCTTTAGGAATTGGGCTTCCGAAGCGTTCGCCACTACCTGCTGCAGCAATGATGGCGGCGATCATCGGGACTTCTTTCTTCAGGAGATTAAGCGTTAGGAAGCAAGAACCTCATCAAGAATTTCAGCTGCCTTAACTTCATCAGTGTGCTCAGCAAGAGCTAGTTCTGAAACGAGAATCATCTTTGCCCGTGTAAGCATGCGCTTCTCTCCGGCAGAAAGTCCACGATCAAGATCGCGACGGTATAGATCGCGAACTACTTCTGCAACTCTGATGACATCACCTGACGCGATTTTTTCTAGGTTGGCCTTGTAACGGCGTGACCAGTTTGTTGGTTCTTCTGTATATGGCTGGCGAAGAACGCTAAATACGCGATCTAATCCGGCGCTATCAACAACATCACGAACTCCGACGAGATCTACATTCTCCGCAGGTACACGGACAGTGAGATCGCCTTGTGCAACCTTAAGAACGAGGTAGGTCTTCTCTTCACCCTTAATAACTCGAGTTTCAACTGCCTCGATAAGAGCTGCTCCGTGATGAGGATAAACAACGGTTTCGCCGACCTTAAATGTCATATGTTGCCCTTCGGTAGAGGAGCAAGTCTACCAGCCCTCACTGACAGATAAAACCCGAGCAGTAAGGGCGAAAATGTGACTAGTTCCATGCGTAAATTCCACTTGACATTTTGCTGAGTTTCGTTTTTCCCAGATCGACATGAGAGAATCTGCACATGCGCCGCAAAACAATTGTAATTACATCTGCCCTTGCATTCTCATTGCTACTGAGTGGTTGTGGTGCAGGACAAAATGCTGCAACACGAAAGATCACTCGAGTTACAGATGGCACAGAAATTACAGTGAGAGAAAACGGCAGTGAAATTCGTGTTGTAAATCTGACACTTGTAGATACTGCAGATGGTGCAGCAGTGATTGTCGCGACTATCATTAATCAAGGTACCGAAGCAGATCAGCTTCTAGGATTTTCAGTGCAAGGAGTGCAGGCAACTCTCAGCGGTGAAACAGTGCTACTGCCAAATAAGCCACTCTTCTTTGAAGGCGAGCAAGCAAACGCGAAGGCAGTCTTCCCTGGTGCAAATCCAAGGCCTGGAACACATGTAAATGTTTCAATTGGCTTTGCTAAAGCTGGATTTGTCTCAGCTGAAGTAATCATCCGCGATAAGCGTGATGATTTTAAGAACGTTATTTCAGGAGCGGTACTAACAACTGCTGATACAGCAACTGTTACTGAGTAATTACTTACTTTCCATCTTGTAGCCAAGGCCGCGCACCGTCTGAATAAAGACAGGGTTTGCCGGGTCTGCTTCGATCTTTGCGCGAAGGCGTTTGATGTGGACATCAAGAGTCTTTGTGTCGCCAACATAATCACTACCCCAGACGCGATCGATCAGTTGGGTTCGAGTAAGCACTCTGCCGCTATTACGCATGAGAAATTCCAATAACTCAAACTCTTTAAGTGGGAATTGAGCGACCACTCCGTTGATTTCGACGACATGGCGTTCAGTGTCGAGGCGAACCGGTCCAACGGTGAGAGTGCCCGTCGAAGCCACATCCTCACCGAGATCACCGTTGCGGCGTAGAACGGCTCGGATGCGCGCTACTAGTTCGCGCGAAGAATATGGCTTAGTTACATAATCGTCTGCGCCTAGCTCAAGTCCGACGACCTTATCGATCTCAGCATCTTTAGCAGTCAACATAATGATTGGTACATCAGATCGTTGACGTAATTGCTTACACACTTCAGTGCCTGAAAGACCTGGCAACATGAGGTCGAGAAGCACAAGGTCTGCTCCTACGCGATCGAATTCTTCAATTGCCTTGGTACCGGTATCTGCCAACGTAACGTCGAAACCTTCACGGCCAAGGAGATATCCCAACGCCTCAGAGAATGACTCTTCATCTTCTACGACAAGTATTCTGGTCATAACTAACCTTCATTCCTAGTTGGGTT
>Ga0247837_1010348_pt1 | contig 10724 bp, 16 predicted proteins | sample LaCtaG_2_FD_187115 | JGI IMG/M metagenome (GOLD analysis project Ga0247837, IMG submission 187115) | Freshwater microbial communities from meromictic Lake La Cruz, Castile-La Mancha, Spain - LaCruzMarch2015_14.5m | ecosystem: Environmental > Aquatic > Freshwater > Lake | place: Spain: Castile-La... | reverse complement strand
GTTATCTTCTTCGAATATGCGGTATTTTGAGATGGATGGAGACTTGGTATAAGAGAGGGACTGGTAGCGAGTGCTATCTGCAGCTCTGTATACACACAGTAGGAAAGAGCTGATACAGAGATTCTAGGGCTCCAGTGCACTGTGCTTCCTCTCAGTCTAAGCAAACTTCGACCTGACCTCTCCCAGTGTTCTTTCCGTTTGCCTTTTCTGTAGTAAATTCATTGATGCTAGAAATAAAATGCTATTCGAACTTCGGGGTATTCAGCTGTTGAAGCAGCATTGGCTTGGATGGATTAATAAGTTTTTATCTTAGAATTGAATAGAGAGCTGTAGTGCATATGCGAATCTGTTTATTCTGTACCTGGTATTTTCATTCTTGCTAAACGAATTACTTTGCAGAAAGGCCTAAAGAGAGTCATACGCAGCCAACTGCATCTCTAGCCGAGTTTGACATCGTGAAGTCGATAGTAGCGATAGGGTATTCTTGATATCACTTTCTAAGAAGCATCAACAGACACAAATGTTCTAGTAGCACGTACACTTAGTGCTTTCTGGTTACTCTGACAGCAGTCGGATACTTGAGCTTGCAATATGGAAGAAATCAACGCGCGGAAAAAGGCGCTAGACAAACTCGTCTACAAGGCTATGAGACTTACAGACGAAGAGTACATGGAGCTGTTGGAGCGCTCCGCAAGACCCAGGCTAGCCCAACCTGTACCAGCTCCACTACCTCCCTTGCAGCCGTCATCCCGCCCTCCACATCTGCCCCAAAACCGCCCTCAAGCCCCCGCGCCTCAGCCCCTGAACCCCTTTCAGGTCATGCCGCCTCAGCCACAGCACGCTGTTCTTGCGGTGGGGCCGGCTGGGCAGGTCAACCTTCTACCGCCTCAACCCCTGAACCCCCCTCAGCCACAGCACGCTGTTCTTGCGGTGGGGCCGGCTGGGCAGGTCAACCTTCTACCCCTGAACCCCCCTCAGCCATAGCACGCTGCTCTTGCGGTAGTACCGGCTGGGCAGGTCAATATCCTTCCAGGACTCATGGCGGGGTTCTTCCAGCAGCAAGCTGCTATGCTGGCGGGTCCTCTGATAGCTTGGTGGATGGCCCTGGCCCTGGTGCTGGGCTTTCTCTTAGGGCTTGCAGCCTGTTAAGATGGATGTGGCTTTGTCTGTGTCTTTTTACCATCTCTCTGACTTTTATCTTCTACGACGAGGTCTATTGCACTTACCTCCCCTCCCCACTCCACAGCTTCAATAGCCTTTCTAATCGTCCTCTCCCATTCCCCTTCTTATAATATGGCCACTACCTGGCACACTTCCGTTTCTGTCAAAGCCATCGACCAGAACGAAGCCGAGCTCGAAGCCAAGCGCAAGCAGATCTTCGAAGCCTCGAAGTTCGACCCTTATTACCAGCGCTACGGGCTGTTTTCCTACCCAGGACCACTCAATATCGGGTGCGATGCTCTGGCTGAGAAACTGCTCAGACATAGGAGAGAGGACGGCACTGTGGAGCTCAGGGATAAAAACTTCCTGACGAGACCCATGAAGATGGGAGCTACGGCTGAAGTCTTCTTCAGTTCCCCGCCCTACCAACCCGACTCCTTCGCTCCTCCCCATCCTTTGAAAGACCGCCTGCGTCCCTCCTCCCAAGCCTCCACCCCTGCTGGCTCAGGACCATACATGCCTCCAGGTGCCTTCCACGAGGAGCCTGTGCCCTACAACTACATGGCTCTCGGCCCTTCCGATATCCCAAGTCACCGAGCTCCTGATGGAGGCGTGAAGACAGGTCCGAAGAACTTCATGACTGCGAACTTGAAGCGAGGCAATCCACTGTCCACCCCGGGACTGACAATAGGCCCCGGCTACCCGCATATGCCAGATGAGTATGATCGGAGGGAACGGATGCTGAGGGAGGAAAGAGCCAGGACGAAGGCCAAAATAATGGGCTCCGGAGCCTTCAAGTCCCGCTCCTTCTCCGGCAACAACTTCACCTCTCCTCCAGAACTGTATGGCGCAGATGGCCAGCCTCTCCCCAAGCCCTCCCCGACCTCTTCCATGCAGCGCGGGGCGCCCTGGCGGCCCAACAACCCCGCCAAATCAAGCATTTACGACAAGACTATAGGCCGCTTTCCTGACCATATGCCTGACCCCGGAGCAGACCTGCCAATGCGCGGCACTCTGGACCAGCCCTGGCGGTAAGGTCTATTTAGCCACACGTACAACGGACTGACGAGACCCACTCCTGCACTGGACATGATGACTCAGAATAGGCAGTATAACCGCGGCCTGCACTAGGCTTAGACATGGGAGCCACTATTTTCACCTTGAAAAGTCGATATTTGAACTAGAATATGGGCATTTATTGGTCAATTTCCTCATATTTCGCTAAATTGCCTAACATTAGCGTTCCTTCTTCGGCCCAAAATTGCGAATCAGTCGATTTGAAGGGAAATAGCGGCTTTGCTAATTATAAGGGAATGCAGTTACTAGTTGGTGTGAGTGCGAGTCAGCGACTTCGCCTTCAGTTCCTGCACGTGCAGCTCCAAGTCAGCCACATCGGCCTTTACATCGCTCATATCTTCCAGAATTACGTCCATATGCACCTGCAGCTCCCTCTCCAAGGCCAAATAGTCGTCTTTCTCGGCTTTGTGGATGGACAGGTCTGAGGGATTGAGGGAGCGTCGCTGCAGTTTCTCGATTTTCGCCTCTAGTCTGTGAGTTCGAGCGAGAACCCGACTAAACTTGTCTGTCTGTCCACTACCTTCCTGCCAATTCCTGCCCTCCTCCAGCTGTTTCCCCAGGCTTCCCAAGGACTTACGCAGTTCCTCACCACTCTGCCCTGCTGCAAAGCTGTCCCCAGCAGGCCCAGAGGCCAGGGAAACTCGCTTACTTGCAGGGAAGTCCGCGCAGACGCTGTGGACTTCTGAGGGGGACGGGGGTGGGAGCTGCACTTCGAAGGGCTGGGCGGTGGAGGGTTGCAAGCAGTTGCCCATATTGGAGTGTCAGTACACACAGTGAACCTGTGAACAACTCTGGTCAATGAGGCACTAGACTGCTGTATTGGGCGGAAGCTGTTATTAAGCTGGAAATTGCACAAAAGTTGTAATTAAGTGAATTATATGGGTTTTTTACAGTTTTTTAAAGTATTTCCGGCTTTTCAAATTAAAATTGATTGCTAAGCCCAGTCTAAAAGGCAAAAGGCACTATTCGCCTTAAATTCCCTGTCTCTGCTTCTGCGTAATTTTCCCCTGTGTCCCCACCTACCCTCATTTCAGCCCTTTGACGTCACATATAAAAATGGGAGGATGCTATGCAGCAGGCGGAGCAGCAGAACTGCCTGAAAACGTGCAGTATCCACGCAGTTTGAGAGTCAAGATAAACCCTGCGAATGCGTCTGGCCGAGTGACGGGGTGTGACCGAGTGAATGTGATGTTGACCGAGCCCAGTGTTATGTTGGCGGAAAGAGCAGATATTGGGGGTACGGAGATAGCATTGAGTGCCTGTGTGCTACCAGGACTCGACCCTCACGGTGACATAGCGAAGGAGTGTCAAGACGGCTTGCTGATCCTGTCTTCCCCGGGCCAACTCCTCACTGCCTTGTTCGACGGCCATGGCAAATGCGGTCTTTCCGTCGTTTCCTTCTGCAGGGCTTTCCTCCAAGCTCACTTTCTCTCCCATCTCCAGGACTACTCGACGGATGCAGCAGGCACGCTGGAGCAGGTGCTGGAGCTGTGTGATCGGAGAGTGAAGGAGGAGGTGGACTGTATGGTGTCAGGGACGTAAGGAGTAGGCAGCACTGCTGTGGTGGTGTATATGGACCCAAAGAAGGTAGTGGTGGCTTCGGTAGGGGACTCGAGGGCGGTGATGGCTGTGCTGCCGGGACAGGGAAGTGAGGAAAAGAAGGAGAAAAAGGAAAAGAAACCGGAAGAGATTAAATTGGGAAGATTTCGGAGAACGCTCCGTTCCAGTCGTCTCCTGGACTGCATCCAACTAACAGTGGACCAGAAGCCCAACCACCACCAAGAGAAGCAGCGCATCCTCAAGTCAGGGGGCCGAGTCATCCGACTCAAAGACGAGTACGGCAGTCCTATCGGTCCCTACAGGATCTGGAAGCAGGAGGGACATCTGCCCGGCCTGGCGATGTCGAGGTCTATTGGGGACCAAGTGGCAAGTGAGGTGGGAGTGATTGCGACTCCCATTGTATTGGAGTTTGAGCCTGCGCCTGGATTCGACCAATTCCTCATAGTCGCTTCAGATGGACTTTGGGATGTGATGTCCAACTATGAAGCTGTTACCTTCGTAGACCGCTTTCGCCACCTTTGTCCCCTCGAGTCCTCCCACTCTCCCTCTCCCTCCACCCCTGTGAGTGCCTCCAATGCCTCTATATCCCACCTACTATGTGAGGAGGCTCGATACAGGTGGTTTGGGATAGTGGAGCAAGACGATGTAATGGTGGATGACATATCGTGTCTAGTCATGCAGCTGTATTCAGGGGCAGGACAGACCTTGTTTCCCCGTGAAAACCGGTTTAATAGGGTTGTCCATACATTGGGAGATTTGGAAGATAGTCTTGGTTCAACTCCGAAAAGCCTCAGAGACCCTCCTCTCAACTCACTGAGAACAAAGGATCCAAGTGTAGTTTAGATTAACAGAGCTTCTGTGGAGGGTAGATATGTCAAGGCTATAGACTAGCTGAGGGCAGAACTACTTCCTAACTACTGTTGAAATTCGCGGCCAGTGACTTTAGTAGCGCCGCTCGATTGTCAGCCCCAGGCTTCCGCTGGGCTTTGCTGCCTCTCAGTTCCTGCTGAAAGGTCTGCTTGCGCTGGTCATAGTTTTCTTTCTTCTTCGCGTCTTGTGAGGATGGAGCTTCGCCCACTGCATCCCGCAGCATAGCTTCTTGGAAGAGCTGGCGCTGTTCCTCCTTATGCACCAGCAACGCCTGTCTCTTGGCTTCCTCTTCCCTGCGCTTCTGTGCCTGCAGCTCGTCGTTCAGTTCCTGCATACGTTGGGCTGCTTCTTCGTCTGCTTTGCGACTGAGGAAAGTGTCTCGCTGGTTGGAGCGCCTTTCAATAGTGTCCTTACGCTCCCGTAGTTCTTTCTTGTTCAGTCGTTTCTTAGCGTTTGCAGGCTCTCCGCTACGGCGATTTCGCTCATCGGTTGTCTCATAGCTGAGGCTCTCCACGCTCTGCTCTGGCTCCATCCCCAAGAAAACTATTTATTATGGAGTTCGCCTCGCCTCCAGTGAGTCTGCGGCCACACTTATACGCCGCCTGCCATATAAGCCGACAACAGTACCGGCCAATTTTGAGGAAATGGGGTAAACCTAACATGGGCGTCTGTGCTTGTAGGGACCATCTCAGTCTCAGGCCAGGAGTCGGACGCAACATATTAGAGAGCGAAGTGCACTCAGCTGTGATACTGGACAGTACTTCCCATCCTAGATATCCACAAGTACTACCAATTCAAGCGAGTCATTGGACACGGCCACTTCGGCACTGTGCGCGTTGCTACCCCACTCCACGGCAACGTAGAGGCAGAAGTGGCTATCAAGTCTGTTGCTAAGGATAAAATCAAGAACGATTTGTACTTCTTGAAAAGGGAACTGGACATTCTGATGCTGGTGGACCACCCGAACATCATCAAGTTCTATGAGAGTTATGAGGATGATCGGTATATTCATATGGTGCAGGAGCTGTGCACTGGGGGGGACTTGCTGGATAGGTTGAGTTATGCTGCGCCGATTAGTGAGGAGGTGTTGTCACAACTCTGCAAGAAGATCCTAGCAGCCGTCCACCACCTCCACTCCCTCTACATCTGCCACCGAGACATCAAACCTGAAAACTTCCTCTTCAAGTCCAAAGACTCTTCAGCCGAAATCAAACTTATCGACTTCGGCATGTCCGCCAAGTTCGGCAGAAACGCAGAGGAACTGAACTCAATGGTAGGGACGCCCAGCTACCTGGCTCCTGAGGTGCTCACAGCCCGCTACGGCAAGGAATGCGATGTCTGGTCTTTGGGAGTCACACTCTACTACATCCTAAGTGGCCATTTGCCCTTCGAAGGAACTTCGCTGGCTGCGACTTTCCACAAGGTCAGTCAAGCGGAATTCGACTTCTCGGGTCACGAATGGGACGAGTACTCCTCAGACGTCAAAGACCTGATTTCTCGCATGCTAGTCGTAGACCCTGGCCACCGAATCACCCTGCCTACAGCTCTGCGCCACAAGTGGCTGTGTTCCTACCAAAGCTCGAGACGCAGTTCCGTGGAAATCCCTCACTCTGTCCTGTCCATGCTACATAAATACAGGCCGCCTGCGAAGCTGCAGGGAGAAGCGATGAAAGTGATGGTGAAACACCTGAGTGCGAAGGACATCGAAGGACTGGACAGAGCCTTCAAAGCCTTGGATAAGGACAGCACAGGCTTTATTACTAGGGCCAACTTGGAAAAGGCGATGTTTAAGTCAGGACTGAAGCTTGCTCCTTCGGAATTGCTGGGTAAGCTTTAGACAGAACTGCTGGAGTCGCTGAATTCGCTGCAGCAAGGAGGCATCAAGTACTCCGCTTTCCTGATGGCCACGCTGGATAGGCGGAAGTTCCTGGATGAGGAAGTCATGTATATGGCTTTTAAGCATATGGACATGGATAATGACGGCTTTATCACAGTTCGAGACCTGAAAGGCCTCATGGAAGCCTCAGGCGAGGAGCTCTCTGCAGTGGAATTGGAAGCAATGATACTGGAGTTTGCACTAGACGGTCGGGTGGGCTTTGCAGAGTTCAGGACTATGATGGAGGCCTTTGAGCGCGAAGCGCCAGTCCTGTCCGCACACGCAAGTAGTCCGGGCAGTCGCAGGTCCACAGTCATCCAGCGCCTGTCAGTTATATCTGAGCCTTTTAGTTAATGTCGTCTGTTGAAGAACTGGTGGGGACTCTGCAGAAGACTAGAGCAGAGTTCCAGCAGTGGAGAGACACCTTGGACCTGGACGCTCCCCGCAAGCACCAAATGGTAGGCTCCACGCAGGCCCACAGGAAGACGTTGCCCAGGCCCAAGACTGAGGATCAACTCAAGGAAATGATTAGGTACAAGAAGACGTGGAGAGATGCAGGCGCTAATGCGGGTCTGTTCGCAGAAACCAGCATTATCAAGCCTGTTGTGCTGAATCCTTGGCAGATTGCCAAAGCCATGGCTCCGGATAGGTGCTTTAAAGCGCCAGCAGGCTCCGACCCTATCAAGGTGCCCCAAGCAGGCCGCGAGTTCGGAGCCCCGCCCCTGACCGACCTGTCGAAGCGATACCGCGTAGTGCTGGGGCAAATAATGGAAAAGCACAAGGACTACGTGCAGCACCCTTCCCGCTACCAGAAGCCGCCTGTGCTGCCTGATATTGAGCACCCCAAGAGGTGGATGCCCAATGGACCGGGAGTGGGCGAGTTCAAGTTCGAAACTGTGCATATGTTTCCTAGGCGTAGCAGTAAGTAACCCGCTTCTTCCAGGATTCAGTCCTTAAGAGCGCTGCTGTGAGTATGAGGCCAATTGGAAGGCAGAAAAGACGAAATCTGGAGAATGCTGAGTCTTTTGCTAGGGAAAGGAATGGAGTCCAGTTCCTTTATTGTGAATAGACCTATGCAAGTCAGAGTACAGGACAGAGTCAGACTGCTATGGACCCGCGGACTCATCTACCCTCGGCTGAGTCTCAACATAACCCGGGAAGTCACTACTTACCTCGAGACCGAAGAAGTGCCTTTCGTGGTTTTGAGGGACAAAGTAAGTCGCTGGGACTGGAAATCAGCCCAATGGACGACTGAATTCGAACTAACTCAGACCATTCCCCTGAGCTTCAACTCCATCGCAGTCCGGACTGACCCTGGAGAAGTGACTGTGGCCTGCGCAGGGGCAGACTGTAGGCTGTAGACAGACTTGGAGACCTACACAGTTCTCAGAGGCCGAGTGCGCAGAGGGCCGGATATGGTCCAGAGCATACTTCGTCCAGGCTTCCTGTACTTCCAGTCCTGTGTATACCTATTTGGTGGTAGAGATGAGGGTGACCGGCCCTTACGTTCCTGCGAACGTCTGCTTTCCCGCGCATTGAACTGGCAGTCTTGCCGCCCTATGCTAACTGCGAGAGCGGAGTTCAATCCCTGTGCGCTGCAAGGTTTGATCTACCTCTGTGGGGGATTTGCAGTGGATTTGGAGGTGTATGACCCTGTGGCGGACACGTACACCTGCTTGCAGACTGCACATATCAGTCCTAACTGGGGCTCTCCCCGCACTACATGTGCACTAGTAGAAGAGGGTAACTTGATCGTTCTCTACGAAAATGGACTGTGGAGAGTGGACTTAGTGAGGAAGAAATTGGGAGCATTTGAGTGCTATTCGGGTGAGGTCTGGTCTTGCACCAGTCCAGTGCTGTACGAAGGCAAGCTGTACCTGACTTCTATCGAAGGACAGGCGAAATGCAGAGTGATCGACCTACAAGTTCCCAAAGGCGCCTGCCTTATCGAGATCCAAATCCCGTAATTCATACACATCCCTGAAAATCGCCTCTTGACATAATAGCAAGCCTAGTAACTACTCCAACAGTCTCAGTGCTCCCAACTAGTCATATAAATGGGAGCAAAGGCTAAAGACGGCAAAGGCAAGAAAGGGGCGAAAGGTGCCAAGAAGAAAGCCGACGACATCGTGGCTCCAGTGACTCCCGAGCAAGAGAACTACTCCCTCCTGACCGATTTCACCTTCCTGCAGCAGCACCTAGTCACCGAAACGGAAATCGCCAACCGCGAGCGAGCCGCAGAGAACGAAATCAGAGCGAAAGTGATAATTCTGGACCAGGCTTTGGAGGATGAGAAGAAGCGGACTTGGGACATTATATGCGATATGACGAGGCAGTATAAGAGTATGAAGCAGGAGAAGGATGAGAGAATTGCCAAGCTGACGCTGATGATTGAGGCGAATAAGACCAATTTGGAGGCGAAGCAGCAGCAGTTGGAGGGCATTTTGAGGGATAAAAACGCAATTCTGAGTGATAGGGAGGAGGAAATTATTGAGTTGAAGAAGAAAATTGAAGACATGTCACAAGAGTTCGCAGCCATGCTGAAGAACACCCTAGAGCAAATGACGGAAAAGATAGAGCTGGTGAACAAGAACTGGGAAGATGAGATGGAAACGCCAATGATGAAGAAGCTCGAGGACTACCCCGCCCATAGCTAAGCCAGTAGACTAACACTCTAAGGCAACCGCGTACAGTTATAAGCAGTAAGTTTCATATACTGCTACATTCAGATGTGATATAGGACGAAACTAAGTTCAGTTACGAACGAAGATATAGGTGAAAGGACTTTTTAGTATAAAAACAAACTCTAACTCTCTGCAATTTTGATAGATGTATTTATGGCTTTTACTATAATTGCCAATTCCTTGCTACCTCCCAGCTGAATTTCATCCAGATTTCACTCAGCTCACCTTCCCGGTCTATACATTTCTAGTGGAATTGCTCCCTGATGAGTGATAAGTAAGTGACAGGATGAGAATAGTCTATTGAATACTGCTATTCGAACTATAACTGAGTCTCTTTCTATATTGATTATTAGCGATAGGGACTTGCGTCCACTTCATGCCCTCTACCAGTTCTCTTAATTATATTCTACGCACAGCTAAATTCTATATCAAATCACCTCGCTTGCCTTTGATAAACTCTATAACTGGGAAATTAGGCAGAAAGAGACTTAACTATTTTACAGCGAAGGAATCCCCCAAGTCGGTTCTTCTAAGTTCATAGTTCAAAAACGTCCATGTCTGGCAGATACAATAGTCCGATTCATGACTGCTGCTGTGAAGAAGGAGACTTGACAGTGTGTGAACTCCCACTTAGCTTTAAAACTGCGATTTTTTAAGTCGAATACCTCATAAGTCCAAGCCGCAATTAGATATATTTTATCCTTGAAAGACACCACTAATGGCTCCATCATTTCACTGTCGTAGTAATCATAACTGAGAAAGTGCGAGTTTTTAGGGAGAAACTTTCGATTTGCGAAGTAAAGCCTCCTACTAGATAAAGCACACTGTGATACTCGCAAGGAGTGAAGGAAGCGCGGGGGTATTTCATTTTATAAGGCAGCATTTCCCATTTATCACACGTCAGGGAGTAAATTTCTGTATCAGCTAGCATTCGGACAGTTCCTCCTCCAAAGGCTAGGACAGTGTCATCAGCCTGGTTATGATACAAACCTGGGAAGCCCTTCACTAACATGTCTGCACGTCTTCTCACAGCCCCTGTCAAGTCTAGTATATATGTTCTCTGGTCACGAGTGACTCCCGCAATTAGCACTTCTGAGGAGGAAATCATTAGGAAGCAATGCACATTTGCAACTTAAATGGAGATTTTCAGAGGAGTTTTTCTCCAAGTCCTCGTACTGATGTCGAACACTGTGAGGCAGTTGGCCTCGACGTGGGCAATGTAGGAACCGCGGAGATAGTAGTGGATTTCTCTGAGCACGTTAAAGCAGAGTTTGCGGAGTTGGATCCACAGTAACAACACTGTTGGGTGAGGACGTTTGCCAGACAATCCTTCTATATTATTTATATGTACTGATTGGCAGTGCATTTCCCCAAATGTCAGCAATCATGGAATACATTGGAGGAACAACCACGTTTCAAGCTAGGGACCTCTGATATTGCATAGATTCGAATTGCTGACTTCTACTTATGTGTGGCACTCAGCAGGCCACTTAGAG
>Ga0247837_1010345_pt1 | contig 10726 bp, 10 predicted proteins | sample LaCtaG_2_FD_187115 | JGI IMG/M metagenome (GOLD analysis project Ga0247837, IMG submission 187115) | Freshwater microbial communities from meromictic Lake La Cruz, Castile-La Mancha, Spain - LaCruzMarch2015_14.5m | ecosystem: Environmental > Aquatic > Freshwater > Lake | place: Spain: Castile-La... | reverse complement strand
TCTGCCAGGATTTTGGCTATCGCTATGACGAGCGGGATCTCTATAACTGGAAAGCCTATGCCTATCAGCAGTTCAACAAGCACACTCAAGGCAAGTTTGCCAAAGACATGTGGAGCATAGACAGCAGTCGCAGGAGTCGATGATGCGTAGATTATTCTACATGGGCCTCGAATCCTACGAGGCTCGTTATACTCTTCAACTCACAGAATGGAACCGACGTGTGTTTGAACGTCGTGGGCTTGATGTGGTATATGTGCCCGGCACTACGATCGACAACACACAATCCATCTCAGTAGGACAGGTGCTAGACGCACATGGTCGCAGTTACTTTGCTATGAGCCAGATGATGAATCTGGTGCAGATGATGCGTAACGGAGATATTACCGATCGAGACGTGATCTATTTCGAAGACATGTTCCAGCCCGGTATAGAATCGTTACCTTACATCCTGGACCAGGTACCGGCGAATCTACGTCCGCGTATTTTTGTACGCTGTCTCGCCCAGGCCATCGACCCGGACGATTTTGTCCACGTGTGGAACATGGCCGGTTGGATGAGTACCTATGAAAAGATGGTAAACCAGATCTCTGGATTGACTGTACTGGCTACCAATGAAGAGATGGTGGCTCACATGCGTATCGCAGGTTGGTGTGCTCCCATCTACAACATCTCAGGTCTGGCCTTTGGCAAATCGGAAGTACTGGAACGCATCGGTGGTGCAGATAAAGTGAAACCATTTGCCGATCGCACAAGTCGTGTGGGATTTGCAGCAAGATTCGATCAAGAAAAACAACCTGGCTTTTTCATGGACTTGATAGAAATGTACCATTCTCAAGGACGGCATCGCGATGTAGAGTTCGCTGTGTTTTCAGGCGGGCCTTTGCGTAGCAATAATCCTGACTATCTGATCCGTGCTGAACAAATGCAGCAAGACGGAAAACTACGAATCTATGATGGATTGAATAAGAATGATTATTACGATCTGCTTAATGATACTCGCGTATTATTTAATTGTGCTCTTCAAGACTGGGTCTCCAACACAGTCTCGGAAGCCGACACTCTTGGTTGCAACGTTTTATATCCTGCTTATCGTAGTTTTCCTGAAACTTTTGCCAATGATCCTGATAGGCTTTATGTTCCTTGGAGCATGGATGATGCCTTGGCTAAACTAGAACGGTTGTTGGATAAGCCACATCATAATATGGGATTGATCTCGAATTGGAATGATGGCACGGTAGATCGCATCGTAGACATAATGACAGGTACGGGCGAGCAATGGAATCGTTCAGGCAATCGTTATAGAGATCATGTGCCAGGACCCAAGTATCACGTGCGTAAGATCGAGGATCAATCATGAGCAAGATAATCCTAGTGACCGGTGCCGCAGGATTCATTGGCGGCGAAACCATGTTGCGGCTTAAAGATGCAGGGCATGCTGTGGTGGGAGTGGACACAGTGGCCTTGCCTGCACATCTTGGTGCTGTGAGTGATCGATTCTATCAAGAAGACTTCTCTAAATCATGGGGACTGCAACTCTTGGATGAGTTTGAACCACAAGCCGTCATTCATTGTGCTGGTTCTAGCCTCGTAGGTCCTAGCCTCGCCCGTCCTGCCGATTACTACAACAACAATTTCGTGAAAACCAAAATCCTGCTGGATCGCATCCGAGAACGTAGACTCAATACTCGTGTGATATTTTCATCATCTGCGGCCTGCTATGGAGAACCTGTTATCACACCTTGCCAGGAGGAAGATCCATGTGAACCTATCAGCCCCTATGGTCAGAGCAAACTCATGGTCGAATGGATGCTGAGATCCTATTGCCGAGCCTATGGTTTGGACTTTATAGCCTTCCGTTATTTCAACGCCTGCGGTGCAGACTCACGAGCACGGCACGGCCAGGTCTCAGGAGCCACACACATCATCTCCAGAGTGCTGGAAAGCCTGAGGGACGACAGAGAATTTACTCTCAACGGCGTAGATTATGACACCACTGATGGCACCTGTGTTAGAGATTATGTGCATGTGGAAGACATCGCTGATGCTCATGTGCAAGCCATAGATCGCAACATAGCCGCAGACGTGTACAACCTCGGTACCAAGACCGGAGCCAGCAATCGAGAGATAATCACAACCGCCGAACGGATTACCGGTCGTAAACTGCGTGTAGTAGAAGGTAGCCGACGCGAAGGTGATCCTGGCCAACTCACGGCGTCGGCAGATCGATGGCATCGTGTGACCGGTTGGTCGCCTAGGTTCTCCTTGGATGATATAATCAAACATGCCTGGGCCTGGTATAATAAATGATCGAATCTATTCTGCCCAATGACGTAAAATATGTCAAAGCAGAAACTTTTTTTATTACAGACGCCAGTGGACTCATCGTTGATCCTCAACAGATTCTAGACGGTAAAGAATACAGATTATTATGCGTGAATGCCAGCGACGAAGATTTAGGTCGAGATCATCATGAAATATATCATGTACGATTAAAAAATTTAGGATATAATTTTTTGTTGCTGACAGGGAATATTAATGCACATGACCCATCACGAAATATTTATTGGCATCAAGATAGTTATCACTGGAGTCGTTGCCATTTTACAGATTTAAAACTGAATATTCAAAGTCAACGCCGCTGGTTTTTTAGTTGTGTAAGTCGTTTCTCTCGTCCTCACAGGATTTTGTTTTATCTTACAGTACAAAACAAAAATATCTGGCCACATTTACTATTTCGATTAGGTAATCAAAATCCTTGGCCTCGTAGTGATGATGTTGAGTTAACTGCACACGAAAATCAAACCTGGACCAAACAATCCATAAAGTTTGATACAAACAATTTTCCTAATACCTTTAAGCAAGTAAGATCTATTGATGATGAACCATACATCGATGCTTACGTAAATATTGTTTTAGAGACTACTTGTAATAGCGATGCACATACCACAGAAAAAACCTGGAAACCAATCGCAGCGGGGCAATTGTTTTTGATCTATGGCAACCAACACACTATAAAATTGCTTAGACAACAAGGAGTAGATACCTTTGACGATTATATTAATCATGACCTATATGATAGTGAACCCGATGCCCGACGGAGATGTGATTTAGTGATAGCGGCCGCCGAACGATTGGCTCAACAAGATATTTCAAAGATCTGGCATGATACTCATCAACGTAGACTGATCAATCAAGAAAAATTTTGGAAAGGTCATTTTATTACTCCTCACTTCTATCAATTACAAAACACAATACTTTATAAAAATAGGTAGAACAAAGTTAATAAATATCGCCATGCAACTAACAAATGGCGATGCTCACAGCCAACTTTATCAATTTTTTAACGAACTTCCAAAAAAAATCCACCCTCGAGATTATCTGTGGGATTACAAAAATGGCAAACCTGTGCCATTTTTAGTGATAGATGATTTTTTACCACAAGATCTTTTCCATCAGGTATCTCAACAGACAGCATTGATACCACAGGATTATTGGACTCGATTTACACGCAATGGCAGTTGCATGCGAGAGTCCAAAAATTTCCAAGCATCTCCCATACTACAAACCTTGTGTCATGGATTCAACAGTGGTGCATTTCTAGACTGGCTCGAGGACATCACCGGATTGAGTAATTTGATCAGTGACCCCCATCTCATTGGGGCAGGTGTAAGCGAAACGCTCAATGGACACAGCCTAAAATTACACACTGATTTTAATTGGAATGATGAATTAAGACTAAATCGTTGTTTGAGTTTAATACTGTATATAAATCCTAGATGGCAACCAGAATGGGGCGGTGCGTTGGAGTTTTGGGATTTTGATCGACAAGGTCCTGTGCAGACCATAGACTGTTTGAGCAACAGATTATTGATATGGGACTATGATGAAAGATTGTATCACGGGTATCCTCAGCCCATCCATTGTCCCGAAGGTGATTCCAGGATAGCACTACGGATTTTTTATTATCAGAGCAATGGCACTCCGCACACACAACCGCATAGGAGCTTGTACTGGTACGATGAACAATCCAAAAAACCAATTGACATGAGAGATCATCAATGACTCATTTCCAAGGACAGATACCTGTTTCGTGGTCCATGCCTGACATTGAAGCCATGGATTATTTCTATGAAGAGTTCAATGATCCCGGTACCATGCAACGCTGGAATGAACTCTATGGGGAGATCTACCGCAGCGGATTGCAGGCCGATTATCGTCGTCTTCAACCGGCATGCACCGCTATTGTGGTAAAAGACGTCAAGAATGCCGGACTGCATCTCGATCATGTAGGCACTTCATATTACAAAATGATGCCCGGTGATCTACTGCCATATCATCAGGATACCTATGCAAGGTTTACCAAGGCATTTGATGTGCAAGTAAAAGATATATGGCGAGTGATCGTGTTCATGCAAGACTGGCAACCTGGCTTCCTGTTCGAAATCGACGGCGAACCCATGATCAAATATCCAGCTGGGACCTTTGTGGCTTGGCAAGGAGATGCTCCGCATATGGCCGGAAATCTTGGTAATGTTCCTCGCTATACTTTACAGATCACAGGAGTCAGATCGTGAGCACTTTACCCAATCTCAAAATACTGCCATTTGGCGGAGCCGGGGCCGTGCAGGATCCCGATCAGTTGGCCAAGATCCAAGATATCAAGATTGATCTATCAACTGTGTTAAATGATGATACCATTACCCACAGGTTTTTAGAGCAATATCGTAATTGGATACAATCTACGCAATTTAATCAAGTGCAGGGATTTGAACAATTTCCTCATGCCTGTTATACTAATGCCACCACCGAGGCCTTTGACAAATTTTATTTAAAAAATCACACCCGGAGATTCCGCTGCTTCCGAGGTGAATACATGTATCATATCCTTAGCTGGAGGAACTGTTTTCCCAACTGGTGTTACATTGATCAAGATGATTTACGATCAGGAGATGCTGTGGTCGTAAGCTATCCATTCGCAGACACGGGCGGCAAACATATGGAAATGGATCGAGTGCTGTCATTGTGTGAGGCCATGGATATTCCTGTATTACTGGATTGTGCATACATGGGTATATGTTCTGGACTTGACATCAATCTCACATGGTCCTGCATCACCGATGTGACTTTCAGCATGAGCAAAAGTTTTCCGTTGTCACATGCTCGTATTGGCATGCGACTTACCAGACACGATGACGATGATCCTTTGTTTGTACTCAACAAGACCAACTACACCAATCGTCTAGGAGCATATCTTGGTCGTGAATTATTGCAGACATTTGGCCCTGATTATATACCCACAAGATATCGTGACAGGCAACACCAATGGTGTACGCAGTTAGGAGCCACTGCTAGTCCCACGGTGATATTTGGTCTTGGAGATCAACATTGGAAAGACTATGATCGTGGTGCCGGCAATCATAGATTGTGTTTTAACAAATATTTAGGATCTGGTAACCTGCCACAATCGCATGCACTATAAAATCCTGTATGATCACGATAAACCATTGGTTTTTGTTGGCCACAGTTATCACAATCGATGTTTGAATAGATATTTTGATCATCATAGATCCACACAAATCATTAGTATCGAGGATCTCGAACAGCAAGATCCTGCATGGCTTCAAAATCATCAATTCATGTGTGCTATGAGCAATGTATCATTCAGGCTGAAAGTAAAAAATTTCCTTGAATCTAAATCTGTTGATTTATTCAGTGTGGTCAGCGAAGATTCGGTGCTTGGGCACAATGTGACCATTGGACGCAGCACTTTGATCAATCATAAAAATGTTCTCTATGATGATGCACAGGTAGGTGATTTTTCCTGCATCACAAACTTTGTGATGATCAGTCACGATGTCATTATTGGCGATTTATGCCATATAGCACCTTATTGCTACTTTTCTTTCGCAACCACAGGCACCGGAAATTTTGTAGGCATGAATAATCAGTTTTTTGGATATCCAGAAACTATGATATCAACCCCGGCATGGTGTAATTTTTATGCCAACGGTAGATTGACTGAATCCGTTGAAACCAGTGGTACCTGGGCAGGAAGAAAATTAGTGGATAATCGCACCAGTCTAGAACTGGCTTTATGAAAAATGTTGATCCAGCAAAGATCTGCTTATTTTACCAACCGTGTTTTTAGGAATTTCGTCTATTTGCTGCAACAATTTGGGCCTACAGGCCGTGCCAAGAGATACTAGAAAAGCAGATACCTTGTGCAGATCTACATCACCTACATACACGCACTTGAGTCGATCTGAGCCGAATACTGCAACCTCTTTGATATCTTTAAATTCGTTATAAAGTTGATTTTCGATACTTAGCGGATCAATCTTATAACCTTTTATGTTGATTCGATCAATGGATCTTCCCAGTATCCGCACATACCCGCGATTGTCTTGCTCCGCTAGGTCTCCGGTATCAAACCAATCTCGAGAATAGACCGCAGGGCCATGTATCCAGAGATGTTGCTGATCATCTATGCGGTATTCGACACCACTGGGCAATCCCACTGTACCAATTCGCTGTTCTCCATGCAGTGGATTTGTAAAACAATGGCTCAGTGCTTCAGTCATGCCAAACGCTTCAATCACTGGAACTTGGAATCGGTCTTTCAAAGATTGATACAATGACGCCGGCAATGCTTGAGAAGCAGTACGCACAAATCTCAAACACTGCAAATCTAGTTTTTGGATGGATCTCATGAAATCCGGAATCGATGTAACAAATGTAGGTTGAAAAGATTCAATCTGATCTCTGTTGGCCAAAGTACCAAATACTGTTTCACATCCAGCATATTTTATTGCCCAATAAAATCCTTGACCATGTGCATGCCACAAAGGCATGATCCCGTAATACCTATCGTTAGCAGTGAGATCGTAAGCCTCACAAATAGTTCTTGCCATGCGATCCACTTGCTCATTGGTAAATCCATAAAATTTACTATCCCCAGTGGTACCCGAAGTGTACCAAAAAACTTTTTCGTTGGGATAATCGCCTCCGTTGCGTTCTGTGACGCCTTCGTCGGTGATCAACAAACTGTAATCACTATGCTCCAGCAGATAATTATATCTAGATCCAGGAGCATCAGGGTTGATCACCATGATACTATGATCGGAGAATTTATCTATCCAGATCCAAGGGTATCGACTTGCTATTACACACCGTTTCATCTACAATAGTTATTATATAAAGGAAAGTATCCAATGAATTTCAATGAAAAGCATCCCCGTACCATAGCCAAAACGATTAGTTGGCGTGTGCTTTTGACCATAAGTCATTTTGTCAATGGTCTCATTGTTACCGGTAGCATCGCCGTGGCCTTGAAAATCGCTGGTTGGAGTTTGGTGATCAATTCGGCAATGTATTGGGTACATGAAAGAATCTGGAACTGGTTCCAATGGAACAAACGGCATGACAACAATCGTTTTTTCAAAGATGGTCATCCCCGTACCACTACCAAAATGATCACCTGGCGTTTGGTGGTAAATTTTAGTAACTTTTTGATTCCGTTCTTCATGACCGGATCATGGGGACAAGCAGGAGCATTCTTTACCATAGCCGTCGTCGTCAACATGACGCTGTACTACCTACATGAAAGAGGTTGGAACCTTGTCCGTTGGGGCAAGGAAGACAAGCAATCGTTGACAACTGTCTAAATAAAGTCTACAATCAATGAATGATTGGCGAGCCACCGCCTTAACTCGGAGATAAAACCATGACAGAAAAAACCCTAGCACAAGCCATAAGAGAACGCATGAGATCCAGCGGCAAGAGATTCTGGGCCGGCGATAACATCTCAGACTACATCGCACCTAGCGACAAGGAACATTTGATCACAGAAGCTACCAAGGCTTTTGAACTGGTGTTAGACACCTTGTTGATCGATCGCGAAACAGATCCCAACTCTCGAGGCACAGCCCGGCGACTGGCCAAAATGTATTACAATGAGATCATGGCCGGTCGCTATGATGCCGCACCTGACTGCACTGCCTTTCCCAACGACTCTGAGGATCGTTACGAAGGCATGTTAGTAGTGCGTAGCGAACTGCGAAGCATGTGTAGCCATCATCATCAACCTGTGACAGGAGTGGCCTATATCGGTATTCTAGCAGCACAAAAACTCATAGGACTCAGCAAATACACACGCATCGCCCAATGGTGTAGTCGTCGAGGAACCTTACAGGAAGAACTCTGTAACGACATCGCACGGGAGATCATGCGGGCCACTGACTCAAAAGATGTGGGCGTGTATATCCAGGCCACCCACGGTTGCTGTGAGAATCGTGGCATCATGGCTCATAGTTCATTGACGCAGACCACTGTGCTACATGGTGCGTTCCGCACGGATCCTGCCGTAAAAAAAGAGTTCACTGACAATATCAAATTGCAACAGGATTTTGCCCCTAGGTAAGTGGGTACTTACCTAGGTTGACCAAAAACTCGCTCTGTTGTACAATAGATTATCACTGTAGATCTAGGAGCGATCATGCGGAAAATGCAAATACATCCCACCGTGGTTGCCGCGGCTGTGAGTGTCATGCTGTCAGGCTGTGGTGGAGGCGGTGGCGGTGGCGGCCCAGGAGGAAGTGGTGGTAATCCTTATCTACGATCATCAGTGCCATATCACACTCCTGTGCGAGCGGGCACATTCCAACCACACACTGTATCTGGGCCACAGGCCGCAGTTACAGACATCTTTGCACGTGACCTCAACAACGATGCTGTAGACGAAGTGGTCATAGGTGGACGCATGACTGCCCAGACCAATGTGGCCAATCACGGTTCGACCAATCTGCAGATCTACGGCTGGAACACCGGTCGATTCGCTTCCGAAACCACGAGTTGGTTTTCTGGCACAGACAATCAGGTCCTGGGATCAGAACCCGCGATTAAATTCGGAGATTTCAATGGAGATGGCCGCATAGACATGTTCGTGGCACCCAGCACTGACATGACCTTGTATGGACCGGGCGTGGCCTATCTCAACGCTGGCAACCGATTTTCTCGAAGCAACATCAATTTTGGTAATGTGTGGGCACATGATGTTGCTGTCACTGATCTCAACGGCGACGGTTTTGCCGACATCTTCGTGCCTGACTACAACATGAGACCTGCCGTGGCCTTTGGATCAGCGTCAGGTGCATTCACTGTAGTCTCTGCCACTACAAACCAGACCGGAGCCAGTGGAGTGTCAGTGGCGGACTTCCTGGGCAATGGTACCAAGACTCTCGTGATGTCAGATGCAGGGCAAGGCACTTTCAATCGCAGTGATACCAATCTCTACTCCTGGAGCACGGCCAGTGGTTCTCTGGTACTCACGGCTGTGTCAGCACTGCCAGAGAATAGATTCTATCTCACTAAGTGGGACTCAGTAAGGACCTCCTCTGGCGTCACTGGACATGAAGTCCGCAATCTAGCCCATGATTTCAATGGTGATGGTCGCACTGATGTCATCGTGATCTCTACCATGCCCAAGGGTACCAATGCACATGGATACACCGAGGTGCAGTTCCTCCGCAACAACGGTGGCGGCAATTTCTCTGACGTCACTGACACTGTGCTGTCGGGATTCAACACCAACAAAAGTGCCACTTACCAACCCTTGTTGATAGACGTGAACAATGATGGCTTGCTGGATATCTTCATGTCGGCCACAGACTACACCGGCCAGGCATCTACATCGGTGTTGGTGGCCACTCGAGAAGGTGTATTTGTAGAACAATACACCAGCACCTTTGCTGATTTTGCCACACAGATCAAGAATCAGAACACCCTGGGCAGTTACAACACTTCAGGCACACAGGCCATGAACATCATCCGAGGACCTAACAATGTGAACTACCTGGTGAGCACGGTGCAGTATGTGGATGCGGGCACCACCCAGACAGCAGTATATCTCGCACAGATAGGCACCTTTGGTACTGTGACAGCACAGGCCAGCGTGGCCACTCTGCAGAGCACCTGGCCCTGGATGAGTGCTGTCACTGCCAATGACTCATTGGCTCGTACCGCACTGACCAACTTCGCTGGGTATGATTCAGCCATACACGGCAATGGCATCATCGATCTTTGGTCTGCCTTGAATCCCATCGGGGGATTAGGCATCAGTCTAGATGGTCGCACAGGCCCGCGTAGAAGCATCGAAGGGTTGATCTCAGTACCAGGACTGGATGGTCGAGCATTGTCAAACATCGCGGCAGTGGATGCACTGGGCAGGAATTTTGCCGTGGATCTGTCGGGTATGAATACCCAGCCGGGATTCATGCCAGTGAACTACAGCATGAGCAACGATACCGACGTCACACAGAACTGGAGCAGTAGATTTATCGCAGGTGCGGAAAAAAGCCTTCCTGGATTCAGCGTAGTGGGTCATGATCAAGACAATTTTTCATCGTCGATGACCACCCGACAGTTTGGTTGGGACAGTGCCTGGACACATCGCATAGGCATCACACGCATGAACGGCAGCCCATGGTTGGGTTTCTCCGGCATATTTGGTAAGCTGCAAAACAGCACAATGCTGGACTTCACTGCTACCCGCACATGGTCTGAAGGCTTTTTCGCACAGGCTGGCGTGATACAAACCGCCACACAGTTCTCGCCGGGATTGGTCACTGATATCACTCCGATCTGGGCAGGTTATGCCGTCACAGGATGGCAGGATCGAGACTGGACTGTGTACACCGGACTGCAGCCCACTATATTTGCCGGCGATATC
>Ga0247837_1010335_pt1 | contig 10736 bp, 12 predicted proteins | sample LaCtaG_2_FD_187115 | JGI IMG/M metagenome (GOLD analysis project Ga0247837, IMG submission 187115) | Freshwater microbial communities from meromictic Lake La Cruz, Castile-La Mancha, Spain - LaCruzMarch2015_14.5m | ecosystem: Environmental > Aquatic > Freshwater > Lake | place: Spain: Castile-La... | reverse complement strand
GAAACAATATTTGAATTAATTACAATCCATTCTTTTATTGAGTGTATTAGTAGTTGCTTTGTATCCCCCATAGTTGAGTTAAATATTAATATAATATTATTAATAAAATAGTATTATATCTTTTTTATTATATCTTTTTTATTGTTTAAAGCGTTTAAAATTTTTCCATAAACAAATAGACTATTATGGAGTTTTATAATAATGATTATGGAGTATTGTTATTTTGCACTTTTTTCATTTATTGGGCTTATAGTTATGGACGAGATTGTCCTTGCGATAAAAATACAACATGTATCCATGTAGAATTTTATGGTATTCAGTTAAATCATCTAATATTGTTTATTATATTAGGACTATTATTTCCGTCTTATTTCTATACTTTTCAAGCTCTAGGTATTTTATGGGAGTTTGCCGAACATATATTAGATGTATATCCAATACTGGTTATTAAATATATAGGCGGGTGTTTACGCTATCCACCAAGTAACTATAACCATAGCAAAAATAGTATTGCTAATTATACAGTATATCGTAATATAAAAAAACCACTAAATCCTATAGACAAATTTTTTAATGTTAAAAACTCAACACTACACGATTGGCATGGTTCGGTTGCTGAACTAATGCTTAATTTTTTTGGTTTTCTAATAGGTATTGCATTAAATCATTTATTTATTAGACACAAGAAGCTCTTAACTTACTATATTAGTAAGCGCTAATCTAATAACTAATTCATCTTTGTTGCCTGTTGTTTTTTTGGAGTGTTTTTTTAGTTCTTCTTTTAATTCTATAATAGTTTTCTTTTTTAAACTGGCAATAACATCGCTATTTAATGTTTTTATAAGTTCCTCTTCATTGTGTGTATATTTTATATGATTGTTACAAAATGTTCCATTATTTGTTACGCAAGCGCTTTTTCCACAACACGTGCCTTTTTTACCTGTATACTCACATTTATAAAGTTCTATTGTTAAATGTATAGGACTATTTACACCATATATTAATTTATTATTATAATATTTAAAATATGGTAACAGTTTTGGTGTCATTGCCCGACAATACGGACATCTTATTTCATTAAATTTTATTTTGTTAGAATATAGGTTAAATTTTGCTTTTTGTTGCACAACTTCATTGTACAATTCATTTATATTGAACATATGACAACAATCTAATGTAATATAGTTATTTGTTAATGGTTCGCCACTAATTAAGCAATGTTGATTTAAAGAATCAGTGTTATTATCAGATTCTTTAGTTAAATAACTTTTGAATAAATCCATAATTAGTTTAATAAATACTATATAATATTTATATAAAATTTTATATAGTATTTATATAGTATTTATATAGTATTTATATAGTATTAATTTAAAATTTTATATAATATTATTATATAAAATTAGTATGGCAGTTTCTATTGAAATATGGGGGCCTAATATATGGGGTCTATTTCATGGATTATCTTGTAAAATTAAAGAAGATAAATTTATGCTTCATAAAGAGAGATTAATTTATGTTTTAAAGAATGTTTGTGCTACACTACCTTGTCCTGAGTGTTCAAAAGATGCTACTTTGTTATTAAAAAATGTTAATTTTAATGCTATCAATAGTAAAGAAGAATTTAAACTCTGTTTGTTTAATTTTCATAATGCTATTAATAAAAAACTTAATAAACCACTCTACGAATATTGTAACATAACAAAATATAACGATGTAAACATTAATGCTTTGTATAACAATTTAAATATTATATATTTAACTAGAATTCCTAATCCTCATTTAATGGGATTTGCTCTAAATAAGAAAATTTTGTTTCCAAAAATTATGGCAGCATTATTGTTAATAAGAAGCGATTTGCTTTAAATCATAATATGTCTTTTATTCTACAGCATTTGGATTTACAGCAACACCATTTTTATATAAACTACATTTAAAATTTTGAGTTCCTGGTTTAGTGCATTGAGTATTATTACTTATTTTATCTGCAAAATATAAATAACTTGAAGTATAGTCAGACGACATTAGTAATGAATAATATAATATAGCAAATATTATACCTATTAAAATTCCTAATATTATACCAAATAACCCACTGCAGTTATATAAAAACTCTGTTACAGCATTTATCAATACTAATACTATAGAAAATACTAATAGTCCTACATTGTGTTGATTTTTTATAATCATTGGATAAATCAAATATGCTGCTGAAAATGACAATACTGCACTGCTAAATGATGGTGAATCATAATAATGGAGACCGGATGTTTCATCAAAAGCGCGAACAGTAAATGGTGATGGTAAAACGTTACAAAATGGATTGGCATTACTGCTTTGTTTGTTTTTCAAAATATGTTTCAATAAATACACTATTGATGCTATAATTACAATCCCCATATTAAAAATTAACCCACTTAAATAGTTATTTTGAATTATTGAATATAATGTAATAAAAAATACTAATAATAATGGTGAACTAAATGATATATATTGTAATATATTTGTTAAACTCATATGAACATTATATAGCTCAAATTTCTTTTTTGACCCCGCCGGTGTCTTTGCGGTTGAACTATACCCGTTAGGTTGTGAACCTGTGTCGCTCGCTTGTTTTTGCTCTCTACGCCTGGCTGCTGCCGCATCAATCTCGGATTGGGCAGCGGCTTGGCCTTCCGGGTCCATCTGTGTACCACTCATATTTTATAATATATATATTATAAAATATTATACATAATTATAAATTTTATTTTATAAAATTGATATTATTACTATATAATAATTATTTAACAATTAATATATAGTTATGGGAATTCCATATTATTTTAGTTATTTAATTCAGAAACATAGGCAATGTGTATCAAAATTAGATAGTTTAGAATTAATAAATAATTTATTAATTGACTCTAATTCTATTATATACGATTCGCTCCATCTTAAGTTTAACGATTATTTGAACAAAAATCAGTATGAAGATGCAATTATTAAAAACGTGCTAGCCAAGTTTGAAGAAATTATTGCTATTATTAAACCACAAGATGCCATTTATATTGCCTTTGATGGTGTTCCTCCGTTTGCTAAAATTAATCAACAAAAAAATAGGCGATATAAGACATCTTATCAAAATACTATATTGAAAAAGGAGACCTTATGGGATACTTGCGCAATTACACCCGGCACTCTTTTTATGGCCATTTTAAATAGCAATTTAAAAGAATATTTTGCAAATAAAAAATATTATAATTCAAATAATGCTGTTATTAATGTTGTCTTAAGTTTATCAGACGAACAAGGTGAAGGAGAGCACAAATTATTTGCTTTTCTTAGGCAAAATGATATTTTACACGACAAAACAAATGTTCTTTACGGTATGGACTCTGATTTATTTATGCTTTCTTTAAATCATTTAAAATATACAAAGAATATATTTTTGTATAGAGAAACACCGTTATTTATTAATTCTTTGGATAAATCTCTAGACCCTAAAGAAAAATATATTATAAATATTAATATTTTAGCACTTACTATATATTTAGTATTAACAAACCAAGGGAACTATGTTAAGCACAGTTTAGAGCCCGAACGCTCTAATAGTTATTATAATAAAATAGAAGACTATATTTTTATTTGTTTCTTATTAGGTAATGACTTTTTACCACACTTTCCAGCTATTAATATTAGAATTAACGGGTTTACAATTTTACTTGAATTATATCAAAAACTTTTTGGAATCAATGAATTTATTATAAATAATGGTTCAATTAATTGGTACTCTTTTAAAAAGTATATAAAACATATTGCAGAAAACGAAGAACAGTTTATTAAAGAAGTATATAACATTCGTGACAAACAAAGTAAAAAATATTATCCTGAAACCACTAGTGAAGAGCTAGAACAGAAATTTAATGCTATGCCTTTATGGGACTTAAATATTGAACGTTATATTAATCCGTTTGAAGAAGATTGGCAACATAGATATTATTATAGTTTATGTTCTATTGACTCAAAAAACAATGATTTTAATAATAATATTAAATTAATGTGTACAAATTATTTGGAAACGCTACAATGGGTTTATTTCTATTATTCTAGTGAATGCATAAATTGGTCTTTACATTATAAATATCACTATCCGCCATTATTATGTGATTTATATACTTATATTCCATACTTTAATAGTGAGTTAACATTAAAACAAGATATTAATATTTTGAATGCTAATGTGTTATTAGCTTATGTTTTGCCAAAAAATAGTTTACACCTGCTTCCTGAAAAAATAGCAAATTATTTATTGACAAACCATGCAAAATATTATAAAAATGACTACGAGCTATTATATGCATTTTGTAAATATTTTTATGAAGCACATGTAGTTTTTCCAGAAATAGAACATAATAGTTTTAATAATTCTATTTTAAAACTATTATAATTCTTATAAAACAATTATAATTCTTATAAAACAATTATAATTCTTATAAAACAATTTTAATAAACATACTTTAAACACTTTGTAAAAAACTGTTCTAATTGTTGAACATTTGAACCAACATGAATCATGTCTGGAACAAACCAGTGTTCTTTTATACCACCTGTAAATACAATAATTGCAGGTATTCCATTTACCATCTTCATTTTTTTTAATTTCATATATAATTCTAACGAATCGTCAATATCAATTTCATAATATTGAATAGAATTTGGTTTATTTGCTAAAAACTTTTGACAATATGGTTGAATCACTTTACATGGTCCACACCAAGTAGCTGTAAACTTAATAATTATTAATTCTTTTTCTCCTAATAATGATTGTTTATTTTTTAAATCTTCTTCAGTTATTGTTTGTGGCATTATATATTATATATTTATATAATATATTTATATAATATAAATATATATTATACTTATATTATTTTTTATTATATTTATATAAAAAATAATATTACACTAGAAAAAAACCAAAGCATTTACATATACAAAAATAATTACTAAAATAGAATAAAGTCAGCAACTTTGCCCTCGAATTTTTTAAGTTTTCATTTTTAAAGTTTTCATTTTTAAAGTTTTCATTTTTTTTTAACTTTTCTAAAAAAGTGCTATTTTTCCACTTTTTCACTTTTATTAGCATAATGCTTTGTTTTTTAAAGTATGAAAATCCTTGTTTTTTTTATCGTAACAAATTTCAAAATTTATTTTTCAAGATTTTTTTCACTTTTGGACATTTTAAAATGTCCATTTTTAGAATATATATACCTTTATATAAAATTAGTTGAAAATATGCATTTTTCAAGTTTGTAAGCATTAAGGATTCAAAACTTTAAAATATGCAAAAAAACAGTCAAACCATAATTTAAAAACAATAAAAAAAAGGATTTAGGCGCTTTTTTTGTTGTATAAATATACAACAAATGACAACCGAAAAAGCGCCAAAAAGCGCCAAATTTTTTGTGTGTGAAAATTGTGCCTATAAATCGAGCAAGAAATCTGATTATAACCGACATTTAGCCACAGCAAAGCATAAAAATACAACATTTATACAACAAAATACAACAAAAAGCGCCGAAAATAATGCAACCGAGACAAATTTTAAATGCGAATGTGGAAAATCATACCCATATAGGGGTTCATTATATAATCATTTTAAAAAATGTAAAATTATTAAAGAAAACAGCGCGAAAACGCGCACACATGAAAATACTATTGATTGTTGTGAAAGTTCGAGCCCAAATATAGCCCTATGCAACGATTTAATTGTTAGATTATTGAATGACAATAAAGAAATGCGAACAATTATTGTTAAGCAACAAGACCATATGATAAAACAACAAGAACAAATAAAAGAGCTGATACCGAAATTAGGAAACAATACTAATAATATTCAAAACAATCGATTTAATATAAATGTGTTTTTGAATGAACGGTGCAAAGACGCCATTAATATGAGTGATTTTATTAAGTCAATACAAGTAAGCTTACAACAATTGGACTTTACAAAGCAAAATGGGATTGTTGATGGATTAAGCAATGTAATAATAGAAAATATGAGTAAACTCGATTTATACCAACGACCAATTCACTGTACGGATATTAAACGAGAGTCATTATATATAAAAGATGACGATACTTGGGAAAAAGACGTTAATAAAGAGAAAATAAAAAAGGTAATAAAAGATATATCAACCAAACAATTTTGCGCATTAAGCAATTGGACAAAAGAAAATCCTGATTTTCAAAATAATGAGTCAAAGCAAAATTATTATACACATACATTAGTAGCAATAGCAAATAATAAGGAACATAATGAGGATAAAATAATCAAAAAGCTATGCACAAACAGTTATATTAAAGAAGAATAAATAAAATAGTATATTTTACATTAAAAATAGCAGATTTATAAAATACTTTATAATTAAATAGCATATAGCATGGATTTAGACTTAGACTTAGACATAGCTAATTATGATTACGAAGATATATTAAAACTATTTAACATAAGCAAACACTTTACCACAGAAGACTTAAAGACTGCAAAAAAACGTGTTCTAGCAAGTCATCCCGACAAATCGGGACTAGACAAAAGTTATTTTCTATTTTTCTCAAGTGCTTATAAAATATTGTTTTCTATTTATAATTTTAGAGAGAAACATAGTTCATTAACTAATCTTAACAATTACAATGACAATTATAGCGCTGAAAAAGATGAAATACATGAAGAGTTAATACATAAGCTTATTGCAAGTAAATCTAAAAAAGAATTTAATAGTTGGTTTAACACACAATTTGAAAGCTTTAAAATTAGTAATGATTATGAAAAAAACGGATATGGTGAATGGCTTAATGAAGCTAATAGTGAAGAAACAACGCAATGTAAAGATTTAAGCTCTATGAATAAAATTATAGAGGAAAAGAAGAAGATTCTGAGAAGTACAATGTCAATCACAAAACAAGAAGTAAGTGAATTTAATAATAGTAATTATTGTGATTTAACAAATTCAAAACCTGAAGATTATAGTTCAGGATTATTTAGTACATTTCAATATGAAGACTTAAAAAAAGCACACAATGAGAGTCTAATACCTGTGACCAACGAAGACTATATTAGCAAGTATAGCTCATTAGAAGATATAAGAATAAAACGAGCAAGTCAGTCTTTAACTCCATTACAAGAAAGCGAGGCTAAAACTTATTTAAATAAATCAAAAGACGATGAAAATGCTTTATCATCTATGCGTGCTTATAATTTACTTAAACAAGATGAAGTAAGTAGGCAAAAAAATGAGAGGTTTTGGTCTAATTTAAAACGAATAATGTAAGGTTATATACAAATTTTATAAATAATTTATAATAAAATTTTATAAAATATATAATATATAAGTATAAAATGAAGTATAATTACAGTAATTTATTAATAAGCATATTAATATTGGCGGCTGCTGGATATATATATAATAAATTTAAAATAAATATAGATGCTAATTCGCAACAAGAAGACTTAAATGTTATAAAAAAATATTTGTTAGATGATGATATAGATAAAACAATAGACACATTAAGTTCTGTAAAAAAACCAATATTATGGATACATATAGATTATATTAGAAATAGCAGAAAATGGGAATCTTTCGGCTCTAGAAATAGTGATGAACTAAATCAAGATTACTTATATTTAACAATTAGAACAATAATAAATAAATGTTCAGATTATTTTCATATTGTTATTATAGACGATGATTCATTTTGTAAATTATTAGAACATAATTGTATTGATTTAAATAAGGTTGCTTACCCCATAAAAGATAATTTACGTAGTCTTAATATTATGAAATTATTATATAACTACGGAGGAATGTATATAGAAAACTCATTTATATTATTTAAATCTTTGGGAACAATATATGATAAAGTGTTGGAATCTAACAAAATTGTAACAGCACAATTTAAAAATAGTGGGGCAAATGCCTATAATGTTGACTATATGCCTTCTATAAAGTTTATTGGTTGTGTTAAAGAATGTCCTACTATGAAACAATTAATAAAGCATATGGAATTACTTTACGGAACAAACTTTACAAGCTCATTAGAATTTGAAGACGTAATAAGCAAATGGTTATTAAAATGTGGAGAGAATAATGAATTAAATATAATTGATGGAAGATATATAGGTACAAAAGATATAAATAATGCTATGATTAATTTAGAAGAACTTATGGGCTCAACTTTTATAGAATTACACGCTAAAGCATATGGTTTATATATACCATCACATGAGTTAGTAAGACGGTCAAAATTCAATTGGTTTTGCAAATTGGCCTCTAAAGACGTGTTAGAGGCAAATACAATTTTATCAAAATATTTATTACTTTCAAATGAAACAGAAGAATAAGAAATAAATCTAAGAATATTATTTATAACAATTTATAACAATTTATAACAATTTATAAATAATCAAAGTATAGTTTGCAATAGTGTTTTATTGTCCTGAGAGATTGTTTTTGGAAATATTATATTAAATTTAATAATCAGATTACCTATATATGAATCACGAATAAAGCCTAAATTGTTTACTATTTTTATATAATTAAAATCTACTATTTCATTGCTAACAATTTTATATTGTTTGTTATTAATGTGAGTAAGAGTAAAATCAAAACCAATAAGGGCTTCTTTAAGAGAGATTGATTTCAAATAAATAATGTCTAGACCACTTCTATCAAAGCACTCATGTTTTGATAGAATTGTTATTACTTTAATATTGCTATAATTCGATATGCCGTTTGTTATGTATATATTACCTTTGTTATGTAAAATAATCATTTCGTTGGTATCAATTCCTTTACTAATAGTTACATATAGTGTTTCCATTTCATGAGTAATAACATTATTTATATACACTTTTCTCTCAATTATTATAGGTTTAGATGAGCCGTTGTATGCATCATAATAGCTAATAGTTAGAGAGATTGTTATATCTTCATAATTATTTATAATATTTGTTTGTGAACTAAGACTAGATGGATGTATTCCTGAATTGTAAGGATTTTGAATAATCATAGACTGTTTCAGTTGTGATTGTGATTGTGATTGTGATTGTGATTGTGATTGTGATTGTGATTGTGATTGTGATTGTGATTGTGATTGTGATTGTGATTGTGATTGTGAATTTTGAATACTACTAAAATTAGTTGTTAATTTTACATAAGCATCATTAATTTTGTTAAAGAGTTCAGGATTAGCATTATTATTTTTATCCGGGTGATATTTTATGGATAATAGCCTATAAGCTTTTTTAATATCTTGCAGACTAGCATTATTAGATAAGCTTAAAATTGTAAAATATTGTTCGTAATCATTCATAATAAGTAGTTATTAATTAATAGTTATAATTAATAGTTATAATTATTACTTAAATTATTATAACTAATAAACTATAACAATAATGAATGATTTATTAATTAACAAATATAAACCAACAAAAATACAAGACTGTTATTTTAACGTTAATACAATGACAATATTAGAAAATTTTATTGCTAACAATAACTATAATTTTATTGTACAAGGTGAATCAGGCTCAGGTAAATCTAGCACAATTAATATTATAATAAACAAGTATTTTAACTCTAATGCTTTTCTAATTAATACTAATGTGTGCTATATTACAATATTAAAGGATCAAGGCGTGAATTTTTATAAAAATGACATAAAACTTTTTATAAACAATTATACAAATAATGGTTATAAAAAGTTCATTGTTATAGAAGATGTTGAACTATTTTCAGAAGCAATTCAATTAAACTTTGTTGAGTTAGTAAAAAATTATAAATCCAACATATTTTTTTTATTATCGACATCAAATGTATTAAAAATTAACGTGACATTATATGAAATGTTAGACATTATTGAATTAAAAAAAATAGATGATTTATTTTTGAACACGATTTTGAATACTATTTTAAATAGTGAAAATTTAACAATAGATGATTCTATTAAAAAATACATAATTAATTTATCCAATAATTCTATAAATAATTTAATAAATAATATTGAAAAATTAAAATTATTATATAACAACTTCAATTGTTTGGAAGATTTAATACAATTAGACTTGGTATCAGATATTATAATAAATAATTTTGATATATTAGTAGATAAATGCACTAATAGCTCTATAAAAGAATCAATGGACTATATTTTAAATTTAATAGACAAAGGCTATTCTATTATAGATATTTTGGAAAATTTTCTTTATTATATTAAATATAATAATACAAGTATATGTGAAGAAAACAAGTTTTTAATTATTAAAAATATTATTAAATATATTAATAATTACTTTACAATTGAAGAAGACAATATAGAAATTATATTTTTTATTAATAACTTACATGAGATATTACATAAAAAATAAAATAACTAAAATAAAAAATAACTAAAATAAAAAATCAGTTTTATTTTGTTATTCAAGAACTTATTCTACGTGTTTCAATTTTAGTAGAAGTCAAATATATAGAATTTTCAGTACATATTATATATGTTTCATCCATTTTATATATTTTTACAATTGGACTAGTGTATTCTTCTGCATTTTTGACTAATAGCTTTTCTTTATTTTCTTTTACACCTATTAATACTTTTTTTTCAAGTGAGTCTAGCCAATAGTCTAACATAATAGGCTTATCTTCTGTTATAGAAATTTTAGCAATCTGATTCCATATTGAGGAGGGCGGCATAACTAACTG
>Ga0247837_1010322_pt1 | contig 10748 bp, 9 predicted proteins | sample LaCtaG_2_FD_187115 | JGI IMG/M metagenome (GOLD analysis project Ga0247837, IMG submission 187115) | Freshwater microbial communities from meromictic Lake La Cruz, Castile-La Mancha, Spain - LaCruzMarch2015_14.5m | ecosystem: Environmental > Aquatic > Freshwater > Lake | place: Spain: Castile-La... | reverse complement strand
AACTCGGCTGGCAGGCCCGGCACGAACTGGCGTATTACGTCATCCACGGCCTGCTGCACCTCGCCGGGGAAGCTGACGGCACACCGGGCGAGCGGCGCAGGATGCGCAGGCGGGAGCGGACCGTGATGGCCGCTGTCGGCCTGCCGGCCCCGCCCCGCCGCCCGCGAAAGCCAGCCCCCAATGGCCGCTGAGAAGACGCTCGCGATCGTCCTCCGCGCAATCCCGTTTGGTGAAACGAGCAGCATCGTCACGCTCTGCTGCCGCGAGTTTGGCAAGCTGCGGGCCCTGGCCAAAGGGGCGTGGCGACCCAAGAGTTCCTTCGATGGCGGCCTTGACCTGCTTTCGACCAGTCAGGTACTCGTCTTGCGCCGGATGTCCGATGGGCTCGATCTGCTCACGGAGGCGGCCCTCGAGCACCGGTTCCGTGTTGGCGGAAGCCTGGCTGCTGTGCTCGGTGGTCTGCACGTGGCCGAATTGCTCGATGCCCTTACTGCTGAAGCCGATCCGCACCCGGAACTCTTCGATGTGGCCCACACAACTCTGCGGCGGCTCTCCGACTGGCGCGGCGACGACCGCGCCGTGCCGGCGATCTTGCTGCGGTTCGAGCTCACACTCCTGCGGCTGCTCGGACACGCCCCCGAGACCGGCCGCTGCGTCGAGTGCGGCGGACCGCTCGATGACGCCGGCCGCACTCCCTTCGGCCTGCTCGAGGGGGGCGCGCTCTGCAGCCGCTGTCGGAGCGGACGGCCCGCGGTCATGCTGCTGTCGGCCGCGGCGGTCGCCGCCATCCGCCACGGCGTCACGCCCGACACGCCCACGATCGAACTGCCGGCCCGGGCCATCGCGGAGGCCAGGTCTGTGATCACCACCTACATCGCTCACCTGCTTGGCAGGCCGACCCGGGTCGCCAAGCTCCGCCGCTTGGCCCGCCGGAGGACCAGTTGACCACGCGCATCCATCATTCGCCGGTTCGGTTCCGTCGCGTCATGCGACCGGCGGGCGTGGCCATCCTGGTGGCCGCGTGTGCCGGAGGCTGCGCGACCTTCCAAGCGCCGAAGTGGCCCTGGTCGAAGTCCGATGTGGTGGCCAAGGAATCGGCGCTCGAGGGGGAGCTGGGCCCGGATTCCGACAGCGAGGTGATCTCGTCGGAGTACACCGGCGAGAGCCAGGACTACGGCTTCGAGTACTTCAAGGCGGACAACATCAAGCGCCGGTGGAAGAAGCTGACCGGCCGGGGTCCCAACGAGTCGATCGCCCGGGCGGCGATGGCTGAGGGCGACGTGCTCTTCCGGGGCGGCGACTACCAGGGATCGGCTTCGAAGTACAAGCGGGTGATCGACCGCTGGCCCGACACCTCGCTGGAGGAGGATGCCCGCTGGCAACTCGCCGAGTGCTACTTCTTCACCGACCAATATCCCAAGGCGGAGGATGAATACGACGAGCTGGTCAAGAAGTTTGCCAACACGAAGTATCTCGACCGGATCGCCCAGCGGCAGTTTGTGATCGGGCAGTACTGGGTTGCCCTCGACGAGAAGTACCATTACGCCACGATCGTGCCCAACCTCCTTGATCGGAGCCGGCCACTGTTCGACACCCGCGGTCGGGCCCTCAAGGCCTTCGACCATGTGCGCATCAACGATCCGCGGGGCGCGCTGGCCGACGATAGCCTGATGGCCGCGGCCAACGCCCACTTTCTGGAGCGGCAGTGGCTCGACGCCGACTACTTTTACGGCCTGCTGCGCAGCGATTATCCCGACAGCGACTTCCTGCTGCAGGCCCACCTGCTCGGGCTGCAGTCGAAGTTGTTTGCCTACCAGGGGGCGGCCTACGAGGGAGGGATTCTCGACGAGGCGGAGATCCTGGCCGACCAGACGCTGGTCCAGTTTCCCGATCAGCTCGGCCGGGAGGAGGAGGTCCGAGTGGAAAAGACACGGGCCGATGTCGCCGCCCGGCAGGCTGAGCGACACTGGCGGCGAGCAGAGTTCTACTCCAAGGGCAAGCATTTCACCGCCGCGCGGGTGTATTACGCGATGATCGCCCGCGACTATCCGACCACGATGCTCGCCCAGGCGGCCCGGGAGAAGTACCAGGCGATCCGGGATCTCGACGACGTCTCCGACGACCCGTTTCCGATGCTCACTCGCGTGCTCAATCCCGACTCGCTCAAGGAGGCGGAGCTGGATGCGATGGCCGAGGCCGAGGAGCAGACGGCGATCGCCCGCGAGCCCGACGACGGCACCGCCCCGCCCAAGTTCTGACGCCCGTCCGGAGGTCGCCCCCCTTGCTCGCGCGTCCTGATCGCTGGCTAGCCGTCTGCCTGGCGGTGGTACTTTTGGCCGCCGCCGGCTGTGCGAGCTACCGGATCGGCAACAACACGCTCTATGCGGCGAATGTCCGCACGATCTCCGTGCCGGTGTTTCAGTGCGACTCGTTCCGCACGACCCCGGCGATTGACATCGGGGAGCGGCTCACCGAGGCAGTCTGCAAGGAGATCGAGAAGCGGACGCCCTTCAAGGTGGTGGGCAGCGAGGAGGCGGCCGACAGCGTGCTCACCGGCCGCGTGGTCTCCGATACCAAGCGGATGGTGGTGGAGAGCCCGACCGACCAGTCGCGGCAGGTCGAGCTGAACTACCAGGTGCTCGTCACGTGGGCCGATCGGGGCGGGACGGTGATCGCCTCGGGTGACGTGCCCCTGCCGGCAGCAACGGTCGACGTGGGCCAGGCTGCCTCGCTGGTGCCCGAGTTCGGCCGCTCGGTGGCCAGCACGCAGCAGGAGGCGATCGTGAAGCTCGCGCAGCAGATCGTCGGCCTGATGGAAGAGCCCTGGTAGCGAGGGCGTGCTACGCTGCCGCCGATGAGACCCCCGCTTCCCTCTGAATGGCAGCTCCGATCCCGGCGGCTGGAGGTGCCGCGGCCGGGCGGATCACTGCGGCGGCCGCTCGTGATGGGGATCGTGAACGTCACGCCCGACAGCTTCTCCGACGGCGGACGGCATGCCGACGTCGAGGCGGCCGTGGCCCATGGGCTCCGGCTCGCGGCGGAAGGGGCCGACATCCTCGACGTGGGCGGCGAGAGCACGCGGCCCTTCTCCGAGCCCGTTGCTGAGGCGGAGGAACTGGCCCGCGTGGCCGAGGTGGTGCGCCGGCTGGCAGCTGAGAGCGGCCTGCCCGTCTCGATCGATACCTCAAAGGCAGCGGTGGCCGCCCGGGCCATCGAGGTGGGGGCCGAGATCATCAATGATGTGACGGGCCTCGCCGGGGATCCGCGGATGCTGGCCGTGGCCCGGGAGTCGGGGGTCGGCGTGTGCGCGATGCACATGCAAGGCACGCCGCAGACGATGCAACTCGCCCCGCGGTATGACGACGTGGTCGCCGAGGTCCACGCCTATCTTCGCCAGCGGCGGGATCTGCTCGTGGCCGCAGGCATCCCGCTGGGCCGCATCTGCCTGGATCCCGGGATCGGTTTCGGCAAGACCCACGCCCACAATCTCGAGCTGATGGCGCACGCCGGGCGGTTCCTCGACCTCGGCTGCCCTGTGCTCGTGGGCCATTCGCGGAAGGGCTTGATCGGCAAACAGCTGGAGACGACGCTGGGCCGGCCCGCCACGGAGGCCGACCGCGATGCCGGCACAGCCGGTGCCGCCTGCGGGCTGGCCGCCGCGGGGGTGCAGATCGTCCGCGTACACGCCGTGGGCCTCGTGCGTGCGGCCCTCGAACTGTTTGTGCAAACGCTGCCTCGGCCCTGAGAAAAAGGTTCCTGACACCGCTCAGGCCTGGCCGAGGGCCTTGCGGGCCACGGCCACGCACTCCCGCAGGTCGGCGATCGGGTCCTTGGGGTTTTCCTCATACTCGATTGAGAGCGCCCCGTCGGCCGGGAAGCCGACCGCCACCAGCGCCTCCATCACCGCCGGCACGTCGAGGTGACCCTGGCCGAGGATTACGCCCCTCGTCTTGTCTTGCATCTCGGCGAAGTCCTTGAGGTGGATTCCGTAGAGCCGGCCCTTGAGCAGCCGGATGACTTCCGTGGGCCGCTCACCCGAGCGGATGAAGTGGCCGAGGTCGGCGCAGGCCCCGATTCGCTCGTCGTGTTTTTCGACCGCCCCGAGCACGTCCAGGGCCTTGTTGTAGCGGTGCCGCGGGCCGTGGTTGTGGATCGCGACGCGGATATCAAACTCCTTGACGAGCTCATCCAGGCTGGTGAACGAGTCGGGGTCGGGGTCGGCCGAGATCGTCTTCACACCGGCCGCCTTTGCAAAGCTGAAAAGCTTGCGGTTGGCGGCCGCGTCTTTCGTGAAGCGATTGACGCCGTGAGCCGAGATCGTGAGCCCCCGGTCGGCCAGTTTCTGCTTGATCGCGGCGATCGCGGCCGCATCGTCAGTGATCGGGAACATCCCGGGGTAAAACTCCACCTGCGTCAGCCCCAGGGCCTTGGCGTGGTCGAGGGCCTGATCCACCGGAAACCCCCTCAGGGAGTAGAGCTGGATCCCGAGCGTGAGCGGCAGCGGAGCCTTGGCGGCGGCGACCCGGGCGAGCGCGGCCGAGCCGCAGGCGGCAGAAGCGGCGAGGAACGTACGACGGCTGGCAGTTGAAAAAGACATGGCAGTTTGTTTCCTGGGACCCGTGAGGCGACCGGCGAATAAGATACAACGACCCGTTTCGGCCCGCTCGGATGCACCCCTGCTCCCCGCCACCATGCAGCCCTCCTCGCTCGCCGCCCACTGCCGCGCCGTCGCCGAGCGGGCCCGGCGGGCCGCGATCGACCTGACGGGGATTCCGGGCAACCGGCGGGCCGCGGCGCTGGTGGCTGCCGCCGGGCGGATTCGGGCCGAGGCGGCCGCGATCCTCGAGGCCAACGCCAGAGACGTCGCCGCCGCCCCTGGCTACGGCCTCACGCCCGCTGCCACCGACCGGCTCACCCTTGACCCCGCCCGCATCGAGGCGCTCGCCGCCGGCGTCGCGGCGGTGGCCGGGCTGCCCGATCCCGTCGGCGAAATCTTGGAGCAGACCACACGGCCCAACGGCCTCGTGAGCCGCAAGGTGCGTGTGCCGCTCGGGGTGGTGTTCTTTATTTATGAGTCGCGGCCGAACGTCACGGCCGACGCCGCGGCCGTGGCCGTGGCCTCGGGCAACGCGATCATCCTCCGGGGCGGCAAGGAAGCGGCGCACTCCAGCGGGCGGATCGTGGCCTGCGTGCGGGCGGCCTTGGCCGAGGCGGGCCTGCCGGAAGACTGCGTCCAACTCGTGGACGTGGCCGACCGCGAGGCTGTGGGCGAGTTTCTCAAGCTCGACGACCTGATCGACATTGCCATCCCCCGGGGCGGCGCGGGGCTGATCCGCCGGGTCTGCGCCGAGGCGCGGATGCCGGTGCTCAAGCACTTTTCGGGCAACTGCCACGTCTACGTCGACCGGGCCGCCGACCTCGCCATGGCCGAGTCGATCACCGTCAACGCCAAGTGCCAGCGGATGGGCGTCTGCAACGCGGCCGAGTCGCTGCTCGTCCACCGCGATGTGGCCGAGGCGTTCCTGCCCGCGGTCGCGGCCAAGCTTGCGGCCCAGGGCGTTGAGATCGTGGGCGACGCGGCCACTCGCCGGCTCGTCCCGACGGCCGGCCCCGCCACCGAGGCAGACTGGGGCACCGAATACCTCGGCCCCAAGATCTCGGTTGCGGTCGTGGAGTCGCTCGACGCAGCCATCGAGCACATCAACAAGCACGGCTCGCGGCATACCGACGCGATCGTGACGGCCGACGCGACCGCGGCCGAGCGGTTTGCCACCCGGGTCGACACGGCGGTGGCGATGGTGAACGCTTCGACGCGGTTCAACGACGGGGGTGAACTGGGCTTGGGGGCCGAGATCGGGATCTCGACCGACAAGCTCCACGCCCGTGGCCCCTGCGGCATCAAGGAGCTCACGACCTACAAGTATGTCGTGACCGGGTCGGGCCAGGTGCGCGGATGATGGCTGGTCGCCCGCGGCTCGGGGTGGCCCATGCCATCTCGCCGGACGCTCCCTGCGGGCATCCTGCCCCCCGGTCGCTCCATGCCAGCTTCGCTTCGGCATCCTGCCTTCGCTCGCTGCCAAGGCCGTCTCGCCTGGCATGGGCCACCCCTCGCAGTCCAATGCCGGAAGTAGCCGCGGGCCTCTGGTCCGCGGAATCCGGTTGCCAGCCGAGTACGCATTCGGCGGGCAAGATGCCCGCCGCTACGGGGCATGGGCCACTCCTGGCGCAACCCGTCATCGAACTTCAATCCTAGCCCGCTCGGCACCCCACTCATGACCTCCTTCGTTCGTCACGTTCTCCTCGTCGCTGGATTCCTTCTCATGCCCATCGCCCTCGCTGCTGACTCTGCGCCCGAGCCTGCCGATCCGCACCAATGGCTCGAGGAGGTTGCGGGAGAGCGGCAGCTCGAGTGGGTGAAGGCCCGCAATGCAGAGGCCGTCGCCACGCTCGCCGGCGGCGAGGCCTGCAAGACCCTCGAGCAGCGGCTGCTCGCGATCCTCGACTCGAAGGAGAAGATCCCCTACGTCTCCAAGATCGGTGAGCAGTACTACAACTTCTGGCAGGACGCGGGTCACCCCCGGGGCCTGTGGCGGCGGACGACGCTCGCGGCCTACCAGAGCCCCGCGCCGGCCTGGGAGACCGTGCTGGATCTCGACGCACTGGCCGCGGCCGAGCAGGAGAACTGGGTCTGGCACGGGGCGAGCGTGCTCGCGCCCGAAGACCGGCGGTGCCTGGTCTCGCTCTCCCGGGGCGGTGCTGATGCCGACGTCGTCCGCGAGTTTGATCTCGCGACGAAGCGATTCGTCGAGGGGGGCTTCACGCTGCCGGAGGCCAAGAGTCGCGTCGCCTGGCGTGATCGCGATAGCCTGTTCGTGGCCAGCGACTTCGGACCCGGCTCGCTCACCGACTCGGGCTACCCGCGGACCGCCCGTGAGTGGGCCCGCGGCACGCCGCTGGCCGCCGCCGAGGTCGTGTACGAGGGCCAGGCCGACGACATGTCGGTGGGGGCGTATCGCGACCTCACCCCCGGCTTCGAGCGAGACTTTGTCTCCCGGCAGGTGACCTTCTGGACGAACGAGCTCTTCCAGCGCCGGGACGGGAAGCTCGTGAAGATCGCCAAGCCCGACGACGCCAACGCGGGCATCCACCGGGAGTGGCTGTTTCTCGAACTGCGGACCGACTGGGAGGTGGGCGGCAAGACCCATCGGGCCGGCAGCCTGCTGGCGATCGACTTCGAGCAGTTTCTGACCGGCGGCCGCGGCTTTCACACGCTCTTCGAGCCGGGGCCGCGGACGTCGCTCGTGGCCTACGACCCCACCCGCAACCACGTGCTCCTGACCACGCTCGACAACGTCCGCAGCCGGCTGGACGTGCTCACCTGGCGAGACGGTGCCTGGCACCGTCAGCCGCTGCCGGGCGTGCCGGCGGTGGCCACCGCCGGTGTTGCCGCGGTGGACGATCTCGAGAGCGACGACTTCTTCCTCACCACGGCCACGCCGCTTGAGCCCACGACCCTCGCCCTCGGCACCCTGCGGCCCGACGGTAGCGGTGCCGATCCGGCTACCCTCAAGCGCTCACCGGCGTTCTTCGACGCCGCCGGCCTGGCCGTCACGCAGCACGAGGCGACCAGCAAGGACGGCACCCGCATCCCCTACTTCCAGATCGCCCCGGCCAACCTTCCGGCCGACGGCTCCACGCCCACGCTCCTCTACGGCTACGGCGGCTTCGAGATCCCGCTCGTGCCGAGCTACGCCCCCACGGTGGGTGCCGCCTGGCTCGAGCGAGGCCAGGCCTACGTGATCGCCAACATCCGCGGCGGCGGCGAGTTTGGCCCGGCCTGGCATCAGGCCGCCCTCAAGGAGAAGCGGCTGCGGGCTTACGAGGATTTCGCCGCCGTGGCCGAGGACCTGATCGCCCGCAAGGTCACGTCGCCGACCCGGCTGGGCATCAAGGGGGGCAGCAACGGCGGCCTGCTCGTGGGCAACATGTATGCGCTGCGGCCCGAACTCTTCGGCGCCGTCGTCTGCCAGGTGCCGCTCCTCGACATGCGGCGGTTCAACAAACTGCTCGCCGGGGCGAGTTGGGTTGGGGAATACGGCAACCCCGACCTGCCCGAGGAGTGGGCCTTCATCAAGACCTTCTCGCCCTATCACACCGTCACGGCCGATCGCGACTACCCGCCGCTCTTGATCACCACCTCCACCCGCGACGACCGAGTGCATCCCGGCCATGCCCGCAAGATGACGGCCCGGCTGGCCGAGTTCGGCAAGCACGTCGTGTATTACGAGAACATCGAGGGGGGCCACGGCGGGGCCGCCGACAACAAGCAGCGGGCCTTCATGGACGCCCTCGGCTGGACGTTCCTGGAGCAGACCCTCACCCGCTGAACCGTGCGAGCACGGCCCGCGGGGCGCCGATGCCGATCACGTGCACCGCGCCCGCCAAGCCCGCGGCTTCAGCCGCATCGAAGCCCCGCTTCCGGGCCACAAACGTGGCCGTCGCGTCGGCCCTCACGCACTCCCCCGCCGCGGTGCCCGTGTCGCAGTCGAGCCCCGACGGCAGATCGACGGCCAAGACCCGCGCGCTGCCGCGGGCCCGGACCGCGTTCGTGGCGGCGATCGCCGTGGCGACGGCTCCGGTCGGGGCGCCGCTGGCCCCGGTGCCGAGCAGGGCGTCCACGATCCAGGCGGCGGCCGACAGGCGTTGCTCCCAGGCCGCCTGACCAGCTGCGGCGAGGCACTCGATCGCGAGGCCCGAGCGCGCCGCGATCGCCAGGTTTACGGCCGCGTCGCCGCGGATCTCGTCGGGCCGGCTGGCGAGCAGGAGCCTCACGGCGTGCCCCGCCAGATCGAGGTGCCGGGCCATCACAAACCCGTCGCCGCCGTTGTTGCCCTTGCCGCACACGATCACGACCGGCCCGCCGATGCCGAGCGATTCAAGCAGCCGCGCCGCCCCGGCTCCGGCGTTCTCCATCAACACGACGCCCGGCACACCGTAGTCCTCGATCGCCAAGCGATCGACCTCCCGCACCTCGGCCTGCGACAGCGGGCGGATGCCCGGCGCTTTGCCCTCGACTGGTTCCTGCGGGTCGCTCATCGGATCACCGGGCCTGCGGAGCGTCGAGTTCGGTTTGCAACCACGGCAGAATCTTTTCGGCCCAGAGTTCGGCGTGTTGCTTGAGGCCTGCACCGCTGAACGCGCCATTGGCGGCGACCGGCCAGCCCCCGCTCCAGGCCGCATCGGGGCGCGTGAGGAATCGCGCCTCCACCAGCCCGCCCCGCGCGTCGTCACCCCGCACCATGCCCTCGACCCGGAGCGTGCCGGTCGCCCGGCTGCTGCGTTGCACCACCTGGCGATCCACCGGCGACGCAACCTCGATCTCTGCGGCCGGGCATGCAGCGCCGACGATCCCGCCGATCACCAGGGCCCACAGCCACGCCGGCGCCCCGCCCGCCGCCCGGCAGCGGTCGCTGCACCACTTGACGGCCTCCCAACAGCGGGCCCACTTCCGCCGCCACTCGAAAGGGCGGCCGCAGGCCGGGCAGACCTTCGACGGCTTGGGCCCGCGCCGGTTACCGCGGGCGGCGGTTTCGGGGGCGGGTTGTCGGTGACGTGGCATGACCGCTTATCATGCCTCAGCCGCAGGTCGGTCGTCGAACCGCCGCGGATCGTCACCCCCCGCAGCGGAGCCCCGTGCCAGCATGACCGTCAAGCCACTCGAGAGCGTCGTGATCATCGGGAGCGGCCCGGCCGGCTGGTCGGCAGCCACCTACGCCGCGCGGGCCCAGCTCCAGCCGCTCGTGTTCGAGGGAGCGATCACCGAAAAGAATCGAATGGCCGGCACGCTACCGCTCGGCCAGCTCGCCCTCACCAGCGAGGTCGAAAACTACGCCGGCTTCCCGGCGGGCGACCTCGGGGCGTTCCTCGCCTCGGCCCTCCCCGAGGCGCGGCGGATGATGATGCCGCCCCACGAGGGGCATGGCGTGACCGGTCCCGAACTGATGGAGCTGATGCGGCAGCAGGCGGTGAACTTCGGCACCCGGATCGTCACCGACGACATCACGAAGGTCGACTTCTCGAGCCGCCCGTTCAAGTTGTTTCCGGCGGAGGGGGGCGTGGTGCAGGCCAAGTGCGTGATCGTGGCCACTGGCGCGAGTGCCAACTGGCTCGGCCTGCCGAGCGAGGAGAAGTTCAAGAACCGGGGCGTGAGCGCCTGCGCCGTCTGCGACGGGGCCCTGCCGCGGTTTCGCAACAAGCCGCTGGTGGTGGTGGGCGGCGGCGACTCAGCCGTCGAGGAGGCAACCTACCTCACGAAGTTTGCGAGCACGGTGCATCTGGTGCATCGCCGCGACGCCCTGCGGGCCTCGAAGATCATGGCCCAGCGGGCCCTCGACAATCCGAAGATCGAGATCCACTTCGACAGCGGGCTCGCCGAGGTGCTCGGCGACGACACCGCCGGCGTGACGGGCGTGCGACTGGCGAGCACCAAGGGCGGGCCCGACAAGACGCTCCCCGTCACCGGCGTGTTTCTGGCGATCGGCCACACACCCAACACGGCCTTTCTCGACGGCCAGCTGCAGCTGACCCCCAAGCACTACATCACCTGGACGGAGCACTTCCGTACCGCCACGAGCGTGGAGGGGGTGTTCGCGGCGGGCGACGTGGCCGACGACTACTATCGCCAGGCCATCTCGGCCGCCGGCACGGGCTGCATGTCGGCGCTCGACGCCGAGCGCTGGCTGGCGCAC
>Ga0247837_1010318_pt1 | contig 10751 bp, 9 predicted proteins | sample LaCtaG_2_FD_187115 | JGI IMG/M metagenome (GOLD analysis project Ga0247837, IMG submission 187115) | Freshwater microbial communities from meromictic Lake La Cruz, Castile-La Mancha, Spain - LaCruzMarch2015_14.5m | ecosystem: Environmental > Aquatic > Freshwater > Lake | place: Spain: Castile-La... | reverse complement strand
AGGTATGAAAGTATTGGTGGGTGGTGTATGGGTGCCGCTAAGATGATGTCGCGGACACCATGGTTTGTGAGGTTTGTGGGCAAAATCCCCTTGTGAGGGCCAAAAAAGCCTTTTTTGGGAAAAAAGCCTATTTTGGGGCCGGTAGCAAGTCTTGTCGGCGACATGACCGAAACGTGTCGCGACATGTCGCCGACACGACACAGAATGTCGCCGTTTGGGCAACAAAATCGACACGCCGACATCCGACATGTGGAGCTAAGAGAACGAACAATGTTTCAACCTGCACACGTTGATTATGATTACGATATACTTAATTCTTACGGACAGAGATTACATCTAGCATTCTTCCCACTCGCCGAGGAGGGTATGCTCCTCCAATTATGGTAAGACCCGAAGATTATTGATAAACGGGTAGAAGGGACAGTAGTTTTTATTCCTCATGGGAAGATCCTCATTGTTTCATCGGATACTATCCACGGAGGTGGTTTTAAATGTGGTGTGGGCGGTAATTTAAGGTTTCATCTATATATTGAGGTGGAAGGTTGCGAAGGAGAAAAGAATAGTATTAAGCTCTTGGATCACCCGATGAACAAGTATACCGAAAGACATGATAAGAGAAGGGAGCTTTGTGAGAGATTTGTAAATCTAAATGGGCTAGAGTATTTACTGGGTAATTTCTTTGATGACAAGAAGGATGATGTCCCTATGAAACATGACGTTTCAGGAAAGGGTGCGAATATTCCCAGCATCAAATCGGTCAAAGTTGTTGACAGTGTTGCTGGTAGTTACTATGTCGCGAATAAGTCAGCCTCATCTGTCAACTTGTTTGGCCTTGCTGAGGCTGATGAGGTCTTCTAGGGTAGCCCTAGGGTAGAGCTGAAGTAAAGTAATACACTTCATTTGTTCATCAATACAATATATCATAATGACCAGGCCGATAAAGTAAAGTAATACTTGTCCTCTCTTCTTCTCCAATTGTTGGCCGTGCACTATCAATCATTTTATTATCTCCAACATCTTCGTCTACCTCTTCCCCCCCAAATACATGATGGACCAAGCTTGACGTTTTGGGTCCCATGTGACCATCCATATATTCAACAATAACACGTACGCCCAAGCATTCCGCCAATGCCGATACCTGTACCATCCCACACTCTTTCCCCATTGGTTCGACTTCTCGTGAACAGAACATATTAATATCAGTATAATCCTCAGCCATGACATATGGGAGATATCGATTAGGGTTCGACTTCATCTGTGATGCTGTCATGACACGCATAAACCATGTGCAGTAATCGGAGGTGGCATTTTGTTCATTCAACCGTATGTGTAATTGCTGTTGCATACTATCAAATTCTGACGGAGAGGACTTGTCAATGAAAGTAAATAAGTCTACCAGCTCCTCATGGAACATAACAATAGTATATTCCTCATATCCGAATTGACATACCCAAGCTAATGATTCATTCACAATGTGTCTTATTCGATAATATTCAACACTGGCATTATTAGACAGGAGCTTTTCACACAATGCATATAAGAATGCACGATAGTAGCAATTCCCATCACCACGGACTTTACGAAATGATGCATACTTTGTACAAAGAAATTCTATGCCACGGAGAAATCCACTATTCTGTTGGTGTTCACTGTCATCATCGGACGCGGCATTTGCGTACTGGTACTGTTGGGCGAGGATACCAATTTCCAAATGATCGGACGTCAATGGTTGGTTACTTTTGACTTCGTTTTCGATTGCCTCAAGTTGTGCCTGTGCGAGACGATGATCATTCTCGCTACTGTGGTGATCGTCCTCGTCCGCCATGATGAAGTAGGACAATCGTAAGAAAGAGGAGATCAGGTGACTTATGAATCAAAGTGTGATGGATTGAATTAAAATTGTTTTTTGAACCGTTGTGTTAGGGAAGATGACTTGTTAGCTCAGTGGCAGAGCGTTTCGTTTACACCGAAAAGGCCACGGGTTCGAGACCCGTACGAGTCAATGCCAAATGTTTTGTTGATTTCATTATTATTTACTATCAAAGGTATTACCATGCTCTAGAACAATAGTAGTGTTTGACTACATACTTAGATACAATTTATTCATATGATCTTACAATTGCCTTTTTTGCCTGGCATGTAAGAATAGACCCCGTTGCAGCTTTGAGGGAGGATGTACCAACAACGCTGTGAAGGGAGGAGTTTCCACCATCTAATACATGAGTAAATGAAAACCGATTATCTAATCCTGATATAGCAGCAGTAACGATTCCTAAAGATACAAATAATACATAAATCAATGATACTTTTATTATTTTAGACTCATTATCGTCGATGTCCTTTATGAGATAAATGACGTAAGCGTTCTCGTTCTTCATTCTCGATCCGACGTTTTGACTCGATTAGATTCATATCCGGTCCTAGATATGTACTACTATTTCGTTCCGGATGCTCTACTTTATGTTTTGTCATATTCCCATTGTTGCTGTTGGTGGATGATAATGACGTGCCCACAAGACCATACCTTCCTCGAATGTCCTCACCGGCTTTCCCCCTTGTGTTGTTATTCGAATTGTGTGAGGTAGGCTTACAATCATCACGGCGTCCCCGAGCATCATCGTCATAATCATTGTTACGCGACTCATAATGTCCATGTTGTGTACGACGTTGTCCATCTTCCTTTTGGTCGTCGTAATAATTTCGTCGATCATTGTCATAATAATAGTCATTGTCCTTCTTCTCACTATCTCTTCTTCTAATTGTTTGTCTATTGTCACTACTTCTGCTCCTACTCCTTTCTCTTCTTCTACTGTTACCATTGCGATCATCTACTTTCTCACTCCTCCTGCTGCGTCGATCATCCTTCTCACGGTCACGACGACGACGATATCCAGATGACGTGAAACTAGACGATGACGAATATGATGGTGAAGAGGATGATAAAGACCTATCACGTGTACGATGATCTATTTTCGACTTGGAATGACGATGGTGCTTCTTCTCCTCATTTCTGCTGCTTCTCTTTCTCCTCTTCTTCTTTTCATCCGTACTCCTACGCTTCCGATCGCGCCGTCTATTGTCAACATCGTAATCATCTGGCTGGGATGATTCATTATTTCTTTGTCCATCATCAATGCCCTCATACTCTCTTAACTTTGTTACAACACTGACATCCAATCCTGCCCGTTCCATTAAACGTTTCTTCTTCTCAACCTCACGCAATTGAGCCTGCCGACGTCGATGTACCGCAAACATTGGATCCTCATGACGTAAATGAAATTCCTTACTCCAGTCTTTCTCCTTTTGAACTTCCTCATTGGCAGCGACCACAGCTTCCGAGGAGGTATCTTCTTCTTGGTGGATGCGTAAATGTTTCATTCGGTCTCCCCCTCCATTAGTAGTATTTGAATTGTCTGTGCTAAAGGCACCGTACGTACTTGCCTTTTCAAGTGCACCCGTCATTGTTGCTGCCTCAACAAAGTCACCGGTATGTCCTGACTTACCCTCCGGCACATATTCCTTGCCAAGTAAATATGCCTCATTCTTATGTGTGGCCTCCTCCTCCTTTATCCTTGTTGTCTCCTCGCCATCCTCCCCTCCAACACCAGCAGCATATCCGCCCTCATACATCCAGTTTGTTCCTCTATCGCCCACAACATTCTTATTCGTTAATTTCTCAAATTCCTCCCGTTCTCTCTCGACCTTGATTTGTTCACGTAATTCCGCCAACTTGCGATCCTCATTGGCAGCCTGCTGTTCGGCCAACCATACCTTCTCCTGATTATTTAAATTAGATGTATGCCATGATTTCTTCGACAGGAAGGATAGACCTGGCATTGTTTAACTACCAATATTATCGGGAGGTGGAAAGGGGTGGCCGTCGTGGCCTCCGTGCTACGATACGTTCTACAGAGCGCTAACGCGACTTCTCGGACCCCGTAGAAAAACAAAAATCGGAATCCGTAGAAAACATACCAGCTTTTTTGAGACGGTCGGACATTGGTCAATTTGTGACGTGTGATGAGCTCATTTTACCATGGCGACACCGCGGCGGCGGCAGTAAATCGCGTCTAGCTCGTTCCAGAATGATTCGATATTCGTGTTCCACGACCTATTTTTAGGTTTCTTCACATATCATAGATACATCAGGGAATTTAACAATAAACTGACATCTGGTCGCGCTGTAAAAGGAAATCATAATGGTCAAAAGCTGGAGAATTTGGAGAATAGACAAGCTTTTTGAAGGAGTTGGTGAGGAGAGTGCTGAAAGCATGAACAATTCCTAGTCCAAGTTGTTGGATTGTTGTTATTGATGGTGTTGGTGCGAGAGAGGACTGTCGTCAAATAAGTATCTAATACTTTTCCCGTTGTTGCGACTGGCGAAAATACTGCTTATCCTTGCTTGTACGCAGGCTTTCATAGAGGTCTTGAACAAACCACCAATTATGTCTAACGCTATTGAATCTGACAAGAAAGTTGAGAGTAATGATGCCAAAGGCGTTGCTACTACTTCTACTGCTATCAACAACAAAAATGAGCCGCAAATGCAGATGCAGAGCCAGTGAAGGTTATAAAGGCAGCTGGTGGCAATCACGTAATGCCCATTATTCATGCTCCTGCTGCCGCTGAAAATAGGTTATTGCCTCTATATTTTTTCTACCAGTATAAGCTGGAGTTTATCCAATATTCAATGTTCTCTATGAAGCCACACATTGGTCCCGTCGCTCGTAAAATAGTCGCCTCATTGTTCAGTGCTGCTTCCACTAGGAAAGTGAACCACAGGCACATGCTTCTAATCGATGCCTTTTTCTCGACATCACCGTCCTTTTCATTGATCATCCTGGCATCAACAGCAGTAGTAGCAGCAGCAGCACCTCCATCAGTACCAGTACCGGCAGGAACATGAATAACTGGCAGATAGATACCTTGAGATTTTATCCATCATTATAGCCATCCTCGAGAGATGAGGTCGTGTTGTTAGTATTGATTGCACTCGTAAGCTCGAGCAGGAGAGAACCAGATACTCCAAGAAATAATGGATTCCTCTGCATCATCGCTGGATTTTCGGATATCGTATCATCCCCTTTGTTATTTCCAAATTCCGTCAAAGTATCCATCGTTACTTCATGTTCCATTACTAACCCCATGGACTTTAATCGACGCTCCAAGTCTTGTAATAGCATTGTTTGGTCCATCATCGTGAATGCACGTGCTGGTCTGCCTGATACCAATGACTTTGCCTTCTCACGTATTATGCTTTGTTGCGTTACATTATGTGATGTTCCAACGCCACTGCCTGAGAAGACTATTGTTTTGTCCAAATAATTCAATAATTTATCACTTCGATGGTTTGGCAATGTAGTTGTCTTGCCTACATCTTCCAACACCTCCACGACATTGTTACACAGACTATTATTCACTAAATCAGCATTGTCCTCATCAGCACCCTCCTTTCTCCTCTGTTCGTTAACGATGGCAGTCTTCTCAGTGAGATGATGATACTGTGCCTCAATAACTGGTATCAAAGAGCATGAGCATTCAATATAGTATCTAAATTGAGACCACCAATCTCTTGCATCATTAATCTCATCTTCATCCGGGGAAGTTCGTTGAGACTGCCCGACTGCTGCCCACAGACTAATACGAGCTGCCTCAAATGTGTCTTGTAAATTCTTGAGTAGTAATATATTGTCAACGCTACCCGTGGCACCATTCTCTTGCCTCATTGCTGCCGTTTCATCCTCATCATAATGCAAATGAGACATTGGACATGCCGATTGGAGATACGCTGACCGTTCCTTGGCAAACTGAATTGACCGTTCGATACTACTATCACTCGAGCTACACCAGCTGTTAGTATTATTATCAAACTTATCGCTGTCTACGACGAGTAGTACAGACAAACTGAACGAAAGATAACTTCCAAGTTTATCAATGTAGTTGGATAATCGTGATAGTGTCAATGGAGGAGCATTATGCGAGGTATGACGTAGATCATTTACGAATATACCCCACTCCTCAAACAGCGCTGTCATCGTCGTCGTCGTTGGTGTGAAATTATCATGAAAGTCTTTCAGTGTATCATGGAAAGACATGGCCTGATCGACAACGGCACGGTGCAATATGTTGCGTAATTTCTGAAATGTCAATACCAATCTCTTTGTCTTAGTTGATACTGTTGCACTATCATCTTTCGGTGCACTTTTGACGCGACCATCGCATATTCCATTGTCGTTTCTATGATTTGTTGTCGATACGTCGTCATAATTATTATTATCATTGGAGTCGTTGATTTTGGTTGGTGTTATCGACAACCCCACCTCCTCCAATAATAGTTGGTGTAGTCGTCGATGACGCATAATCCATGCTTTCTCGACTCTACTAACGACATGTCGTCGACAATCACCGCCATCACCACTCACGCCTAGTCCCAAACGTAAACTCGTACCGGAGCGCAATGTATCTAACACACTATGCATTGAATGGAGCAAATCAATGTGTGCATTTGCAAATTCTATTGCATGCGGGGGATGCATTACTAATAATTGATGATGACTATGACTAGACGACGCATTCATTGATGTCATTGTCGTTAGGGGAGGTAGGCCGATTGAACCTAAAAGTTTCGACACTTCTAGTCGTGCATCCTCGATCATTATACGTTGACGTTGATGTTGTTGATTCATCGTAGTTGTTGTATCGGCATTGGTGTCGTCATTGGCGTCCCCGCCGTGACACTTGATGGTCGTACAACATCATTGTGCATACCTAGATACCCCGAGACATCCATGTCTATCCATGTGTGGTGTCGTCACTTGTCACTTTCATGTTAATTCTACCTACATAAATACCTTCTCCTAGAAAAATAGAGCTTAATACTAAAACCTAACCAATCATTGTGATAGACTGAGCCAAATGAAGCGCCAATACAAACTCTTTGGTGATTTTATGATCAGAGCCGAGGACTCAAATTACTATTTACACAGTGATTGGATATAAATTCAAATTTGTTATTAGTCTTCAACGTCATAATTGTATTCTCAAAGCAATCTCCACTTGCTTGACGCTTGAGGCCACTTCCATTGTCAGCTGTTGCACACGCGAGCACAACCCTAATAATGAGCAGCTTCAAGCTATGTGCCAACCCGTTGGAGAGCTAATTCAACGCCCTTGGTGGTATTGTGGTGAGTACCAAGGACTTGCTTGCTTGTGGCAAGTAACTTTGTCAATAGTTCCAATGCTTCATCCCCGCGATTGACTTCTCGAAGTCTAAGAGCATAGTTTTTACCCGAATCAATTGTGAATTTGTCCTCTTCCCCCAATTCAGCAATACGCACTTCGTACACATCTTGGGATGCCTTCACCAACTCCTCATTATTACCCATACCTTCGTACATTGACTTTGCAACGGCTATATTACTCTTTGCAGCCGCAATAGCATCATCGTCGCCAATTGCTTCGAACACTTCAAGTGCTTTCTTGAGGTGAACTACTGCCCTCTTTGCACTCTCTTCCGTTCCCTCATCGAGAGCAATACGACCATGGACGACATGTACGTCCGCTTTTATTTGGGAGTAACGCATTGGCAGCGGTGATTCATTTGCTTTCATCCGATCAATTAGGGACAGCAGCACATTTGCAGTTACTCCATATTCCCTCTTTTGCCTCGGTTGCAATATCCCAAACATGGAATTGAGTGCAGCCATCTTAAATAAAGAGACTCCACCTGCTTTTGTGTATCGCCTGGATACTGCCTTCGGACGAACGACACAAACCTGGTCGCGATATCAATCCTAAGCTCGTTTTGGTATTCTTGGTGGCAATTCGGACAATCTATCCACGGCTTAACGAAGTCCTTCATGTCATGTTGTGACTGCATACTCTTGGCGGATGCATATCCCGTAAGGCACGAGAGGTGGACGAATCCGGCATCTGTTCCTCGGCACGCACAATCGCGTAATGGCTGACCTGCTCCGCCAACTCCCCCATCAAGGCACAAGTAGCACACCGCTATCTCGGTCGCTGGGCCATTTCGAACTACTACTTTGGGCGTATCCTCGGCAACTCATTTGGCGGGGCGAACGAATTGAAGCCAAAGTCCATACCTACATCATATTCAGCATACCAAAAGTACAAAACCTGCCTGACGTCTTCATTGTTGGATGAAATGGAACATCGACTATCATCGTCACGTCGAATAGCCATATATCGCATGATTTGTCTTGGAGTTCTTCCAGAGACCTCCTCCCTTAGGGAGGAATTAGACGATGATGATGATTATACAAAATTAGCAGTCTCTGGTGGACTATCAACGATAATGCTATCACTGCTCGAGGATGCGTACGATACGTGGTTAAAGCAGGACATTGACTTATTCATGTCATCATCTTCACCATCAATGCGGATGTGTGATTCTGAGAATTACATCGTCTTGCTACGGACACTGAACCTACTATCAAGGGTGATTAAGTTAGATCCCACACTGGGTGAAGAAATTACAACAATTGGGCGAAGCAGTAGTCATAAAGAAGGCAGAAAACAAGGACAATCTTTTAATTCTATTTGTTCAAGTCTTATCGCTCAGATTGATAGAATTGTTACATATATATCAACAACAACATTTGTCAATAGTAATACAAATGACATCGTGAGTGGACAGAGTGATGCGATACAACAACAATCATCTTATTACGAGTATGAGGATGCAATATCAAATTTACAAGATGTTGTGTTTGAGATATACCCCTCAACAACATCATCATCGTCATCAAAAATGATATTCTTTTCATCACTAGTGGATGATGATGTATTACGTTGTCGATTACCGTTAATTTACGAGTTAAAGCCGGTACATTGTGAGAATGGCAAGTCACGTCTGAAGCAGCAGCAAGAACAGCAGCAGCAGCAGCAGCAGCATGAGACAACGATATTAATAAGTCAAATAACAAAAAGACAAAGTGCTCAGGCTGACGTAGGCTTTGTCATGTGGCCATCTGCAATTGTTCTATCACAATATTTGATTACCAATCCTCAATGTATCACATCATTTCAGAAGAAAGATGACAATCAGAATAGTAAATGTGCGACGTACACAATAATGGAACTGGGAGCAGGGTGTGCTCTCGTGGGTATTACTGCCGCTCGGATTTTACTATCCTCTCTTGAGAATAACAACCGCAGCAAAAGCATCAAAAGCAATAATATTCATGTCAACGACATTATAGTCAATGACAATGACCAATGTTCTGGTGACAGAAAAGAAGAAACGGTAGTTGTCATTACCGACGTAAACGAAACAGTCCTTCATAATATTATGCACAACATAGAATTAAATGACGTATCGTCGGTAGCACGTGTTGCCAAGTTAGACTTTTATAAACAATCTGGTGACTGTCATTTAGGAAAGTGGATCGCAGAAGAATGTACGAGAAGAAGGAGGATAGGAAATAATTGTTTCTCTGCATCATCTACTATCAACAATGACGAGAATGGAGAAAGTGGAGAAGGAAGTAAAGAAGCAATCACAATAGAAGAAGAACGACGAGAATCAGTGGATGTCATCCTCGCTGCCGACATTATCTGTCAACCAGAAGATGCAATAGCCGTCTCAAAAACAATATATGATGCTCTTTGTCCTGGTGGTGTAGCACTTGTTGTATGTGCCAATGCTGAGCATCGCTATGGAGTAGAATACTTTGCAAGTGAGTGCGAAGAACGTGGTCTGTTGGTAACATCAACAGATGTTGCAACAATGTGCAATGGTAAATTACTATCGGGTAAAATTATGGAGACTGCCGCGGGGTATATTGAGGGAATGCGCATGACATTCTTCAAAGTAACAAAAGAAGATCATAATTGAATGACAAAATAACTTTCTTAAACACAACAGGTGTTTTTTTTTCTCCAGAGGTTCAGCTCAAATCAAGTATGCTAATAAGATATGATAGAATTGGAAATAATTAATAAGTGTCATTGCAAATAGCCTACAAAACACAGAGTAACACTAAAAGCCTTGATTGTGCCATTCATTGTCCCTACCCCATTCCGAGCCCCGAGCCAACTCCTTAAGGTACACATGATGTTCAAAATAGAATTGATCAACAAGCCTATGATACATACCGTTTTCCCCACTAAGTAATAATTAATGAGAAGTGGGATTTCAATGGAAGATGTATCAATGTCCAATTTGAATACAATGAAATCGTCCTCATCAAATTGTTCAAGGATTGAATTTATTCGATTCATCTTGCTCCCCGGTTCTGAACTTACTCCTTAGAATAAGTCAGAAGTGTGAAGAGTGGGGTAAAAGAATACATTGATCGGCATGCGATTTCAAAAAAGAATGTTAAACACTAGCTACTACCTCACCAACATTGATCCAATGAATGCAGCAAAGTACTTCGCTGGTAAAAGATCTTCGTAAACAATTTTGGGCTCAGTGAATGTCATTTCAAAGGTTTAGATATGATCAAAATGAAAACCAAACTTCTCATATTCTGATAATAGTTGTGTAATTGGTGTTATACTGCCATGAAAAGAAAGAGACCCCCCCAAGTCAAAGAGCACTCTCTTAGTTGTTGGTTTGAGATTGTTGCACATTGCCCCAAAGTCATGACAAGATAGTCTAATGTCATTAGATTTTGCCTACTGGGATCCTAGCAAAATTGTGGAACGCATTGGAGGTGTTAGAGGGTTCAACATTCCCTGACTTTGTAATGAAAGTTGATTGCTTGGGAACAAACCTATCAGAC
>Ga0247837_1010316_pt1 | contig 10753 bp, 13 predicted proteins | sample LaCtaG_2_FD_187115 | JGI IMG/M metagenome (GOLD analysis project Ga0247837, IMG submission 187115) | Freshwater microbial communities from meromictic Lake La Cruz, Castile-La Mancha, Spain - LaCruzMarch2015_14.5m | ecosystem: Environmental > Aquatic > Freshwater > Lake | place: Spain: Castile-La... | reverse complement strand
CGAGGGCCTACTGCAAGTGCCCGCGCTGTGGCGGCGTCATAGACGAAGCGCAAAAGACGGGTCTGAACGCGCGCGGCGTTTACGTGGCGCCAGGCCAGACTGTTGATCGAGACGGAACGGTTCGGGGCGAACCGCCACACGCAACGACTGCCTCATTCTGGGTCTCGGGATTGTGCTCGCCGTTCGTCACGTTCGGTGAGCGCGCCGCAGCGTTTCTTGAGGCGACCGCAACCGGCGATCAGGAAAAAATTCAGTCGGCCATCAACACCGGGTTCGGTGAATTGTGGGCACCTGGTGGTGGCGATGCGCCCGAATGGGCGGAAGTCGCCCGCCGCCGCATGCCCTACCAGTTGGGCGATCTGCCCGCTGGCGTCGTGTTTCTGACGATGGCTGTTGACGTGCAAAAAAACCGGCTCGTTTACACGATCCGGGCGTGGGGTGCGCGTGCCACGTCGTGGCTTGTCGAACGCGGCGAGCTGCACGGCGAAACACACGAAGCGGAAGTCTGGGAAGACCTCGCGGATCTCCTGCAAACGCCTATCCACGGCATGATGATCCGCCGTTGTCTGGTGGACTCAGGCTTTCGGCCGGGCAAGCCGTTCGCGGTGCCGGTCAATCGCGTCTACGAATTTTGCCGCCGCTTCTCGCGCGTTGCCAGCCCGACCAAGGGCCGCGCTTCGCAGACGATGCCGGTGCGCAAGTCAAAAATCGAAGTGACGACCAAGGGCGCTGCGAAAAAATACTCGCTTGAGCTGCTGCTGATCGACACCGACTGGGCAAAAAGCTGGGTTCACGAGCACATCCGCTACCCGTCTGACGCGCTCGGCGCCTGGTTGCTGCCCGAAGATGTCGACGACGCCTACTGCGCCGCCATCGTTTCGGAAGCGCGGGTCAAAAAGCCGTCCGGCAAAGTGCAGTGGGTACAGCGTTCGCGTGACAACCACTTTCTCGACTGTGAAGCGCTGCAAGCCGCCGCCGGCCACTTGTTGAACGTGCAGCGGATCAAAGAAGGCCGCGGCAGCCGCACGGCGGTGCTTGCCGACGTGGCTGAAGACGCACCGCTGGCCGACGACACGGTCGACGCCGTTACCGAAGCGCCGTCTCCGCCGCCGCAACCGTCTTCAGCCCGCAAGGCTGCTCCGCCACAGCCGCCACCGGCGCCACGCCGCAAAACGTGGGCCGAATTGGCCGCGATGATGAACAAATAGGGCATTCGCTCAATGACCACTGCGCTCACCGAACCGCGTCTGTCGGCGTTGGCCGGTGAGATCGAAACTGCGCTTGCCGCCCGCCGTGCAGCGACCGCCGTTACAAAGCGCACGCCGGTTTCCGCCTACATGCGCGACAGTTCCGCAGGTTATCTGTCGTCGTGGCGGCCTGCGCTGCGCGACGCGCAAGACGAAGTGCGGCAGTCGTGGACGATGGCGGCGGCCCGTGCCGTAGACGCGATGCAAAACTCCGGCTGGTTGGCTGGGGCGATTCAGCAGGCGTCGGCCGACACCATCGGCGTTGGCCTCCGGCTCAACGCGCAGCCCGACATCGATGCGCTTGGCTGGGATGAAGACTTTGCTCACAAGTGGTGCCGCCGTGTGGAGAGGCGTTGGAAGGCGTGGTCGACAAACCCTCTTGAGTGCGATGCCCGTGGCAAGCGAACGATCGCGGATCTGACCGATGCCGCGCTGATGCAATACTTCGCCTTCGGTGAAGTGACGGCCTTGCTGCCGGAAATCCAGCGCTCGGAAAGCCGCTCGCTCGCCAAGGTGATGATGATCTCGCCGCACCGGCTGTCAACGGACACGCGCGAAGATTTGCGGATCGTTCAAGGTGTCCAAGTTGACGGCAACGGTTTTCCGGTGGCGTATCGCTTCAAGCGCCGCGTCAACAACATCGAGACCGATCTTGACATCAAGGCCCGCGCGCGGGGCGGCCGTCAGCAAGTCATTCACGTTTTCGACGGTGCACCGGATCAAATCCGTGGCATCACGCCCTTGGTGCCGGTGCTCAAAGTTTTGCGGCAATACGATCAGCTCGCCGATGCAACGCTGACCGCTGCGCACATTCAGACCATCATCGCGGCCACCATCAAGTCGCCGGAGCTGCCGGAGAACGCATTCGAGGGTCTCATGACGCCCGGCGAGCAGGGTGCGCCGGATGTTCCCGAAGACGTGCAGGCCTTCATGCAGGCCCGCGCCGAGTGGTGGTCTAACCGTTCGATTGATCTGGGAACCCATGGCCGTGTGACGAGCCTGTTTCCCGGTGAAGAATTTGACATTCACGGGGCCAAGCACCCCGGCGACAACTATCTCGCCTTCTCAAAAAACCTGATGCGCGAAGTCGCGCGCTGCATCGGTGTGACCTACGAGACGATGACGGGCGATTACGAAGGCGCGACGTATTCGAGCGTGCGCATGGCGACATCGTCGGTCTATTTCGTAACGCTGCGGCGCCGCCAACGCATCGCAATCCCGTTCGTTCAGCCGATCTACAACGTATGGCTGGCTGAAGAAATTCGAGACGGACGCATTCCGTTCCCCGGTGGCTTCGAGGCGTTTCGCGAAGTCCGCAACGAGGTGACGCAGGCTGAATGGTTCGGCCCTGCGAAGGCAACCGCAGACGATTTCAAGACGGCAAAGGCGCAAACCGAACGTCTCGCCAACGGCACCACTTCTCTGTCGTTCGAGTGTGCCGAGTACGGCCTCGACCCCGAGACGGTCATGGAGCAGCGGGCGCAAGACCGCAAACTCGCCGAAAAATTTGGGCTGCCAGACCCCTACGCGCCGGCGGTCAAGCCGGGGCAGGACGTGCCGCTCGAGGATGACAACAACGATGCGCCGTTGACGAAAAAGCCTGCCAAGAAAAAGAAGGGCGCGTGATGGCCATCGATTGGGAAGGGCTCGACTATTCCAATCCCACGGCACTACTGGCGAAGTTGCGCCCAGCTTACTACCGGCTGGTTGCGGGCGATGCCGACGAGGAAATCGAAGGCACCGACCGGCGCCGCGTGCGGTTCCAAAAAGCAGACCTGCCGCGTCTCGAAGCACTGATCCGCAAACTGGAGGCCGAAGTCGCGAAAGCCAGCGGCCGTCCGCGCCGCTTCGCCCTCGCGGGCCGCATGAGAGGTTGATCATGGATGTCATCGTTGACGGCAAGATCGTGCTGCATGGCACGGTTGGCAATCTGTACTGGGAAGAAGGCTTCACCGCGCGCGACGTGATCGAGGCTCTGGCCACTCTCGGGCGCAGCAACGACGTGACCGTCAGCATCAACTCGGGTGGCGGCATCGCCTGGGAAGGCGTCGCGATCTTCAACGCTCTGTCGGCGCATTCTGGCAAGGTCACCATCGAAGTCGAAGGCATCGCCGCGTCTGCAGCGTCGGTGATTGCCATGGCCGGTGACGAAGTGGTGATGCGTACGGGTTCGCTGATGATGATCCACGATCCGGCGCTCTTCACGTTCGGCAACGCCGATGACCATCAGAAGTCAATCGAGATGCTCGACAAGATGGGCGAGCAGACCGCGAGCATCTACGCGGAAAAGACCGGCAGCAAGATCAGCGCCATGCGCGATCTGATGAAGGCCGAAACGTGGATGACCGCGGCTGAAGCCGTCGACATGAAATTCGCCGACAGCACCGACCAGACGGCCGCCGCCGAGGCGACCGCGTTCAACTATTGCATGTATGGCCAGGCCCCGGAGCGGCTGACCGCTTTGGCCACGGCGCGTCAGTGGACCCGCACCAAACCAAAGGACGACACGATGACCAAGACACCGACCGCGACGGCCGCAGCGCCTGCCGCACCTGTTACGCAGGCCGCACCGGCTGCGGCACCCGTCGCCTCGGCAACCGACGAGCGGGCCGCTGAGCGCGCGCGGATTGCCGCCATCATGAAGTCGCCGGAAGCCAAGGGCCGCGAGCAGCTCGCCGAGCACCTGGTCGAGTTGGAGATGTCGGCCGAAGCGGCGATCGCGCTGCTTTCTAAAGCGCCGAAAGTGGCGTCGCAGCAGAGCGTTCCCGCAACGGCCACGCTGAGCGGCCTCGAGCTGGCCTCGCCAGCACCAGAAATGAAGAAAGCCGACCCGGCGCTCAACGCCGCCGACATTTACGCTGCCCGCCGCACGCAGAAGTAAGCGCGCCGCACCTCTCGCCGAAGACGCCTAAAAATTGCAACGAACTTCAGGAGTTTGACCCATGCCTGCACTCACCGAAGGCCGCCACACGGCGGAATTTATTCTGTCCGAAGCCTCTGGCAGCCGATCGCGCGACAACGCCAAAATGGCGAGTGGAGCGGGCAAGGTTTCAGCCTCGACCATCCTTGGCAAGATCACTGCCAGCGGCAAGTTCGTGCCGCATGCACCAGCTGCGGTTGATGGTTCGCAGACCGCTGTCGCAATTCTCTATGCGTCGGTCGATGCCACTGCCGCTGACGCGCCTTGCGTTGTGTTCGCGCGCGACGGTGAAGTGAAGGGCGTTGAGTTGATCTACAACGCAGCAACCGACACGGCGCCGGAAATCGCAGCTGTGCACGCCGCTCTCGCCGCGAACGGCATCATCGTCCGCTAATCCCCCTCAATCTGTCTTGTCGCCGGGCCGTGGGGCCGGAAGCACTGCTTCCGGCTGACTGGCCTCGGCCCTGACGGGCCGCAAGCCCGAACCCCACCCGGCAAAGGAGACGTCCCCACATGCCTACACTCGATATTTTCAACAACGATGCGTTTTCGCTGGCGTCGCTGACTGCGCGCGTCAACCGCCGCCCCTACGTGCCTGGCCAGATTGGCAAGTCCGGTCTGTTCCAAGAAGCGGGCGTCACCACGCTGACGATCTCGGTCGAAAGCCGTGACGGCAAACTCGGCCTCGTCGAGCCGTCAAATCGCGGTGGCCCCGGTGAGACGGTTGGCAAAGACCGCAGCTCGCTGGTTCCGTTTCAGATCCCGCACTACGAGCGCAACGACTCGGTGATGGCCGACGAAGTGCAGGGCGTTCGCGCCTTTGGTACGGAAAACGACGTCGAGATGGTGCAGACGATCGTTGATCGCAAGACTGACCGCCACACCACGGACCTCGACAACACGCTCGAATTCAGCCGCGTCGGCTGCATCAAGGGCATCGTGGTTTCGAAGTCGGGCGGCGTTCTCGCCAACCTCTACACTGCGTTCGACATCGCGCCGGCTGCGGACTTCTCGTTCGTGCTTTCGGATGCCACCACCATCGTGCGCAAGAAGGCCGAGCAGCTGCGCCGCCAGGTCGAAGACGAACTCGACTCGGCCTACACCAGCATCCACGCTTGGTGCGGCGACAACTTCTGGGACGACTTGGTCAACCACAAGTCGGTTCGTGAAGCCTATCTGGCAGCTGCCAAGCTGAACGAAACGCTCGGCAAGTCGACGGACATCTGGGAATGCGGCGGCATCGTGTTTGAACGCTACCGCACCGGCAAGAAGGCGCAAGCCGCGAACGGCACGAACCTCTACATCGGCGCCGACGAAGCCCGCATCGTGCCCATGGGCGTGCCGGACCTGTTCATCACCCGGTTCGCGCCGGCCGACTACATGGAGACCGTCAACACCAACGGTCTGCCGCGCTACGCGAAGCAGTTCGCGATGAAGAACGACAAGGGCGTCGAGCTCGAAGTGCAGTCGAACCACATTTCGCTCTGCACACAGCCCGCCGTTCTGCGCCGCGCCGTCAAGGGCTGAGCGTAAGACGATGACCGACCGTTGGCGCGACCGCCTGGAGAGAGTAGACCAGGCGGTCGACCGCGTCATGTCGGAGACGTTGCAGATCGTTCCCATGCTGGAAAGCGAGTACTCCAGCCGCCAGACCGATCCTGCAAGGGCCGAGTTTGAAGTCGAAGGCGTTCTCAGCGTTGAGCGTGGCGACACGGATCTCGGTGGCTCGTCGCGGCAAATCCGCAACGCGCGCGTGACGACATCCAAAGCCGAACTGCAAATTCAGACTGTACTGCTCGTTGGTCGCCCTGAAATCCGAAAGAATGACCGGGTTTTCTCAACAGCAAAAGACACCACCTTCAAGGTCGATCGCATCGACCGGCTGCATCCCGGCCGCCTGGCTTTCACTCTGTCGATCGACGGGAGCGCAGAATGAGCTTTGCGCGCCTCGCTCTTCGCATCGCCACCGTCAAAGCGTTGCGTGGACGCACTTGGGCAGGCGAAATGGTGCGCGATAGCGAGATCGGGCCCATAGACGAGGCGGCCCAAGACAAAGAGATTCCGTTCGTCGTCGTCTACACCGACGATGCCGAAGGCAGCGTAGTGGCGACTGACTTGTTCGGCAACGACGGCAAGCAGTGTCTCGTCATTGAAATTGGCGTGACCACACGCATGAAAAAAACCCGGCCGGTTCCGGGGCAGTCGCCGTGGGTGTTGACGAGCACTGACGCGGGTCTCGAAATGACCATCGATGGCATCGAGCGGCAGATTCGCTTGGCCTTGGGCGCGGTTGAGGACCCCTGGTCCGAGTTGTGGCGCTCGATCGTGGTCTCCATTGTGATGCGCAAGTCGCAGCGCGGGGCGTCGAACGTCGGGGCACGCTTCTCGGGACGGCAAGTGGTGTTGGACTTGGCGTTGTTGCGGGATCCGCACCCGGGCCGCCCTCTGGGGCCTGTTTGGACAAAATTTCTCGAGCTGTGCGCGGCAGACGCGGACCTTGCACCTCAGGTGCCCATGCTGACCGCGCTGGCAACGGGCGGCGCGACGGACTGGAATCCGTTGAAGGTGGTTCGCACCGCTTATGGCTTGTCTGCCGAGCGTGCCGCCGCACTGCAGCTTGCGCCGCACCCGGCCGCTACGGAAGGCACCGTGTTCGAAGCGCCGGTTCTTGACGGAACCGCGAGCGTTGGCGACGTTGGAGAGCTGCCATGATCCCCGCCACGATGCCGGAGATCATCGCCGATCTCTACAAGAGGCTGGCCGAGGTCGATCGCCGCTTTGAGAACCGCTCGCGCAAGGGCACCGTCGCCGAGATCGATCCGGCCAAAGGGCTGGCCCGCGTCAAACTCGGCGAAAACAAGGACGGCAAGCCGTACTTGTCGCCATGGGTGCCGTGGAAAGAGGTCGCGATGGGCGCGATCAAGACGCATTTCCCGCCCGCAGTCGGCGAGCAGGTCGAACTGAAGTCGGACAGCGGCGATCTTCTCGACGCTGTGATTGACACGTCGCTGCCGTCGACCGCCAACCCGCGCCCGCACGACAAGGCCGGTGAGGCAAAGATCCAGATCGGCGAGACTTACATCCTGATGACGGGCGACAGCATCGAGATCAGCACCGGACACTTGAAGCAAACCGCGTCGCGCATCGACCACGACCAGAAGGGCGGCGGCGCCACAGGCGTTGCGATGGCATGACCGGCGAGCCACTCGACGTGATGCCGCCGGCGATGCTGGCGGCTCTGAAGGCCGACCTGGCCGTGGCTGGGCGTTGGACCATGATCGGCGTGCACACGTCGAGCGAGGCACCAGAGACACCACCGGAAACGCCGGTGCCCCTGCCTCTGCACGCGACGGTGACGCTTCAGTGCGCTGCGCGCTCGCTGACGTTGGTGGCCATGTTGACGATTCCGCCAGACCTGCCAGCGGAAAGCGTCAAGGTGCACTACCAGGGCACGCCGTTTGTGAGTGACGACACCGAATTGATCGCGCGCATCCAGAGCCGTATCGCGCCGCTGATCGCGCTGCGCGCCTCTGAACTCATCGCCAAGCTGACGGCGCCTCTGTCATGACCGGCGCGGCACGGCAGTCGGCCGACACGGCCGCCGGCGCGCAGATCGGCGCCAACCAGGGTTTTGTGTTCGTCGAAGGTACTCTGTGGATGGTGCTGGGCGATGTCAACGCCGGGCACGGCCTGCCGCCGCACGTTCCAGGCCCCGACGCAATGGTGGGGCACTCGGCCTTCGTGCACATCAACGGCATTCCGGTTTGCCGCCAAGGCGATGCCGCCGGCTGCGGACACCCGACGAGTGGAAGTTCTGTCATCTACTGCAACGATTGAGAATTTTTTGCTGGCACCCGGCGACTCCCCTCCGGGGAGCCGGCCGCCGGGTGCGATTGGAGAAACACCATGGCCGCTGAGAAAAAGCTCTACGAATTCACCGAAGCCGGGTTCTTCATGGGCGACCACTACGCCGTGGGCGACACCATCCGCTTGCTTCCGTTGCAGGCGAAGTACGACCTGCACCGCTTGAAGCTGGTCGTGATCCCGGCTGAAGACGAGTAAGCAATGCCCGACAGCGCTGGCATGGACCGCATCACCGGACGGATCATCACCGACTGGAAACATGTCATGCAGTCGATCGAGGACATCCTGACGACGCGGGTGCTCACCCGCGTCATGCGCCGCCCCTACGGCTCGTCGTGGCCGAAGCTGATCGATGCGCCCATGAACGAGCAAACGCTGTTGTTGTTCTACGTCACGGCGGCTGAGGCTCTCGACCAGTGGGAGCCGCGCTTCGAGCTGATCGAGGTGTACTTCCTCGACGCCAATGCTGACGGCGTCGCCGCGCTGCGCCTGGTGGGCAACTACCTGCCGCGCGGACACAAGGGCGACCGCACGCCCGCCAACGACAACACTCTGGTGATCGATCTCGTGCAGAACGCTCAAGGCGCTTTCAGGAGTGCAGCGTAATGGCGCGGTTTGATGCCATCGACTTGTCGAAGCTGCCCGCGCCGCAAGTGGTCGAGCAACTCGACTTCGAGGCCTACTTGTTACAGTTCAAGGCCGACTTCGTCGCGCGCGCTGAGGAAGCGGGCTGGCCCTACGACGTCGAATCGCTGGAAAGCGACCCGGTGGTCAAGGTGCTGGAAGTGGCCGCCTACCGCGAGACGATTCTTCGCCAGCGCGTCAACGATGCCGCGCGCGCGGTCATGCTGGCGTTTGGCCTGGACGGTGACCTCGAAAACCTTGGCGCACTCTACAAAACGGCGCGTGACGTCGGCGAAGACATCGAGCGCTACCGTGCCCGTGTGCAGGGCGCGCCGGAAGCGCTGTCAACGTGCGGCAACGAAGGCGCCTACGTGCACCATGCCATGCGCGCTTCGACACTCGTCAAGGACGTGCAGGTGTGGACGGTGCCGGGTTCCGGCGTGGTCCATGTGCTGCCCCTTTCGTCGGTTGGCAACGGCACGCCCACGCCCGAGCTGCTGCAACTGGTGCGCGATCACGTCAAGCCGGACGGCATCAACAAGGGGCCGCTGACCGACCAGGTGGTCGTGCGCGCGCCCACAGTGACACCCTACGCCATTTCGCTGCGCTTGCTGGTCAAGCGTGGCCCGGACACAGGCACCATTCTCACCTCGGCCCGGCGCCTGGTGACGGCCTACGCCGCCGAGCGCCACCGCGTTGGTGAGACGGTCTACCTCAACGGAATTCTGGCGGCCGCCAAGGTGGGCGGCGTTGAAGACGTGGTGCCAAACAGCCCGCTTCAAACGCTGGTGCCCGCCTACGACCAGGCGTTCTTCTGCACGGGCGTGACCCTGTCGATCGAGACCCTCTAGCCCATGTCTCTGCCCCAGAGCCTCACCCTGCTGCCGGCGAACGCCACGCCGCTGGAACAGGCAATGGCAGCGCCGATGGCGCGCTTCAACCAGATCCCGGTGCCCATTGACACCTTGTGGGATCCGCTGCGCTGCCCGGAACCTCTGTTGCCGTGGCTGGCTTGGGCGCTTTCGGTCGACATCTGGGACGACCGCTGGCACATCGAGAAAAAGCGCTACGTGTGCGCCGAGAGCTTCACGCTACACCGCCTCAAGGGTACGCTGGAAGGCATCCGGCGGCACGTGAAGCTGGTGGACTGTGCGGTGGTCAATGCCATCGTGCCGCCTGCCAAACTGTTCATGGGTCACAGCCGCACCGCTGCCGAACGGCGCGCGTTTCTGGAACGCTACCCGCAACTGCGCGTGTTTGGCTTTCGCGACAACGGAGCCGCCGGCAAAGCCGCGTTCTGCCGGGGTGCGTGGGGCCTGGAAAAGACGTTCTTTGCCGACGCTGCGGGCAAACCGGTGTTTTTTCCGGTGGTCTCGGACGCAGCTGCACGGCTTGGCAAACGCGCGTTTCTGTTCGAGCCGCGCGATGGCAGCGAGCAGCCTTTGACGCACGTTGTGCGCGAGACCTTCACCGAGGCGCGCACCGCGCAGCAGCACGACGAAGTGCGCATTCCGGGCCGCCGTGGCTTTGGTGTGTTTGCGTCAACGGCGGCCCCGCGTGCGCGCTCGTTTTACGGTGGCGCCAAGCCAGGCCGCGTGATGTCTGTTCGCATCGATCACTCTTACACCGACCGCGACGAGCGCATGACGTTGCGCACCGTCTCGCCCAGCCTTGACCCTGTCGAGATCAACCCCGAACAGGTGGCGGTGCGTGGCACGGCGGCCGGCGTCCGGTTCTGCGGGCAGCCTATCGCAGGCCACCTCATGAAGTCGGACGCGGGCAACCGCCTCTACGACCAGCTCTACCTTTTCGACCCGGAGCGTGCGATCGCGCGCAACGGTGCGCAACAGTTCATTCACGGCCGCTTCGGCATGCCCGCCTACAACGCCGAGATCGAGATCTCGGTGCCGGGCAAACGCTCACGCTACCACTTCGACCGCTTCTGCTTTGGTCACTCGAAACCCGCCGACACGGTGCGGCTGGAGAACGCGCGCCGCGCCGTCAAGGTTTCGAAATCGCTGCGCGACAAAATTCTGATCGACACCACCACCCGCAGGCCGGCGCGGTTTGGTGACGGAGTGCAGTTCGGCGACAACCA
>Ga0247837_1010315_pt1 | contig 10755 bp, 13 predicted proteins | sample LaCtaG_2_FD_187115 | JGI IMG/M metagenome (GOLD analysis project Ga0247837, IMG submission 187115) | Freshwater microbial communities from meromictic Lake La Cruz, Castile-La Mancha, Spain - LaCruzMarch2015_14.5m | ecosystem: Environmental > Aquatic > Freshwater > Lake | place: Spain: Castile-La... | reverse complement strand
ATAGGTTTGGAACGAGTGTAAAATCGGGTATTCCTGAGTGAATTCTCCTCCTATTGGCCTCAAAGCATACTAATTCCATACTTGAAAAACAGGGTGTTCTTAGTGGGTTCTACGCTGTTTAAAGACGCTATCGTCTATACGGTCAATGACTGAGCGACTGTACTTCCAGGGAGTGAGTTCGTAGTGCCAGGGCAGTCTGGGACTCGCCAGGATGCGAGTCAGTTGAGAGGGAGGAGGGGACTTCCCTAGCGTCACCACACTACACAGGTTCATAATTGACGCCCAGTCAGGAGGCAAAGGCGCTATTTCCTGCCTACGTAGCTCCCTATAGGCCTGCAATAGCGATATGCACAGACTGTACCCGGGCGTTTCTCTGATTAACTCCGCAGTCGCTAGTGACTTCGACGTATTTCCATACGAAACCTCGTACGCATGCGCAGCCATCACATAACTCGCCGCATTTACCCCATTATCCAGGTCCTTCGCTGTGTGGTACGTATAGAAGAAGTCCGTCCACTGCGCATATCTAAAGTGAAGTTGCAGTTTGCGGTTGTAGTAGCGGACCAAGTCGTCCTGCTTGAGAGTTGTGCAGTCCTCGAGAGTGAGTTGTCCTTTGCGGAAGGCGAGTTTGAGCTGAGCGGTGGAGAGGAAGGAGGCAGGAGGACGGATAGCTTTGGACATATAAATAGGGTGTCTATAGGCTCGGTAGTTGCTTCTCTATGTAACCTAGGTACATCCTCAATACGCAGTAGAAAGGACTATCTCCCTCACAGCTCAGACCAATCGCACTTAGATATCCAGGCAAAGGCAGGACATGCAAAGTCTCTGAGAGCTAACTATCACAGTCCAAATCCCCTCTTTCCCAGCAGAAAACCACGCACTTTCTCTTAGTCCCACTTCCCAATGCACTGAACTATGAGGCGAGACCTAGTGCTTAAAGAAGCGAAGAAAGGGTGTGCACCTTGAGAGAGTCGCCAGTTTGGATGGTTTTAAGCAGAGCAGGCTCCACTTCGAATGGGTGAATGATGTTGATTACCAATGCTACCATGGTGGCTGTCGCGGTAACTCTCTGCAAGTGGAAGGAGTAGTTCCCATACTTCACCTCTGTATTGCCTGCCTTCGCCTTAGGCACGACTGGCAAATCCACGGTTCTGTTTATTAGCATGAACACATCCTTGCTTTCTTCATACTCTCTTGCCATGAAAAAGACCTCAATATCCGGTAGCGTCGGCACCTGCGTGATTCTATGATAGAGAGTGGTATTTTGGTCCATAAAGGCCACCACGCGCTGGGACATGAGGCCAGGGTTCCACTTCGACAGATGGCTCGGGTTGGTAAGGTAGGCCTTGATGGTCTCTAAAGGATGCTCGAGTTCCCCAATGCTGATGACTGTTTTGCAGTCGTGGGAGCGGAAGCCTTGGACCGAGCCTTCGCCTGCTAACTTTTCAAAGCCGAGGTAGTCGCTGACAGCCTTTACCACCTCTTCCTTGGCTTCGTCCATCAAGAGTGTTAGCCGGTCCACGTGGTTTTTCAAGCCTGCTTTAAGCCTTTCCACAGTTTGCCCGTCTCCAGTCTGCATAGTGCGCATTAATTCCAAAGGCACAACTACTTCCAAAGGCATGACTAGCTTGGGGTTGATGCAGTACAGGACAGTAACGCGAGTGGTGGTATCGTTTACCTTACGGAGGAGGTAGGAGTAATTGAGGAACTCTCCTCTGATGTTTTCGCCAATCGGATAGTCCTTATGCTCGATGCTTTTCCCCACTAATACTACACTGCCGTCCTCCAGGTCGAAAATGCGTGTATAGTAAATATACTCGAATTGAATATCAGGACCAGCGGCAAATATCCGCTGCTGGACCTGAATTTTGGGTTCCTGCGCTTCAATAAGCACACAACTCTGACAGGCAGGCTGGTAACTGCTCACACTGAGAGGGTCTTGCAGGAAGGCCAGCACCTGTGCCACACTCCCATTCACATCTCCCTGACTTACCACCGACTCCATCCCAGGCGACCTCGCCCCTACGACTCCGCCCTCATTAGACAGCACTTCCCAGCGCTCCGGGATCTGCTCCATTGCCAGCACATCCGCCTTCAGTACTTCTGCGCCGAGGAAGGGAGTCCAGGTCTCTGCGAATTGACCAATGCGCTTGGCGGCGCGCAAGTCTTCGTCTTGCAGGGCGGCTCCAACGTCTTCAGGTAACGCTATGGGTAAGTCCACACCGTATACGACGATGATTTTGGTGTGAGTCTCGTCCACTTTCCGCAGTATGAAGTGATATTGGTTCAACTCTCCCCTCGTATAGGGCGGTGTAGTCTCTGGAAAGCCAGGCAGAACAACGCTTTGTCCCACCAAAACAACCCCACTTTCCTCCTCTATTTCCCTCGTGAAATACACAAAATCCACCTGAAACCTCCCCGAGAAATTGAAAGTCCTGCGAGCCACATGCGCACTCTGGTCCACCGGCATGACGAAAAAGTGGCGCTGGAAGCTGGGGTCCCAGTACTGCACAGTGGTGTAGTCCTGCACGGCCTGGCGGACCTGCTGCAGCGCTGCCGCGGCTATGTATTCGCTGCGAGTGCTGCCGGTTTTGCTGAGGTACGCTTTCAGCCCGCCTTCGTCGAGGACTGGCTTCCAGGCTGCTGTTTCGCAGACTGGGATGGACTGGTGCAGAGCTTCGCTGGTGTCTTTCAGACTGGAAACGAACTCTTCCATTTTGCACCGTTCGGTCTAAGGAAGGGGGAAAGGAATAAAAGGAGAATTCTGCTATTTTATCATGTATGTAAGTCCTTGGCCTGCAAGTTAGTTGGAGTTTGTCCTCTCTCTTATCCCTGCAAATTACGCTGGTAGTACGGAGATAGAGGGTTTGGGAGGTTGGTGGGCACTACAGACTAGTGATGCTACTTCTTAGACAAAAAGTCCTGGCCTTTGTTCTCCTTATTGCTGTGACGCCTGGGCTTGGCTCTCTTCACTGCAGTGGGTTTGCTCATTAGAATTTGAATTTCGCCTTTGAGCGACTTGAGTAAGACACCAGGCTTGAAGCGGTCTGCAATGAGCAGCGTATGCGAGTTTAATTCAGTGAGTGACTGGCGCAGTTCCGCACAGAACCCACCCAGCGCCAGTGTGTGCATGAGCTGCACAGGCACTTGCTTGGACTGCTGCACGTACTTGTGAATTCTGCTCTCGGAGGGCACAGCTTCTGAGGAGTCCTCTGGTTCGCAGGCGGACTGAGAGCGGGATAAGAGGGTGAAGAGCAGGTAGGAGTCGGAGCTTTCGGAGGTGCTGTCGCCGAGTACGGATTCGAGCAGATCTGAGCTTAATAGGTGTCGGAGAGACTCTTCAGGCTGCAAGGACTCAAGGGCGCTCATCGGTCAAATTTTAATATAGCGGGCGAGATTGCCGCCATAGTGCAGCTTTACTCTTCCGACTTTCCCTGCAGTCTTGACTCTGCTCTGCTGTCACTCGCCACCCCTTAATACAATCAGGTGCAAATGAAAGGAAAAGGAGTGGCAAAGGCCGCGGCAGCTGCCTCTAAAGGGAAAGAAGTGGGAAGAAGCGGGGAGCAGGGGAAAAGCAGTGGAAGCGAAGTGAGTGAGTTTCTGTCCTCTACCGGACTTGCAGTGTACATTCCTCTCTTCCTTCGGGAAGGGATTGAAGACTTGGAAACTCTGCATGAACTCACAGACTCCCATCTCTTTTCCCTAGGCCTTCCCATAGGCCACCGTCTCAAGCTACTGAAGCGCCTCAAAGATCTGCGCCAGTCCTGCAGCTCAGTGCCTGTCCCTGAGCCTGTTCCTACTCCTATAGCGGAAACTGTGGCTGCTGTGCCTGAGACTGGGAAGAGGACTAAGCCGGAAGGCAGGGAAGAGAGGGCGAAGGGACAGAGCACATATGAAATGTATAGAGTAGCAATTGAGGAGTTCAGAAGGACGGGGATGGAGGAGAAGGAAAGTCGGTGGGGGAAAGCAAAGGAAGCCAAGCCTAATCCTTCTCCTGTCCAGCCCCAGCAGAAGTCTCCACCCCTCCTCCCTGTCTCCAAGCCTATAGAGTCCAAGCGTCCTTCTCCGACAGAGACTTGCTCCTACTGCCATCAGCCTTTTCCCAAGGGACAGGCTCAGAAGAAAGAAGGAAAAGTGTACTGCTCCCCAGCATGCTTGGAAGAAGTGCAAAAGGCTGAAGCGGAGGCTGAGATGGAAGTGAGGAATAGGTCTGAATATAACGAAGAAGCAGGTGAACCAAGGGCCCAGAGTGAGTCAGAGGACAGTGGGGAAGTCGAGGCAATGTCTACTGAGAATGGGGAGGCAGCGAGTATTGAGCAGGGGGCAGTTTCTCACTCGCATTCAGGTCAGTCCATACCATCTCTCAAGTCTGTGCCGCCGCCTGTTCCCAGTCGCATACCGTTCAGACTGAAAAAGAAGCCCCCAGTCCCTCCAAAGCTTCCAAGTCCGAGCTCAGACCCTTCACTGCTGGAGTCCTCAGAGCAGGTAAGAGGCTGGGACGCTCCAGTCGAGGCTTCCTTCGACCTAGGCCGAAACGAGGAATAGTCAGTATAGAAAGTGATAAAGGTTTGCTGGAATACGCACAGTCTAGCAGGGGAAAGTCCCCCGTCTACAGCCTGAGGACTGTAGTGCTTCTTCATACATGTGAGTAGGGCAGGACAGAGTGGGGACCAGGCAATAACAGGGCCGCTATATGGAAGGCAGACAGAAACGGAGCAGAGAGGAAGACAGTGAAGAGCCCTGCAAGCCCACAGTCTCCATCTGTGTCCCTGACTCCATCCTGTCCAACGCCCAGTCCTTCGAACTGCGCACGTACCTAGTGGGGCAGATCGCTAGAGCTGCTGCTATTTACAATATAGAGGAAATCGTCGTGCTGAAGGACGCGCATTCGAGCAAGGACTCGCAGAGGAAGTTGGACTACACGGCTTTCTTCATCAGGAATCTGGAATATGTGGTGAGGGATAGACAGGAAACGCCGCAGTATTTGAGGAAAACGCTGTTTCCCATGCATCCAGACCTCAAGTACTCGGGACTACTCAACCCTTTGGACACTCCCCACCACCTTCGAGCAGATGAATGGAGCAAGTACAGGGAGGGAGTGACCGTAGAGCGGCCTATGAAGGCAGAGGCAGGGTCCTGGGTCAACATCGGCCTGAGAAGCGTGAGAACCACCCAGGACATCCAAGTCGACATGAAGTTACTGCCAAGGACAAGAGTCACTGTGCAACTGCGGAAGGACGACAAAGACAGTAGGAGACACGCAGGACTGAAAGGCAAGATCGTCAGTGCAGGTAAGCCGAGGAGACACAGATATTGGGGCTACACTACTCGCATCGCTGAGAGCATCACTGCCGCACTCAGCCAGGGACCGTACGAGGAAGGCTACGACTTGCTCTTGGGTACTTCGGACAGAGGAGAGCCGCTGCCCTCTTCCCTGCCCTCTGCCCGCCACGCTCTGCTTGTCTTCGGAGGACTGGCGGGCCTGGAAGACATCCTGGACTCCGACGAGTCCACCACCCTCAAAGACCCTTGCCAGCTCTTTCACTACTACCTCAACCTGTGTCCCAGCCAAGGCACTCGCACGATACGCACAGAAGAGGCCGTGCTGATAGCCTTGGCCACACTCAGTCCTTTGCTAGGGAGGTAGAATAGGTTATATGGAGCAGGGAAGCAAAGCGAATGCATGCAATGAAGTCGGGAAAGAAGTCCTGCAAAACAACAAATAAAGCCGAAACAGCATTCATGAGACTCAGTCTTACCTGTGTATCGACAAACAAGTAATGAAGGAGGGGTAAATTCGCTTTCAGATGCGAGAATTCAGATATTGGCCTACTGTGGAAAGGCCGCAGTGTAAGACGAATAGAGCTTTTCAGATGCATTTCTGTCCACAATAGGGAAACTGCATAATGAGCATTCGAATATGTGATAAAGGCTATGCAAAGGGATTCAACCTTCGAAGCATAGGTAGACTGTAGTATCGATATCCTCCATAGATATTCCCATGGATGGATGAGCACAGCAGCCCTCTTTCCTAGTCAGCATCCATTACTGCAAAGCTATCCATAAGGTTTAATAGTGGCTGCAATGACTGACTACCGCAAGCTCAAAGGAGCACCCAACGCCTTCCAAGGCCGAGAAAAGAAAGACCCAGCGAAGCTGCAGGAACTAAAGACTCCTGACGAAGGCCTCAGCTCCACTGAAGCCAGGAGCCATCTGCAGAGAGACGGGTAATTTCCACCTAGTCCCAATGAGATGAGGGAGAGAAAGCCGAGTCAGTGCCTGCGCTTTCTCAGTTACTTCTATGGACCTTTGGCGCTCATTGTTTGGCTTGCTGTCGTTATTGAACTTTTCAGGTTGAACGCGATGGATGTAATAGTTCTCCTGATTCTTCAATGTCTCAACGGCTTTCTTGGCTGGTTCGAGGAGTACGATGCTAACAACGCTATAAATGGACTCAAGGAGAAACCACGTAAAGCGCCACAACGAGTGGATGATATCAATGCCAAAGAATTGGTAATTGGAGACCGAATCCGGCTGAAAGGCGGAAACATCATCCCCGCGGATGCACAGCTGGGAGCAGGATCCCTTGAAGTGGACCAGTCCGCTCTCACTGGCGACTCCTTGCTGTCACTAAGTTCGAAGGAGATGATGTGTTCCAGGGAGCCATTGTGAAGCGAGGCAGCCTGGAAGCTGTACTGACTGCAACTGGCAAGTGACTTTCTTCGGGAAAACCTCCAAACTGGGAACTTCCAGAAAGTGCTGTTCCACGTGTCCCTCAGCATCCTCTTCATTTCCACGGGGCTGGTGCTCATTATCCTCTTCGTGGAGTTGGCGAAGGGCAACAACTTTCTGCAGACTTTGGGTATCTGCGTGGTGCTGCTAGTGGCATGTGTTCCAATCGCTATGCAGGCGGTGTGTGTGGCCACTATGGCTGTGGGAGCCAATAGTCTGGCCCAGAGGAAAGCGGTGGTGACGAGACTGAGTGCCATAGAGGAACTGGCAGGGATGGAAGTTCTGTGCACTGATAAGGCAGGCACGCTTACGAAGAATGAGTTGACAGTGCAGAAGCCACGACTACTTGGAAGCTGGTCAGTAGAGGACATCTTCCTGTCCGCTGCTTTGGCTTCGAAGCGTGAAAGCGACAGTCAAGACACTATTGACAAGTGCATCACTCAAATCGCTAAGAACATCCATAAACTCAAGTTTGATATCTATGAGGAAGAGGACTTTTTGTCTTTTGACCCGAAGCTCAAGCGCGCGAAGGTCTCTATCAGGAACGCCAGCACTGGAGAGACATTTAAGTGCACAAAGGGGGCGCCACAGGTCGTATTAGCGCTGGTGAATGACCTGCGGATAGAAGAGGACATGTCGAGACTGGTGGAGGAGCTAGCGGCGGGAGGGTATCGGACATTGGGAGTGGCAAGGACTGATAAGTATGGGAAGTGGGTAATGCAAGGTCTAATCCCTCTGTACGACCCTCCTCGCGAAGACACTGCCGAGACTATCCACAAGGCGAGAATGCTGCACATCAACGTCAAGATGGCAACAGGGGACCAAATCTCCATCGGCAAGGAAACTGCACGGATCCTAAAGTTGGGATATCGAGTATACAACTCGGAGTTGATGAATGAGTCAGCGACCCAGGTGCAGAGGCAGCTGCTGGACAATGTCATACTTGAGGCTGATGGATTTGCGGAGGTGTTTCCAGAACACAAGTTCGCAATCGTCCAGATCCTGCAAGAAAAGGGGAAAAGGTGGGAATGACTGGAAGAGAAGTCAGTGATGCGCCGGCCCTTAGGAAAGCGGATGTATGGAAAAGGTCCCTCTGCTATAGTCAATACCTATCCATTACTACCGTGAACTATATAGAGAAGGAGGCTAGAGCTGCACGTAGGCATAGCAGTGAGCGGTGCAACTGACGCAGCCAAGGCAGCCGCTGATCTAGTCCTGACGGCCCCCGGACTGTCAGTGATCATCACCGCAGTTTACGAGTCGAGGAAGATATTCCAGCGGCTGAAGAACTATATCATATACAGGATTGCGTGCACGACCCAGCTACTGCTCTTTTTCTTCGCTATGATGGTGGCAGTCAACCCGACTACTTTCGAATGTTCAGGCCATGAAGACTGCGACTCCCTGCCAAACACATTCGCTCTGCCGGTAATTGCACTAGTGATGATAACTTTGCTGAACGACGGTAACATCGTGTCGATTGCGTACGACAACACCACAGTTGCCCGTTTGCCTGAGAAGTGGAACCTCACTGTGTACTGTGTGGTGTCAGTGGTGTTGGGCAGTGTAGCCGTCATCTTCCTGCATCCTGCTTCTCCTGGGACTGGAGCATATGAATGCAGCCAACCTCTCCAACTTCTTCAAAGCCTTCGACATCCCCACGTTTTCCTAAGACCAGTTACTCACTCTGCTGTGGTTCAAAGTGTCCATTTCCGACTACCTTACACTATGGGCCTCCCGCACTCACTCGCAAGCCTGGTAAACTGCTCTTCGCCGCCTTCATCGTTGCAGTGGTGATTTCCACCCTTTTGGCCAGGTGAGAACTACACATGTACTGGTTTCTGAACTTCACAGTGGGCCGAGACAACACAATCCCTATGATGCAAGGCATTGGGTGGAGGGCTGTCGGTTTCGTCTGGGGTACAACCTAGTCTTCTTCATTGCACAGGAAATATGCAAGTTGGGTGTTCAGTTACTACTACTCCTTCAAGACTCCGGACCAACAGGTCTATTCGGGACAGTTCCTCACTGAGTCCTTCCTGCAGTTCACTATCAGCTACGGGACTGGCAAGAAGTCCATTGTCACCCGGCGCTCTCAAGTCGCAGCGAAGGACTCTCTTACGCCACTTAGCTAGTAATGGGTAACTTTGCGACCCGCGAAAATCTGTATTTAGCGGTGAATGCTGCGGACGAGCTGTGGATTACGAAGATATTAGAGAAGAAGCCAGACCTTGTCAATGAGCCACTCACAGATGACGAGAAAACCAACGCAATCTCTCGCGCTTGCTACTGCGGACTGCCTCACATCATCCTATTGCTAATCAAGCACGGCGCTGACTTGAACCGAACAGGTAGTAGTGGCATTTCCGGCCTCATGTGGACTGCGGTCAGAGGCCATTTGGACTGCTGCAAAATACTCGTAGAGTTCGGAGCCAATAGCAGTCAAACAGGCCCTCACGAGATGACCGCTCTCGACTTCGCAGCACTGCACGGGAACTACACCGTGGCTTTCTACCTCTACTCTCGAGGTCTGCGTCCCAGCAAGACCGCCACAGAGCTAGAAGGCCTGAAGGAAGAGTTCGGAGGCCGATACGCAGATTACCCCTGTCTGTTGATGTCTTTGGAAAGCCACATCCCTCCAGAAGTAGCGCCTTCCTTCACAATCCCGCCTCCCAAGAAGCTAGTGCCGATGACGGATCCGGTGGCTGACCCGAGGGAGCCGTGGGGAACCTGGATGAAGCGAGTTATTGACTTCGAGGAGCCGCCTTTGGTAGAGAGACATGCACTGCCTCCGGACCTGCAGCCGCAGAACACCGCTTTGGGCAGACTGAAGACCTTCATGGGAATGGAGAACCCTCCGCTGGACAGCGACCCCACTATTCCTTTGCACCAAGTGGCGGATATCACTCTTGTGGAACACAGCGTGCAGAAGGCTTTAGCTTCTAGTCGCTCTCAAAGCATCCCCTAACTAGTCCTGTTCCCTGCCTCCAGTTGCAGAGACTTTCTGCATGCAAATGGTCCCAACTAGCATACGCTAATAATGGTGAAGACGCTGATGTGGGCGCTGCTGCTGGCGCTGGCTCTCGGAGACCCAACAGACGTGATTCCCATCAGTCCAGCTGTGCTGAGTGGACTGGTCGTGGTGCTGATGCTGGGGGCGTTTGCGCTGGTCGGCTTTGCAGCGCTAAACGCAGTTTCAGGCAACGAGGAGTACAAGTTCAGCCAATTCTATGTGGGCAAAGAGAAGTAAGCTTAGTTCCTCCCTTCTTTAGACTGGCTGTGCGGCTGGTATGGGCGCTTTCCACTTCCTTTAGCAGTTGGTTCCACCCCCTGTTGATAGGACTGCAAAACTTCTCCCCTCACAGGCCTCTAGAACCTGGATATATCTTTGTACTGCTATATGCAATCAGTACTAGAAAGCAAATACAAGCTAAAAGCCAAATGACGAAATTATTATTGGTCTAACACTAAGAAAGTAACCGGAAGCCAACTCGAATGCATTACACAGAGAGTACTAGTAAGGCTTTCTATTGTAGTTGTATCGATGGAAATAAGAGCAGAAGTGGCAGAGCGCTGCCAAGTGTGCAGGACAGAGACCGAAGACTACGTGCAACTACACTGTGGCCACTGCACATGCCAGTCCTGCGCTACAGAACTCGTGACTTCCGCCTTAGCCAAGCTATCCTGCCGAGTTCAGTGTCCAGTCCTGTGGTGCGCAGTGGCCTTCCAGCCTGAACTGGTCCGAAGTCTGTGCAGTGCAGGGGAGTTTCAGCACTACTGTGAACTGGGCAGGAAGCATGAATTAGCACAGCAGGTCTCAGACACTGTGTTACTATTGTAAGGAACTACGCAGCATTTGTCCTAGGTCCGATTGCGACCATACAGCACTAGTGTCTGCGAGTCTGCTTGCCTATCAGTGTCCTCTGTGTTCCTTTGTCGCCTGCCCGAAGTGTCGTCTCCCCCCACACAGTCCTAGTCCTTGTCCAGTCCCAGACAGCACTGTAGCGGTCTGTCCAGTGTGCG